>Ga0315296_10001221_pt1 | contig 22507 bp, 44 predicted proteins | sample YL17G14_18_MG_FD_203921 | JGI IMG/M metagenome (GOLD analysis project Ga0315296, IMG submission 203921) | Sediment microbial communities from Yellowstone Lake, YNP, Wyoming, USA - YL17G14_18 | ecosystem: Environmental > Aquatic > Freshwater > Lake > Sediment | place: USA: Wyoming | collected...
CTCTCCCCCTCTCTCTGCCCACTCGCCCCCTCCCTCGCTCCCCCCTCCCCACTTGCCTCGCTCTCCCCTGTCTAATTAATAGCGGCGGGAAATGCGGGGGGATCGCGGGGGATTCGCCAAGATCGGGGTCTAGGAGAAGCGGGTGCACCTAGTATACACCTAGGGTAGACCTAGGAGTGTGTAACGGCGGGGGCCTAGTAAATAAAGCAGGGCCTTAAAAAGGGATTCACCTAGGGGATCCGAAGGGGCACCTGGGATCACCTAGTAGCGGGCCTACTAATGTTATATGCACCTAGGGTAGACCTGTTAACGGCGTGGAAATCCTAGGGGGAAGGGAAACGGCGGGAGTGCAGCTAGGGTAGACCTAGTAGCAGCTACATAGACCTAGGGGAGCCTAGCGGAACCGCAGCCCTGTGGGGTAGTGGAATAGGGGGAGCGAGTTCACCTGGGGTATCAGTGGGGTAGCGGGAGTCCACCTAGAGTACGAAGCGGAATAGCCGGGACCACCTCGGGTAGACTGCTAATACTAAGAGTCTCAAAAACTGGGATGCTTTAGGGTTTTTGAGTACTCCTCCTCGAAACTGAGCAGGACGTTTATATAACGGCGAAAAAAAGGAGAGGGTAAAAAGGATGATGCCCATGAATAGTGAAATGGTGTTTCGGCCCGAAACGCGTATCTTAATTAAAGGGTCTATTAACGAATTCCAAGCGAATCTAGTACAATTCAAGAGGGACTATACGGTCTTCAAAGCAATGGCAGAGCAGCTAAGCCAAATGGCAGAGGTCTTACATGCTCAGTACCAAAAGGTCTGTAAGGAACGCTGCGGCTTTGTAGAGGAATTGCCTGACGGCAGTTTACGAGAACGCTGTGCCACCTGCGAGATTGAGAACTACTGTGGAGCGATTGGGTACCTGCTGGATGATCTGAACTTGCCCACGGACCTGTAACTTTTTTTTCTTTTTTTTATCTAGGACTTTAAATATGCTATGCCACTACCCTCGGTTATGCAAGAGATGATTTCGAAACCGGAACTTTTCTTAGACTACACGCTAACGCTCCCCTTTAAAGGCAATGACGGGACGCAATATACCATTAATATGGAACTAAATTCAAAGAACATTTGGGTAGAGGTGTATGATGAGCCCTCGGATAAACATAAGCAACTCATAACGGTAGCTTCAGGGCGGTGGTCTTGGATGGATATCGAAAAGAGCCTAAAAGCAGACCTAGCTACAACGCTAGAACGCCAAAAACACCTGAACGAAGAAGTCGGCTCGGATTCTAAGCTAGCGGAATAATATCCTTCTTTTTTTTGAATTTACCCCCTGGCCCGATGCCTAAAAAAATTCCTCTGAACGGGCTCCTGGAATTGGCCACGGTACGATCCTGCGGCCTGGGGAACGGAGGAGTTTATATAGGGTTTGGAACACTAAGGGCTATGCCCCAAGTTACTTTAGTAGAACCGCAATCGGAGGGAGAGCACCAGAATCGAGCTCGGAGTGCGACGAAGTCTAAGCCGGAAGAACCTACGCTCGCCGTGGTTAATGGGAATAGCAAGCTCGGGCAAATCTGGAACTTCTCGTTGCCGTGGCAAGTGACGTGTCCCGGACGCTCGCAATTCTGCGAGGCGTATTGCTACGTGCGGAATCGGAACCTTCGCCCGTCGGTCCTTCACATTCACGCCCAGAACTACGCGCTGTCACAGCAAGTGGACTTTGCCGCCCAGATGATCCGCATCCTTCAGAACACGCAACTGCAATGGAAAAATGGGCAATCGAAGATGCTGCGATTGCATCCGGCGGGAGACTTTTATAGTCCGTCCTACATTGAGGCGTGGATGCAGATTGCCACGGCATTACCGCAATGGCGGTTCTTTGGCTACACGCACTCGTGGAACTGTGAATTAGAGCCCGTTCTTGCGGAATTCCGCGACCTTCCGAATGTGCGGCTCTATGCGTCGGTAGATGGCACCACGGAGCCCCCGCCTCCATCGTGGAAATTACAAGCGTGGATGTCCTACGATGCCCCGCCGAATGTGCCCCGTTGCCACCAAGAGATTGCCTTGAAGGAACAGGCATTTCCCCTGTGGAAACAAGAAACGCATCAACCGTTCAAATGCCGCATTGATCCGGGGCGGGACATATTACGAGCCATCGCCATTCGGCATCAGTTAGGACCGTTGTATTGCTCGGATTGTGGGCATTGTAGTGAAGGGCGGGGGAGCGTGTGGTTCAAAATGCGAACCAAAGTGAATTTAACCCAGTGGGTTCCCAAAAAAGAGGCGTAATTAATAGGGCGGGAAGGTTTCCCCTCGCACTTTCTTTTTTTTGGTATGAAGAGAGCGGATTCGCAGAATGCGAAGCACCTGCGCGGCAGCGGCCCCGATGAATAGCAGCCCGATGATAATGCCGAGTGCACTTAAGACCCCCAAGGGCACTGTTATCGCTCCGGCTCCTAGGATCTCATAGAGGCAAATCCCGAGTAAAATAAAGCCCGCTATCAGCAGCAGCATATAATACCATTTCATAACAGGTACTGCTTAGTTAGAAGTTATAAAACTATGGGAGAGGGTTGGGTTTAAATAGGGTTAACCAAGACTTAAGAAGTATGTCACCTCCAACACGTATGAAAATCGGGGTAGTCGCCGTGGATTCGGGGCAACTCTTAGTTTGCGACCCTGGCTATCTGAAAACCGAGAGGCAACTTGCGAATGCGAATGAACTCGACCAGAAGGAACGCGAAGCTTTGGAAAGTAAAACTCAATCTGCTCAGCTCACCTTCAATACGGGCAATGAAGGCTTGGGCGTAATTTTCCATAGTGGAGTGGGCGATGGCCGCTACGATGTCTATGCCACCTTCAAAGATTTTCCAGGAGCGGGGCGACGGATCCAAAAAGTGGAGATTATCTTCCTCGACTAAGTCCCTTTTCTCCTTTTTTTTGATCACCCCTAAAACTTGCTAGCCCGATGGCAATCAGTCGCGTGGATTCCATTTTAGCCCCGTAAAAATTGCTAGTTATAGTACCAGCCACTAGCTTCGGTCTCAAATCGGAGTTCCCAGCTACCTTCGATTGCCCCGGTCGACCTCACGAGGACAGGATTTCAAAAGAGAAGGAGGTTAAACCCGTTTTTCTAGAGGCGTGACTAGTGATACTAGGACTTATGGAATTTATACACGCCTCGGCGGAAAAAAGGAAAACCAAAAAAAAGGAAGAAATTAAGCTAATTTACCAGTTGTCTGGATCCGTTGGAGGTCCGCCGTTTGTTTTTGGCGTTTGAGACAACAATTCATGCAGTAATAGTGGCTCTCGTGCATATGAATATCCGCTATTAAACTCTTGCCGCAGTCTTCGCAATACCGGGGGGGATTAAAGGAGGCGAGCTGGAGTTTAGCAATTTGTTTGGGAGGTCGCATAAAAACATCTACTCCTTAGTGCCGGGCTATGACGCAGTTTTCCGCAAGTAAGGGAATGAAGCCATCATATGCAAGCAGATTGGTATAGGCTAGCAGGATATTGAGGACGTGGCGATAGGGCTCTATCTGGTATTTATGGCAGATGAAATTGAAGAAGCAGTCATACCAGTGGCGGGCTTGCTTCTGGAACTCCGCCATCAAGAGCATCCATTCGTCCATCGCCTCCAGTAACCGTACCTGGACCTCTATAGGAATTTCGGCTAATTCGAATATGGGGAGGACTACGCCTTCATCAAACTCCGACCATGGGCCATTCGTTAGGTAGCTGAAGTAGAGGTGATCCAGGGAGCAGAACAATGTCGTAGGGTCTGCCGCATCACAGATGGGGATGCCTTGGGTTAGAATCGGGGCGTGGCACCAGGCACAGTGCTCTCGGTCTTTATCTAGAGTTACTTGCATATACATCTTCAGTTATTTTTTAACTATTTAAGGTTCGTGCGTGTTCAATACCAAAAAAAGGAGGAAATTTAGGGGGGAGGATCAGCCTCATCCGTTTCAGTAGGCTCTTCAATCGCTTCGGAGGTCGCTTGGTTCCAATGGTCCGAGTCAGCTGGGCTCTCTTCCGTGTCTTCTTCCGCTTCTTCTTCGGAGTCCCCATTGGCCGTCTCTTCTAGCTCTCGCTGGGCGAGAAAGGCATTAATTTGCGAACTCGAAGTGAGCGGAATCGTGAGCTGCAGCGGATAGTTTTGGGCGAACTTCAGTTGAAGTTGGGTGCGACTCAAGAGAACTTTCCCTTTGGTGTATTTCAAGAGGGACAAGAGATAGTCAAGAGTATATACGGACTCGCAGGGGGCTTCCACCGCAGCATTCTTCAGGGTGATCTCCCGACTACAATCGCTCTCATAGACACAGAGCTTGTTGGCCAGCGTCGCTTTAAGGGTGATAGTCACATGTTCGGCGGTTTTGGCTAACTCAAGTATTTCGAGGAGGTCTGTAAGGTAGAATTGCCCTGAAGCCGTGAATTTAAAACCTGTCAAGGTTGGGGATTCGTCCTCATTCGAAGTATCCCAGGGTTGATCGAAGCTAATCCCGCGAACCACCAGGTTCAATTGCTTTTTCTCCATGAGATCGGCATTGAGCTTGAGTTGGACCGTGTCTTTGTCATCCGAAAAGGGCTTAATCTTTTTGAATAACTCATTGGCATTTAATGGAATATGAAGGGGGCCGACTCCGGAACAATGGTAGTTGGAAAAATCATCGGGACCTAATTCAATCTGGACGATATAGACGCCATGCTCTTCTCGCCCGGAGATGGTAACACCAAGCGGTGTTATCGTAAGCCAGACTCGCTTACACTGCTTCAAATAGGCTAGGAGCTCGGGAAGTTTGAACGCTCGATTCCGCCAGGTTGCGATGAACTCCGTAATGGGAGGCTCGGTTGAGGGCGTTATCGCTGGGAGCGTAACAATCGGTTCGGGTTGAGGCTGTATCGTTTTTTCGGGTTCTGAATCTGATTGCATAGCCTTTACTCTAGCAAATCCTATATAAGCTCCTCTTCCGCTAATTTTTGGGGTGTGACTAAAGAAGAGGCATAGACCCTAAATTACGTGAGCGGATACCATTTTTCTGGTTTTTTGGCAGCTGGGGAGTTTAAATACACTTTTTTGAAAGGCTATAATAGAAATGAATGTATGAGGTGATATAAATGGCAACAATGCCTGATGTAATGCATATCGTTATTGTGAATGGAGTCGTGATTTGTCCCCACTGTAATGCCCAAAATGGGGGTATTCGCCGCTACAATCCTGGAACCCTTAATACCTTGGTTTATACCGAGACAGGATACCAAGAGGAAGAAACGGAAACCACAGATGAAAATGTCTGCTATGTCTGTGAGGAATGCGGTGGTCCCCTCTTTGTGGATGAGCAGGCAATGAAGGTGCAACCTCAAGAGGTAGCTTCACTCCTCGTTGAGCTGGTCGATGCGAACGATGATTATCCCTTTGACCGTTTCCTCATTTATAAGACCGACTTAGCAAAATTCAGGGAGGTAGCCGAGGAATTGAAGAATTTCACTATCTACGATAGGAATAACTTTCGGCAACTCTTGGCTAAGAATGATGTTCGCTTTTTGGACTTAGAACACGCGATAATAACGCTCTAATTCCCTCTCCTTTTTTTGAGAGCAGCTTAAATACGAAAAGTCCCTAATGATCCTTATGCCAAGCAAGAAAAAAGTGATTTGTATTACTGAAACCCTCTTTGGCCACCGTGAGGGAACGCGGGATGAGGACTGGAAACCCTTCTGGATTGGGTTTACTAAAGGTTATAACTCGGGCGGTCTCCTAGATGATATTCTTGATGTCCTGGAAGAGGAAATGCTAGAGCATCTGGATTATGATATCGAAGTTTCCGTAAAATTGACTCCACGGGAACTCGCAGGGCATGGGGCCACGCAGGGCCGATTTGGAGACCCCGAATTAACGGTCAATGGCAAGAAACGCTAGCCTATTTTTTGTGGGGGTGGCTCTTTTTTTTTCGGGGAGTTTATATACTTTTTTTTAGAATAAGAGTATGAGGCGAATTGTTGATTACAGACAGCAGAACGCTTTGCGTTGAGCTAAGGAATCAGCACTACCTCAAAAAAAGAACTGACCGCAGAAGCCAAGCGGCACTCCCTTAGGTAAGTCTCAAGGATACGTCCTTGGGTAAGTCTTAAAGGCATTCCCTTGGCGGTATGCTTGCCCCTGTTCTTTTTCCAGCGGATATCCAAGCCGACCAATCCTCTGAGCTTGCTTGGTGGTAGGGTCCAAGTTGATACGTCCGCAGGTTTTCTTTCCCTTTTACTTAGTGGTATTAACGATTTGGATAAAATCTACTCTGCCCGTGGCTTATGGAGGAAAGGAAAGTATGCCATTAGAGATTGAAACTAAGATAATTTCACTGCGATTAGAATGCCCAGAATATATCAAGATTACCTATCTTATGCAACCGTGTTGTCCTCATTACCATAATATGAAGGATCTAAATACTGAGAAATCAACATTCATCCCAGGACCGGTGAAGGATGGATTTATTACTATTAATTGTGGCATCGTGAACGCCGACTATCAAGGGCAATATCATTTATGGCATTGTAAACGCTGTAACAAATACTCACTATCTATTGTGGGCAAAGACTATGAATTAACCAATCTTGATGAACAGGATGTAAAGAGATTCTTCAAGAAATAAAGTTCCTCTCTCTTTTTGGATTCGGATCTTCTACGGTATTTTTATTTTCTCTCTATCTTTCTCGCTACCAGGACGTGGGGAGTTTATATAGGGTGTTCTCGTATGCAGTACTATGACCGAATCAGTTATTTGTATTCAATGCAAGCAATCCTTTTTAATGAAGGACGTTACCTCCGTTGGCGTGATTGGAATGGGGTTCGTCTACTGCAAAGACTGTCTTGGGGATGCTCTGGAAGCTCTGAACCCCCTAATTCACTTCTTTCTACTGCCCGCCTCTGGGAATTGGCACTGCGAAACGTGTGTATGGGCGGACCTCGATGAAGGAAACCTCTATTGCTGTGAGAGCGGTTTAGGGCGGCATAAGACTGAAGTTACTAGTGAATTCTGCGAGTCTGATGAGGAAATTGAAGGTGCTGCTACCCCCGACATTTGGGCAAAGGCTAAGGCTGCAATATGTCCCTGTCGAGGCTACCATAATGAGCGGAGGTTCGAGCTCCGGGCGTATTGTATTTCCCCTGAGTCCTAATTTCTCTTTTTTTTTAGCTAGTGGGCTTTAAATAGCATCTCGTTAAGGAAGGATTATGGGTTACTATTCCACGTTAGATGTGGGTTTCACAATCAATAAAACGAAGGTCAAACTCCTTCGGATCGAATTGAAACGTCTTAGCGAACTTCCCGAAGACGAAGGCCGACCAGTGCTTGGTGCTTCAGAACCAACTACGGACTTAATTCTTAAAGATCAGCTCGCAAATACCTCAGTCGAAGATAATGGCACGTTCTATTTCCCTGAGCACTACGCTAAGTGGTATAATACAGAAGTCCTAGCTACATTCTTCGCTCGCTTTAGCCGAAGTGGAAAGATAGAATTTGCTGGTGAGGATGGAACGAAGTGGGGCCACATGTGGCAAAACCGAAAGGTCTTTGATTGCGTCTATAAGATGAGCCAGGGCACTCTCATTGCCCAAGTCTGATTTTCTCTTTTTTTTTATGTGTGGAACTTAAATAGAGTTCTTCTGTTTAGAAGATTATGAACAGTGAATTACTGAACTTTTTTGATAGCGAATCCGCTTTAAAGCGAGCATTGATTGAGAGCGTAGAGGCAAAGATAACTTACTTCCAGAACCTATTGGCAGACTTTAATACAAAGATGGGGCGGAAATTCACCACACCCCAATACGAATATTGGTATCAGCAAGAATACCCGAAGCCCCATAGTGAAAAGCCCGAATGGTATCGGCTAAACTTTGGTACGGGCGAACTCCACTTCGGTCCATACGAAGCTAAGCTCCGCATTAACTCGGAGGGACATTTAGAGCGGTACGATGAAAGTTGTGGGACAGAATACCTACTAGATTTACACGAGCCCTCGAATATTCATAAGATTCCTCTTTGGGAACTAGAGAATGCCAACAAACTTTTAGATAGCTTCCGTATTTATGTTACCACCGAAACAGCGGCTATGAGGGAGCAGTTTGAGAGTTTGCAAAAGCGACAGAAGTGGGAAGCCTAATAATGCTAGAGATGCTGAAGCCCTCGAAACGCCATCCCGCGTGTTGTATTTGCGGTGACCTTCCCAAGCGACCACGGGCGCGCTATGTTAAATGCTCGAGCTGTGGAAGTATCCTCTGTCCTATCTGTGCTATAGGCCATAAATGCTCTTAATTTCCCCTTTTTTCTTGGGGGGCTTTAAATACTCTTTTTCGAATAAGTAGGTAGGTGATTGTTATGAGTTTTCGAGCGAAAAAACCCGATGAACTAGAATATGATACTGCGGGTAATATACTAAATGAGCTCCCACCCGAGCCAAAGAGAGCGACTTGCAACGAGCCAGGAGTCTGTCCAAAGTGCGGCAGTATAAACATAGAGTATGGCACGAGCACTACCGGCGATGGTATTTGTCTCTATCCCTTCAAATGTAACGATTGTGGAGCGGAAGCCCACGAAGTTTATGACCAAATCTTTGCCCTAACCGAAGAGATCTAATTTCTTCCCTTTTTTTTATTCGTTGTGAAGTCCAAATAGAATAAACAGGAACTCTATTTTGAAGTGAGGATAATGTCAAAAACAGAAGATATAAAAACTATAAGTGCAGCAGCGACTATAACGGCCCTTCTTCGTAAGCGGTGTAAAACGTGTGGTAGCGACCTAACAATAGACCTAGAGAAGCAGCAGCTATACTGTGGTAAATGTAAGAAAGTTGTTTGCACAATAGTCACTAAGCAGCACCGTTACCGCTTCTGGAAGAAAAACACTTTCCTCATATGGAAATAACTACTCCCCTTTTTTTTAATATGTGAAATGAAAAGTAAGAACATAAAAAAAGAGGGAAATGAGAGTGATTAAAGCGAGGAGACTATATGCTGTAAGACCGTTTGGTACTCTCTTACTTCGTTAATAATCTTGTCTATGATTACTTGGTCGAAATTTAGCCTCTGCAATAATTTCTCGGCATCTTGGAAATTTTCTGCCGCTAAATAATCTAAGAGTTTAGTTCCTACGGTACTTCTTTGTTCATCTGTTAAATAGGGATCAAGAATTTCAACGAGTTTAAGTAGTTCATGACAAGCGGCATTCTCTGTAAATCTCTCTCTAAAGTTATTTATAATTGCATCTCTTTGTGCTTTACCTAATCGGGACATAATTCTCTATATATCCTTTTAATTATAAAGGGGTTTTGATAGCGGAAAATAGAGGGGGGAATCGTTCCGGTATTTTTTAAGGAACTTTTTTTTAGATGTGGATTTTAAATAGGCTTTACTACATAAAACTAGTATGACACAATTAATGAAACCGATACAGTTCCCACGCAATAATAAATTCCACGACCTGCTTCGGATTGTAACCGATGGGTGCGTTGTTAGTATCCGCGTGAATCTCGATGAAGCCCAGGGGACCACCCGAACTACTGCCATTATGGTCGAGCCCGAGGAAGGTTGGACGCTAGCTGGCCCCACCGTAACGAAAGTCATTCATTCCGAATAATTCTTTTTCCTTTTTTTATGCCTATTGTGTAGGTGTGGTGTTTAAATAGCGGTCTAACAGATCACTAATATGAGCCGAGAAACCTTAATTGTGGGCTACCTTACCTTTAAGAAGGATACTGGCGTTAGCACAAAGCAGGAACTTCGAGGGAAACTGGAGAAAATCTGTGAGGGCGAGTTTCAGTTAGATGGCGATAGCTATAAAATTCAATCCATTAATTGGACTAGCCATGTCGACGAAACCCAAATCTCGCTCTTCTTTGAGGAACACAAGGTCAAGCTGAAGTCCTATTCCCTAAAGTTATTCGATCTCGATGAAGCCAATGTAACGTGGGCGTCCCCTTAATAGCTCTTAACCCCTTTCCTTTTTTTTAGCGTCGGGGGAAGTTTAAATACCTTTTTAGCGAAGATAGGATTATGGCTAATCAAGAGAAGCAAATCCTTCAGTATTGGGATATTGAGAGTTTTACCATTCCCGGCACATTCTATCGGGTTACGCAATATACCGATAATACCTATCGGTGCGATTGCCCCGATTACATTCGGCGGCGACAATACAAAGGCGATCATTGTAAACACATTAAGGGCGTGATTGTCGCCAAGTTACCTCCGACTTGGAGAGACGAACCTACTAAAGCCAAGCCCCTAGATTCCGTTTCTACTCTCACAAACCCGAGCGATGTCGCGGATTGGATGGCTTAATTTTCCCTCTCTTTTTTTTGGTTGCTTTTTGCTTGGGGAGTTTATATAGGGTAGTATACTATGGAGTAGTATGCCAGACTCACAAGACCTTGGGAAAAATATTCTTTATTCCATTTCCGGCACCAAATTAACCCTGGTTATTGACCTCGCTCAAGACTTTGGCCCCTCAAAATCTGGGAAATCGGTGATCATTGCCACCACTTCAGGTAATAAAACTATGAAGTATGGTGACAAAGAGATCAAAGTCGGTATTAATATCTATAGGCAGTCGTCAGGCTCTGTAGCAAGCAAAGATGAAGCGGAGTAAAGATATCTCTTCTCTCTTTTTTTTTTATTGTGAGGTTTATATAGGGCTCTTATAACTTAGGAGTATGTCGAACCCAATTCAATCCGATAAATCGAAACAAAAAAAATATATCGTTAAAATGCATCTCTCGTATGAGTACGCTGCCTATGCCGAAACGGAGGAAGAGGCCCAGGCTAAAGCATTGAGCGATTTTGAGCGAGACTGCCGTGAGAACCCCGACCAGACCAGCGATCCCGAGATCGATAGTATTGAGGAAGCTACTGAATACAAGGGGCTGTGTGATTGTTGCGGCGAACATTTGACAGAGACTAGCAAAATCAATGATTATCTCTGCAAAGCGTGTGATGGACATTAGGAGCTTGATGAAATGGCAAAAATACTACCGCATAAAGATAAACAAATAAAAATCGGAATTGTAGTAGTCGACTCAGGGCAGCTACTTATTTGTGATCCGTGTCGGACTACTGCCAAAACACTTCAGTATGATAACTTACTACAAGACCGGGAAAATGCTCCTAACGAGCTCTATATGCAAGTCAACAATGACTTTGGTGTTCCAGGCACGGGCGTAGTCTTTAATTCAGGACGTGGCGATGGCACTTACGAAGTTTGGGCTACTATCGGGCCTGTCGATGGGTGGCCACGGATTAAATCTATCGAAATGAATCTCATTTTGGAATGAATCTCATTTAATCTCTCTTTTTTTCTCTTTGGCAATCGCTGAGAAGTTTATATACCGTAAATAGACAAAAATAGGTATGGCAAAACAAGCTACTTTATTTGGAACCAAGATTGCTCTTGAGGATGTTCCATCGCATCATCGCGTAAAAGCGGGGGGCAAGACAAAGAAGCAATTATATAAGGAGGGGCGAGAAGCCCGAGATACACTTAACGAGAAGATGATGCCTATTGTGCATCGAATTGTAGATTCCTCTACCCCCGAACATTTTGCTACCATTATCGCTGACCTCAACGCCCTCAAAACTACTCCCGCCTATCAAACTCTTGCTGAATGCCGAGACCGGAATGTGAGCGACTGGATTATCGAGGGCACTCATCGCATAGACTTCTATATCTGGCGAGCTGAAATCGGGATTCAGGCTAAGAATTTGTTCTATGTGAAGCATAAGGCGGAAACAGGTGAGTGGTCCAATACAAATCGGCGACAATATTACTTTACTTGCTGTGGGCAACGAGTCGCGGGACTGATGTGGGTGGTCGAATCGAACTTTGGCGAGGTTCTCTGTAAGAAGTGCTTCGTGGAACAGCATAGCGAGAAACGGTTTCACGATTTATCCGAAAAGACGCTGGTCCTACCCGCAACTTATGCAGTATTAATGTAAGGAGAATGTAAAATGGACAATACCGAAATACATGAAAAAATAAGAGTAAATTTAGGCAAAAAAACAATAGAATTGCTTGAGAAAATTCAACTATTAATCAAAACTGAACCAAAAACCGATTTAGATATTACCACGATACAACAATTGCAAAACGAACTTGCTAAAACCACTGATATCTTTGGTAGAATGACTTATCCTTTTTGGAATCTAAATAAAAAGGAATAGGAGAACATAAACTATGAAGGCATCAACCAAAACGGATTATTGCGGATATTGTAAGAAGAATACATTACACGATAAAGATGCGAATACCTTAAGTTGTCGAATCTGTGGATCAAGTAGACTGGATAAGATTCAAGGATTCAATGCGTGTTTAATGTAATCTACTCTTTTTTTTTACAAAAATGGCATCTGGAGCTTAAATAGGCTTTTTTTGGAAGAGAGGATATGGCCCTCAAGGTAGATCAGGATACGTGTGAGTCCTGCCAAATGCTAGTAAAACAAGACCCGCCGGAAAAGCTAGGGACGTGCGAGTTCTGCGGACACCTTTTTAAGGGACACTGCACGTGTTCATCCGCCGAATCTATGCGGGATGTTGTAAAGCTCCTTACGAAATATGGTATGATTGTAGCGTGTTTCTAAGGGGACCTTATATACCCTTTTTTTGATGGAACTAGTATGACTCAAAAAATTACCGAAAACTCAATAGAACAAGACCTTCAAGATAGTAATGATGTGATCTACTGTAGTAGATGCGAGGATCCCCTTTTGGATGGCGAGTCGCATGTGTGCGGGGATTGTGGCGAAACGCTCTGTCTGAAATGCTTCTTCAAGGGCGAGGACTTCGTGAAGTGCCAAGAGGTTACTGCGGAATTCAAAGAGAACCTCCTGAATGAACCAGAGCAATGCGTACTGTGTTTCCGAGCAGAAAACCAAATCTGTTCTACGTGTGCTAAGTATGTTCCGTGTAGCGAGAATGATTCGGATGATGCGGGCTTATGTAGTAGCGGAAACCCAACTGACGATGTCCCTGATACCGACCAAGGCGATTGCGACGATTGGGAAGATAAAGACAAATGGGAACTTCGCTTAGTGCCCAAGGGCTTCCCCAAGGAAAAACTCGAAGTGCTGGTGATTTACGACCTAAAGGATAGCGAGAGACACTATGGGAAAATCATTTCCACGGAAGCCTTTGGGGAAAAGATACGGGACTGCATTAAGCAGATGCAAGCTACTCTTCCCAACTACTGTCCTGAGGATTTGTTTGTTGCCTTAGAGAAGGCGGGCGTGCCCTTCTTCGATTATGATGAGCGTGAGGAAGACTTCTAATTTCCCCTTTTTTTTCGTTTCTTTTTTTGATAGGAGCTTAAATAATCTATCTAGAATTAATAGATATGGCACGAATACTCCCCCACAAATTTGAGCATGATCGGTTTCTCGCTACTCAAGAATTAATGGAGTTTCTGGCGAAAAATCAGAAGCCCGATGAGATTTTGCAGATTGAGTGTAATCTCACTAGCGGGTGTTTTAACTGCACGCACTATATTGCTTATACGGATGACAAGATATTTGACATTGGTATAGACGACCAAGAACTTGAATATACCCATGATGAATTCCTTGCTGCCTATCCACAGACTACATGGCGGATTGCCGATTATACCTTAAAGAGTCTTGAGATAACCGTCTAATTTCTTTTCTTTTTTTAGCGGGGAGCTTAAATAGGAATCTCCCACATTATCTAGTATGAAATTAAAAGAAGCACGTCTTGAACTGAACAAGCGAGAAGCCGAAGTACTTAGGGATATTATCAATTCGGAAGTGGAGATTACCTTTCAGAATGAGTCCCTAACGGATAGGGAGCAATACGACGAGGCTGCACGATTTCGGGCGATGAACCCCTATTGTCTTTCCTATTACGACCTTTGGATTCTGGAGAGCGGAATTGAACTAGATTTTCAAATGGCTCATGAAAGTAAGAACCCGGAGCGGGCGAAGTTTAGCCAGAAGCTCTTGGCAATTATCGAAAGATACTATAATGTGGCTGGTCGCTAATATCCTTCTCTCTTTTTTTGGGGGGGGTTTAAATAGATTCTTTCTTTTCAATTGGTATGCAAACCACAAAGTATTATGTAGAAATAACTACCTTCGAGGGGTCGGCCCCATCATCAGATACGATTCAAGGAATTCTTTTAGACGAGTTAGAAGATTGTGAAGCCGTTATAGTTAAGCAGGACCCCTAAATTACTTTAACTTCTCTTTTTTTGGTCCTGGTCCGCTAGAGCTGCTTAAGATGGGCTCATTTCGACTGGGAGTTTAAATAGGAAACTGTGAACTTCTAATCATGGCAAATATAACTCAAGATAGCGAAGAAGAAAAGCCCTGTCCACACCACTCGATTGTCGTTTGGATCCTAACGATGCATAAACAGACCTTCGAATATGATCCGGCGAAAGACGAGCTGGAAATGACCGATGATAATATAAAAGAAACCCACTGGGATTCTGCGGATTATACTTGTTTGGATTGTGGTACGACCTTGTCCCAGAAGGAATTTATGGCACTTTACTGTAAGGACTGCCGAGAGCTCGATAAGGCGAACGAAATAAGCTAATTCTCTCGTTTCTCTCTCTTTTTTTAAAGAAAAAAGGGAAAAGGGAATTAATTTTTACCTTCGTGGTGGATGACTTCACCTTGCACGTCGTCTAGAAGCCAAAGAGTTACGTCAAAGAGTTTAAAGTAGGGCTTGAGGTCTTTATAGAGATTATCAATGTCTTCCCGATAGACATGGCTATTGCAATTTGTGTTTGTAATTTGGTATTCGTTCCGTTCTTCTACAAATGTGAGCTCAGGGACTTCTAATGTAGCTTTGACTTTTTCTAAAAGAGTTTCCCGCCGAGGATCCGAGATTTTCCCGAGCCTAAATTGTCCGATAATTACAGCTATATGACTCATACTCCTTAGCTAAAAGAAGCGTATTTAAACTCCGATATAAAAAAAAGAGAGCCCCTATTGGGGGGCACCAGGCTTTGGAGGGGAGGGGGGCAGCGTGGTATAGAACACCCACGGGCGACCCCGCCTTCTCTGAGGAATCGCGTATTTTCGGACTTGCTCAGCAAGCATTAACTTCATAAGTGCATCGTAGAGCGTCGTTCTGGGGACACCCATAACCTTAGAGAGATCCTTTCGTTTAAGGGGCCCTAGCTCTTTGAGAGTCTTCAGAATAAGCTCCTTCAGCGGAATTGCGGGCTCAAAGTTACCCCGTCCCTTGTACTCATACTTTGGAACAGATGTAGTTGTCATGATGATATTCTGTCGGAAATCCTATTTAAGCTCCACATAGGGTCAGCAGTCCTGGGCCACCTGAGACCGATGAGCAAACTAGAGGGGAGTTTAAATAGCCTTTCACGATAGATAGAAGTATGGCAAATGAATCAGCTTCGGAAATGGTTGTATATTCAGCCACACAAGTTAGGCGGTTAGATGGAATTCTGATGTCGGCGAATCGCCTAGCAACTAAATTAACGCAGATTCTAAAGGATAAGAACCTTTTGGAGCTGACACCCGTAGAAAAGGATGTGAAGCTTTCTCACGATGAAACTCTTAGCGATTTCCAGAGGATATACAACGCCTTTATGCTAGATGGGGGACTAAATGAGAATAAGACCTTCATTAAATATCCCGTTATGGTTCAAAAACTTCTGCTGCGGTTCTTTGCGTTCTTACGTGCGTATGATATCCTGAAGGATCCTGTGGGTGTAAAAGCCCCCGCATCGCCCTCTAGTTAATTTTTCCCTTTTTTTCTTTTAGCAACGTAGGGCAGTTTATAAAGGCTAGGCTAGGACTAAGGGCTATGCAATTCCGCTTGAAAGGCTTTTATGGAGCCGAACATAATTCGGTCTGGCTCAATGGAACCAAGCTTGATATTCAGCCCTCACTCCAAATTCGGAAGCACTCCTTTGAGTTTGCCTGGGGTTATATGGGATCTGGTCCCTCTCAACTCGCCCTTGCAATTCTCTTACAATTGAAAGGACGGCAATTCGCAGAAGCCCACTACTTCCAATTAAAGACTGATATTATTGCTACCTTGCCGAATGAGAATTTTGACGAACGCACGATAACCTGGGAACCGAGCCAGGACGGAACCTAACCTCTTTTTTCTTTTTTTGGGAAGGATAGGCCACCTAGGGACGCCTCAAGAATAGTATTGGGGTTTTCGCTCCCTAAGTGTAGTTTAAATACACTATCTTTTCACTTAAAGGTATGTCAACTAAATTAACTTCTGAATATGGACAATTCATACATTATGAGGAGCACTTTGACGAGCTCCGGGCGGTCGTGGCGTATGTAAAAATTGGCGGATATTACTATGGCTACTATGAGGGTTATTGTGGTGGGGGCGTGATCGGGGACTATTTCTTTAGAATGTCAGCGGACTTTAAAGAATTCCAGAAGGATTTCGCGGAGTGTTGGGAAATGGTCGAGAATCCACAAGAAACGGATATTGACTATATGTATGAGGCGTGGGATAAACTGAATGATGCGATTATCTCGCCCGACGGCTCGTGGGACACATTAAACCCTAAATGGAAGAAGAAAATGCAAATGAAGAAGGACGATGAAGGGCATAAAGAGTACTACTTCAAATCAAAGAAGCTGAATTGGGAGGTTATTGCCGCCCTGTCGCAACATTGGGCATTGCTAACTTCCTATGCTCCTAACACCCGGTGTAAAACGTGCCGTGAGTATGATGAGCGTGAGTTTTGCCTGAGCTGTAAATACGATTAGTTTTTCTCCTTTTTTTGTGAAGTTTAAATAGCATTTTCTTCAGAGAAGGAATATGGGCGATCATGATTCGGGAAATTGTGAAGTCTGCGGGACAAGTTTTGACCAATACGAACGATTCTACTGTACCATCTGCAACCGAGCATTATGCAACACGCATTTCTTCGGTAATCTGAAGCCAAAACAAAGGGCTACCTTTGACAAAGCGAATTCACTTGACTTACTTTGCTATGATTGCTTCCAAAAAAGAAATAGTGGAAATAGCAGCATGTTGTTGTGCTCCTGTATGTAAATATCTTTCCTCTTTTTTTTGAGGGAGTCCCAACAATCTAGTAAAGACACTTACTAGCTAATCGGGTTGCCTTTAAATAGCGTAGTCGCCACAAAAGACTATGCGTAAGAAATACTGCAAGCATTGTAGCTTTTATGAAGTGCAGCAAGATATCGGGGCGAAGCCGCACGATAAACCGGTGCTCTGGTATTGTTTTCTAGATGGACATTGGATTGAGCCAACCTCTGATATCTGTAGCAACTTTCCCAAGTGATCCTCTCTCACTCCTCTTTTTTTGGGGGGGGTTTAAATAGCGTTTTGGGAGAGCTAGGCGTATGAAACGAATATTATCACTTAAGGCAACAGCAGTTGAAGAACCCAATCCCGTTGATAAAGTCGTGGAAAAGTTCGGTGGGGGCTTAAAGTGGGCTCAAATTCTAGAGATTCGGGACATTTTTGACATTGCGGTAGTCTATAATCCTCTTTATACCTTAGAGCATATTGAGAATATCGTGATGGATGCGAAAGAATGGGTGAATGCTACCATTAACGGTAAAACCTTTGGATTGCAGTATTACTCGGGGAGTTGGGGCGGGAGTTACCAATTCCGTGTGAATGACACCCAAATACGATCTTGTAGTAAGAAGCAGGTCGCGGAATTTCTAGTTGGCGGCTTCGATCCCCTAATGGAACGCTTTGGACATTATCGGGAGCTCTATAAAGCGATTCGGGACAAAGCTCCCAACGCTTTGGATTTATACAAACACGCCGTCGAAGGAATGGACTGGAGTTATATGATGAGCGACGATAATCGGTATTATACTTCTGGTATGTGGCAAGAGAACGCTCTAATCGAGCTGGCGAAAATACTGAGTCCCGAAGCTGAAACTCACTACAAACAAGAACACAATAAGTATTGGAATCGAGTAAATTCCAAATAATCGCTTCTCTTTTTTTATATGTGGAATTTAAATAGCGTTTTTCCCTAGAACTTAGTATGAGAATCGGTCAGTTTTTCCAAATAATTGAACCTAAACTACCCCTGCGAACCCGAGCTCTCTTCTTTCTAAGACACTTTTCCCGTCCGCTGCAACTCTCCGATATTCAGAGCGGAGAGACCAAACTTATCTCCGTTCGGAAGGTCGCTAAGAACCTAGAATCCCCTAATATTGCTGAGGCTCTATTCAATCTTGAGTTTCTCCCTAAAACGATAAAATAGGGCTCTTAAGGTTCCCTCTTTTTTATATTTGCTCTCCTTTTTTTCGCCTTTAATTGAGGGGGGCGTTTATAAGGCTTGTTGTGAAGTGATCACTATGCCCGAACAATACGAAGATTGGCAGTTAGATGAGAATTTCCAAGTGGAGAGTGCCAGTGATTTCTTAGGGGGACTCAGTCCCGACGAAGAAGACTTCGCGTTACGGACAATGGTTCCGTGTGCGAATTGCGGCGAGTGGCGACCTAAGACGGATGTGTCCATTCGGAGAACGGGACTCTGTTATCTGTGTAGCCTTGATGACGCCCACAAAACAAAGCGGGGCGGGACTACAAACGCCTCAAAAAATGGTTTGTCCCTAGCTCACTTAGTAGAACGCTTAGAGCGTGCCGTAGAGCATCATACCGATGACAACGACGCTTCGTAGTTCCGTTTCTCCATTATCTCCCTTTCTTTTTTTAGATCGGGGGTGGAGCTTAAATAGTCTTTCTCAAAAGCACTAGTTATGCCAAAATCAACTAAAGCTCCCAAGAAAAAAGAGCCGGCACCCGCTCCGAAAGTAGAAGACGAGGACTTGCTTGAGGACATTGCGGATCAATCCGTTGAGGATCAGCCTGAAATAGGTCCTGACGAGCCCGACTAAGCCAGCTCAAACTCTTTTCTCCTTTTTTTTATTCTGCTTCTGGCTGCGTTTCGGATTCAAACTGATATCGTGTCCCTTCCTGAATAATTAAGGGATGCTGCTGGGACAGCGCGATAATTGCTAGGCATTTCTTGATCGCTTTGGGGGAGTGCCGCGTACTATAACTCAGGTCTTGAAGGGTGTGGGGGTGGCCGTCCTGGAGGACTGCGAATAGAGCTTGGATAATTGCTTGCATGGCATTTTTTACGTGTTGGCCCATGAGTCTACTTAATTTTATACTACATTATAAAGATCATCCTTTTGGGGCGAGCTCCGAAAGACATATATATCCGAACCGACATATATAGACTTACCAAATTTAGAGGTGTATGGAAAATGGAGTGTATGCACGAAAATCAATTTCCCGATGCGAATCGGGGCGATTTGGTTTGTCGGGACTGTGGAGAAGTCTTAAGCCGCCTTTTTACCCAATCGAGCTATAAGATGAATCCCGATCAAACAGAAAATAGCTATGCAAAACAAGCAGTTGCCTTAGGGGAACGCTTGAATATTGTGGACGGGCTTGGAAGCTATATGGACTTTCCGTTTGCCCCCTATTTCCACGATAAGAACGGAGCTCCGCTCTCAGCCAAGAAGCAGACGCTTTTTAAGCGTTTGAAATATCGCTATGATCTCCGAGCTCGCGTGGATAAAAATGAAACGGAATTCCGAACCCTCATCACCTTGAACCGTATTTTACGCGTGTTAGAGATGGGAAAGGATATGAAAGGTCGGGTTGCCTATCTCTATCAGAAAATCACGAAAAAGGTAGAACGGAGTGAAATCCACAATAACCATTTGAATCTAGTGGCAGTCTGCATTTACCTAGCGAGTAAGGAGAACAAATACAATTGCCACCTAACCCTAAAAGAGATAGCTACCACCTTTCAAGCCTTTCATCACCGCGTTTCTGTTAAAAGCATCGTGGCTACCGCTTTAAAGCTCAAGATTCGTTGTACAACGGAATTTGAACACCATCGCTCATTAAAATCAGAGGACTATCTGGGGAAAATCGTTACGCAAGTCCTTTCCGCTACGGAAGTGCAAGACCGCTTAGTTTTGTTCAAAAAGGATGCTTTTCAATACGAACAGCTCCTTTTAAAGTATAGTCAAGCATTGCTTACCCGCTTCTCTATTGCGGAACGGGGGGCACGAAACCCGCATATTTTAGCAGTAGCCACTATTTATGCAGCTGATACCCAAATCGCTAAGCAATACAATAGCTCCCCCATTCTTACGCAGACGACTTTAGCCACCATTACAAACACCGCCGCCTATTCAGTCCGCGATCATTGGCGATATATGTTCAAATTAGGCTTAACGAATGAACCCGCCGCCTAATCTCTCTCTTTTTTTCGCTTAGAGGAGTTTAAATAGGGTTTTCACAAGAAACGGTTGGTGTGCCTATGGAAAATAGCCTGTATAGTTGGTTGGATTATTTTACCGATCATGTAGAGCAACTCGTTCTATCGAAGCGGGAGTATAAGCAATTCCAAGTTAGTTTAATCAAGACTATTAAACGATTGCCGAAAGAGAGCCGTCCCGCACGCTATAAGGAGAAAGTCCTTCGGTTCAGCAATTCGCTTGATCTAATCCAATATGTTAAAATGCTTTCTATTTATCCCGAGCTAGAACGGCTAACGTATCAGGATATCGGAAATGCAAAGCTGGGAATGCGGGCGTCTGATATCCCTGCGGACTTACGCATCTGGACAGAGATCATCGGGAAGCATCTTTAATTTAATCTTCCTTTTTTTAGGGGGGCTAATGAGTCGTGTCACAATTACGCCAAAATGGACGCCTTATCCTTCGGAGCCGGCGGTTTCTCTATCTGGCTACCTTATATGGCTATCAGTGCGGTATTTGTAAAGCCGCCGAACTAGAGATTTACGATAAAGGGCTCTATCTGGAGTGCCACCACAAGCAGCCGTTGAATCAGGGCGGTTCTAACCATCTTAGAAATTGTATGTTGGTCTGTTCGGCGTGTCATCGCAGAATACATACAAGGCTGGAGAATTATTGGATTAACGCATCGCCCTATCAGCCCTTTAAGTATATTCATCTCCATAATCAGCTGGGGATGCTAATTCTCTAATCTTTTTTTATAGTTTTAAGGCGTTAGGGCCCCCCTATTCTTTTCATCCATCTTGGACTTTAAATAGGATTTTACCGTTTAACCATTAAAACTACTAGTTTGAGGTGATTTTATGGAACCAAAACCCCCGGTTCGAATTGAAGAAATTTTCAAGTCCAAGGGCCGTATGTTAATCCTGAAAGTCCTAGTTCAAGGCGAGCTCAATATCACGGCAATTGGCACGGAAACAGGGCTCGGCAACGCGGCGGTTCAACGGCACGTGAAGGCTCTTACGGCAATGGAGATTCTCCAAGAGAAACGCTTCGGGCGAATTCGGATTTACCGCCTTCGGATTGAAGACGAACGCGTTCAAAGCATTAAGACCTTCCTGGACCTCTGGACTAATTAAAGTCCCCTTTTTTTGCGGAGATCTCGGAAATGGCCACGCCCCCCATCATATGTGAGCGATGTTATAAAGCAATTAAGAGCCTCGACCAGGTGCATACCAACGATGATCAAGACCGCTGGCTCTGTAAAGCCTGCTGGGATTACGACCTCTGGAAGTTCTGCGTGCTCTGGATGCAAGACCAGTGTAATGACTATGAACACTGCGGAGCCCATGCAAAGTGCCAGCCCGCTAGCGTGAAAAAAGCCCGTGATACGTGCTAAGTCCCTCCCTTTTTATACCCCCGCTTCTTTTTAGGGCATAGGGGGGAGTTTATATAGGATAGGCTAGAACCTAGGAGCGTCGGCATCCCGCCCTCCAGAAAAAAATTTCGCAGTTCTTGATTCATCTTTTTCACCTCGTTTTTGGGCGGCGGGATGTTCCGACCAACACCTCCCCCAACCCCTTTGGAGAGTTTGGGGCAACGGGCGACCTCCTCCCGTTTGCCCCGCTCTCAGTTTCGGGGCGAAGAAGTTTAAAAGCGTTTTTTCCAATCTCCTAGTAGGAAGGTAGTTTTATGGAAACCTATAAAATTATGCGATTATATGCCGATGAATCACACCCTCAACATCGGAGCACTATCGCCACGGGCTTAACCTTCGACCAAGCCCGGCAGCACTGCAATAAGCCCAGTACGCATCAGTACGACCTAAATGGTCGGGTTATTTGGTTCGATGGCTTCGAGCAGGAATAAGCTGCCTTCGCAACTTGCTCCGATAGCCTCTGAGAGTCTCCCTCTCCCCTTTTTTTCCCGTTAAGTTCCCCAGCTGGACTCCAGCTGATCCCAGGTGGATCCTAGGTGATCCCAGGTCCTGCAGCAGATCGCCCAGGTGGATCCATCATTTCCTCTATCTTGCCTAGCTGTATGCAGCTGGACCTAAAACTCGCCTAGCTGTATCCAGGTGCATCCATATCTCGCCTAGGTGCACCCAGATTCTTCCCCTCTTCGCCTAGGTGTATCCAGCTGGTGCTGGCTCTCCTCTAGATGTATCTATCCCTATCCAGGTCTACCCTAGATCAATCCGCCTCTCGCTAAGTCTTCTAGACCCCGATCC
>Ga0315296_10001222_pt1 | contig 22501 bp, 15 predicted proteins | sample YL17G14_18_MG_FD_203921 | JGI IMG/M metagenome (GOLD analysis project Ga0315296, IMG submission 203921) | Sediment microbial communities from Yellowstone Lake, YNP, Wyoming, USA - YL17G14_18 | ecosystem: Environmental > Aquatic > Freshwater > Lake > Sediment | place: USA: Wyoming | collected...
GTCAAATGCGATATACTGCATCTTGCTCCGCCTCCTTTGGAAGGTTGACCGCACCTTCTATTATGACGCACACGGCCGCGCCGTGCACGTCCGAGGCGGAGCGCTTTCATACCAATCAGAATGACATCCTTCGGCCCTAAACGAACAGTATTGCGGCTAGAGGCTGGCTTTCGCGATCGCGATGGGGGATAATTGTGCCGCATTGGCCGTGGGGTCATTGACCCTCACTGCACCGCGTATTGCAGCAAGCCCTCGTATGTGGATTCCCCGGGAAACTTGGCGAGGATGACAACGGGGCCAGGAGCCACAGGCACCTTGCCGCCGAATCGGCATCCCTCAGCAGAAAGATGAACTAGTGAGCCCCCGCTAGCAAGTAGGACATCCTGCGCACTGGGGACGGTGAGACAGAAATCGGCCGTATCGCCCGCGCGAAGCCGTTGCGACAAAGAGCCCTCGACGCGGCAGTTGTGGGTGAGGAACGCGCCATAGGCTTTCGGGAAGCAGGCGGCGCGGTCCTCGCCGGACCGGGCTTGAACCACATAGTCCAGCGCCCATGCGTACTCATGGCCCGGAGCGCCCAGCCGACGCGCGAAGATGCGAAGAACATAGGCGCCTTTGTCCGGAAACCGCGCGTGAATGACATAGCCGGTCGCATCGCGCTGGGTGAAGGTGCACCCCTGCTCCAGCTCCTGTCGGTCTCGATACAGGGATGCGATCAGAAGCGTGTCTGCGGGAGCATCAATAGTCACCGCCAGAGACCGGTCGGTCTCGATTGCGGCTGAAGAATGGCTGACCAGCCGCAGGCCACACTCGAAGAACGGCGGCCTGACTTGCACCCGCCGAACGTACTCGTCCTTTGAAATCGGCGGGTGGAGCAACTGCCAGCGAGGATCTTGCGGCAGATGATCGTAAACAAAGACCTCGGGCGCGGTGAGCAGGTAGTGGGGGGTGAAACTGCGCACGAATCGGCCGCGCTCGTCAAGGTAACCGGCGCCCCAGCAGCAATCCACTAGCTGCCATCGGCCGGCCACCTCGACGGCGTTCCAGGCATGATTGAGCCAGTCATCGCGCTCGTCAGCCGCGCCCTGCTCGAACTTAGGTGAGTGGCCGATGATGATCTCCGCTTTCATCCCCGCGGCGCTCGCCAGGGCTTTGAAGAGAACTGCGTAGCCGTAGCAGACGGCGCGGCGTCTCGCGAGCACGACCCCCGGGTCGCAGCTCTCGGCCTTCGACGAGGCGTCGTAGGCGATGTTGGAGGTGATCCAGCGGAAAATCGCCCGCACCCCGTCGCGCTCGTCGCCCTTCGACCTGCTCAGGGTGACCCCGAGCGAAGTCGAGGGGTCGCGCGCGGGCTTGATCAGGTAAGCGGAAAGCGAGGATACGGACCCCGTGGCCGAGGCCGGCGCGGCCAACGCATAGGTGTCAATAGCGGCGAACTCGTCCGCCGCGTCGCCGGCCGCCGCCGCCGTGATGAAGCCGCCTGCCCCCGCCAAGAGCAGAATCAAAACGCCCCAGCGCAGCATGAGACCCAAGGCTCCTATTGTTGTTCTTCCACGCCGGCGCAGGTTCAGCCATCACCCCAAAGTCGTACTCTTGCCAAATCGGGCGGCGGCAAAGCGCCCCGGACGATTCTCCGCTTCTGCATGAGCGCCCGAACTCGGGGGGGCTTAGCCGCTCAGAGGCTGTAACAAGGCCTTGCCATTGTGTCACCCTGAGCGCCAGCGAAGGGTCTTGGCACGGTGGAGCGAGACAGAGATTCCTCGCTGCGCTCGGAATGACATCCGCGAGAACAAGGTCTTGATAAGGGTCTTGGAAGGACCCAGGCGGGGCACTGAAACGCGCGAGTCCCGCACCCCGCCTGCGGCGGTCGCCCCCCTCGCCCCCAACTTCCTGTTCTGCCGCTGCTGCTACTCTGCGAAGTAGCGAGGCCGCTTCGCTACGAAGCACGAGCTGAGTGACTGCCATCATCCGCTCCTGTAACCCGACGTTCTGTCGCCCCTATTCATCGCTTCGGCCGCGAAGGAAGTCAAGCGGAACCGGGTCGGATTATGATAAGATGATCTGGCATTCCCGCGCGGTGCACAGGTGCCTGGCAGTGCTACGGGACCGAGTGAAGGGAGGTGGACCATGGCTGACCAGAACTGTCCACTTTGTGGGCGAGTTGCTGAAGTGCTGGAGCCGAGCTGGCACGGCCGGATACCGAGAAAGCACATCGGCTGCGAGAGCTGCGGGGAGTACTTCATAAGCCTAGAGGCGGAAGCGCAGGTCAGTTACTCTAGCTTCGACCCGCGTGAAAGAGCTTTGCTCTCAGGCGTCACCCGAGAGCAGTTCGAACGGGGTAACCCGATCACCATTTGTTCCAGCGCCTGTACGTCTGCGCCGGACAAGATCGGGATCAGCATTGCCGAGATTCTGGATGCATGGGCCCCTCGCTCAATCCCCGAACGAATAGACCGGGCTCTGCAGAACTTGGCCCGCAAGGGCAGCCACCTGGGCGACCGCGTGCAGGTTGAAGGCAAAGACTGGCCTCTCTTTTTCGCGGAGAATAGTGACGCCATGAGCTTCACACTCCAACACATGGTCCAGTCAGGTCTGCTTGACGAAATGGTTCGGTGGGACCAGCCCGGCGGCGTATACGCGCTCACGGTAAAGGGTTGGGGTAGGATAGAGGAATTGGAGGCCAAGCTACTGCCGGAGGCAGGTGGCCCGCCGGCATCGAGCGGCGCGCCGACGACGGACGCAGAGATAAGGCAACGGCTACTTTCTGAATTTCACCGAATGTGGCAAGGCTCTCCGCGCTCGGCAGCGGGTACTATCTACGAAGTTGCAGAAAGGCTGGGCTTGCCCGCTGAGCAGTGCTCAAGGAATGCGGAGTTGCTGCGCGGAAAGGGCCTCCTCGAATGCCGACCGACACACCAAGGGTTTCCCGACGTGTGGAGAATAAGTGGGAGCGGCGTGGAATGGGTCGAACAGAGTGGACAAGGCCAGCACTCAGGCGACCAAGGCCAGCCGGAGAGAACTGCACATCAGCAAAAAACGTGGGACGTCTTTGTGTGTCACGCCAGCGAGGACAAGGATGATTTCGTCAGGCCCCTGGCCGAAGCCCTGCTCTGCGCGGGTCTGAAGGTGTGGTACGACGATTTCTCGCTAAAATGGGGTGACAGCCTGCGCCGTTCTGTTGATCGAGGGCTTGCGGCATCCCGGTATGGCATCGTTGTGCTCAGCCCTGCCTTCTTTGAGAAGCAGTGGCCGCAGATCGAACTCGATGGTCTTGTTCAGCGGGAGGTGAACGGCGAGAATGTCATCCTGCCTGTGTGGCACAAGGTCACCCGCGATGACGTTGCCCGGTTCTCCGTCACGCTGGCTGGACGCGTGGCGCGAGAATCTGCTCGAGGCATAGAAGCAATCGTCATAGAGGTCGTGCAGATGGCGAAAGGAGACGGGGCTGCGACTCAAGTTTCGGACAGGATTATGCAGCACGATCCCGAAGCCGTGAACGACTTGACTGGAAGGCTGGAAGCGGATGCGCGTGCCGATGCGCCGCCCTCACCCAGAACCGTGCCCGCCGTAACCGATCGGGAGAAGCTAGCCCGCATCAGCAACGGAGTCGCGTTGCGTTTCGGGAAGGAGCAGGAGCGAATGTTGCGCGAGGGTAGCCAGAGGCTGGATGCTGTGCTCGCGGAGCTTCGCCGGAGGAATATGATCGAAAGCAGCTTTGCTGGCAGCGCTGTATGCAAATGCATTTCGGAGACAATCGGGACTGTGGCCAAAGCCCGTGTCGGCATAGAGCTTGAGGTGTTGCGAGAGGCGGGCATACCATTGGACCGTAATAGGGCAGATGCGCTAAGACAGGAAGTCAGTAAGCTGGTGGAAACCCTGGCCAAAGGCGTTCCGCTCTCGTGGCAACTCGTGCCGAGTCAGCTGAAGTCGGCGGATCTGGTGCCCTGCATAGTTGACGGAGCGCGGAGACGAGAGATCGCCTGCCATAGCGATGTCGAGATCGCGCTGAACGCTGAACTCCTCAGGGATAGCAGCGGCGAACGTCAAGTCTAGGGCGTCTAGTCGTCCTCCCGAATGTCCGGGTGTGGGCGCTTGTCACGTGGTGGGGTTTGCGGCTCGCCGTCCTGCTGGGAAAGTGTCCGAAGACCGGGCCTGTAAGACCGCGACTGTCGGGTGTCGGGGAATGGCGACATACGGACCGGCGGATTCGGGCGGAAAAGAAGAGCGAGCCGCTATATGATAAGGGTCCACAGGCGGGGGCGCCTGTGCCACATTCTCACGGGCGAGCCCACTTCGCTGAAGCTACGAGGGCCAAGGAGCGCCCATGCTCCATATCCACAGCCGAGCCTCCGTCGCCAAGGCTATGCAGGCCAAGGGGCGGCTGCCCGCCGAAGCGGGAGGGCACAGCATGCTGTGCCCCTACGCGAAAGGGGGGTTGTGCCACATCTCGCGCGGTCGCTGACCGCGCGCCCAAGAGCATCACGGGCGGGAGCGCCCGTGCTCCATATCCACAGCCGAGCCTCCGTCGCGCTACACGCCCATGCAGCGCTTGCAGATCTTGCGGCGCATGGCTTACTACGCCATCCCGCGCAAGCGGGTCAAGGAGCACTTCGGCTATCGCCAAGTCCACGTTGTACCGCTGGTTGCACGCGGCCGAGAAGGGCGTGGTCGGCGAGAACAAGGTCTGTCGGGAGAGTCCCCGGAAGACTCCTGCACAACTGGCGGAGTTGATCTGGGACATCTTCGAAGCCAACCCGCACTTCGGTCGCCACCGCATCGCCATGACCTTGTGGACAATCTGTCGTTGTCAAGCGCGAACGAGACCCTCTGTCTTCCGCCTCAGTGAAAACCACTGCAGCCTGCTGACTTCTAGTGGGCCGGCAGCCACACGGGGACCTCGCGTCTCATAGCATTTCCACTGGTGCGGCCGGCGCTAGGGTGTCGGTGCATACGAGTGTGCACTCCTATGTCGGTGTCACGCCGGTCGCATTGGCAGTTCGCAAGCGCACCTGCCGCCAGGTGCCCCGCGGCTCGATTACTGCCGAAAACTGCGTGGGCTGCTGAGGACGCCCAGCGCCTAGACCTGCAAGTTCTTTAGGTCATTCGCGTGTGCGCTAATGCATCCTGGCGGCTTGCCCTCGCTCCGACCCCACTGCCCGCGTAGCTCGATGACGCTTGACGTGCGCCCAAAGGATTCGGGGACATGTGGGCGAAACACACTCATCGAGGGGCGGAGGGGAACCTCATCCGATGAAATCGGTAACAGGTAGAAAGCCGCACTTCCGCAGCGATGGCGTCATGCACGCCACCATCAACGGTCATCGTTTTCACCTGCGCGAAAACGAGAATCACCATAATCTGCTATGGATTGATGGACGCCAGCCTCCCCTGATCCTCGACCAGACCGCCGGCAGCTTCATGCGCCACGTCATCGAAGGGATGTGGCTGTTTCAGCAGGGCGAGGGCGACGAGTCGGAGCGCGTCGCCGAGTACGTCGTCGACAAAGCCTACCGGAAGTACGGAAGACCGCTGGCTCTGGGCAAGCGCCGGGTCACGCGTCAGCGGATCCGCGCGGACCTAGATCGCTTCTTTGGCACGGTCATGTGTGTCGCGGAAGGCAAGTGTCCGGCGGAGATGGGGCTGGATTCGCGGGTCCTCGATTACGCGAACTGGCGCGCGCCCGCGCGCATGGATCTGGCCGTCACGTACAGATGCAATCTGAAGTGCGGCAAGTGCTACTTGCCCGATACTGGCGCAATGCAAGAGCTTCCCGCCGAGGAGTGGTTACGGATCTACGAGATTCTGTGGAACATCGGTGTTCCACAGGTCGTTGTCACTGGCGGCGAGCCCACGCTCCGGCCGGACATCATCAGCCTCGTCAGCCAAGCCGACGAATTCGTCACCGGCTTGGTGACCAACGGGACAAAGCTGGAGGAGCTTGCGGCGCAGCTGCGCGACGCCAGCCTGGACTACGTTCAGGTGACGATCGAGTCGAGCAATCCCGGCATCCACGACGAGATGACGGGCGTTTCCGGTTCGCACGCGCTGACCGTCGGCGGTATCCGGAAGGCGATGGCCGTCGGTCTGCGGGTCGTCACGAACACCACGCTGACCGCATGCAACGCGCCTTCCTTCACCGAAACCGTTCGCTGGCTTCACGAAGCGCTCGGCGTCAAGCATGTGGCCTGCAACACCCTCATTTGCAGCGGCCGCGGGATAACCTGCAAGGCCGAAAACGGCCTGAGCGACGAAGACCTGAAACGCTATCTCGAGAGCGCCTGTGAGGAAGCAAGTCGCCTCGGGCTCGATTTCCAGTGGTATTCTCCCACCTGCTATGTCACAGGCGTTAACCCGCTCGACTTGGGGTTCGGCGTCAAGGCCTGTTCCGCCGCCGCCCACAACATGACCATCCAGCCGGATGGATCGGTTCTGCCCTGTCAATCCTGGCCGGAGACAGTGGGGAACATCCTCAAAGATCCCTGGGACTCGATCTGGAGCCATCCCACCTGCGTCAAGCTCCGCCAGGGCAAAGCGCCTGAAGAGTGCCAGGGATGCGCATACGAGGAGTCGTGCTCTGGCGGCTGCCCCCTGGACAAGTCGCCGAGGCGCAGGGAGTGATCGGTGGAGAGGAGGGGTAGGCAGCCATGAGACGGGTGAGCGCGCTGTTGATTGCGGCAGTCCTGCTCGGCGCGGCCGTCGTGGGCGCTCGCGCAGACACCGGCACTTACCGCATCCTCGATTATCGGGTGACACTGACCCCCCACTCCAATGGCAAGGTGGACATCGCCTACTACCAGAAATGGCGGGTCAGCGGCGGACACATTCCCTGGATCGCAGTGGGCGTTGCCAACCAGAACATCGGGGCACTCCAATGCGGGCTTAATGCCAGGGCAATAGAGAACTCGGCGAGCGGCAGCTGGAGCGGCGTGCGGCTTGACTTGGACCGGGACTATGGACCCGGAGAGGTGTTCCAGGTCAGTTTCTCCCTGGTCCAGAATAAGCTGTTCTATGCCGATGAGAAGAACTACCGGCTCGACTTCACGCCCGGCTGGTACGATCAGGCGGTGACTGACCACCTGGAACTGAGAGTCAGGTACTTCGCCAAACCGGAGGTAATCAAAGCCGCTCCCCAGCCGACATCACAAACCAAAGACGAGCTCATTTGGGCGAAGACCGGCCTGGCGCAGGGACAGCGATTCTCCATCTCCGTCACCTTCCCCAAGAATGCATATCCTCAGGCGATTCCGACAGAGAATCTGCAAGGGGAAGCCTACCAGGGACCGCCTCCCGCGTTCGTGCTCTTCGTCGTCGGCGGCGTGATCGTCCTGATTATTGTCGCCGGGCTGCTGTACTTGTCGGGTCGGGGCGGATACACGGGCGGCGGCATCTTCTACGGCGGCCGACGCTCCGGTGGTGGCGGCGGCGGTGGTCTGGGTGGCATATTCACCGGCGGCGGTGGCGGTTTCGGGGGCGCGGGCATCAGTTGCGCTTGCGCGTGCGTCTCTTGCGCGTGCGCATGCGCTTGCGCGGGTGGCGGGGGCGCGGGATGCAGCCGCAAGAGCTATCACGCCTGCCGGCAGTGCCAGCAGCAGGCCAAACCATGAGAAAGGTTGTCTGGCTAATCCTCCTCGGGCTTGCTCTCGCGGGCTGCCGGAGCAAGACCGCGACCTATGACCCGAATAAGGAAGTGCCCAAGGGTGACCCTGCGTTTCCGGCATTGACCACCTCCTGGATCATTGACAAGGCGCACGTCCTTTCGCCCGCCACCGTTAGCGAAGGGAACAACGTCTGTCAAAGGCTGCAAGAGGATGGCATCGCCGAGGTCGTGGTTGTCGTCATCCCCGGAGTCAAGCACCCTGAGGAATGGGCGACTCACTACGGACGCTGGCTGGGCCTGGGAAGGAAAGGGCTGAGTACGGAGGGCGGAAACAACGGCGTGGTGTGGCTCATCCGCCCCGACGCCGACTTGAAGATGACGATCTCGGTGGGGCGTGGATTGCCTCGGTTCACTGTTTCTGACTACGGTCGGATTATGGACGATGCCAAGGACTACGTCAATTTCGGCAACTTCGATGAGGGCGTTCTCAAGATCGTTCGCGGAACCGATCAGAGGTTGCGAGAGCTGTACGGAAAACCGGGCAGAACTCAAGGAGGTAAGGGACGATGAAGAGAGGGCTCATCGGCTGTCTCGCAGCGGCGGTCTTGCTGATCTTCATCCTCGCAGTGGTCGCCTCGGCGATGGGCGTCTGGAACAACTTGAACGCCAAGTACCAAGCCATAGCGGGCGCCCGCTCTCATTACTCCGCAGCGCTCAACACGTGCCCCCAGAAGATCAAGGGCGTCTGGACCCTCAACAGCCAGTACCTGGATCACGAGTCCAAGACATTCAAGACCGTGGCGGAGGCGCGGAACAGCGTGTTGGCCGCCGTGAAAGCTTACCAGGATCTCGAGAAGTCCAGCACTAACCCCCGCGAGTTGACCAAGGCGGGGAGAATGGTTGAGGCCGCTCTGGATCGTTTCCAGTCGCAAGCGACGCTGGCCGTTAATGTTCAGGTTGAAGCATATCCTCAGTTGCGCGGCGCCGAGACGACGGAGGTGGCGATGCGCACCATGCAAGAGGGTGTCAACGAGGTCAAGAGCGCGCTCGACGATTGGATCTACGCCATTCGCCAGTATAACGAGTACCGCGGGAGCGCCTGGCCGTCGCTTGCTGGGCGTTGGATGTCCAGGTTCCCCTCGCGGATTGACTACTACGAGGGCAAGGCCAAGGAGCTCAACATCGACGAGCTTAACCCGGCCAAGACGAAGTAGCCGTCTCACAAGGGCCGTGGCTTCAGACTACACCATCAGAGAGAGTCGCAGGACAAAGCACGTCCGCCTGAAGGTCTCGCTCTACGATGCGAGCCTGGTGGTGACTGTACCGCACGGCTTCGACCGCCGAGAAATCGCGAGCATCCTCGCTGAGAAGCGCCAGTGGATCGAGCGCATGCAGAAGCGCGTCATCGAGCAGCGCGAAGAGTTCGATCCCGAGCCGGCGCACTCCCTACCCGACCAGATCCCGTTGCGCGCGGTCGGCGAGCAGTGGACCGCAAGTTACGGCCCCACGCCCCGCCGGCGGTCGGTCGAGATCAACCGCCAGGATCTGCGGCTCGTGGTGTCTGAGGATCTGGCTGGCGATGAGGTCTGGCGCCCGCTCCTCAGGATGTGGCTTAGCCAGCAGGCCCGCCACCACCTGGTGCCGTGGCTGCGCGCCCTGAGCGAGCAGCACGACCTGCCGTTCGAGCGCGTGCTGATCAAGGGGCAATGCACGTGCTGGTCGAGTTGCTCGCGGAAGAAGACCATCAGCGTGAACTACAAACTGCTATTCTTGCCTCCGGGGCTGGTGCGCTACGTGCTCATTCACGAGCTTTGCCACACCGCGCAGCTCGATCATTCCCCGAAGTTCTGGAAGCTCGTCCACGCTCACGAGCCCCGCTGTAGAATCCTCGACCGCGAGCTGAACGCAGCCTGGCGCTATGTCCCGGCATGGGTGGATCGAGGTTCGTAAGGGCAGGAGTCTCGGTCGCGCCATAGGCGGGTAATCCTCTGGTGACTTGCCGCCTGCCCAGTCGCTACCTCCTGTCCTTGTCAACCGGCCGTGAGACCGCTTTAGCGGGCTTCTGAGATTGCCTTCGGGTGCAGATGCTGCCATCGTGTGAGGCCAACGGCGCTGTCAAGTCGCAGTGAGACGCATCCGCCAGCCTTAACGGGCTGGCGGAGACAGGGCGGGGGCCGGGTCTCATCCCCTTCTCAGCGATAACTCATTCTCCTGACGGCGGGTCCTCAGAGGGCGGACGTTCTGCCATCGGATGCTGCTCCGAATGCCGGCGGCGCAGGAATTCCTCTTCCTCCTTCTCGCGCTCTACATCGTTGTCCACCCACACCATCCATGGCTTACGACCCTGGACTCGGTACGGCCTGCCCGGCCGATAGCGCGGGCAATCTCGCGGCCCATAGCAGTGCGTCTCAAAGCGCCACTTCTTGTTCGACGGGTTCCACTGGTCAATGGTGATCTCGGTCGCCATGACCAGACCGAATGGACAGCGTTGGCAGCTCCTTGCGTGCGTCCTGGCATACAGCCTTCGATGCCCGCGGGCGCGATACTCCGCCAGCGGCGGGGCGATGCCGCCCTCCGGATTCGCGGGAACGTACTGCTCGGCAGGCCCCCTTGCGAGCAGGCGCAAGCCGCTCACCCGGTAGTGGGTCGCCCAGTCGAGGCGGGGATCGGGAACCGTCACTGCCAGGCCCGCCACTTGATCGCCGATCCGGAAGCGATGCGTTTCATGAGTCTTTGGGCCGATGGCCACGCGCAGTTCCTCAGCCCTCGTCCCGTCACGGGTCCCGTCCAGAATCAACGTGTATCCCAGATAGGCGTGGCTGATCTCATCGAAGGAGCGCAGCAGTCGAATGCGCGCCTTGACCGCCGTCACGGTGCCGGCGAACTCCTCCCTGATTGCCTGTCGCCTGGTCATGGGGCCCGCCTGCGCGTTCGTTCGAGGCCCTGCAACACTGACACCTCGGACTGAATCTGCACGTGCAACGACCGGACGATCTCCTGTCGGCGTGCCCGCCAGTCGCGTTCGTACAGAAAAGCACGGTCAGGATGGCGCAGTGCCCACGCGATCCGCAGCTCCCACGGCGGCGGCTTGGCCGCCCATGCGTTGAGTTTCAGGGACGCTGCGCGCAGTTCCCTGGTCGCAGCCTCGTAGTTCCTGCGCTCCGTGTACACGTCCGCCTTTACGAAGTGGGCCAAGACACCGGTGGCGTCCGTGCGCAGGGAGGCGTCGGCGTCACGCATCGCTTCGTCGAACCGGCGCGCTTGGAACAGCATCCGGGCGCGGGCGAGATGTGCTGCGGCGCGCGTGGAGTTGTCCAGACCCGGCCGTGCCAACAGACCCTCCGCAAACCGAATGCCGCGCCGAAGCAAGTCGTCCAGTTCGCGCTCAGAGCGGATGCCCGCCCTCTCGAGGACGGCCGCCCATTGTGCCTCCATCTTGCGCCGCCCATTCCGGGCTCTGGGTGTCGCGGCGAAGGCGGGATCCGAGTCCATCATCCGCCTCGTGCTCTCCACCGCTGTCCTCAAGTCGCCGATGGTGCCGGTCAGCGCGGCATAGGCCTGGAGCACCCGCAGGGCTTGGTCAGCGTCGGCGCGGCCGGCGTCGCGATACCGCTGCTCCATCGCCATGACGTCTCCGGCTGTCAGCGGCTTGACGCCTGGCCCACGGCAGCCTGCGAGGACCACTAAAGCCATAGGCAGCAGCAACCTAAACTGCAAGATACGCGCCAACCTGGTGCTCCCGCCACAGGCGAGACCGAACGGTCTCTGAGGTCGCATTGAGGGCTCCGCGCCTCCTGCCATCCCGCCGAGGCTGCTTCTCCGGTCCTCGATTGGCACAGTAGCCAACCATGATGAGGGGTCTCATTCGCGCTTGACATGCACTCAGTGCCCGACCGGACGGCTGAACGAATGCGCATGTCGAGCGTCAAGATGTGGGCGCCACTCTAGGGTCAACTGTGACGCAGTCCCGATCCCGCAGTTGATGGCTGTGCGCTAGGCTGCCACGTTCAGTTCCGCCTCCAGTTGCTCCGGGTCGGTGACTGGGGCGCGGCATACGGAATGATGACAGACGAACGCCGTGGCCCTGCCGGCGGTGCGGAGGCGTCCTGACAGCAGCGGCACCACTTCCCCCGCCGGCCCCTCGCCAACCGCCACGACCGCATAGGGCCGGTAGGCCGCGCGCACAACCTCCAGCAGGGACTGCGTGTCGGCGTCGGCGGGATCGCCCACCATGCCGATCTCCGTTGGCTCGCTCAGGAGGAAGGCCGCGTCACTCAGCCAGCACCCGAACCCCTGGGGCGCCCGGCCCATCGCGGTAGTCATTGATGCAACCGCTTCCGACGCGACATCCCAGCAGCGGCTGTTCCCGGTCAACAGGCTCAGCTTGAGCAGCGCGGCGACGGCCACCGCATTGCCGCTGGGGAGGGCGCTGTCTTGCAGGTCCTTCGGCCGCTTTATCAGCCGCTCGTGGTCATACGACGTGTCGAAGAAGTTCTTGTCTCGATCATCGTAGAAGAGTCTCAGCATCAGCTCCACCAGCTCGCGCGCCCAGGTAAACCAGCGCAATTCGAAGGTGCTCTGGTACAGGGCCAGCAATCCTTCCGCCAGAAATGCGTAGTCCTCCAGATATGCGTTGTGCTTGGCGCTGGCGCCGGCTTTCCACGTGCGGTACAGACGGCCGTCATCCGCGCGCATCGTGCGGTGAAGGAACTCCGCGTTTCGCTGTGCCGCCGCCAGGTAGTCGGTGCGCTGCAAAGCACTCCCGGCTTCGGCCAACGCGGCCAGCATCAGGCCGTTCCAGGAGGTGAGCACCTTGTCATCCAGTCCCGGCCACACGCGTTGAGCTCGGACGCGGTAGAGGGTGCGTTTGGCGTCCGCGATGGCCGCCGCCAACTTTTCCGCACTCATGCCGACGCGTGAGGCGAACGCGTCCGGCTCCTGCGGAACGTGGAGGATGTTCTTGCCTTCCCAGTTGCCCTGCTCGGTCAGGCCGTAATACTTGCTCAGCAGGTCCGCGGCGCCGCCGAGGGCGGCCTTCATCTCATCCAACGTCCAGACGTAGAACTTGCCCTCGACCCCTTCGCTGTCGGCGTCCTGGCTGCTGTAGAAGCCCCCGTCGGCGTGCTGCATCTCCCGCAGGACGTAATCGAGCATTTCCTCGACGATGCGGCGCAGCAACGGATTCCCGGTGATCTGCCAGGCGTGCAGATAGACGCGGGCCAACTGGGCGTTGTCATACAGCATTTTCTCGAAGTGCGGGACCAGCCAGGCATCGTCAACCGAGTAGCGCGCGAACCCGCCTCCCACCTGATCGTAGATGCCGCCATAAGCCATCTTCCGCAGGGTGAACTCCGCCATCTGCACGGCGTGTTGATCGCCGGTCCGTAAATGGTATTGCAGCAGAAACTCGATGATCATCGGCTGTGGGAATTTGGGCGCGCCGCCGAAGCCGCCGTTGCGCGCATCGAATGCACTGGAGAGATGCTGCGCGGCGGCGGCGAGCAACGCGGGCTTGGGGGCCTGCGGCTGACCCTGCCCGGCCAGTCTTTGGGATAGCCCCTGGGTCAATTCCGACGCCGTTCGCAGCACTTCATCCTTGCGTGTCTCCCAGGCATCGCTCACTGCCGCCAACACCTGCTGGAAGCTGGGCATTCCGTATCGCGGCTGGTTCGGGAAATAGGTGCCCCCGAAGAACGGCTCGCAGGCGGGAGTGAGGAAGACGGTCAACGGCCAGCCGCCGCGCCCGGTGATGGCGACGACCGCATTCATGTAGATGCTGTCCAGGTCGGGGCGCTCTTCGCGATCGACCTTGATGTTCACGAAATGCCCGTTCATCATCTCCGCCGTCGCCGGATCTTCAAACGATTCATGGGCCATAACGTGGCACCAGTGGCAGGCGGCGTAGCCGATGCCGAGCAAGATAGGCGCATTCCGGCGCTTCGCCAGTTGCAGCGCCTCCTCGCCCCAGGGATACCAGTCGACGGGATTGTCAGCATGCTGCAAGAGGTACGGGCTGGTCTCGTCGGCAAGCCGGTTTATCGAGAAACCTCCGGAGGGGTCTGAACCCCAGCATCTGGTCCACTTGGGATAAGACTTCTTCTAGCTTTGGGCTGCTCCTCGTTCTTGATCCACCCCGGATGAGACTTCTTGCCCTTGTCAAACGGCGATCGGACACCTTGCCCCTGTTATGCGGCAACGGGACCTCTCCGGCAGCGCTCCGGAGGAGGCTAGCCGCTCGAAGCGCGACTGCGATCTTCTGTTCGCAGCACGACGAGCACTCATCTGTTCCGGGGCGACAACTACTCATCCGCATGCGGCGCGGCAACCGCACATCCGTCTGCCCTGCGATGTCGCCCTCTCGTTTGCGGCATAACAGTCGCATTCTGACGTATCTCGGCTCCGCGCCTCCTCTCGCTTCGCCAAGACTGCTTCTCCGGTCCTCAATTCGTACACTCACCAACCATGATAGAGGGTCTCATCCGCGCTTGACATGCACAGCTGGACCGATCAAGGAGGAGCGCGGCAGATCACTCAGAAGAAAGAAGCCTGAGACTCGGTCCGCTGTATGCCAGGAGAGCCACATGGCGGCGATACCAGGACCCTTTGCTAGCGCTCAGGGTGACATACGTCTAAGGTTGTGCCAGAAGGTTTAAGGAGGCCTAAGTTGTCGACAACGCGGATCGGTTTTGTGGGCGTCGGCGGGATGGGGCAATGCGCTCACCTGAGGAACTACGTGACCGTACCCGGGTGCGAAGTGGCGGCGATCGCGGAGCTGCGCTCCGGGCTGGCGCGTAAGGTGGCGGCGCGCTACGGCGTCGAGCGCGTCTACCCCAGTCATGCCGAGATGCTGGCGAATGAGCGTCTCGACGGCATCGTAGCCTCACAGCCGTTCAACCGCCACGGACAACTCGTGCCGGAGTTGTTGAAAGCGGGCGTGCCGGTGTTCACTGAGAAGCCGCTGGCTGCTTCTCTCGAGGTGGGTGAGAAGATAGTCGCGGCCGTGCGCGGAAGCGGGACGTGGCACATGGTGGGGTACCACAAGCGCAGCGATCCGGCCACCATGTACGCCAAGGCCGAGAGCGACCGGCTGAAGGCCAGCGGGGAGCTCGGCGCGATGCGTTACGTGCGGATTCTGATGCCCGCGGGGGATTGGGTCGCCGGGGGTTTCAGGGACCTCATCTCGAGCGATGACCCCGCGCCCGAGCTGACATATGATCCACCGGCCCGTGACATGGATGATGAGACATTCAGGCAGTACGGGGCTTTCGTCAACTACTACATCCACCAGGTGAATCTCATGCGCCACCTGCTGGGCGAGCCCTACCAGGTCACCTACGCTGATCCCTCGGGCGTGCTGCTTGCCGGCCAGAGCAGCAGCGGGATCGCGTGCGCGATAGAGATGACCCCGTATGCGACCACCATAGACTGGCAAGAGTCCGCACTGGTAGCCTTCGAGCATGGGTACGTCCAGCTCGACCTGCCGGCGCCGTTGGCGAGCAACCGTCCCGGCCGCGTGGAAGTGCTGCGTGATCCGGGCCATGGCGTGGCGCCGGAAGTGACCGTGCCGCATTTGCCGTGGATCCATGCGATGCGCCAGCAAGCGATGAACTTTGTGGCCGCGATCCGCGGCGAGATGAAGCCGATGTGCGAGGCGGAGGAAGCGCTCGAGGACCTGAGGGTCGCGCGCCAGTACATCAAGTTGCGAACGGGAATCTGACGCCAGGCGTCGCGCGGCATGACAATCGCGACGATTACGAGGAGGCGGCTATGCCGGTGAAGTTCAGGAAGGTGTTGATCGCGGACGAGCGGTACGAGTCCGCCGGCGTGTTCGACGTCAACAACGACGGGATCCCTGACATCGTGTCCGGCGCTTACTGGTACCAGGGGCCGGATTTCCGGCAACAGCATCGGGTCGGGGAGGTACGCGCCGAGGGCGAGTACTTCGACGACTTCTCTACAATTCCGATGGATGTCAACGGTGACGGCTATACGGACTTCATCACCGGCGGATGGTGGGGCAACACCGTCCGATGGCGGGAGAACCCTGGGCCCGCGGGCGGAGACTGGCCCGTGCATGTGATCGCAGAATGCGGCAATGTGGAGACGACGAGGGCCTGGGACGTCGACGGTGACGGGCAGGTCGAGATCGTCCCCAACACGCCCGGCCGGCCGCTCACCGTCTATAAGCTCATCACGGATGCCCAGGGCACGGGCGCCGGGCGGTTCTCGGCGCACCAGATCTGGGAGAAACAGGGCCATGGCCTCGGCTTCGGCGATGTCACCGGCAACGGCCGCGGGGATTTCATCCTGAGCAACGGGTGGCTGGAGGCACCGAAGGATCCCTTCAACGACCAGTGGGTTTTCCACGGCGAGTTCGAGTTGGGGAGCGCCAGCGTGCCGATCCTGGTGGTTGACGTGAACCGCGACGGGATGAATGACATCATCGTCGGGCAAGCGCACAACTACGGGCTGGACTGGTGGGAGCAGAAGCGCGACGTCCGCGGCGCGCGGACCTGGGTCAAGCATCCGATCGATCCCTACAACGCCCAGTACCATGACCTCATGTGGGTTGATATCGACAATGACGGTGAATGCGAGTTGGTGACGGGCAAGCGTCACCGGGCGCACTGCGGCAACGATCCGGGAGAACATGACGACTTGGGCAGCTATTACTTCAAGTGGAACGGGGAGTCGTTCTCGAAGCAGGTGATTGACTATGGGCCGATTCGGGCGGGTAAAGGACTCGGCATTCACTTCGCGGTATCAGACCTGCGTGGAACCGGACGCCTGGACATTGTCGCGCCCGGCAAAGATGGGCTGTACGTGTTCTACAACGAAGGAATGTGAGTGAGCGGCGGGGGTTATGACGGGCCGGCAACCATGATGAGGAGGATCCAATCGCCATGAAGATCGCCATGATCGGCGCCGGCAGCCTGGTGTTTGGGCGCACACTGCTGAATGATATGCTTTCCGTGGGCGCGCTGGAGGGCGCCACCTACGCCCTCATGAGCCCCACCGAGACGCGGCTGCGGCGCATGGAAGCCTTCGCCAAGCGCATGATCCAGGAGAACAAGGTGAAGGCCGAAGTCTACGCCGCCACCGACCGGCGGGAGGCCATCCGAGACGCAGACTATGTGATCTGCATGATTCAGGTCGGCGGGCTGGATGCCTTCCAATTCGACTACGAGATCCCGCTGAAGTACGGCGTCGACCAGTGCATCGGCGATACCCTCGGTCCCGGCGGCGTCTTCCGCGCTCTGCGCAGCATCCCGATCCTGGTCGAGATGGCGAAGGACATTGCCCAGGTCGCCAAGCCGGGCGCGCTCCTGCTCAACTACACCAATCCCATGGCGATGTGCTGCGACGCCCTCGGCAAGGCCGCCGACATCCAGTACGTGGGCCTGTGCCATGGCGTCCAGACTACCCTTGACCTCATCTCCGGCTACGTGAACGTCCCGAAGCCCGAGATTGACTACCTGTGCGCGGGCACCAACCACATGGCCTGGTTCCTCAAGCTCGAGCACAACAGCAAGGACCTCTATCCGCTGTTCAAGGCGAACTGCGAGAAGCCCGAATACTACGTCAACGAGAAGGTCCGCATTGAGGTCATGCGCCACTTCGGCTACTTCATGACCGAGAGCACTGGGCACCTGTCGGAGTACGTCCCCTGGTTCCGCGCGAGCGAGCGGGCGCTGAAGCTCTACTGCGATCAGCCCTCCTTCGGGGGCGAGTCCGGGGCCTACTACAAGTGGTCGCGGGCAGTCGCCGAGAAGTACGGCGCGGACCAGCTTCAGCACGAATCGCCGACGCTCACTCCGCGAAGCGCTGAGTACTGCTCCTACATCCTGGAGGCGAAAGCCACGGGCGTTCCCTTCCGCTTGCAGGGCAATGTTCGCAATGACGGTTACATCACCAACCTCCCTGACGGCTGCTGCGTCGAGGTGCCGGTTTATGGCGACCGCGAGGGTCTGCACCCGCTGCTCGTCGGCGCGCTCCCGGTTCAGCTTGCCGCCCTCAATCAGAGCAACGTCAGCGTCCAGACCCTCGCGGTTGAGGCCGCCCTCACGAGCGACGTCGAACTCGCGATGCAGGCCATTGCGCTGGATCCGCTTGCTGCGGCGTGCTGCACCCTGGCGGAGATTCGCGAGATGACCGCCGAGATGCTTACGGCCGAGGCCAAGTGGCTCCCCAATCTGGCGGGTAAGAAGTTGCGCCCGACGCCGGTCATCAGCGTTCCCAAGGACGTCCGGCCCGTTCCCGTTCCGACCGACCCCGCTTTGGCCGTGGCGAAGCGCTTTGGGGCTTTGCTGACGCAGAAGACAGGTTGAAGGCCAACGCGGCCGGATGGCTCAAAGCGGGGGCGGTGGCGCAGTGGCTAGGGCCAAGGTAGGCGGCGGCGATTGACGGGTCGATCTGCCTGGTGGCGGCAGCGATCGCATGGTGCGGGCGCCGGCGTTGAGGAGGAGTGCATAGCGGGGCAGGCAGGCGAGATGTCCATGCGTGTGCGCCCGTCGGGCGCATGGGCCCGGATGATGCGCAGCAGGCGTGGAGCCCTCACTCAGCGGGTGAACGCTCCGATCGGGCGCGGCCTCCCGCCTTAGGCGGGCAAGCGCTGAAGTTGACCCGCCTCTGGCGGGCCGCGTTTCGCGGGGTCAGCCCTTTGACAAGTCCAGGATGAACGACCCCGCCCCCAATGTTAGCGCGCAACTCCTTTACGCATAATCCGGGACAGACAATGACCAGACCTGAGCCAGGCATAGGGCGTTGCGATCGTCGGGACAGCGTCTGGTGAAACGACCGTGTGAATAGGAGACGCAGCACAATGAGACTGGTAGCGCTTGCGACATGGATCCTCTGCGCCATCGCTGGAACGGCATTCGCGGGTGCCGCGGCAGAGAGACCAGATGGAAACGGGCTGGCGAAAGGGTTCGCTTCGCCGCCGGCCTCGGCCCGGCCCTGGGTCTACTGGTTCTGGCTGGACGGTAATATCACCCGCGAAGGTATCACGGCGGACCTCGAAGCTATGCGCCGCGTCGGCATTGGCGGGGTGCTGATCATGGAGGTGGATCAGGGCATTCCCAAGGGCCCGGTGCGGTTTGCGAGCCCGCCGTGGCGCGAGATGTTCAAGCATGTCGTCGCGGAGGCGGGCCGGCTTGGGTTGCAGGTGAACATGAACAACGACGCCGGGTGGTGCGGCAGCGGCGGACCGTGGAACACCCCCGAGCATGCGATGCAGAAGCTGGTGTGGACCGAGACGACCGCCGAGGGCCCGGAGCGGTTTGAGGGGACTCTGCCGCAGCCGGAGGTGGTCGCGGGCTTCTATCGAGACATCGCGGTCCTCGCCTTTCCTACGCCGGGCAACTTTCGCATCGACAACATCCAGCAGAAGTCCGGCCTCGAGCGCTACTGGGGCTTGGTGCCCGCCCATGTGACCGAGCCTGCTGCTGCGATGGTCATCGGTCGCGATCGCGTCCTTGATCTCAGCGCCCAGTTGACCCAGGATGGCCGGCTGACGTGGGATGTTCCGCCAGGGACGTGGACGCTGCTGCGAATCGGCTACACGCCGACCGGCAAGGACAACCATCCGGCTCCGCTCGAAGGTCGCGGGCTCGAATGCGACAAGCTGAGCCAGCAGGCGATGGACGCGCACTTCGCCGGCCTCATGGGCAAGCTCATCGCCGATGTCGGCCCCGCCGCCGGCAACGGGTTGGCCCTCACGCACGTTGATAGCTGGGAGGTGCATGCGCAGAACTGGACGCCGCGCTTCCGCGAGGAGTTCCGGAAGCGGCGCGGCTATGACCCGCTGCCCTATCTGCCGGCGATGACGGGCCGGGTCGTCGGCAGTCTCGAGATCTCTGAGCGCTTCCTCGGCGATGTGCGGAGAACCATCGCCGAGCTTCTGTTGGATAACTACGCCGGCCGCCTCCAGAGCCTTGCCCATCAGCACGGGATGAGACTCTCCATCGAGGCCTACGGCGACGGCCCATTCGACTGCCTCAGCTACGCCGGGCGCGCCGATGTCCCGATGAGCGAATTCTGGGTCGGCGGCGGCGCCCTCAGCACCTGCAAGACGATGGCCTCGGCCGCGCACGTGTACGGCAAGCCGATCGTCGCGGCGGAGTCGTTCACCGCGGACGCAACCCAAGGCAAGTGGCAGAACCATCCTTTCTCCCTCAAGGCTCTGGGCGATCAGGCCTTCTGCCTGGGCGTGAACCGCTTTGTCGTCCACCGGTACGCGCTTCAGCCCTGGCTCAACCTTAAGCCCGGCATGACCATGGGACCCTGGGGCGTCCATTACGAACGCACCGAGACCTGGTGGGATCAGTCCGCGGCGTGGCATCAATATGTCGCCCGCTGCCAGTACCTGCTTCAGCAGGGCCGCTTCGTCGCGGACCTCTGCTACCTGGAGAGCGAAGACGCCCCCAACGATCTCCCCTTCCGCGATGGGCTTCAGCCCCCGCCGCCCCCGGGCTATGACTACGACGGTTGCACCCCGGAGGTCGTGCTCACGCGCATGTCGGTCAAGAACGGCATCCTCGTCTTGCCCGACGGCATGAGCTACCGGCTCCTGGTCTTGCCAACCGGCGAATTGATGACACCCGTGCTGCTGCGCAGGATCAAGGCCCTGGTTCAGGCGGGGGCAACCGTAGTCGGCGCGCGACCGACCAAGTCGCTGAGTCTGACCGGTTATCCCAGGTGCGACGATGAGGTCAAGGGCCTGGCTTCCGAGTTGTGGGGCAACTGTGACGGCAGGACCGTCACGCGGCATCGCTGCGGCAAGGGCACGGTGGTGTGGGGCGAGCCGCTGGACAAAATCCTCGCAGGGCTGGGGGTGCGGCCTGACTTCACTTCCCGCGGACAGACAGTCTTCGGGAGCATCCATTACATCCACAAGAACATAGGCGGCAATGATGTGTACTTCGTCGCCAACGCAAGCCCGCAGTCGCAGGACGTCGTCTGCGCATTCCGTGCGTCAGGGAGGCGGCCTGAACTGTGGCGGCCCGACACCGGACGCATCGAGAAGGTTGCAGTGTACGACGAGGGCCAAGGCTGCGTGCGCGTGCCGATCCGGTTCGATCCCAGTGGGTCGGTATTCGTCGTATTCCGCCGCGGCGCCGCAACCGAGCGAGACCGGATCGTCTCCGTCACGCGCGGCGGCGAGACGGCGCTCAGCGCTGCGTGGCCGCGGGGCGAAGCGGTGCCCGATAACAACCGCAACATCACCAACATCTTCACCATGGCTGTTTGGGTCAAGCCCGCAACCGATATCGAGCTGCCGCATGAGGCCGACACCGGCGCTCAGGGCCTTGGCTATGGGCGCAACGACCTCCTCTACCCGCCGCCCGGGCACGAAGTCTACCGCGAAGGCCACGCCGGCGCCGGCATCTCGGTGGGTCGAAACGGAGTCTGCGTCTACGAGCACTCCGCCTCCTACTTCGCGGCGACTCTGGTTTACGCAGCGCCGCTCGCGGACTGGACGCACCTCGCGGTGGTGTACCGCGACGGCCAGCCCAGCCTTTTCGTCAACGGCAAGTTCGCTCACACGGGGTTGAAGAGTCGCTACACGGTGCACCCCGGCGTTGGCGTGGAACACGGCCGCTCGGTCGCCGCGTTCAGGGGCGACATGTCCGGGTTACAGCAGTTCGACCGGTCGCTCACCGAAGCCGAGATCGCTCGTTTGACTCGGTCGACGCGGCCGAACCCGGAGCGCGGCAAGCTGGCCTCGATCACCGTCGTGCGGGGCGAACGCTCGGGTCTCGATATCGAGTGCTGGCAGCCGGGAACCTACCGCATCAAGACCGCCGCCGGGAAGATCCGCACGCTGCGCGTGCCGTCGCTGCCGAAACCGATCGAGATCCGTGGCCCGTGGCAGGTGCGTTTCCCGCCGAACTGGGGCGCGCCCGATGAGGCCACCTTCGACAGGCTCATCTCGTGGCACCAAAGCACCACGCCGGGCATCCGGTACTTCTCCGGTAGCGCGACCTATGTGAAGCGAGTGAATGTCGATCCCGAACTGCTGCGGAAAGGCAATCTGCTCATGCTCGACCTCGGGGACGTGCGCGAGATCGCCGAGGTTCGCCTCAACGGAAAGAAGCTCGGGATTCTGTGGAAGCCGCCCTTCCGCGTGGATGTCACCGGAGCAGCCAAAGCCGGCGCGAACCTGCTCGCGATCCGCGTGACCAACCTCTGGCCCAACCGCCTGATCGGCGACGAGCAGCTCCCTGAGGATTGCGAGTGGCTGCCCGGCGGGCCGATGAAGGCGTGGCCGGCGTGGCTGATCGAAGGAAAGCCGAGGCCGACCCGCCGCCGCGCCTTCACTACCTGGAAACACTACACCAAGGACTCGCCGCTGCTCGAGTCCGGACTGTTGAGTCCGGTGCGCCTGCTGGTCGGGCGAAGCGTCGCCTTGGCGCCCATGTGAGGCGGGCGCGCCGCCGTTCCGTCGTTAGCCCGGCGTACCCACGTGCGCCCTGATGTGGGTGTCAGGCGTGACTGAAACCGTGTCTATCTGCTCGCGCGCATTCGAGGCAGCGCCGTGTGCAAACGGAAGTGTGCCTCCAGACGCTAGCGCCAGTGGCTGTTCAGGCGAAGCAGTCGCCGACGCGCCAAAGCCCGGACTCCGCCAAGGCTCCGTCCGGCAGGCGCTATGGCGACGGCGCGAGCCCGGCCCGCCTGCCCCGAGCCGGTCTCATTGGCGCTTGACATCCACAACCGGCCTCAGGTGGAGTAAATGAGCAACTCGTCGAGGCTGGGCAGGGATGGGTCGGTATTCACCAGGCGCCACACCCCGTCGGCGTGTTTGCGCCACCACAGCATCGTGCCCTGGGCGCGGTTGCGCGGGAAGTGCACCAGGTCGTCCGGGTTCTCCTCCGCCACCGAGACCCCGCGGAAAACGGCGTAAAC
>Ga0315296_10001223_pt1 | contig 22487 bp, 21 predicted proteins | sample YL17G14_18_MG_FD_203921 | JGI IMG/M metagenome (GOLD analysis project Ga0315296, IMG submission 203921) | Sediment microbial communities from Yellowstone Lake, YNP, Wyoming, USA - YL17G14_18 | ecosystem: Environmental > Aquatic > Freshwater > Lake > Sediment | place: USA: Wyoming | collected...
CGTGGCACCCGAGCTGCGTCAGCACCGCCGCCGCGTCGCCGGGCTCATCGCCGCACGCCGACCACAGCGCCAGGTTGATGAAAAGCGGCGTTCCCAGCCGCCCCTGGTCAATCCATTCCTTTGCCTTGCGCGCCGCCGGCGTGAAGCGCAGGTTGAAGTCCGCCGCCAGGCACCGCCCGCGCTCACCGGCGAACGCGATCAGTTCTCGCACCCGCGCCAGGTCGGGCGCCAATGGCGCCTCGCACAGCACGTGGCACCCCCGCTCCAGCGCCGGCATAACGTGTGGGGACGAATCGCCTCCGATGCACATGCTCACCAGGTCCGGCCGCAGCGCATGGAGCATTTCGGTCGCGTTGGTGAACGCGGGCACGCCCAACCGCGCCGCCGCGGCATCCGCGCGCTCGCGGTTGACATCGCAGACCCCGGCCAGCTCCGACCGCTCGTCGCTGCTATAGACCGCCGCCTGCGCCGTGCCGATCACACCCAGCCCTATGACACAAGCCCGAATCATGCTGCGACCATCATCGAAACGTTGTGGGGCAGGAACCCTGGAGGCTGTTGCACAATTCAATCGCGCAGACTCGCATACCTGCGTGCATGTCATTCAGAGCGCAGCGCGGAGCGCGAAGCGTGGAATCCCAGCCCCGCGAATGCACCTTCAGTTACGCCTGGGCCGATTGTGCAACAGCCTCCTTGCTCCTGCCCCTACAAACTGTTGCCTATCGCTCCTGCAACTTCTTCGCGGTCGCGATGGAACCGATGTACTTGTCAACCCCGATCTGGTAGCCCATGATCGGGTCCTCTTTGCCCGTCTCCTTGACCCGGCGTTCGACCCATGCCAGCATCCGCGACCGCAGCGTCTCCACCATCCCCTTCTCTCGCTTCGCCAGGTTCTTTGACTCCTGCGGGTCGAGCGCCAGGTTATACAATTCCAGCGGCGGCTTGTTATGAAAATCCGGCTCCAGCGCCTCGATCAGCTTCCACTCCGCGGTGCGCCACCCGCGCTTGCGCATCCACGTGCACTCGCTGATGTAGAACTCCGAGCGATATTCCTGCACTTCCCCTCGCACCATGCGCATCAGGTTCTTGCCGTCGAACGGCGCCTTCCTCGCTTTCTCCAGGCCCATCAGGTCCACCAGCGTCGGCGCGATGTCCTCCAGCAGCGCCTGCCCCTTGACGCGCGCACCCTCAGGCAGCTTCCCCGGCCAGCACAAAATCAGCGGCACCATCAGCGTCGGCTCGTAGGTGCCGTGGTGATCGAAGCAGCAGCCGTGGTCCGCCAGCGTCTCGCCGTGGTCAGAGGTGAACACGGTCAACGTATTCTCCCACTCCCCCAACTCCTTGATGCGCTGGAAGATGCGGGCGATGCACGCGTCCATGTACGCCAGCTCGCCGTCATACTGGGCGATAACGTGGCCGATGTCGCGAATCCCCGGCGGCATCCAGGAAAGGTGGAAATCGCGGAAGGGCTTGAAATCCCGCACCGGCCCCATGGTGTCGGGCAGCTTTGGGTCACAGGGATCGCCGGAGTAGAACATGGTGTCGAACGGCGGCGGCGGCAGATACGGCGAGTGCGGCTCCATGTGGCGCAGGAAGAGGCACCACGGCTGGCCCGAGGCGGCCATTTCGTCGAGCATCGGCAGCGCCTTCTCATTCAGATTCTCCGCCTTGCGCGCCGGCCGGTCCTCCCATGACAGCCAGGCCTCGTAATCAGCATACCGGTCAAAACCGCGCCAGAAGCCCGGGCCGAAACCCACGCAGGAGGAAACGTAGCCGTGGTCGCGCAGCACCTCGCCCAGCGTCGGCTGCCCGGGATCTAGCGGCCCCTTGGGCGAGAGGCTCACCATCCCCGTCGCCATCACGTCGCGGCCGGTGAGCATGCTCGAGTATCCCGGTGTCGTCGGCACGTACGCGCTGAACATGTTCTCGAACAGCACACCGCGCTCGGCGAGGTGGTCAACGTGCGGCGAGGTGCGGCGGTGGTAGCCATAGCAGCTCAGGTGGTCGCGGCGCAGGCTGTCAACCGCGAGCATCAACAGGTTCGGTCGTCGGCGTGGCATGAAATCATTTCCTCCTTAGACCCCAAACTGTCATTCCGAGCCCTTCGCCGATGTCATTCTGAGCCAAAGCGAAGAATCTTGGCCCCGCTCAGGGTAAACTCCGCGAGGTCTACCCGCTTGTGGCGGGAATCTAAGCCGCGCGGTGAGATCCTTCACTTCGCGCTGCGCTCCGCTCTGAATGACAACCCTCGCGCCTGTCATTGCGAGCGCGGCGCCGGTGGGTATTCACCCTGCGCACGCCTTGATGCAAGCATTCAAGTAGCCGCGACTTTCCGCGGCGATGATCGCGCAGCGCGCCAACTCATATTCCCCGGCCCCGATTATCTCCAGGTCCACCGGCCCCGTATAGCCCGATTCGAGCAGCACCCTGACATAGCCCGGCAGGTCAATCTCCCCCCGCCCACACGCCTGAAGCTCCGGCGCGCCGGGGCCGGGCCCGCGGTTGGGGCAGTCGCGGATATGGACGTGCCGGATGCGGCTCACCACCTGGCGCAGCGCCCCGACCGGATCCTCTCCCGCGCGGTAAATATGGCTTGGGTCCATGTCAATCCCGAACCCCGGCGACTCAATCTCCGCCATCGCCCGCAGCGTGGTTGGGGTATCGTGAATCGCCGCCCCCACGTGCGCCTTGACCGCCAGCATAACGCCGCGCTCGGCGGCCCGCGCGGCGAGCTTGGCCATGGCCGCGATCGAGGCCTTGAGGTCATCTTCATTGCCCGAATGGCCGCCGGGGCCGATGTTGATCACCGGGATCCCGATTTCCGCGCACGCCTCGAAGGCGGTGAGCAGGCGCGCCTCATCCAGCGCCGCCTCCTCGATTGCGAGCAGCTTGAGCCCGTATTGCTGCGCCAGATCCCTGATGCGCGGCGCGTCCTCGCGCCAGGTATCGAGGTTGAGGTGCTCGCACATGCCTTTGATCGCCGACAGCTCGATGCCGTCATAGCCCGACGCTGCGATGCAGCGCATCGCGGTGTCGAGGTCGAAGCCGCCGAAGAGGACGGAGTTGGCTCCCAGGCGCATCATGCGGAGCCTCCATCCTGCGGCGCCAGGGTCCGGGTGTAGTAGCGAAACACGTGCGTTCCCTCCTTCAAGTCCTCATCGTAAGCGGCGGTGCCACATTCCGGATCACGTCAGATCTTCTCCTTGGTGGGGTCACCGTGGAGGGTTGGCAGCGAGGCCGGTCGCACCAGCTCGCCGCCCATCTCGTAGGACTCGATCATAGCCCAGATGACCTCAAGGGTGGCGAGGGCATCGCGCCCGGAGGCTCGCAGGCGTTCGAGGGGCACCCCGTTGGTCACATCCTCGAGGAAGGCGTGGATGCGGCTGGGGAAGGTCGCCCCGAAGTCCTTGATCCCCGTGTCCAGCACCTGCGGCGCCGCGCCCTGGCCGAGGCCGTAGGACTCTCCCGGCTTCAGCCCGGGCCAGTAGGTCAGTTTCTCGGTGCAGTTCTCGATGCAGAACGTGCCCTTGCTCCCCGCCACCTCGACGCTCCACCAGCCCCCCAGCCCCCACACCGCATCGCCGCGATGGCTGATCAGGTAGCCGACGGTGTCGTTGGCGAAGCGCACGTGCACGCTGTTGATGGAGAGCAGCAGATCGCCCTTGTTCTTGCGAAACCCGGGCTTGGTGGAGAACGTCTGCACGTGGGTGATCGCGCCGCACAAGTAGCGCATCACGCTGAACGGGTGCGTGAGGAATGCCTTCATGTGCGCATAGGGCTGGTTGAACCGCGGCGACTTGCTGAAGCCGTAGGTCTGCTCGCCGCCGTGAAAGCCCATCTTGAAGAGCAGGTAGACCGTCTCCCCGATGTCGCCGTCCTCCATGTACTGCTTGGCGCGGGCGGCCGTCTGGGTGAAGTAGTGGTTGAGGTTGCAGCCGAGGTAGAGCCGCTGGCGCGCAGCGTAGGCGACCATCTCGCGGGCTTCGTCAATGTCGTTCGAGAGCGGCTTCTCGCACAGGACGTGCTTGCCGGCGGCGAGCGCCTCCATGGTCGGCTCGAAGTGCCAACTCCCGTTCTCGTAGCCGCCGGTGGTGACGTCCACCACGTCCAGCGCCTCGTTCGCCAGCATCTCGGCGAGGCTGTAGTACGCCTTCACCCCATGCTGCTCGGCGGCCGCGTCCGCCTTTTCCTTCACGACATCGCACACCGCCACCAGTTCCGCCAGATCATCGCTGCGGTGGCAGCCGGCATGGGTATTGCCGATCCCGCCCATGCCGACGACGGCGATTCTCAGGGGCATTGTCTCCTCCGTTCCTCAGGATGATCCGCAGACTTGACTCTGCAAAGACTGCGTCGTCCCAATCTGTGAATCTGTGATTCCCCGGATCTTTGTTCGTCTCTGTGCGCTCTGTGTTCTCTGTGGTGAGCCCCTCCCTACTTCGGGGCGGTTGCGGCCGGCGCGGCGGTATATGCATCCGCGGTGATGACGCAATCCGCATGCTCCTGGCAGAACGTCACCGGGTACTCGACGCACGGCGGGTGCATCAGCGCCAGCCGCAGCACTGTGCGCTGCCAGTCCCCCCCGTCACAGTATAGCCGGATGCGCTTGGCCGACAGGATGTCCTTCATCCCCAACGTCACCGCCATCGGCGGAATCGCCGCCGAGTCGCCCCCCGCGCCGCAGAAGCTGTTGACCACGAAGGTGTCGTCGGCCAGCGGCAGCACGCGCGTCTTCGATGCCTTGAACTCTTGCGGCGAGATCGCGTACCAGCGCGAGATCGGCGGCTCGTTGAACGCGATGTGCCCGTGGTAACCGATGCCGCCGTAGCAGGTGTCAACCCCGCCCACCTTTGCGATCACCTCGCTGATCTCGTCAATGCGAAATGGGTGCGGAAACCAGATGTGGTCGGGGGGTATCGCCAGGCTCTGGTCGAGCAGCTGGAACAGGTTGGCGCGCATGTAGCCCTCGAAGCTCATCGGGTGATCCACCGGCACCGGCCGCCCCTGCCAGTCCAGGTACTCGTCCATGTTGAAGGTCCACACGTTCTTCCACGAGATCTTCTCCTGGTTCGAGATGCGGGCGAGGATGCGGTAATGGGGCGTGGGCCCGACGGGCAGGATGATGCGCGTCGGCTCGCCGGCGGCGTTGTGCGCCTTGATCTCATCCGCGATGGTGCGGGCGAAGTCCTGGTAGAGCGCCTCCAGGTTCGGCAGCACGCGGATGCCCACCTTGGCGATGCGCGCCAGGTCCTCCGTCGGAATCGAAAGCATCTCATCGCGTGTCATGGGCGCGCTCCTTCCTGAAGATAGTGTCCGCCACGCTTTCCACGCTCGTCGCGCAATAACCTGCCTTGTCACCCTTGGTGCAAGGGTTTTCGATGCGCAAAGACGTGTCCCGGCAGGGCGCTTTGCCCCCACGGCGAAGAAAGCCGCTGATGACGCGCAGGTGGGACTCGGCATCGGGCTGCTCACAGGTCAAGGGCAGGGGCGGATGGCATCCGCCTCGATCTGTCACCCTTTCTGTACTGGCTTGCGCGCTTGCGCTCGCTGCGATGGCATCGGGCTGCTCCTGGCTGCGCGGCTATCAGGCGCGGGTGCGAGCCGAGCAGGCTTTCGCCCGCGGCGCCGCCGCCGCCGAGCGCAATGACCTGGCAACAGCGCAGAGCACCTTCGCCGAGGCCCTGCGGCTGGAGCCAAACTCCGCCAGCCTGCACGCGCGCGTCGGCATGGCCTATATGTCGCCCATCGGCCTGACCTCGCCCATCGGGCCGCCATATACAGAGTTGCGGCTGGCGCCGGCCGCCCGTGCGCTGCCTCACCTCAAGCGCGCCCTCGAGCTCGATCCCAGGCAGCCGCCCGAGGTGTACCTTCAGGCGCTGCTCGCCGCGGTCAGGCTGGGCCGCGAGGAGTGGGCGCGCCAGGTTCTCGCGCAGGCGGCGACGCGATGCGCCAATGACGCAATATGGCTCAACAACATCGCCTATGCGCTGGTTGACGCCGATAAGCTGACCGCCGATGCGCTGCCGCTCCTGGAGCGGGCGGTCGAGCTGGAGCCCAAAAGCGGGATTATTGTTGACAGCCTGGGCTGGGCTCACTACCGCCGGGGAGACTTCTCACGCGCGGCCCAGCTCCTGGAGCGAGCGTCAAGCCTCACCCCTGATAACGCCGAAATCGAGTATCACCTGGGCGCGGTTTACGCGGAGCTTGGGCGCACCGCCCAGGCGCGGGCGCAGTTCCGCCGCGCCCTGAAGTTGGACCCCGCCCTCGGCCGCGCCCACGCCGCCCTGCGCGGGCTGGAAGGGAAGTAGCGCTTCCGGCCGGGCCGGTGCAAGGCGCCCATGGTGTCGCTCCGAGCGGCGGGCGTGGCGCTGCGCAAGGCGCGACCGACTGAGCAATCTTTGCCATCGCGATCGAGATTCTTCACTCCGCGCACCTTTTGCCGATTGGCGCGCTCCGTTCTGAATGACAGCCCCGTGCCCTCGACTGTCATTCAGAGCGAGCGCAGGCGAGCGAAGAATCTGCGGTTGAACCGATAGGCCCGCCCCCCCCTGCTCGCTGCCAGCGGCTGATATTTGTATGAAATTTGTTCAAGAATCCCCTTGACAGCCGGTTTATTATGGATTAAATTTGTCCATAACAAAGCAGGAGCGAACCTTCATGGACATCATCCGTCGAAAGACCGACTACGGCCTGCGCGCCCTGGTCGCCCTCGCCCGCGCCGGCAAGCCGCTGCGGGCTGAGGAGCTGGCGGAGCGCGAGGGAGTCCCCGTCGCCTTCCTGCACAAGGCCCTCACCGATCTCGCAAATGCGGGCATCGTTGACGGCCAGCGCGGCCCCGCGGGCGGGTTCACCCTCGCCCGCCGGCTGTCCGAGATCAACGTGCTCGAGGCGGTCGAGGCGATGCAGGGCCGGCTGGCAGTGAGCCGCTGCCTGCTGGGCGATGAGGGCTGCCCCCGCCAGGACACCTGCGGGCTGCGCTGGGCGTGGGAGAAGGTGCAGCAGAACATCGGCTCGTTCCTGCGCGGCCTGACACTGCAAGATCTCGTCCGGTCCCTTGGCCCGGCGCCGAGCCGGAGTCGGAGCAAGCGCAAGGCTGCCGCTGCTGCCGCCGCGGCCTCGCCGAGATAACGAATACTAACGAGGGAGGATCATTATGACCACCGGAATCGCAAGGCAAATCATTCATATTGACGACGACCAGTGCAACGGCTGCGGCCAGTGCGTGACCGCCTGCGCCGAGGGCGCGCTGGCAATTGTTGACGGCAAGGCGCGCCTGGTGAAGGATCGTTTCTGCGACGGCCTCGGCGCCTGCATCGGCGAATGCCCGCAGGGCGCCCTGACCATCGAGCTGCGCGATGCCGACGAGTTTGACCAGGTGGCAGTCGAGGAACACCTGGCGCATCTGGGCCGCGCGAGCGCCGTGCCGCAGTCGGGCCGCGCCGCAGATGCCGCTCACGCGCCTCACCCCGTCGCGCCGGCCGAGCCTGAGCCCCTCGCCTGCGGCTGCCCGGGCACGATGTCCGAAGTGCTGCGCCCGCGCCAAGCTGCGCAGAACACCCCGGCTGCTGCCGAAGCTGCGACCTCAACGATTCCAGGGCAAGCGGCTCCCCAGTCACAGCTTGGCAACTGGCCGGTGCAAATACACCTGCTGCCGCTGCAAGCGCCCTGCTATCAGGGCGCCGATTTGCTGCTGGCGGCCGATTGCGTACCCTTCGCGCACGCCGGCTTCCATCAGGATTTGCTGCGCGGCCGGACGCTCGCCATCGGCTGCCCCAAGCTCGATGACGCCATCTTCTACATTGAGAAGCTGGCCAATATCCTGAGCGCCAACGACATCCGCAGCTTGACCGTGGCCCACATGGAGGCGCCCTGCTGCTTCGGCCTAGCGCACATCGCGGCGCAAGCGGTCGGCAAATCGGGCAAGCAGATCCCGGTCGAGACGATCATCATCGGACGCGACGGCACGATCAAGTCGGCGCCCGACGGCCGCGGCGCTTGCCCCCACGGGTAGGCGTAGGGGCCCATGGGCATGCGCCCGTAATGCCGTTGATCAGAAAGATGACGAGGTAGGTAAGATGTGGGACAAATGTCCCGGGGCAAAGCAGTTCACTCACCCCACCCCCGAGTTCTACCCCTGCCCCGGGTGTCACGCCGAGGTCGAGATTTGGAGCGACGAGATCGAGGCCAAGTGCCCGGGGTGCGGGCAAATCTTCACCCGCGAACGCATCCAGGGCTGCATTGACCACTGCGCGATGGCGCGCGAATGCCTGGGCGCCGAGCGCTACGACCGCCTGGCGCGCGAGCGAAAGCGACATAGAGCGCACCAAGCACCGGAGGTGACTAATGGCTGACATGCGATCCAGCGCGCATCAAAGCATGCGCACCATGCTGGACAAGATCCAGTCCGACGGCATGACCAACGTCTTTGCCCGCTTCGCCGCCCAGGGCGCGCGCTGCCCTTTCTGCGAGGCCGGCGTGCGCTGCTCCCTTTGCTCCAACGGCCCCTGCCGCATCAAGCCCGGCGTCGATCGCGGCGTCTGCGGCATCGAGGGCAACGCGATGGCGATGCGCGACATGCTGATGCGCAACGTCCTCGGCACCTCGACCTATACCTTCCACGCGCAGGAGGTGGCTGACACCCTGCGCGCCACCGCCGAGGGCAAAACGCCGTTTTCGATAACCGACGAGACTAAGCTGCGCATGATGGCCGCTAAGCTCGGTCTCGACTCCCCTGGCGACAGCGCCGCCCTGGCCATTGCCGTCGCGGATGCCATGACCGACGAGATCGCCACCCATCGCCACACCCCCTCTCGCATGGTCGAGGCCTTCGCCCCCCGGAAACGCAAGCAGATCTGGCGCGACCTCGGCCTCTTCCCGGGCGGCCCGCTCAACGAGATCATGCGCTGCACGTCGAGCTGCCTGACCAACGTGGACGGCGACTACAAATCCCTCGCCCTCAAGGCGCTGCGCCTGGGGATCGCCTGCATCTATGGCGCCCAGGTGCCGCTCGAGCTCGCCCAGGACGCCCTCTTCGGCACCCCGGCGCCCCACGAGATGGAGGTTGACCTGGGCGTGCTCGACCCCGCCTACGTCAATATCCTGCCCAGCGGCCATGAGCCCTTCGTCGGGGTCGCCCTCATCAAGGCTGCGCACAGCGACGCAGTGCAGGCCCGGGCGCGCGCCGCCGGCGCCAGGGGGCTGCGCATCATCGGCTCCATCGAGACCGGCCAGGAATTGATTCAGCGCTTCCCGCAAGACGAGGTCTTCGCGGGCTTTACCGGCAACTGGATCATGGAAGAGGCGATGCTCGCCACCGGCGCCGTTGACGTCTTCGCCACCGACATGAACTGCGCCGTGCCCACACTGGGGGCCTACGGCCGCCGCTACGGCGCGACCGTGGTGCCCGTATCGGAGCTGGTGCGCATCGAGGATGTTGACCACACCCTCGATTATCGCCCCGAGAAAGCCGCCGCCATCGCCGATGAGCTGATAGAGCTCGCCATCGAGAACTTCAAGCGCCGGGCGGGCAAGGAGACCTTCGTGCCGCCGCAGCGCCGCAAGGCGATCGTAGGGTTCTCGACGGAGTCCATCATTCGCGCCCTGGGCGGCAGCCTCGATCCATTGCTCGCCGCCATCAAGGAGGGCAAGATCAAGGGCGTGGTCGCGCTCGTGAGCTGCACGACGCTGAAGAACGGCGATCACGACGCCGTCACCCTCGAGATTGCGCGGCAGCTAATCGCGCGCGACATCCTGGTGCTGGGGATGGGCTGCGGCGCGCATGCGCTGCAATTGGGGGGCCTCGCCAGCCTCGATGCGCAATCACTGGCGGGCAGCGGCCTGCGCGGCATCTGCGAAAGCTGGGGCGTACCGCCGGTGCTCAGCTTCGGCACCTGCACCGACACCGGCCGCTGCGCGCTTCTCGTGACCGCCATCGCCGACGCGCTCGGGGTGGATATCCCGCAGCTGCCGGTCGCGGTCACCGCTCCCCAGTACATGGAGCAGAAGGCTACCATTGACGCCATATTCGCCGTCGCGTTCGGCCTCTACACGCATGTCTCGCCCATCCCGCCGATTACCGGCGCTGAGCGCCTGGTGCGCTTGCTCACCCAGGAGGTCGAGGGGCTGCTCGGCGGCAAGCTGGCGGTTAGCGATGACCCGACTCAGGCCGCCGATGGCATCGAGCAGCACATCGTCTCCAAGCGCGCGGCGCTGGGGATTTAGCCCCGGATTATGCGTACGGGGTTGTGCTGGCAACGGGCGCGGGGTCGCTGACCCCGCGAAACGCGGCCTCAGAGCTTGCCCTGAGCGCAGCCGAAGGGTGAGGCCGCGCCCGGTTGGAGCGTTCACCCGCCAGGTGAATGCTTCATACTCCCGACGCATAATCTGAGTTAGCTGCCGATTCGCGTCCCGCGCCGGGCTCCAGGGACTGTGCAATATGCCGCACATCCCGCTGCTTGCAAATCGCCCGGTTTTGTAGTAACAATATGGTGGGCGCGGTGAGTGCCAACCAAAGAGCGGGCCAAAATGGATGCAAGGCCCGCCGCGCGGTAGATGCGCCTTAGAGCGCCAACAAAATGCGCTTCCATATTGCACCCCGCGCCCTCGTCATCTTAGGCTATCAGCGCCACGCCTTCCCCATGTGGCGCAGATCCCAAAGGTTCGAGGTCACACACCCACCATCCCCCACCGTTTACGCCCCCCTCGCGGTACGATATACTGAAGCTGCAATGATTCGCCGTTGTGACGATTCTCCGGCCGCCGAACCCCCAGCGGTGCGCATAGAAACCCTCGGCTGCAAAGTCAACCAGGCCGACTCGGAGGCCCTGGCGGCCGAGCTTCTGCGCCAGGGCTATCGCATCGCCGGGCGCGATCAACGCCCTGCCCTGATCGTCGTCAACACCTGCACCGTGACCCATGTCGCCGACGCCAAGGCGCGCAAGCTCATCCGCCGCCTGGCGCGCGCCAACCCGCAGGCCGCGCTCATCGTCACCGGCTGCTATGCCCAGCGCGCGCCCGCCGAGTTGTCACGGCTTCCCGGCGTCGCTCGCATCGTCCCCAATCTCTCCAAGCCGGACCTGCCGCGCATCATCTGCGAGCTCGCCGCGCCGCCGCTAGTAACATCCCAAGAAGCGATCTGCGACATGTCCGCCTCCGGCCCCCGGCCCGCCCGTCCCGGTTCCGTGCGCGCGTTCGTCGCCGCGCAGGACGGCTGCGATCATCGCTGCTCCTACTGCATCGTCCCCAGTGTTCGGGGGCTCATGCGCTCGCGCCCCATCGCCGACGTGCTCGCCGAGATGTGCGCCTTCGGCGCCGCCGGCGCGCGCGAGCTCGTCATCTGCGGCATGCGCTTGGGCGCTTATGGCGAGGAGCCTCGAGGGCGCGGCCTCGCGCGGCTCCTTCGCGCAACGCGAGACCTCCCCGCGGCGAGGCTGCGCCTCAGCTCCATCGAGCCCTGGGACCTGGGCGAAGAACTGATCGCGGAGATCGCCGCCCACCCGCGGTTGTGCTCCCACTTGCACCTGCCCCTGCAATCCGGCGATGACGGAATCCTGCGCGCCATGGGCCGGCCGCACTCTCTCGATGATTACCGCGCTGTGATCGAACGGCTGCGCCTGGCGCTGCCCGACATCGCGATTACCAGCGACCTCATGGTCGGCTTCCCGGGCGAATCCGACCGCGCTTTCGAGAACACCTTGCGCGCGGTTGATGCCATCGGCTTCGCGCGCGCCCATGTATTCCGCTATTCGCGCCGCCCGGGGACGCGCGCTGCGGTGATGCCCGGACACGCGCCGGAACCGGTCAAGGCCGTCCGCGCGGCGCGCCTCATACAGGCAACCCAGGCTTCAGCCCGGCGCTTTGCGGCGCGCTTCATCGGCCGCGTGGTTCCCGTGCTCTTCGAGGAATGCGTGCGGGGCATGTGCCGCGGGCTGAGCGACACCTACCTGCTCGCCAGGGCGCCGGGCGACCCCTCGCTCATCGGGCACGTCGCAGGAATCGCCGTCCTGGCCGTGGAAAACAATCACATCGCGGGCCGGCTCGCATGCCCTACGGCCGCCAAGAGGCCGGTGGCAGCGCGTGTCGTGGAACTCCGGCCCCTGAGGTAACGGTCATGCCCGAGAGGAAGCGCAAGCTATCGCTGGTGGAGATTCTGGTCATTCTGGCGATCTTGTGGATATTCGTCTCCATCATCGGCGGCTCCAGGCACAAGCAGAAGGTCCGGCGCGCCATGCTCAGGCCGCCTGCCGCATATGAGACCGCAAGACCCGGCGAGGGCGACCGCTTCTTCTGGCGCCCTTAGCCCGGGAGGGAAGACGTCGCGTGCGCCAGGCGCTGCCCCACGCCACGCGTCGCTGCCAGCCAGGAAGGAACTTCTGCCCCGCGAGGCGTAGTATAATTACGCTGTGTAGGATGCGCTAGGCTTCGCCGGGGTCCCGGCGGCGTCGCACGCACTGAGGGAGCCGGCCCTTGTGGGGTCGGCCCTTCATCACTTCTGGGAGACCTGTGCTGCGGCTGCGGCGCACTTCCGGCTGGCGTCTGCGCTGCGCGTGACGAGGCAACGTCGCAGTAAATCAACCAATGTCTCAACTCGGCTACGGTTACGTGCTGGTCTTTTTGGGCGTCGGGGTCATCTTCCTCATCCTTGCGCTCGTGGTGGCGCGCCTGGTGCGCCCCAGCCGCCCTTACGCGCAGAAGCTCGAGACCTACGAGTGCGGCCCCGAGGTCTTCATGCCCGCGTGGCGACAGTTCAACGTCCGCTACTACCTGTTCGCGCTGCTGTTCGTGCTTTTCGATGTCGAGATGGCGTTCCTCTATCCGTGGGCGGTCGCCGCCTCCGCCGCCCACAAGCCCGGCCTGGGGCTGATCGCAGCCCTCGACATGTTCATCTTCGTCGCCATCCTCGCTGTCGGCCTCATCTACGCGTGGCGCAAGGGGGCGCTGGAATGGGAGTAGCCAAGCGCGCCCTCGAGGCCATCGTCAGGATCCCCGGCGGCAACCTCATTCTGACCACCACCGACTTCCTGTTCAACTGGGCGCGCGAGAGCAGCCTGTGGCCGCTGGGCTTTGGCCTTGCCTGCTGCGCCATCGAGATGATGTGCACCGCCGCCTCCCGCTATGACCTCGACCGCATCGGCGTATTTTTCCGCGGCACCCCCCGCCAGGCCGATGTCATGATCGTCGCCGGCACCGTGACCCGCAAGATGGCGCCGCTGCTGCGCCGGCTTTACGACCAGATGGCCGAGCCGCGCTATGTCATCGCCATGGGCGGCTGCGCCGCCGCCGGCGGGCCGTTTTACGATTCCTATTCTGTGGTGCAGGGCGTGGATGAAATCGTGCCGGTGGATGTTTATGTCGCCGGCTGCCCCCCGCGCCCGGAGAACCTGATCCACGGCATCCTGCAACTGCAACAGAAAATCCACGGCCACTCCATCCTTGAGGAGCCCGCCGCCGGGGAGCGCATGGCGTGAACGACACCCGCCCACTTCCGGCTCCTGAAGCCGATGCCATCGCCGCTCGCTTCCCGGCGGTTGAAAGCGCCGAGCGCCAAGGCCGCGAGCTGATCCTTCGCTGCCGGCCCCACGCGCTGCGCGAGCTCTGCGCCGCACTGCGCGACGAGTACGGCTTCGACTACCTGGCGGATCTCGCCGGCGCCGACTGCCCCGAGCTGCGGCTCGTGATCCGCCTCTACTCCACCGCGCGCAAGGATTACGCCCGCATCAGCGTGCCCCTGGATCGCGCAGATCCGGTCGTCGCCACCATTTCATCCCTGTGGCCCGCCGCCGGCTGGCAGGAGCGCGAGGCCTACGACCTGTTCGGCATCCGCTTCGACGGCCACCCCGACCTGCGCCGCATCCTGCTGCCTCTCGACTGGCACGGCTATCCCCTGCGCCGCGAACCGAAGGCCCCCGCGGAGGTCAGCTCGTGACCACCTCTGCGCCCCCGGCCATCGAGCGCACCGGCCTGCCCGCGGAGCAGCTCATCATCAACATGGGGCCTCAGCACCCCAGCACCCATGGCGTCTTGCGCCTCATCCTCACCCTCGAGGGCGAGGTCATCGTCGGCATTGACCCCGACATCGGCTACCTGCACCGGGGCATGGAGAAAATGGCCGAGAATCGAACCTATGCCCAGTACCTGCCCTATACCGACCGCTTCGATTACCTCGCCAGCCTCAACAGCAACCTCGCTTACTGCCTGGCCGTCGAGCGCCTCGCCGGCATCGAAGCGCCCGAGCGCGCGCAGTACATCCGCGTTATCCTCGCCGAGCTCGGTCGCGTCGCCAGCCATCTGATCTGGCTCGCCACCTTCGGCAATGATGTCGGCGCCACCACCGTCTTCCTTTATGGCTTGCGCGAGCGCGAGCTCGTGGTGGACCTGTTCGAGATGGCCCTGGGCGCGCGCCTGACTTACAGCGGCATGCGCATCGGCGGCATGCCTTACGATCTCCCCGATGGTTTCGCCGATGCCGCGCGCCGCGCCATCGCCCAGATCCGCCCGCGCCTCGACGAGAACGACCGCTTGCTCACCGGCAACCGCATCTTCCAGGCCCGCACCAAAGGCGTGGGCGTCATTTCCCGCGAAGAGGCCATCGCCTGGGCGCTGAGCGGGCCTACGCTGCGCGGCTCGGACGCGGCGATAGACGTGCGCCGCGAGGATCCCTACTGCATCTACGACCGGCTCGAGTTCGAGGTGCCGAGCTTCCCCGAGGGCGACTGCCTCGCCCGCTACCTGGTGCGCATCGAGGAGATGCGCCAGAGCCTGCGCATCGTCGAGCAGTGCCTGGATCAAATGCCCGCGGGCCCGGTGCGCGCCAAAATCCCCCGCGTCTTCAAGCCGCCGGCTGGCGAAGCCTACGGGCGCACCGAGGCCCCCCGCGGCGACCTCAGTATCTTCGTCGTGTCCGACGGCTCCGAGCGCCCCTGCCGCCTGCGCGTGCGCGCGCCCTCCTTCGCCAACCTGCAAGCCCTGGGCGCCATGGCCCGCGGACACAAGATCGGCGACATCGTCGCCATCCTCGGCAGCATTGATATCGTCCTCGGGGAGATTGACCGATGATGGCGACCCCTCGCCATCGCGTGAAATACCCGGTGCTGGCGGAGGCCGATCATTGATGCCGCCTACCTCTCCGAGCGCACTTTATCTCTTCCTTCACGGCTTGTGGCAGCGCTTCGGCCTGCCCGAGGGCGTGTGGCTGGTGCTGTGGGCGGTGATCGTCGCCGCGGTGATTCTGGCGTTCGTCCTGCTCACCGTGCTCATCCTGGTGTGGGTGGAGCGCAAGGTGGCCGCTGATATTCAAAGCCGGCTCGGGCCCGCCCGCGTCGGCACCAGGTTCGGCTTGCTCCAGACCGCCGCCGACGCCTTCAAGCTGCTGCTCAAAGAGGACATTATTCCCGCGTGCGCCGACAAGCCGCTTTTTGTTGTCGCTCCCTTCGTGGTTTTCGTCCCCGCCTTCCTGGCCTACCTGGTGATTCCTTTCGGCGACCGGCTCATCGCCCAGGATCTCGACCTCGGCGTGCTCTATGTCGTCGCCGTCTCCGCGCTGCCCGCGCTCGGCTTCCTGATGGCCGGCTGGGGCTCCAATAACAAGTACTCCGTGATCGGCGGCATGCGCGCCGTCGCCCAGCTCATGACCTACGAGATCCCCCTCGGCCTCGCCCTGCTCGCCGTCGTCGTCTCCGTCGGATCACTCAGCACCGTGGACATCGTCGAGCATCAGCGCCGCGTGTGGCACATCGCCTCGCCGCCCCTGTTGATCGCCTTCATCGTTTACTTCATCTGCGCCCTGGCCGAGGTCAACCGCATCCCCTTCGACCTGCCCGAAGCCGAGGCCGAGCTCGTCGCCGGCTATCACACCGAGTATTCCGGCATGCGCTGGGCGATCTTCTTCATGGGCGAGTACGGCTATCTGTTCTTCGTTTGCGCCTTCGGCGTTACGCTGTTTTTGGGCGGCTGGCACGGGCCGTTCCTGCCGCCGGTGCTGTGGTTTCTCATCAAGACCTACGCTTTGATCTTGGTTTCGATGTGGATCCGCTGGACCTTCCCTCGCCTGCGCATTGACCAGATCATGCGGTTTGGGTGGAAGGTGCTGGTGCCGGTGGCGCTGGTTAACCTGGTGTGGGCGGGCTTCTGGTTCGTCCGGTAGTCAGCGGGCCGGAGCGTGTTCGTTTGCAGTTGGTGTGGGGACAGACATGCGAACACCTCTCCCTCTTAGGGAGAGGTGGGGTGAGGGTGCGTGAGCGCAGCATTTCACCCCCTCCTCGATCCTCCCCTGCTACTCTGCGAAGTAGCTTCCGGCCTTCGTAGCCGTAGGCTACTACGGCGGAGTAGGCTCGCTACGTAGCACGAGCTGGAAGGGGGAGGAGTTGAATCGCGCATGCCAACGCTCCGCGAACACACTCGCGGGCTTGCGCGAATGTTGGTATTGTCATGCGTCTGATTGGCGACATAATCACGAGTATAGCGAGCCTCTTCAAGGGGCTGTGGGTCACCCTGGTCAACGGGGTGCGCCCCAAGACCACCATCCGCTACCCCTTCCAGCGGCGCGAGATGCCGCCTCGCTATCGGGGCCTGCTCGTGGTGCGCCGCGACCCCGAGACGGGCGACGTGAAATGCACCGCCTGCGGGCTGTGCGAGCGCATTTGCCCCGCCCGCGCCATCACCATTGAGGCTGAGGGCAAGGGCAAGGAGCGCCGCCCGCGCGAGTACAAGGTGGACTACGGCCGCTGCATGTTCTGTCGCTTGTGTGTCGAGGAGTGCCCGTTCGAGGCGCTGGCCATGACCGGCGAGTATGAGTACGCCGTCTATAATCGGGACGGCCTGGTGGTGGGCCTCAAGGGCTTGGCCGCTGAGGGCCGGCCCCAGGGCATGACCGGCAAAGAGCTGCGCGGGGAAAACGCGGCCGCAGCCGCAGCCGCAGCCGCAGCCGCAGCCGCAGCCGCCCAAGAGCCTGCGGCAACCGCGGAGGGCGCGGAGCAGTGATCGCATTGACCATGCGCGGGAACCAACAGCACCTGACGCAGCCTGTGGGCGCACTCCGGCCGCTATCTGTCATCCTGAGCCGTTCGCCCATGTCATTCAGAACGAAGCGAAGCGAAGTGAAGAATCTGGGGGCGGCTCATCGCCGACTCTGTGCAGCGATTGCAGGGTCTGCAAGGTTGGGAGATTCTTCGCCTTCGGCTCAGAATGACAACCCATGGGAGGCGATGCCATGACCCCCGCGGTCGAGCTGGGGCTCTTCGGCATCATCGCCGCCGCCCTTTTGGTGTCCGGCGTCGTCGTGGTGGCGTCACGCAACCTGGTGCGGGCGGCGTTCTGGCTGCTGCCGTGTTTTCTGGCGGTGGCCGGGCTTTTCGTGCTCCTGGGCGCGCATTTCTTGGCTGCCATCCAGGTGCTGATCTACGCCGGCGCCATTATGCTTTTGCTGTTGTTCGTGCTCATGCTGACCCGCGATGTCGGCTCTGTGATCGCGGTATCGCACAACCGCCAGGCCGGTTGGGCGATCATCGCCGCGGGGCTGGTCGCAGCAGCGACCGTGGGTGTCGCCAGTGGCTATAGCTGGCCCGCCGGCGCCCCGCGAGCGCCCGCGACTACGGCGGCGATAGGGCAGGCCCTGCTGACAACCTATCTGCTGCCTTTCGAGGTCGCGTCCGTGCTGCTACTTGCGGCTATCGTCGGCGCCATTGTCATCGCCCGTTCCGAGCCAGACGAATGACCTCCTACCTGCAACTTGAGCATTACCTCATCGTCGCCGCGCTGCTCTTCGCCATCGGCGCCTACGGCGCCCTCGCGCGCCGCAACGCCGTCGCCGTGCTCATGGGCGTCGAGCTCATGCTCAACGCCGCGAATATCAACTTCGTCGCCTTCTGGCGCTACCTCGAGCCCGCGCGCCTGGAGGGGCAGGTGTTCGTGCTCATCGTCATCACCGTCGCCGCCGCCGAGGCGGCGGTGGGGCTGGCGCTGGTGCTTAACATCTATCGCACTTTCGGCACGGTCGAGGTTGACCGCGTCAACAACCTGAAGGGATAGGTATAACTGTCATGCTGAGCATAGCGAAGCATCTGCTCTGCTTTGTCCACCCAAGATTCTTCGCTATCGCGGCTAGGTCGCTCCGCGACCGCCGTGGCGACCCCGAAGTAATGGGGGCCTAGCCACTCACAATGACGTCCGGCGAAGGGTTCAGAATGACATGTCGCTGCTTCTAGAGGAGACTGCGCGCGAGGGCGCGCATATCTGATGACGCTAATCTGGATCATACCCGCGCTGCCGCTGGCGAGCTTCCTTATCATCGCCGCGCTATTTCTGCGCCCGGAGCGCTCGCGCTTCGCGCCCTATGTTCTGATCGTCGCGCTCATCGCCTCGCTCGCGCTGTCGCTGGTGGCGCTCGGGGGCCTCTGGCAAAGCCCCGCCCACGCTCCCACCGAGGAGCGCGCAACCTGGCTCGCCATCAGCCCGAACGCATCCGAGATTTCAAACCCCGCATCTCAAAGCCCCGGCGGCCTCACCCTCGAGGTCGGCACCCTCCTCGACCCCTTGAGCGCGATCATGCTCGTCGTCGTCAGCCTCGTCAGCCTGCTGATCCAGGTCTATTCCATCGGCTATATGCATGGGGACCGCGGCTATGGCCGCTACTTCGCTTTCATGTCCCTGTTCAGCTTCTCCATGCTCGGCCTCGTCGCATCGAACAACTTCCTCGAGACCTATGTTTTCTGGGAGCTCGTCGGCCTCTGCTCCTATCTGCTCATCGGCTACTATTACCAGACCGCCGTCGCCGCCAACGCCGCCAAGAAAGCATTCGTCGTCACCCGCTTCGGCGACGTCGGCTTCCTGCTCGGCATCATCTCGCTCTCCTACGCCGGCGGCACCTTCAACTTCCAGGAGCTGGCGCGGCTCATCCCTGGCGGGCTGACCCCGTTTTTCTTCGGTCAATCGGTTTTCGTCACCGTGGTCGCGCTGCTCATCTTCTCCGGCGCCGTGGGCAAGAGCGCGCAGTTCCCGCTCCACGTCTGGCTGCCCGATGCGATGGAGGGCCCGACCCCCGTCAGCGCGTTAATTCACGCGGCGACGATGGTCGCGGCAGGGGTCTACCTGGTGGCGCGCGCCTTCTTCGTGTTCCATGCCTCGGGGTCGGCGCTGGTGGTCGTCGCGTGCATCGGCGCCTTCACCGCTTTCCTGGCCGCGACCATCGCCGTGGTGCAGTCCGACATCAAGCGCGTCCTCGCCTATTCCACCATCAGCCAGCTCGGCTACATGATGCTCGGCCTCGGCGCCGGCAGCGTCGCCGCCGGCATGTTCCATCTCATCACTCACGCTTTTTTCAAGGCGCTGCTCTTCCTTTGCGCCGGCAGCGTCATCCACGCCGTCGGCACCAATGACATGTGGCAGATGGGCGGCCTCGGCCGCTCCATGAAGGTCACCGCCGCCACCGCCGCCGTCGGCGCCCTCGCCCTCGCCGGCATCTGGCCCCTGAGCGGCTTCTACAGCAAGGACCACGTCCTGGCAACTGTCGCCATGTCCCCCAGCCTCCAGGCGGCTCTCGGCTCCGGCGGGCGCGCGCTGCTGCTGGTGACCGGGCTGGTGGTTGTCTTCCTCACCGCGTTTTACATGACGCGCCTGTGGGCCATCACGTTTACTGGTAAACCGCGCGGGAAGGCGGCGAAGCGCGCGCACGCCCACGAGTCCCCGTGGGTGATGCTGCTGCCCCTGGTGGTGCTTGCCGCGCTTGCCGCGGTCGCCGGCTTGCTGAATCACGCGACAACCGGCATGCCGCTCAACTATTTCCTGGGCGCGGGCGAGACGGTGCATGGTGAAGCGAGATGGCTGGTGTGGGCCTCGTCGGCGCTGGCCCTCGGCGGCATCGCCACCTCGTGGAGCATCTACGGGCAGGGGCGCAATCGCGCCGCCAGCACCGCCAATCGCGCCGCGCTTGGGATCTACCGCTTCCTCCAGCGCAAGTGGTACATGGATGACTTCTACCACGGCATCGTCGCGCGCGGCGTCATCGCCGCCTCCGCGCTCTTCGCGTGGTTCGACCGCCACGTCGTCAATGGCTTCGTTGACGGCGCAGCGTGGTTGACCGGGGTCGCGGGGCGATACCTGCGCCTGGCCGAGACCGGGCAGCTCCAGTTCTATGCCATGATCGTGATTGTAGCGGCAGCCATTATCGGCTTTGCTTTGGCATTCTTCGGCATTGGCATTCACCCGTCGAGCTTGACGCCGGGGATCTCGTCTTTGCCGCCACCAGGGCCGGTGATCGGCATGCATCCGGGATAAGTATGGAGAACAGCCGCCCCGCCACAGGCGGATAAACCTCGGCTGTGACTTACCCATAGCAGAATGCAAGACATTATCAACTGGCTTCAGGCGCACCTGCTGACGCTGCTGCTGGCGTCTCCGGCAACCGCGTCGGTCATCATCATGGCCCTGCCGCGCACGGCCAAGCTCGCGGTGCGCATGACCGCCGCCATCGCCGGCGCCGCCACCGTCGTCATCTCCGCCTATCTCTTCTTCGCCTACGACCGCGCCGCCGCCGGCATCCAGTTCGTCGAGCAGGTCTCGTGGGTGCCCGAGCTCGGGCTGTCCTATCACGTCGGCGTGGACGGCATCGGCATCTCCCTGGTGGTGCTCACCGCCTTCATCATTTCCACCGGCGCCTTCGCCTCCTGGACCATCGAGCATCGCACCAAGGAATTCTACGCCGCCCTCTTCGCGCTCGTCACCGGCGTCTTCGGCGTCTTCGTCGCCATGGACCTGTTCTTCTTCTTCCTCTTCTACGAGATCGCCGTGCTCCCCATGTACCTGCTCATCGGCATCTGGGGCACCGGGCCCAAAGAGTACGCCGCCCTCAAGCTCACCCTTTACCTGCTCGTCGGCAGCGCTCTTATGCTCGTCGGCCTCTTTGGCATCTACTTCTTCGCCGATATGCCCCAGCGCACGTTCGATCTCATCCAGCTCACCCATAACGCCGGTTTCAACCTCTCCCTCCAGCGCATTATCTTCTTGCTCCTCTATGTCGGGTTCGGTATCCTCGCCGGCATCTGGCCGCTGCACACCTGGTCCCCCGACGGCCACGCCTCGGCCCCCACCGCGGTCAGCATGCTCCACGCCGGCGTCCTGATGAAGCTCGGCGCCTACGGCGTCCTGCGCATCGGCGTCGGCCTGCTTCCCGCCGGCGCGCAATTCTGGGCGCCCCTCGTCGGCGGCGTCGCCGTCATCAACATCCTCTACGGCGCCATGTCCGCCATGGGCCAGACCGATCTCAAGTACGTCATCGCCTACTCCAGCGTCAGCCACATGGGCGTGGTCATGCTCGGCATCGCCACCCTTAACTCCATCGGCCTCAATGGCGCCGTCTTCCAGATGTTTTCCCACGGCATTATGACCGGCCTCTTCTTCGCCCTGGTCGGCCTGGTTTATGAAAAAGCGCACACCCGCGATATGCCCTCCATGGGCGGCTTCGCATCGCACATGCCCGGCATCGCCGTCGCCTTCACCATCGCCGGCCTTGCCTCTTTCGGCGTCCCCGGTACCAGCGGCTTCATCGCCGAATTGCTCGTTTTCCTCGGCGCCTGGCGCTGGCGCCCCGTCGTCGCCATCGGCGCAATCTTCGGCATCGTCGTCACTGCGACATATGTCCTGCGCATGCTTCAGCGGGTGTTCCTGGGCCCGTTTAACTCGCATTACCAGGGCCTCCCCGATGCTCGCACCACCGAGTGGGTCGCGCTGGTGGTGCTCTCGGCGATGCTCATCTTGCTGGGCGTTTTGCCCGGCCCCATGGTCGCCTTGATTGACAGCGCCATTCGCACCCTGGTGCCTTAATCTGCGCAATCTGCGAAATAACTAGGCTCCGACAAGTCGGAGCCGTCATGGCGGCCTACGGCCTAGCCATCTGCGGATATAGTTCGTAATCTGCGGTCTTGATAGAAAGTCATGGGGATAGACCTGTCATTGCTGGTTCCCGAGATTGCCACGTGCGCCCTCGCCCTGGCGGTGCTCGGCCTTGATCTCATCTGGCCGCGCCTCGGCGGCAAAAAGCTCGGCATCATCACCGCGCTCGGCGCCGCCTCAATCTTGCTCACAACTTTCCTGCGGCGCGGTGTCACCGGCGCCACCTTCGGCGGCCTCTACCTTGCCGACGATTACGCCGTGTTCTTCCGCCTCATTTTCCTGATCGCGGTGACCCTGGTCTCGCTGCTCTCGGCCGACTTCGTCGAGCGCGAGCTGCGCCGCCCCGGCGAGTGGTACGCCTTGCTCCTCTTCTCCACCACCGGCTTCATGCTCATGGCCGCCGCCGGAGATCTGCTCACCCTTTACCTGGGCCTGGAGCTGGGCACCATCAGCCTCTATCCCCTCGCCGGCTACCTCAAGCGCCAGCTTTCTAGGCCTGAAGGCCGCCATGGCGGTCCGCATGCTGCGGACCTAGCCGCCCGCAGCGGCGAGGCCGGCCTCAAGTTCATGATCATCGGCGCGGTGTCCTCCGCCACTCTCCTCTA
>Ga0315296_10001224_pt1 | contig 22477 bp, 18 predicted proteins | sample YL17G14_18_MG_FD_203921 | JGI IMG/M metagenome (GOLD analysis project Ga0315296, IMG submission 203921) | Sediment microbial communities from Yellowstone Lake, YNP, Wyoming, USA - YL17G14_18 | ecosystem: Environmental > Aquatic > Freshwater > Lake > Sediment | place: USA: Wyoming | collected...
GTACTTCAGCACCATTTTGTTCTTTCCCTTCGAGGCTAGAACTCCTTCAACCTCGGTTATCTTATGCTGAGCCTTTTACTGTGTCAAGCGAGGGAACTCAAGTCATTCGGGACTATCCAAAACGCTAAATCGTGTAATGAGGTAAGGATTCAAGCTTTCTTGCAGTAAGTAACGCTCTTGGCAATTGTTGAGCCTGGACACGTGTGCCTTTTACTTTTAATCAGGTGATCACAGGTTCGAGACCTGCACGGCCTACTAAAGCTAGTAAGCTGTCCCTGCCGAGGAATCTTGAAAAGAATCAGGGTGTCAAAACACTAGGTCAACCGACACCCTGCTTTTACTATCTTTAATACACTTTAATACAGAAAATCAACGTGATCCAGCATTCGAGCAATCGAATATGGATGAATTGAACATGGGTTCGAAGATGGCGTTCTTTTTAAACAACGAATGGAGCTATTAGCGAGCTACTGATTCTATCTCCCCCTACGCATGTTTAAGGATTGGGAGCGCTGTCTTTTTTCATACGGGCTCGTCTAGAATTTGCTACAATCGCAGCGAACGCTATCGCTTTTTCAACACCGTCTTCTTGCTCAGCCAACTTCAAGAGCATTGTCCCTACTAAGTCTGCTTTCCATCCAGACCGTGTACACTGCTCGATCGCCATATCAATTGTGATTTCATGTTTCTCTCGATGGATTATATGTCTATCAACATCACACAATTTTGGTTGCGCGGGTAAACTTTTATCCCAAGCAGGCTTGGCTATGGGTGCAGCTCTTTCGCGTTGTCTACTCCTCACATCAGCAGTTTCTGGTTTTACTGGTACGGAGCTTTTAGGAATACTCTTCACTACTTTGCGTCTTTTCAGTAGCACCGATTGGCCAAATTTCAATTTGAACCACTGCCACACGACGGGATATTCACCTCCACGCTCTATAGGATCTCCTACAGGATTCGCCTCTCCCAAGCCCTGGACAAACCATTTGCCTTCGTGATACCCTAGAGCATCCAGTTGTGACTTTGGAGGCTGCCAATAAAGCAAATCGGGATAATCATAGCTAGTAGTCGCGTGGCCTTGACTTAGCTCGTAGAGTCGCTCTGCTTCCTTCTCAAGATATTCCGCATCAGCAACAGCCTCTGGGGGGTCAGCCTTTGCTACAGCCCCTAAGATAGCTCCGGCCATCGTTGAGATTGTATCGGTATCACTCCCAAGTATGTTAACTGCTTCAACCAAAGCTTCGTATGGTTGGTCACTGAAAGCATAACTAAGATGTGCAGCCAACAATGCTGTCTTGACCGCAGATCCAACAGAATCCTTTTCGAGGCACTTTATCTGCTGAACCAGTTGTGGATATCCCTTGCCCGTGTCACCAAATGCCCTAAGATTATCGAGATTTTTCTGAGCAACCATCATGTCTTGCCTAAGTTCCTCTAGGGATCTGTTAGTTGCTTCCTCAATACTCTGTTTGGTCTCCTCCTCCCAATTAGGCAGCCAGTGTAAAAGTAATTCTTCATCCGAGCGAATCACTTTTGGAATCAAGCTGAGTTGCTCTAGAAGTAAGAACCATTCAGTTGGACCTGGAACACTTGTTTTCAAGAGAGCATGCTGTAGGCATAGAGCGTGAAAAGCTGCACCAATAATCGCCCTAATGTGACCGTGAGTCGTTATGGTATTGCGAACTACATCTCTGATGATAAGGGAATTTGGCTTCTGCTCCGGCGCGCACCAAACATGGGGTTGTATTCTCATAGCGGCGCCGTTCCCGCCATTATCTAGATAATATGCATACTTCGACCTGAAGAAATTAGAATTCCACTGTGTGTCGCCCCTTCTTAAAGATTCTGCGGCTGTTTTGGTTCCGCGACCTGCTCCCAGAGCGTAAGAAGCCCAGACTGGTATCTCAATCTTAGAGAATGTTTCAACGTCAAAGACTCCATCACCTCTTATTGACCGGCAGGTCGACAGCCGCAACTGAGTATCATCCGAATAACAGCCAGCCATCAACCGAACGTCGACGCCAAATTCTCCACCGACCCGTCGAACCCAGGGGACTAGGTGAGTAACCCGAGCCTCACTACCAGTTCGGCGTCGAAGGATTCCCTCATTGCTTATATTCGTACTACGCATCTCCGTAATGAACCCAAGCGCATCTCCGTATGCAGACCATACCATTGACCGTCTTATTGATTGTTTTGCTGCCATCGTTCCCCCTCTAGCCTTCGAAAAGGTCAGGCCTTACATTACAGTTGACCTTTGGGATTTCATTAAAAGTATCGAGTAAACTCTCAGCTGCGTATGCATTAGGGTCGTTTTTCACATAGATAGCCTTAATATAATCCAATGATAGTTCACCTGGATAAAGAACCTCGGCCTGCTCGCAGGTAGGTTGATTGGCAGGAGTACTTGATGTCCTAGTTGCTATGTTTCCCTCCCACCTTACTACTTTTTCGGCGAATAGTTGTTCCAAGCCTTCAGCACCTGTTTTGCGTTTTACTCCAGTATATATGTTGTTGGTCGTAGTAAAAAAGACACCTGGATGTGTTAGAATTATTGGATCAAACGAGAGAATGCACCACCAGCCGTCAATGTCTGAATGCCACTTAAACATAGATATACTAAAGAGTCGCCAATTCACTTTGGTTATGGACAGATTTACGTAGCCATGCCATGCAGCATCACGGCTTCTGTCTTTGCAATTGTACAAATACACATATTCTAGGTACTTGTCCTTTGGCAAGGATTTGCGTGGCTTTACAGCCTTGGAAGCCAAGATACCTGTAAGACCTACATTCGTGGTGAAGTGAAGTATTTCCTTTATTCCTCTCCTTCGAATAATGTCATTGATGGTCATAGGCATACCTCTCGATATGTGGCAGGATCCAAAAATGAGACCAGGGTAGACGCTTCCTCGGGTTTGTATCCAACGACAACTGATTCTTTGGCTCGGGTGACAGCCATAGCCAATAACCTTCGTAGATTCTCGAGAGTCGTGTCCTTCTCACCTGCTCCATGGGGTGTCAGTTCTTCATTCAGACCAATCACAATAACATGGTCAAACTCTAGCCCTTTTGCGGAGTACATTGTGGATAGGGCAATATTTTCTGGACCTCTTGGCCATTCTTGTTCTCTAGTCATTTCCACAAATCTAAGCGAGCGCCCACTTAAAGCACTTTTAAGATAATCAAACCACCTACCACCAAGAGGTTTCAAAAAAGCAACCGATTCGCGGGAAAGATCAATTTTTGAAGCAATATGATTGAGCGCATACTCAACCTGTTGAGAGTATAACCCCTTCAGAATTAACGGCATTGGGCCAGACCTAACACAGGAATCAAAATCAGGAAAAGTTCCATCGTCACCTATTTCAAGACCAGCAAGAAGAGGCAATGCAAACCGGCATATTTCTTTCGTGTTTCGGTGATTGGCCTTTAGTCTGGAACTCTTAGTTATTGATATGCCAGCTTCAACCCAAGTGAATCCTCTTGGATATATCCGTTGAGCTGCATCAAGAATGAGCACTACTGAAGAAGGGTCAGCTGCGAAACGTATGAAAGCTCGAACTTCATTTGCTGAAAAATCCTGAACTTCGTCAGCTATGATTATGTCGTAAGGTTCCTGTATTGGCGTTTGAAGAAGAATTGCCGCTAAGTCATTCCAATCTAGTCTCTTTTTGCTGGCCTTCCATTTCATATATGGAGAGATAACTTCGTCAATTAACTGTCGCCTGAGATTTCTGTCAATGCGAGGAGAGGCTCCTCTACCTACGCGAGTGCAACCCAGATAATCAGCCAATTGTCCTGGTTTGAATCTCCCGAGAACATAATCTACTTCATCAATGACTATGTTTTTTTGCAGGGGGATATTTGTCGACAATTCCTCTAACTTCTGCCACCTTTCTGCATCTTCCAGCATTGAGACATGGGGCAAGAGGTCTTTAGACCACTTGGCAAAAGTTGATACAGTTAGACTAACCTCCGGATGCTTCAAAGCTCTGATCTCGTGTTCAGCTAGCTCTTGAATATATCCCCTTAACGTACGGTTGAATGTAAGCACGAGGACATTAATTCTTCTAGACAGCCCAAGTCTTTCTCGACGTCTCAGGTAGAAGTTGCATAGCAGGCGCAGCATTAGCAAGGCAGTAGTTGTCTTGCCACTTCCGGCAGCACCTCTGATCAATTGGACCCCAGGTCGAGGATTAGATATAAGGGCCAGTTGCTCAGGAGTTGGTCTTACGTGATAAAGTGTTCTCATGCAAAATCCTACAATTCGTCGAACATGTCAAATATCACCAAACTTGGTGTTTTAACTAAAATCAATAGGTCATACTCTGATACAATTGAATAGTACTATGGTCGCCTACGCATTTCAACTAGCAGATTCTTTGGGCTTGCCATTGCTTCATTTGGTGTCCTATGTTGAGCATTTCAGTAGAAATGTAGAATGATCTGGCTCAATCCGGCCAAATATGTGTGGGTATGAACATTTAACACCTTATCTTAGGTTCAGGGTGTCACCAAAATCAACAAGCGAAACTGGCTTAAGCTCCTTTCGGATACCCAGTGAAGGACATAATTCGCTAGTCGTGCACTACTAGTGTTACCTGCCTGAAAGTTGTGGAGCCTTGGCTTAACAAAATGAGTGATTGTTTAGTCTATTCCGCCAAAAGGCCTACTCTTTGCACATCAGCCGCCGGAAGCCATCTTTCAGGATCAGGTTGAGCCTTTCGACGTCTTCTGTCGTGACCTCAGTGCCAGCCTTGATGCTGACTAGCTTCACCACCTCGTTCTTATTGGCGTCAAGGTGCCGGCTATCACTCAGGGCGCTCTCCTCCAGACCCAGACTAACCAGCCATTCATGCACCTCATCTCTACTCGCCTCGTAGACGTCTGGCCAGAGCTCGAGATCGACCCTATCCGTCGGAAGATAGTCCTCCCGGTCGGCAGCGTCCGTGTAATAGTCCGTCACTGTCCTTATGCGATAGAGACTATTGCCATGGATCACCGACCGCTGTTCAGCCCAGCCGTAAGGTATACCCACGACGGTATGCAGCGAGATGGGCCAGCGCTTACCAGCGACAAAGAACGCCTCGAAAATAGGCCAAGTACGCAGGTTTTTCAGACAATCCCTATTAGGGAACCTGCCCGGTTCGGGTATGTCCTCCACCAGGTCAGGTATGATGTCGTCTAGGGAGTCCAGTAGCCACTGTGTATTAAGCGGCAGGTTGACCCTCTTCACGTCGGCCATAACCTCACTTATAAGGTCGAGCACGGATTTCTGGATTATGCAATTTGTTGGGAAACCGTATAATTCCGGTACTGGTTCGCCCGGGTTCCAGGTCATAAGCTTAACCTTATCCTTGAACTCGCTCTGGCATAATCTGCCAAACTCGGCCAAACAAATGCGTGATGCCGTGGTGGGTATCAGGAATATAAACTTCCAGTCCTTGCCCGCGAATTCTGTAGCTAGGTGCCGGCAATACCTGTCCAACTGGGACTCGTCATTCATGGAGACGTTCCTGGCCGATCGGTTCCAGATCTTCACCTCGATGGCCAGCACTTTGTCGCCGATGGTGATGAGGATATCTACCTTACCGGTGTTGCCGAGCGGTCGCTCCGGCGTAACTTCGGCACTATCCAGCAACGACTTGTCCAGCTGGGGAAATGCCTCTCTGGCTACTTTCTCCAAGAATATGTGTCCCAGCCCATGGTCGTTACGAGGGCTAAGGAGGTAGCTCAGTAGTGACGAGAATAGTACCTCTTCGAAATCGCCGTGCTTGTTGAGTGTCAGTATACGCAGGATGTTCACTGGCTTACCTCACATAAGCGGGCATCACTGATGGCCTTGCAACCACTAGCGTTCTCGGAATTGGCCTCGCCCTGCGTCTCTTCTGAATTCAAAACTACCCCAATAATGTCCCCACCGGGCACTTGTTCCATCTCCTCTTTCTTCGTTACCCCAAGGTCCAAGTCTGGCCATGCCTACATTCTACGCTGCTCGTTCTTTCCTAGCAAGACGAAAGAGAGCCAATAGGTGGCACCGAATTAACAGAACCGAGGAAAGTTGCATCGCCCACCCAACTTGTGCTACCTAGCCATCTCTTTGCTATCTCTTTCTGTTCTTGACGCTCTTGCGGTTCGGTCTGTTAAGCTGTACACTTACCTCAATCAAACCGGCTCGATACTCTCAAGGGAGACACAGACATGGTTGTGGAAGCATGCAAGTCTCTCAGGAACCACAGTAGCAAGACGCACTAGGAGCTCAGGGCATGACGCTGCGCAATCAGGAACCTGCGGAAACCCTAACGCCGAAAGACTGCTACGGCGCAGCTGCACAATTCCACAATCATGAATTCAGGACGCTTGGTGAAAGGACCAACCTGTTACTCATAGTGCAGTCCATATTGATTTCCGCCTATGTACTGATACTTGTTGGGCAACAGAGCTTTGGCTACATCATCCCATATGCGGCGTCTGGAATCGTTCTTGTCGGGTTCTTGTTTTGCACCTTGCACATAGAAGGGGGCCGAAGGAGTTCCCAGTCCGCTTTTGTTTGGAGACAATACATGCGCTCCATTGAGCAAGATTGCAGCAATACCCCTTGGAATTGGTACTACAGTCACTACCGGGATATCGAGGGCCGCAGAGAAGCTAGTGCAAGTGAGGAACTCGGGAGGCTTCCGTGGCCAACCGCCTGGCTAGCAACTCCAGCCATATTCCTGACACTCTGGTTCCTTGCATCGCTCTATGTGCCTGTCAGGCTTGGAATTGATAGGACTTTCGGCCTGCATTCGTGCCGAGGACTGGTCCTAGCTACCTCAATCGTCGTCGCTGTATGTGCGCTAGCCGGTTTGATTCATTTAGTGTGGCGCTCGAGGCAGTGGTTCACATGGAGGCTTTGAACGTGGCGCTTACTCGGGAGGCACAACATAACAACTAATTGTTAGAGGCATCCGCTGTTGCCAGTAGCAATATTCCGGAGTCTCCCAGTTGGCCCCTTATCGCGGGCTTGTCCTACAATCTATGGCGTCTCTCGCCTAGCTCGCCGAATGGTATGATGGCAGTTAGTACCGACTGGTATTGACAGCGCTTTTAGATTACCTGGTTCAGGCCAATAGCGGACCCGATGTCCATCGTGGATCTCCTGCAATGAGTAAAATTGTCCGTCATGCTGAAGGCACTCCCCCACGAGGTTCCCAGGCTGGAGCGGCCCGGTACACTTGACACACACGTTCACCCTCTTCAAGAAGACGCTTTGCCAGACCCCTCACATACCAGGTGTTGAATTCCGTAATAGCGAGAGATTCGGCTGCTTTCCCTGGGGTTATTTTCCTCTGGCGCGTTACGCCTCCCCTCATATATGTTTCATAAGGATTCCAGTAACTCCGATTTGAGAGAGCCCTGGCTAGGGTTTCCTCATTACCTGAAAGGATGGCTTCCTCCATGAGCGTAGGAAAAGCTTGGCGTCCCCGTGGCGAAAGCCTGGGACTTCGATACGGAGTACCGCTTTCTTCGGTTTTGAATTCCTGCAACATGAATCTTCTTGTCGTTTGATCCAGTTCTTCGAATTGAAACATGATGATTCCTCCTGCCTAACTAACGGATAACGGAATCAAAAACTCAGGCAAAGGTTAGCCGTCATTGTCAGTAAGAACATCAACAAGTTGTCGAATGAAGCCGCTGGGACAATTGGGTAGCAGTGCCCCTAGAACCCGTGAGGTCGTTCATATAATATAATGCTTTGGGCAATGGCAAAGGTTTCTGTGATAGAATTGCTTTGGGCATTCATGCTAGGAGGTGAATATGGTTACCCTCACCTTTTACGGAGGCATAAGAGAAATAGGAGGAAACAAGATCCTCTTAGAAGACAGTGGTCGCTCCCTCTTCTTGGATTTCGGATTTCCATTTAAGCGGCACAAAGAGTTCTATGAGGAGTATCTTAAGCCTCGTGCAGGGGCTGGCTTGCTCGATCCCCTAGTTATGGAGCTTCTTCCACCGCTTAAGGGAATCTACCGAGACGACTTGCAGACGCCTGGACTGTGGGATAGCTTTCGCGACCACCCTCGCTTCAGAGAACTGGAGGGGCTAGACGGGGTTCTTTTGAGCCATGCACATCTTGACCATTCAGGCTACCTATCCTTTCTTAGGAAAGAAATACCGGTTTATTCGAGTGCGATGACCGCCTTCATCGCGAAGGCCATTCAAGATAGCGGTAAAGTAGAATTTGATCAGCGTGTGTGCTACTTTGCACCGGTCGAACGAGGCAAACCAGCAGGCTGGAAGCAAGAGTCATGTTTGGCGGATCAGCGTAGGCCCAACGAACAGCGTACTTTTCGGCTTGGCGACCGCGACCCTGATAGCTTGGGAGCGGAGGCTCATAGTTTTTGGGAGCAAGGCTTCTGGGAGAAATCATCACAGCAAAAGGAGTTGATTGCTTGCCCTTTGGGCAAGCACACTCAGTCAGTTTTTCCGCTAAGTTGCTTTCCAGTTGATCATTCAATACCTGGAGCTTTGGCATGGGCTGTGCAGACAAGCATCGGATGGATCGTGTATACTGGCGACCTACGCTTCCACGGCAAGCAGAGTGCGCTTACAGAGAAGTTTGTGCAAGAAGCAGCAAAACTCAACCCCACGGTTCTCATCGTAGAAGGAACCCGGGCGGGCGATAACGAAAGTGTCAGCGAAGACGAAGTCGAAGAGAATCTATTCAATGTCATAGATAAGGCCAAAGGGAAGTTGATCATCGCTGATTTTGGTGCCCGCAACGTCGAGCGCCTTGTGACATTTCTCAGAATAGCCAAAGAGGCGAACATTAACAGGCGACTCGTCATTAGTGCCAAGGACGCATATCTTCTTCGGGTCATCAATCTGCTTGACCCTGACAGCCCTTGTGTTGCCGCTGATGAGCACATAACTATTTATCAAAAGACAACTGGCGACAAGTATCCAGATAAGTGGCAAAGAAACCTCTACGCCGACCACGATGACAAAATAGTGCTGGCAGAGGACATCGGTCGAGGCCCAGGGGACTACATCCTATGCTTCAGTTTCTTCGATGTAAACGAAATGGTCAGCCTTCAGCCTGCGCTTGTTGAACATGGTGCGATGTACATTTATTCGTCAAGCGAGCCTCACGATGAAGAGCAAGAGATAGACTTCCGCCGCCTGCATAAGTGGCTTGACCACTTCCACATAGCAAAAATAGGTTTACCAGTAGAAGTTGCACCCAGACGTTGGGAGATTCTGAAGGGTGAGGAGAGGTTCCATGCCTCCGGCCATGCCAGCGGACGTGAGTTGCTGGACATGATCCGCCGAATCAGCCCTGGTTTTGTGTTCCCGGTTCACACCGAAAAGCCTGAGTACTTTGAAGCCAACCTGCAAGTTCCGGGGATGCAGGTGAAGACTCTGGCCCCCGGTGAAACCGTATACATTTGAGGGGGAGCAATCAAAGCCAGCAACAGCGAGTTTCGTTACATTAAGCCTGTGCTGCTAGTTGGTCTCTCCTTGGGCGAGGCGGAGCTGAACAACAACTGACAGTGTTTCCTGCGATACCAACCGGCCGACACCACACTTCGAAATTTTGCAGGCTCGACAATGTGCCCGGCAAGCTATGTTTTTCCTTCACGTTCTGCCATCTTGACTCCTACATCCATGGATGCGAGGATTAATGAGCGAACATGTTTTTCAAATAATTCCTTAGCAGCGTCTTGTGGATTGTCCCTCGTCTTTGCTGCGGCTTGGTTGGCCACCCATCCGGCAACTAGTATAGCGACCCCCGATAGGGTGCCGTCGGGCCCGTCTTCCCAGTCTGTCGGCTGAGTTCCTGCCTTGTGCAGGGCTGCCCTGAGTTCTTCAGAGATGCCCTTCTGCCATGTGAATCCCAATGTACTGCGAAGTCGCATTGCCATTGCTCGCCCGTTCTCGGCAAGCTGCCTCAAGACATAATCCCTATTTGTGTACCACGCATCGAACTCCATGTTGTTGATAGCGAACTTCTTGGTAATGGCTTCGTGCAGCTTCCCCACATGCTCCTCTATGCGTATGATCCTCAAGAAACTCGAAGCATCCACGATTACCTCCTCTCATCAAACGGGGGAAGGGTCACTTCTGAGCGGATGAGGGCGCTTCGCTCTCTTCCCAAAGCTTGTCGAAGAACCACATTGCGGCGTTAACCACGGTGGGGTTCGTCGTGTATATGGAGGCGTTCCTATGGACTTTCAATCCATAGTAGTCGGGATCCGCTGACCCCACGAGAGCTGCCCGCTCTGAAACGATGATCCGAGAGTGTTGCTTCGGATTGGTCTTTAGCTGGATTCTCATGGATGACACCTTTCTCACAGCCTCCGCCAAGCGCGTAGTCTCTGGGTACTTTTCCTGTTTCAGCTTCTCAGTGGGTACGGTTACCACCTTTACCTCCACGCCTCTATTTACAGCTTCAGCTAAAGCATCGAGTAATGTTTCATCCAATGCCCGGCACATTATCTTGACTTCTTTTGCCGCGTCTGCTATGAGTTGAGCCATAGTCGCCTGCAATCTATCTTCAGTTGTTACCAGAAAGGCCTCTGCTTGAGAGCCTCGATACGATTTTAATAACTCACTTATTACTTCCCACTCGAAGCCAACGCCCATCGTGAGCTGAATCCGCCTCAACGCAACTGCAAGCTGCGTGGGTATGTAGATTGCTTCGCTAGCTACTCCCCATGCCTTCATCCACTCCCGCCATTCGTGAGCCTTGAAGTGGCCTTCAACATAAGCAAATATGCCCTCCGACGATTTGGGTATAGCCTCTTGCCTGGCCGGTCCGTTAGGATCCGTTCGGATGACCACAGATTGTTCCTCTACGACACCGAGTTCAAGCTGAAGGCGATATGGACCGGTGTCCCTAGACTCGAAACTGTCAGCCAACGACTTCAATTGCATCGCACCTATCTCAAAACTACAGTAGACGCGTCTGGTACTCCCGCTTCGCCAATACAAGTACGCTTGACCTACTCCGGCCCCTTCGAACGTTGCACCCCATGGCCCGCTCTGATGCGACCCAGGCGATTGAACAGTTGGCACAGCGAAGGTGACGACTTCCCCAAACAGCTCTAGCGTTGCGATTCCTGGAAACAAGTATTTGCCCACGGTTGTATCGTTCTTTAGTTCCAGACTAACCACCAAGTATGGTGTCCTGTGCCAAAGGGTGGGCGAGAATGTGCATTGTACGATGTCTATAGGCCGCTCAGCCATTGCCGTTTCATTTCCTTCGGTAATACGTCTGCGCCTGTTGAAGCACTCCAGTCATACGTTGAAAAGAAATAGGATGAGTTCGCCTAAGTCACTCTAGAACCATCCTCGCAAGCCGAATGATGCTCGGAACCAAATCTGGAGACCAACCTAATCCGTCGCTCCTTTGTAGCCCCATTATACTACACACTTCACCGCTGAGGAAGCGGCCTGCCGGCTCCATCATCTTGAATACCGATAATTAGATAACCCCCTCTACCATTTGCTAAGGAGACTATGTCTCCGAGCACCTCCAACCTATAGCAAGAAGTTCTCGGGTTACAATTCCGAGGATTGTTCAGCATGCTGGTTACAGAAGCTCTGGTTAGACTTAACACCGCGGTCTGGCCTAAAATGGTCTCCTCCTCACTATCATCATCCTCTTCAGCCTCCGGGGCTTCAAGCGAAGCAGTCTCATCAGTAGGAGCGGGCTCTAATCCCCGTTGCTGACACAGCGTGCCAACTAGAATATCAGCCCAGTTAGTTAGAGAGAACGACAACCAATGTAGAGTAGTAGTGGATGAGAAGATGTCCCTGCCGAAAGCTGAATGAGTAGATTGCCACCGTCATGTAAACACTCGAACAAAAAACGGGAAAAAGTGGCTGGCTACTGGCCTTTGCTGTTCACATCACCGCTCCAACCCCAGGGGTTCTTATGCCAGGTTCTGACAGCTTTCACTTCCGCATCAGATACAATACCACGCCTTACCGCAGCATCAAGCAACGAACCCAAGTTGGTCAAGCTAAGAAGGGATAGGCCCGCTCTTTGAAGCGTCCCACGAGCCTCCTCCAGTTCGTAAGTGAATATTGCTAGGGAGTCACTAACCGTACCGCCCGCATCCCTGAGAGCACCTGCCGCTGAAACTATTGACCTGCCCGTCGTCACTACGTCTTCTATCACAATAATGCGATTGCCCCTCTCGATCCGTCCTTCTATCCGAGAGCGCTTTCCGTGCTCATCCGCGGCGGATTTCACATAGGCCATAGCAATGCCAAACCTGTCTGCAAGTCGAGCGGCATGTGGAATGCCACCCATTGCGACGCCGGCTATCACGTCTATGTTCCCTAGCCCGATGTCATCAAGAATTACCTTTTCAAAGAAGGATAACGTGTATTCCCACTCAGTTGGGAAGGAAATGAGACGGCGAGTGTCAATGTATATTGGGCTTAGCAACCCCGAAGAGAACTTATAGGGCTGACCTGGGCTGAATGAAACACTTCCGATCCTAACCAAGACGTCTGCTACCTCGTCCTTACTTCTATCTAACGTGCTAATGAACTCGCCCTTTGTAAACGGCTCCCATTTCGAAGGGTCGGAGAGCCACTCGTCAACTCGTACCTTGTCCTCGGGCGAGATCTTGCCTTTGGACAAGGCGGTAGACAGCAGCGTCTGCAAGTCTGTGAGCGTGAGTAGTGGGACTGATTGTTCACGCAAGGTGTTTTCAATCTGGCCAATATTATTAGAAAAAATAGCCACGCAACATATTGCTATGGCACCGATGGACTTAACAGCTTGCAGGGCTTCAAGGACATCCTTCTCGGTAGAAATTATGTCTGATAGCAGGAGTGCCTTTTGCGAACCGTAAATATTTCCCCCCTCCATCTTTTTTTGCTTGCCATGGTCTTTTGAACTCGCACGGACATATGCCATCGGCACGCTGAGCCGCTTGGAAACATGCGCCGCCAGCCATGCCCCAGATGTACCAACGCCTATCACGACGTCAGCTCGTACACCCAACGAATTGAATTGTTCTATCATGGCCTCTACGATTGCAGTTCTCTCTCGCGGGCTGGATGCCAAGAGGCGGCAATCCGTGTAAATCGGACTAATGAGTCCCGACGCATACCTGAACGGAGTGTGCAGGTTCACGGTAACCGCACCAACATCCAGAAGTAATTCTGCGACTTTTTCCCGGCTTATCACTGCCGCCCTCGCTGTTCACTTTAATGATTGCTTGGTCCTCAGGGCTATTCCTGGTTTGAATATTCCATTGTTCTCGATAAAGCTGCGTATCGGCTCCTTCAAATTTTCAAGACTATGTGAACCGATGAGAGTCATCCTTGGGTTCGAACAATAAAAGTCAAGCAGCATATTACTTAAGTCCATCTCGACGAAGGGGCACATTTCCGTTCTAGGTAATGACTTGCAGATCCAACTCCCCATAACCGGCTTTCGATCCTGAATAGCCTGAACGCCCACGCATTGTACATACCCTGGACGCCTGCAGAAGAGCAAATAGGGACAAGATGGTTCTGGTTTTTTGAAGATTTGCTTGGTAAATGCCAGACCAAGAGTTGGCTTAAGTGCCTCGCTGCACCAACACGTTTCGATAATTTCACCTGAGGCTATGGAATGTGTTGCGAGAACCAAATGGCTGCTGAATATCATCTTCCTGAGGTGCTCATTCATCGATTCGAAAGGCTCATGCTTGAACGGTAGTGCGTCGCCCGTTTTTGGCGTATATATGAATTTTCCAGTGATTGCATACCGGCCAAGTTCACGCGCGACAAACTGAGCAGTGTCATGAATGTTTGAAGTTGCCTTAGAAGCTCCAAGCACAGCAACACGGTCTTTCTTGTTGCCGCAGTCTTGCAGCGTCGCTTCTTTGGGTATTCGCAATATTTGGTCAGCCCGGTCTGGCTCACCCGCGACACGATACACATCAGCATAGTACTTGTAAAGAAGGCCAACTTGTCGGTCCCCTAGTTCCCCTGCCGAAACTATTTGCCTCATGGGATCCATATAGGGGTCACGCAAGTCCCAAGCAGGTATTCCCTGGTCACAAATCGGGCAGGCACCTTCAGAGTAGAGATCCATTGACTTAGTAACAAGGGAGCGAAGGTGCACGCCCAGCGAAAGCCTACCGCCGCTTCGGTCAACTATCACACCGAAGGACTTTACAGTGCCTAGATTCTTTTCTTCAAGGCATCGCCTAAGAGTGAGAAAAGGCCGATCCATAGTCAACACATCGTCTAAGATCAGGACAGCTTTTGCGGCTGGCCTGGGCATCTCACCTAAAATCCGAAATGAGTCATGTTGAGGTACGGCAAACAGAGCAGGCACGTTCAGAACCCCACCCACAAGAGGTGCCATAAGCGCCCCGCTAGGTAGAATGCCAACCACCAAACCAATGTGGTCACTCTCAAACAATTCAGCCAGATGGCGCGCTATAGTCTGGCGATATCTCTCATCACCAAGCGGAATACGGCAGTTGACATATTCCGAACTGTGGTCACCAGATACAAGTATGTAATGTCCCTTAGGCAGCCAGGCACCCGTTTCGTTGAGGATTGACAGCACTTCATTATCCATCACATCCTTCTCTCATTTGACTGTTTCAAGCACGACCACAAAGCATATCCAAATCCAACTGTCCGAACGAACATTTCTACATCAGCGCAACCTTGTTGGATGGGAAAGGAATGCAGCGCCGGATGTCATTCCTGCATAGTAGAGACTGCATTACCCGAGCAACACCCACTCCAAATCCAGCGTGCGGAGCACTCCCATTCCAGCGTAGATGGTCCAGATACCACCCAAATTCCTCTATACCCCCACCTGCCCTCTGGAGTTGACTCATCATCCTTGACCCTTTCAGCTTCGCCAGAACTTTCTCGTATTCAAACTCTCTTTCCGCTGCTCCCACAGCTTCTCCGCCGTAGGATAGGATCAAATCTGCGCTGTTGACAATCCTCGGATTATCTGGGTTCGTCCTCATATTGAAGAACTTAAAATGTGTAGGAAAGTGAGTGACAAACAGTGGCTGATTGCCGAAGCTTTCAACAAGTGTTCGTTCGTGTGAGCTTGTCAGGTCATCACCCCATTTCGTCTTTACGACTCTAACTGCCTCGTCATATGTAACCCTTGCGAATGGCTTGGTGAGAATTTCGATTCTGCTCCGATCAATACCCATCTCTTTGAGTTCCTTCTCGGCATACCGAAATGCACCACGGAACATCTCAGCAATCAGGTTTTCTATGTGGGTCAGCATCGCCTCGAAATCACCAAGGAATTCAACTTCTAGTAATGCAAACTGGGTCAGGTGCCTTCTATCTACCCTGGGTTCTGCCCTGAAGCTTGGCCCATAGCACCACACCTTACCCAAGGAAGATACAAGAATTTCTAGGAAAAGCTGAGCAGTCTGAATGAGATAAGCGCGCCGACCAAAGTAATTCATCTCGAACAAGGTGTCTATGTTCTCGCAGGATCCCGTAGCAGTGGTGATTCGAGGTACGTCGATCTCTACGAAGCCTGCGCTTTCCAAATATTGACGCGCTCCTCTAAGCAGGCCAGCTTCGACTTTCGCCAAAGCCATTTGTTCGCGAAGTCGGAATCCCATTTGCCGATTAGTTTGTGACCGATGCATTTTCTAGTCTCCCTCACATTCTCGTTTGGATGCATTAGATTCACATCAACGTGTCAGCGTCTCGTTTTGGAAGATGCCTTCACCTGAGTTGCAGGGAGATTGCCTGCATGTGGGCAGCAACCAGCTTCGTCAGCGAGTCAAAGAGTTCTTGTTTGTTCCTGAAGGCCTCTAGCCTCTGTATGACTTCTCTAATTGGTGCCTCCAGCTTTTGTTGCACTTTCGTCGCTTCGTCAACGGGCAAAGGACGCCCATCCCAATCCCGAGCAATATCGATAAAGATACTCCACAATACATGGAAAGCCAGGGCATAAGCTGAATCCTTTGCCAGCCTCTTGCATAGGCTTGCCATCTCATACAGATTCTCTACATAGAATCCCTTGCCCAGTTTTTCCTTGAGCAATTGTAGTTCACTGATGTTCATCTGTTCACCTCGGAGTCAGGTCTGCTTCGAAGCACCGCTCACGGCGCTATAAACATTGTACAATAGCTGCGGGGAAAAACCAATGTTTGCTCTCATCTACTAGTGGAGCAAGGACGTCAAGGGTCCCGTAGTAGGTTTGGCGATAAAGCCGAAGGTTATACGGAGAAAAAGGCGTTTTACCAATTCCGTCTGTGTCACGCCTCCTCTCGCACTTGCCAGTAGCCCTCCAGCAGATTTCCCTGAACTGCTCGGAACCTCGGTAGCGATTACTGAATGAGAGTATAAATTCTTCCCAGCTATTCGCTTTGACAACCTTCTTTAGTAGGCCGAAGGGAAAATCGAGGCCGCAGGCACATGCTTTCTGTGTACTAATAAAGTCCCGGAGTGTGCGTAGGCACTGGTCGCGCTCAGTAGCCCCAAGTAGTTCCTTCGCCTGACGACAGTCTCCGATCTATAATGCATCTCCTATGAGGAGTAGCACTCGCGATCCAGATCTTGGTACCGGCCTTCTTTGCACCGCTGAAGTCGACGCCATACACATGTTCTGGAAGGCATAGTGTATCTCGCATCAAGTCCCCTGCTTCAAGCATTACCGAAATCCGGTCCATTTATTTCGCTGACGTTCTATATCGTTGCGCGGGATTTCGTTACCCTCTGACACTTTGCTGACAGACGCAACTGATATCCAATTGCACGAATGTCAGGATTGTTGGCTAATGCTCCGGTTGCACCAGACACTATTTCGTGCAATCCAAAGAGGGATTTTTGGTAGATCTTGGGCATAAGGTAGCATAACCCCTGTGCCTGAGAGTTGGAGACAGTCATATTAACTATTGACAGATGATAGGACATATGATATATAATATGCAGTATGGAATTGCTTAGGGATAAGCTAAAGCACTGCCGGCACGTCAAGGGTTGGACACAAGAGCAACTTGCCAGGAACCTTGGCGTTTCGTGGAATACCGTTCAAAGATGGGAATCGGGTAAGACGACCCCATCACCTCTAGCAATGGAGAAGCTCCACGAGCTATTGAAAGATGTGCTTGAACGCGAGCAACTTAGGCTACTCTGAATAGTGTGAGAGATATGGAGTTAAACTCTCTTGTCCAATAGATTAATATGGAATTGACCAAAAACACGGTTGAAAAAATGATGGATAGGGAATCATTTTGGACGGTATATAAAGAGTTAGATGCTAGGTATGGTACCTACACTGATAATTCGTATGAATACCAGGTCAATCTTTCACGAACAGAGTGTGCACCAATTCACAGATGGTTGTACTATCAAGAGGGCTATTCCTGGACCTTGGTTGCTAGGATGCTAAATCACTTGAACGTAAATAGTAAGGCGTTAGTGTTTGACCCCTTTGTAGGCTCTGGTACCACATTATTAGTAGCAAAAGAGCTAGGAAACAAGTCTATAGGTTTTGAAATAAACCCATTCGGTGCTTTTGTTGCTAGAACAAAAACGCTTAACTACTCTGACAGAGACCTCAAAGAGCTGAAGGAATTTAAAATTCCCCAATGCAAGCCAATGAATAATGTATACGACAAATATGAACTTAAGATAATTAGCAACCTATTCGACAGGCACAAACTAGAAAGGATCGAAGCGTTAAAGCAAAAGATTAGGCGTGTCGAAAATGAAAAAACTCGTGACCTCCTCTTTACGGCCCTACTATCTATTCTGGAAAACGTCTCAAATTATAGAAAAGGTGGGAATGGCCTGAAGAGAAAACGAGTTAATAGAAACCTGGATCCTTTTGTGGAATTCAATAAAAAAACCGAGCAGATCTACGAGGATCTAGCAGACAGACTTCCTGGAACAGAACCGGTTGTCATGAATGACTCTTGCCTAAATATTGATCAGCACGACATAGATAACATAAGTGTTTCCATTTTTTCGCCGCCATATGCCAATTGCTTTGACCCGTTCGAAGTCTATAAGATTGAACTCTGGGTTGGTGAATTTGTTTCATCCTATGATGACCTTAGGGGAAAAAGAAGGAAGGCATTGGCTTCCAACTTAAATGCAGATTTAAAGAGAGAAGTTGGCACGACACATAGAACCGAATTACTTGATGCGCTGCTGGCTTTCCTTTCCGGAGAGGAACTGTGGGATAAACGGATTCCTCGAATGCTTGACATCTATTTTCATGACATGTTGGATTTGCTTAGTGGTCTTTACAGTAGAACAGAGAATAATGGTTTCTGTGTCATAGTAGTTGGAAACTCTGCTTATGGGAAATTGGCGATACCGACTGACATACTTCTGGCTCAAATGGGAGAAAAGGCCGGGTTCGGTGTGAAAGAAATAATTATAGCTAGAACTAACGAAACCAGTTCGCAGCAGCATGCCAAGCTTGGGAAATATACTGAGTATCTAAGAGAAAGCCTCGTGGTGCTACAAAAATGAAAGAAAAGATAGTCCAAGTGGAAGAAATACCAACTGATGTAGAATTCAATTCCACTTTGGAGATTACATCAAACAACCTCGGTTACTTCACACACTCTTTTTTTAAATATCCCTGCAAATTCATACCTATTGTTCCCAAATGGGCGATCCTCAAATATACGCAACCCGGGGAATTCGTTCTTGATCCATTTGCGGGCTCAGGAACTACATTAGTAGAAGCGGTTCTTCTGCAAAGAAATGCATTAGGTGCCGAATTTGACAAATTGAGCCAGCTCCTATGTGAGACAAAGACGATGAATCTATCTAGCAGACAGATTCAGCTTCTGACCGAAATCAGGGGAACTTTATTCGCTGAAACAGACCAAAACTATCCATTCAGACCGGACCTCCATAACATCAGTCACTGGTTCCCACCGGAAAACGTATTACAACTGGCAGCGCTTAAGGAAAGAATCGATAGCATTCATGCCAAAACCAAGGATAGAAGCATACACAATTTTCTGTTAGTTTGCTTTGCTGCCATCATTAGAAAGTGCTCATATGCCGACGATGCATCCCCTAAACCGTATGTCTCAACGAGGATTATGAAAAGACCGGCAGCAGTAAGAGAGGCTTTCTTGTCAGTTTTAAACTCCTGTCTCAAGAACATAGAAAGATACAAGAATCACAAACTAGGGAAGTCTACAATAATTTCTCAGGACGCCAGAGATATTAGGGCGCCGAAATATGAAGGCTATGTTTCACTTGCAATAACTTCACCTCCCTACATAAATGCCTTCGACTATGTCCGATCTCTTAGACTGGAAAATGCATGGTTGGGATACTATGGCGATTCAAACATTATGACTATGAAGAGGAAACAGGTAGGAACCGAAATCATTCCATCCAGCCTCTATTCAAAAGATATAGAGAAAACAGGAAATAAAAAACTTGACTTGGTTCTAAATACAATTTCGGAAAATGATAGAAAAAGAGCATTTGTGGTTCTGAAATTCTTCGAGGATATGACCAAAAACATAATGGCGGTCAAAAAGCTGCTCAGACCAAATTCCCACTACGTTATTGTGGTAGGTGACAGTGAGATTAGAAGAGTCAGTATTCCTACACACGAGATTCTGGTTGATATTGCAGAACAAAACGGACTTAAATTGGATAATGTTTTCTCTTACATAATAAAGAACAGGTATCTACGAATACCACGCTCCGGAAGAGGTGGTCTGATAAAGAAAGACTGGGTAATCGATCTGGTGAAAACGGATGGCTAGACTCACGAGAACTAAGGAATTATGGCATATTCCCAAAAGAGGCAGTGTGCATCAGACTGTCTTTATGGTCTATGTCCTAACCTGGGATAAGTTCTTAGCTAAGTCTTGGTCAAGTGGCAAGCAAGAAGCAATGGGTAGCGAGATGGGTAAAGCTGGAGTGACAAAAAACGGAAAGGCAATAACACATCAGTCCATTAGAACTCTATTGGCTCTGCCCAAGTATCTTGGCTTCGTTTATATAGACGAATCCTCAAAGCCATCTCGAATCATGGTTACTGATATTGGATATGAATTGATAAAGAAACATGACGTAGCGAACGTGCCAAAACACCGTAATTTGGGGAAATATAAAGAAAGCGGAGATCTGATAGAGACTTCAGAAGTTTTTGAGAAACAGTTGTCAAAGTTAATCATAACGAATCCATCAATTAGAAAAGATTGTCAAAATATACTCGTCTTTCCCTTCCGGATGACCTTGAGGTTGCTTCTGGAACTAGAGAATTTGGATCAAGAGGAAATAGCTTACATACTGTTTCACACAAAGGCAGAAGATGAATATCCGCTTGTTTTGGAAAAGATAAAAACGTTCAGGGGTTTGCCTCCAAAGAGGAGAACAACCGAAATCACTGCCTACAGGAAAACGGATGAAGGGCAATTGACCCTAGTGAAGGCTCCAACTTCTGGATATTATATGTATCTCTGCGTCTCCACAGGTTTATGCAAAAGAACAACGGTGAAGGTAAATAAAACGCAGAAATCCCGAATACCCGCGATTGTGCTGAATAATTCCGCAAAGGCGAAAAAGATAATACAGAAGTTCAAGGACGCTGAAATATATGATTTCAAAGATGATTTACCCCTTTGGATTGATTACTTCTCAAACCCAAATCGATTGTATCCTCCTCATGATGTAACGGTCAGGACGAATGCCAAAGAGGAAGTGCTCGCGATAGCCTACAACAAGGATGGTCGTATAATTATAGGCAATTCACTATCTATAGAGAAGCCTTCTTTCCCTGTGCCGGTGTTCCCTGCTGAAAAATATAGATTCATAGTGTACGATCTGAAGAGTGGGAATGAGATATACAACAAGGAATTAACATTCACTAAAACTGATAAAAAGATCTCACTTAGTGTTCGGGGCAAAAAATATGAGGCAGCAGCAAACAAGGACACGATAGTCAAATGCATAAAAGAAATGTTTACGGGTAAGTTTGGCGGATTCGATAAAGAGTACCATGACAAACTACGAACAATTGAGAAAGTAATCGGTATCAACTATTTTGACAATAGAAGGAAGGGGGGCAGGCTAGAATACCTATTCTATAGGTTATTGGAACTGTTGAAAAATCAAAACATTGTTGATGAGGTATTCTGGTATGGACATACGGGGAAGTATGGAATCTGTGAACCAGCTCCAGGCGGTAAAGAAGGAAATCCAGACGTGGTCTTTGTGATAGATGATACCGTATTTGTCTTGGAACTGACTACATTCAGAGGTATTCGAGCACAATGGAGCAGTGCCGAGGCTTCTTCGGTTCCTGACCATATAGCAAAATTCAAAAAATTGAATCTAGGTAAACGAATAATCGGAATATTCTCTGCCCCATCTATCCATCCACAACTGAAGCAAAATCTGACACTGAATGCCAAAAGGGAAAAGGTTGGCATGATATTTAGACCATGTATAGAGTTCGCTGAATTCCTATCAACAACTAATGGAGAAGAGCTGAAAAGTACATTTATTAAAGAATCCGAAAATCAGCTTGGTAGTTAAGTAGTATTAAAACATTACGATATGGCGCTTACAGCTAGAGCTTTTCTTAGGCGTATATTTGTTTGAGACTTTTTGGGGCTTATCGAGATCGAGACTCTCCGGTCTCTACCAAAATAGCTTCGATTTGTAAACTCAACAATAAAACAGTCCGTCAGAATGTTGCGTTACAACCCCTTGTCCGTCCATAATGTAGCTACAACGTCGGAATAGCCGTCGGGCTGGCAAATCCTGAGGCCGGAGGGTTCCGAAGAATGCCAGAGCTAACCAAGCAAAAACCCGAGAAACGGTCTTGACAAAAGGGGGGAAAGATGACAACAAAAAAGAAGTGGACACTCGTGATTCACGCACCTCAGCATAAAGCCAAAAGGGGTGCGACGTCCTTTGCAGCTATCCTTGCAGGTGGCGTAGGGCCAGGGTACATAATTTACAAGAGCGATAAAAGCAAACTTCAAATCCCGGGTTCCACTGTTGTATTGCTTGACAACGACCTAAAACGACGTGCAGAGGGAGTTCTTGTTAAGCTACATCCCGGAGCCAAAGCTGGGAACGGGCAGCAGCGATATGATGTCCATGTTGCGAAGTGGACAGTGGTTCCTTACCAGCGGCAAAAGCTAAATCGCTGTGGCGTTGCTGTGATTGGCTGCTAACTAACTGCTCTGGATCGGAGCGGGGTCAGTCCAGCAGCAGGTGCACGCCTCAGGTTAACAAACTGCGTATCTCAAGTGCATTACTGACATGTGTGTTGTGGAAATAAGGTTCCGAAATATTGAGCATGGCTGCGTGGAATATGCGGTAATGGAAGACCACATATGAGCTTACTATTGCACAAGAAGCCATTCTGTTAGGGAGTTGAGGATTCAAGATTCTGCAAAACGATAATCATCGTCGCTAATGGTTCTTGTCCGAAATACTGGGCGGTATCCTAGCCTCGCAAGGTACTTTTGTTTGACATAGCCCA
>Ga0315296_10001225_pt1 | contig 22476 bp, 20 predicted proteins | sample YL17G14_18_MG_FD_203921 | JGI IMG/M metagenome (GOLD analysis project Ga0315296, IMG submission 203921) | Sediment microbial communities from Yellowstone Lake, YNP, Wyoming, USA - YL17G14_18 | ecosystem: Environmental > Aquatic > Freshwater > Lake > Sediment | place: USA: Wyoming | collected...
ACTGTTAGTAGCAGAATTAAAGGGAGATACGCATGAAACCAAAAATTGTCTTGGTTGGCGTTGGAAGATTTGGCAAAAATCATCTGCGCGTATTGAAAGAGTTAGAAAAAGATGGACTATGTACACTTTATGGGGTTGTTGACAAACGGGTTGAAATTTTAGAGAACGTTAGAAGAGATTATAATGTTAAAACGACCGCGAACTTGAGTGAATTTTTGAAAAGTGACATTGATGCTGTGGATATAGTAACTCCGGCAGACACTCACTTCGAAGTATGCCAAGAATGCTTAGCAGCGGGGAAACACGTTTTTGTAGAAAAACCCTTAGCCACAAACTATGCTGAAGCAAGAAAACTTGTTCAATTCGCCGCTGATAAGGACAGAATTTTGATGGTTGGACTCATTTATAGGTATAATCCAGCTGTAAAGAAAATTAAAGAATTAATTGACCTCGGGGAACTGGGGAAAATTTACTACATGTTTGGGCATTATATGGGCTTTAAAGATCCAAGAGCAGAAGTTGGTGCATTGTTAAATTTTGCGGTGCATCACATTGACATTTACGATTATTTACTTGAAGAACTTCCAGAAGAAGTCACATGTAGCGTAGCCTACTTTTTAGGAAGAGAAAATTTTGAGGATTTGGCAGTTCTTGTTCTAAGATACGGAAATGGTGCTGTTGGAATTATTGAAGGCAGTTGGCTGCCGCCAGGTAACTATAGGGATTTAACAGTTGTTGGAAGCAAAAAAAGTGTAACCTCTGACCTTTCAAAACAGACGGTGATCCTCCATGATATTCGCGTGGAAAAAAATAATGGAACATTTAAAGCTATAGACAAAGGGGCACTGAATTTAAATGTGAAAATTGAGGAACCGCTTAAACTTGAGCTCAAAGATTTTATAGAATGTGTTAAAACTGGACGGAAATCTATAGCCCATGGTCAAGTAGCATCAAGAGCAGTAATGATTGCAGAAAAAGCGTTAGAATCTGCTCGTTTAAAAAGAAGTGTGAAGATAAATGAAAATAAATAAAAATGTAGTGATTTACGAACCTATTGAAATTGGAAATGATCCTATCGTTGAAGATTTTGTGATTTTAGGCAAACCACTTGTAGGAACTAAAACCAACAAAATGAAATTGATTATAGGAGACTTTCCCGTCATCAGATCTGGAACAATAATTTACACTGGAAACATTATTGGAAACAACTTTCAGACAGGTGATAACGCTAGAATAAGAGAGAAAAATCGGATAGGCAATAATGTTGGCATAGGCTCAGGATCGATAATAGAACGGGAATGCGAGATAATGGATAACGTTAAGATTCATTCAGGCTGTTTTATACCAGAATACACGTTAATTAAAGACAACGCTTGGATTGGACCCGGTGTCATCATGACAAACGTGTTGCACCCACCATGTCCGGCATTTAAAAAATACGCTCCAATCACTGGGAAAAAATGCTGTCACGGACCTATCGTGGATAAAAATGCTGTTATTGGAGCAGGGGCTGTCATTTTGCCAGGGATAGTAATTGGCGAAAACTCTCTTGTTGGGGCTGGATCTGTTGTTACTAAGGATGTGCCACCTGATTATCTTGTTGCTGGTAATCCCGCTAAAGTTATCAGGAAGGTTGAAGAAATTGAGTGCCCCTTGGGATTTTATAAGCTAGGGGAGGTTTACTCATGGAGGAAAAAATGAATATACCATTACTGAAGGTTTACGTGGATGATGATATAAAGAAGGCGGTTTTGGAAGTTTTAGATAGTGGATGGTATATTCTGCATGAAAAGGTTCACGAGTTTGAAAGGAAATTTGCCGAGTTTTGTGGTGTAAAGAATGCTGTCTGCGCTAGCTCCGGAACAGCTGCCATTTTCCTGTCTTTGTTAGCTTTAGATATTAAGCACGGAGATGAGGTGATAGTTCCGTCTTTCTCTTTCATATCTACAGCCACTCCAATTATAGAAGTTGGAGCTAAGCCTGTATTTGTAGATATAGAAGCGAAAACATACACTGTTGATCCTGAGAAAATAAGGGAAGCGGTGACGAAGCGAACTAAAGCCATAATGCCCGTCCACTTATATGGGCATCCCGCTGACATGGAACCAATTTTAGAGATAGCAGAAGAGAATGACATTTATGTTATCGAAGACGCTTGCCAAGCCCATGGTGCAGAATATAAGGGACGAAGAGTTGGCGGAATCGGGCATGTTGCATGTTTCAGCTTTTACCCGTCGAAAAACATGACTGTTTGTGGTGACGGCGGCGCTGTTGTAACTAACAATGAAGAAATTGCAGAAATGGTTAGGAAGCTGAGGGATCACGGGAGACGGGATAAGTACGTCTTCGAATTAAAGGGTTATAATTTAAGGTTTAATGAGATTCAAGCAGCTATTGGAATAAAGCAGTTGGAAAAGCTTCCGGAGTGGAATGAAGCTAGGCGAAATATTGCAGTGATGTACAATCAAGCTTTAGAGGGCTTAGTGACTACGCCTGTTGAGGAGTCATGGGCTAAACATGTTTACCATGTATATGTGATAAGAACTAAGAAACGTGATGAACTTAGAGAATTTCTAAGTCGCCACGGAATATCTACGCTTGTGCATTATCCAGTTCCAATTCATAAGCAACCAGCCATAACCAGTGTTTTGGGTACTCAACCAGCATTAAAGAATACTGAGAAGGCTGCCAAGGAAGTACTTTCGATACCGATGTATCCAGGATTAACTAAACGTGAAGTCAAATATGTTTCAGATAAAATAACAGAGTTTTTTGAAGGCTGTAAATGATTATTTGCCCATCACTACTGATTTTAACATTGCCAAGTAGGATTCAGCCGTGCCAATGTCTACTCTTCTCTCGGTAGGGTTCAGTTTTAAACCGTAAACTTTGCAGTTCCATTCTAGTAACATTTTAAGAGCGTCTGCCAGTTGTATTTCTCCGTTTTCGTCGGGTTTTACCTCGCTGATCGCTTTGTATATTACTGGTTTGAGAATGTAAAGGGCGATTATGGCTAGGTTTGACGGGGGTTTCTTGGGTTTTTCAACAATGTTTGTGACTTGGAAAATGCCTGGTTTTATTTCTTTTCCGGTTATAACGCCATAGTTTCTGGGGTCAGGAACTTCTTCGACTAGGAATAGGGTGTCTGCGTCGTATTTTTCGAAGGTTTTAGTGGCTCTTTTTAAGTGGTTGTTGTTTTTGGAGATGATTAGGTCGTCGCCTGCTTGCATTAGGAATTTTTCGTTTCCCGTGAATAATGATGCCCGTGCGACTGCGTCTCCGAATCCCTTTGGCTTTGGCTGGTTTATGAAAACTATGTTTGAGTCATTTATTTTATTGTAAAATTCTTGGAGCTCTTGTGCAAGGTCTTTTTTGTTTTTGTTTTTTAAGTATCGTATGAAGTCTTCGTCTGGTGAGAAATGGTCTTCTATTGCTCTTTTGCCTCTGCCCACGATGAAGGCGAACTCTCTGAAGCCTACCTCATATAGTTGCTCGAAGATTGCTTGCAACATGGGTTTTAGGCATGGTTGACCGTTTTTCATCAGTGCAACTATTGGAAGCATTTCTTTTGGGAGTTCTTTTGTTATTGGCAGTAGTCTTGTTCCGAGACCTGCTGCTGGAATTACTGCTTTTTTAAGCAAAGTGAAACCTCATGTAGTTTTTGTTGGCGAGGCGAAATTAAAGTTGCGGTTTTAAGGGTTCGCCTAGGCCTATTGCTATGTAGCGCAGTTTTTTGGAGAATTCCTCTGGATCGTAGACTCTTCTACCGTCTATCAAGATGGATTCTCGCATGTTTTGGGTAAAGTCTTCTGGTTTTAGCTTTTTGAATTCTTCCCATTCTGTAACTAGTATTGCACAGTCGGCGTTTTTTAGACATTTCGTTGGTGAAGAAGCATATTTTATTTTTTCTTTGAAAACTTTTTTAATGTTCGGTATTGCCATCGGGTCGTACGCGATTATTTTTGCTCCTTCTCTTAGAAGTTGGTTTATTATTTTTATTGATCGGGCTTCTCTGATGTCATCTGTGTCTGGTTTGAAGCTTAAGCCTAGGATGGCTATTCTTTTGCCTTTTAGTGTTTTTAGTTCTTTTTTAACTTTTTGTATTGTGAATTTTATTTGGTCTTGGTTGGCTTTGCACGTTGCTTGTATTAGGGTTGGGTTGTAACCGAGTTTTTTGGAGAATGCGATGAGGGCTTTCAGGTCTTTTGGGAAGCAACTTCCTCCCCAGCCTAGGCCTGCATTTAGGAAGTGGGGGTTTATTCTATGGTCCTTTCCTATGGCTTCTGCTATTTTTTTGATGTCTATGCCTGGTATTTTTTCGCATATGTTTGCTATTGTGTTTATGAAGCTTATTTTTGTGGCTAGAAAAGCGTTGTTTGCGTATTTTATGAGCTCTGCTGTTGGAATGTTTGTTTTAATTATTGGTGGGGGATTTTCTTTGTGGAATTCCTTGTATAGGGTTTCGAGTGCTTCTGCGGATTTTTTGTTGTATCCTCCGATTACTATGTAGTCTGGGTTTAGCGTATCGTAGATTGCGTTGCCTTCACGTAGGAATTCTGGGTTAAAGCATAACAAGAAGTGTTTACCGCAGGTTTTTCCGCTTTGTTTTTCTATGTTTGTTTTGACGAGCTTTTCTGTTGTGCCTGGCGGGACTGTGCTTTTTACAACTATGAGGTGGCCGTCTTCTTTCTTTTTTAGTGCTTTTCCTATTTCCTTAGAGGTTTCCTCTACGAATCTAAGGTTGACGCTTCCGTCGGGGTTTGACGGGGTTCCAACTGTTATGAATGAAATGTCTGTTTCTAGAATGGCTTGTTTTCGTCCTACGACGGCTTTTAGATTTTTGGTTTTTATGGCTTTTTTTAGTAGTTCTTCGAGTTGGGGTTCGTAGAAGGGGGGTATTCCCTTTTTGACCATTTTTATTTTTTCAGGGTCTTTTGTAGAGATTGTGGTTTTGAATTCTTTGTTTGCGAAACATACCGCAGTGCAAAGCCCAACATAACCCATGCCAATGAAGGAAAGTTTATGCATGCAGATTATTCCTCTTTAAGAAAGACTTTAACGAATAGAGGATAATTAAGCTTTCAGAAAATGGATATAGCCAAAGAATAAATGTATAGGGGACAAAGGTGTAAGAGTACAAAATACTTCAAGTCTCGCAATCTTGAATAGTCAAAACGTGAGTATTAAAATAATAGCGTAATTGGGGAGTATGCCTCACGATAGAGGAACAGTTGTTAAATAAAAAAATCTTGATTACAGGATCCAGTGGATTCATTGGCAGTCACTTACGCAAGGCTCTTCCCAACTCGGATGGTCTAAGTCGAACTCCATCAGAAACTACAAACATTGTTGGCAGCATACTTTCTCTACCAGTCTCCGTAAATGACTACGACATAATCTATCATCTTGCAGCTTTGGTCGGCACTGAGGCAAGCATAAAAAATCCCATAGCTACATATAACATAAACGTTTGTGGAACGCTAAACCTTGTCCGTAGTTTCAAGGGATTATTCATCTTTGTCTCTACTGTAGGCGTTTATGACCCCTTAAGAAATCCATATTTTCTTTCAAAATATGTTTGTGAAGAAATACTAAGAGTAGCACAATGTAAACACATAATCTTTAGACTTGCCAACCTTTATGGGAAAGGCTCTAAATCAGTTGTTCAGAAATGGCTAGAAGCGGATCTCATTCAAATATATGGAGATGGAAAACAGGTTAGAGACTTCACCTATATAGACGACGTGATCCAAATACTTGCAAATTCATTTAAACTAGAGCGTAATAGAACATACAACATAGGCACGGGAATCCCGACAACCCTAAATGAATTAGCCAAGCAAATAGCAGTTTTAACTGGCGAAAAGCAGATTGAATTTATGCCAGCTAGAGAATTTGAAATTTATGAACCATTCATAAGACCAGATATAATATGCAAAACCATGCTAAAAGAAGGACTGCTAAAATGCATTACTTAGGTTTTTCCCATTCCTCGAACTTATAATTCTTATACCAATTTATGAATTCTGTCAGACCCTTATTCAGTGTATATTTAGGTTCCCACCCTAGGAGCTTCCTCGCTCTTGAATAATCCGCAACCAGCCGCTTAACCTCCCCTGGACGAGGTGCAACATGAACAGGCTTGATCTTCCTCTGCTTACCACAGACGCTTATAATTTTACTTGCCAAATCTATTATCTTGATTTCTTTACCCGTTCCAAAGTTTATCGGCTCCCTTATCGGCTTATTATACTTTAAGACCAGATCATAGGCCTCGACAAGATCCTTCACGTAAGTATAATCTCTCGTTTGTTTTCCATCACCGTAAATTACGGGTGGCCTATCACTTAGAATTCGCTTAGCAAAGATTGAGATGACGCCCCCGTAGCCAGTATCTTTCTGTCTAGGGCCAAATGTGTTAAAGGGCCTCATAACGCAAACATTTAGTCCATATGTTTGGATATACGCATTGCACATCCTATCCGCTGCTACTTTGCTAGCCCCGTAGGGATGAGGAGCATTTAATGGGTGATCCTCATTCATTGGAGCATACTGAGCGGAACCGTATACTTCGCTTGTCGATGTATGAATTACCTTCTCAACATCGTAACGTCTCGCCAATTCCAATACGTTAAGGGTGCCGAAAACATTGATGTCGTAAGTTAATTTCGGCTCAAGAATAGATCTGTCTACGTGAATTTGAGCCGCCAAATGAATGACCGCGTCTACATCATGAATAACTTTCTCCAAAAGATCAAAATCCCGGGCATCACCATTTACTAACTTAAAATTTCTATAGTTTAATAAGCCACGTATATTCCCCAAATTACTATTTATAAAGTTATCTAGACAGAGAACAGTATGATTTTCAATGGTATATTTTTCACAGAGGTGGCTTCCTATGAATCCTGCTCCGCCTGTTATTAGAATTTTCATGCTTATACCTCTTCACAAATCGTTATATAACTTTCCATCTTGCACATTTTCCAAGTTTTCTTCTCTTTGATTACTCTTCTATTAACGAAATCGAACTTTATTCTAATATCCTGATTCTTATAAATAAAGTGTCTCTTCAGATAGCATAAATACTAATTTTTGAGTAGCATGTCGTAAATTTCAATCAATTTTAGGGCTTTATTCTGCAAACCGTGCCCCTCGTCCAAAATACGTTTTCTTCCCTTTAACCCCATTTCTTGTCTCATTGCCGGATGTTTAATTAATTGTGTTATCCTCTCAGCTAAATCTTTAACTGAAAATGGTTCCACAAGATACCCATCGACCTCATCATTAACTCTTATCTGACCCATCTTGAATCCTATTACCGGCTTGCCACAGAGTAAAGCCTCAACAGAAGCATATCCTTGTCCAAATATACAAGGATCCACAAATATATCGCTTGCTGCATGATAAAGAGGCATATTAGTTTTAGGGGCTTGACCTAAAAACTTTACATGGTTAGCAACATTTAAATCCCTAGCCAATTGTTGCAAATCAGCTAAAAGTGAGCCTTCACCAAGAACAAGGAAAATTGCGTTTGGACAATTTTTAACAATGTATGGAACAGCTTTAATCAAATATTCTGTACCGTAGATGGGTTTAAGGTGCCTTGCAAAAAGCACTACCGGCTGATCAGCTCTTATGCTAAGCTTTTTTCTCACATTGCTTCCATCCACATTAGGATTAAAACTAACAGTGTCAATGCCTGGCGGTATAAAATGAATTTTATCGCTCTTTTCTTTATCAATCAAGTGAATAGCCATTTTATAATGGCTTTCAGCACCAGCAATTATGGCGTCTGCAGCCATCAACGCTCTTTTCACCAGATAAGCCGTGTCTCTTTGGGAAAGCGCACCATAACCACTTTTCGGATCCGATTGCACATCATAGCCCCAAACTGATATAACAAGAGGTTTATTAGTAGAGCATTTCGCGAATAATCCCACGAAACCCTCTGGATGTGCAAAATGTGCATGTATAAGGTCTATATCATAACGCTTAACTATTTTTTCCACTTGCTTACTACGCGAAAGAAAAAACCCTGTCCTTACAATCTCTTTTAACGAAAACGAATAAAACGGCAACTTCAGCAGGTTACTGAACCCCGAACAAACATCAACAGGACTAAACAATTTTAAACCATGAACTTTAATTCCATCAACAATAAAATCCCTTGAGCGAAACAAGCGACCAGCGTATTTCCAAAAAGCCACATGAACATCAACACCCTTCCTGACAAGTTCACGCGCCTCATCACGCACAAATGAAGAAACAAAGTCGGTTCGCTTTATAGGAAAATACGCCGAAATAAGAAGGACTCTCATGAATCATTCTCCGCAATAGTATTACTTTTTCAATCATAAAAAAAGAAGCAAACTATATGAATATTTCTGCACAAAACCAAGCACATTAGAACCTCATCAAAATGAATATAAGTAGATAAGTAGAACCCTTCAGATTATTAACATTAGAGAGGGTTTCATGAACGACAAAATGGTATATCTTATGCTTATCGTTCATACGGAGCCACCGTTAGACGCGACAGGTAAATCTCTGCCCATGATAGCAAAAACTTCTCACTATCATAAAATGCCGGTAACGTGGGTAGTCACCCAAGATGTCGCGTCAAACTTCGGGAACTCGAACTGTAAACTTTCAAAAGCCTATGGTTTGTCTTTAAAAGATTTTTGTTCTGGAACTTTTGATGAATCGGGGATAAAAGACGAAGTAGGGGCGCATCTACATCCCGAAATATTTTTTGGCGTAAAATATAAAAAATTTAAAAAGGGTAAGACTAGCATCGATAACTACGCAATAAACAGGCTTACTGAAGAGGAACAATACAAATTAATTGAAGAACTAATCAACACAATCCAAGAGTATGTAGGGATTCGACCGAAGACTTTTGTCGCAGGGAGATGGGCGGAAAGTGAGGATGGAACTACATTAAGGATATTGGAGAGACTGGGCTACACTGTAGATATCAATCTTCCATTCTACAAACCAGTTGGTAAGTCTGATTGGACTGGAGCAAGATATTATCAGCCATATCACCCGAATAGCGAAAACGTCTTAAAATTAGGAGATTCCCATGTTTTGCTAATACCACAAACGGTTCTCCCCCCAAGAATTAGCATGTCGCTTAGGTCATTAACCTTCACAAACGATAAAGTAATATGGCCTTATGCGGACAAGAAGCGAATAAAAACTACATTTGATTATTACTACAGTTTAAGAGAGGACTGGAGCCCAGTAGCCGTTGTTATTTATATGCATAGTTCTGATGGTGGCAGAAAAGATGTCTTGCAAAGGCTTGATTGGTTGTTGAGCTATGCATCTAGCAAAGAAGACGTGGCTTTTGTTACCCCTCAAGAATATGCACAAACCTTCAATAGAAGATACGGGGATAAAAACCCTGAAAAAGTATACTCTATCCCAGCATGCACAGCATTTTTAGCAAAGATTTCTCGCTCTCTTCGGATACCGCGCGCGCTATCATATCTTAAAAGGAATCTAAATGAGTAACGACGACAAAAAGAAGTTGGAACGTGCGCGCTATGTTGAGTTAGTATTCTCAGTTGGTTTAAAACCCTATATGCAATCACTAGAAAAGCACGGGATTGTACGGAAGAAAAATATTTTAGATGTAGGTTGCGGTCCAGGTCAATGGACGTTTGCGGCAGCGAAATTGAATCCTGAGGCGTTAGTTGTAGGTATAGATATAGATGAAGCGTTGCTGGATTTTGCTATCAGATACAAGAAGAAGAACGACATTAAAAATTGCAAATTTTTCACAGAAAACTATGAAAACTTATTGAAGATTTTCCAGTCAGAAAGCTTTGACGTTATTATGTGTAACAATGTAATTCAATACGTTAATGATAAAAAGGCTTTCCGAATCTTCTCTCAATTACTTAAGAAGGATGGAACTCTTATCATGTTTTATAATAGTGGACCGGGTTATTACTTATGGAAATTCTTTTCAGGAATTAGAGATTTAGATCTTGGGGATATTATTTATGGAGCTACAACACTTATCAAAACTTTAGGGAATCGTACCCTAAATAGAAAAGTCCAAGACCATTTTGTAACTTTAGGATATTTAAAAAAGGTTTCAAAAGAATTTGGCATAGCCTTAACTCAGATTGAAACAGAACCGAGGTTAGTGTATCGGGATAGATATCTGGGTGTTCCATACGTTTTCTCATGTAAAGGTATATTAAGAAACTGATGCTTTTTGCCTTCTTTTTAATATTGCGCGAAGCATGAAAAAGTTTCCATGCTGCTCAACATAAACATCATATCGTTCACTTTTAAAATGCTTGACTAATGATGGTAAAAGGTGCGCGTAGTGAACCTCGATAATCCATTTAGGTATTCTAAGGTCGCTGACTTCTAAAAGGTGTTTTTCGCATCCTTCGCAGTCCACTTTTGCTATATCTACGTCTTCTGCTTTACTAAGTACTCGTCTAATTGACATACTTGGCAATTCGATTTTGTATTTTCCAAGCTTAAATCCAAAAGGCTGACCGAACTCATCGTAATCGAACTTCATATAGCCGCTTCTATTAGAAACCGCGTAAGGCATTACCGTAACCCTATCTTCAAGCTTGTTTACCTCCGCATTTAACCTGATTAGCTTTACATTCTCTGGAACTGGCTCATACGCAATTACTTTCTTTGCGCCCCATTTAAAAAACAAAATAAGCGTGTCTCCACTAAAAGCTCCTATGTCTAACACAACGGCATTTCTGTAGTTAAAGCAATGATATGGGTTAGGCTTCTCAATCAATACACCAATCTTACTGGGACCAGTTGCCACAAACTTAAATTTTCCATCAGTAAACGCAAAGAAATCCGCATTGCGATCACATAGATACCAACCTCCATCAGCAAGCATTAAAACAAACCAAATTGACCCCCAGTCTAAATCCGCAGAAAAACCCCACCTAAATATTATCCTTCCCTTTTTATGAAGGGCATATGTAAATATGCAGCTTAGAGGTTTCTTCGTATACTTAATGATCCTTCTAAAATTATCAATTTTCGCCTGAAGTTTAGCAGTAAGTATCATCACCTACACACGCTTCTCAGGGTACTCTATAAAATTCTAACGAATAAGATAAAGATTCTTAGCATGCTTAAAGCATTCTTTTTAGGAATCAGAATTCAAATTTTGGTAACGTCATCGGGGAGCTAACACGCTTATATTTGATAGTGTAGGAAAACGCATTTTAAATGTTAGTTCTCAGGACCATTTCGTAACTCTAAAGTATTTGCAACAAATTTCCGCAGATGTGGGCATAATTCTCGGTCCAATTCGAACGGAACCCAAGTTGAACTACGTAGATAAATTTCTGGGGCTTGCGTATGTTTTTTCATGTAAAGGGATAAAAGTTCAAAGAAGTTCAGCAATTTCCTTTATTTCTCTGCCTCGGTCCAAGACGAACGTTAGGTTACTCTTAAAACCGAAATATATAATTTGGTCTAGCCACGTTTTTAAGAAAAATATAGTACAAATAGTAAATGAAAGCCTTTAAGATATTGATCATAACAACCACTATGGTGACTGCTTGACTAAAAAAGAAATTAGAACCCAATACTCTGGTTTCATACTTTTTACGGCTAAGTTGCTCACCGTTGCAACAGGTATAGCTTTTGCTTTAATAATTGCACGCTCGGTAACACAAAGCGAATATGGAGTATGGGGAACCCTCAACATCATAATTCCATATTTCACATTGTTATCATCAGCTTTTCCATTTTGGATCATGCGTTTCGTTGCAAGAGACAAAGAAGGGGCAACTAAAACGGGAATTTTGGCAAACATGATTATTGCTGCAATAGCAACGCTCGTCTACATAGCATTGCTTCCCCTAATAATTACCGCATTTAGATTTGAAGACTACATAATGCTTTATAGCATTGCGGCTGCACAAATAATCGAAATCTATCTCATTGCCGTTTTAGAAGCAGCTCTGTCTGCTCAGCGACCACATTTCGTAGGGTATGGTTTACTTGTTGGCGACGTGTGCAAAGTTTTACTAGCTTACATCTTCATAATAGAACTTCAACTATCTCTTTTAGGCGCAGTCATAAGCATTATAATAGCGTTCGCCATCAAAATAGCGTTTTATTTTAAAACAGTGTTGAAGGAGCTACAAAATAAAATTGTATTTGGCTACATAAAAGAGTGGGTGAAAGGGTCAGCATTTAACATATACAACTTAATGGGTGATAGAATCGCGGCAGTCGTATTTCTCATGCTCCCAATGTATGGCGGAGAAATAGCAACAAGCTACTATCAAGCTGCCGTACCGATAGCAAATATAATAACGTACTCCTCTCTTCTAGCTTTTGCATTGTACCCAAAAATATTAGCGGGAGGTAAGATAGAAGATGCAACAACATCACTTAAAATGGTTTTAATGTTCACAATTCCAATGACTGCGGGAGTAATAGCTTTACCAGATTCGTACCTTATTATCTTAAGAGATATTTACATTGCCGCTACGCCAGTTTTAATAATCTTGACGGCGGACGCCCTTATTCTTACGGTTTCATCATTTTTCATGTCAGTACTTTATGGAATCGAAAAAATAGATGAAAAGGGGAAGATAATGTTTAAACAAGTTGCGAAAAGCCGTTTATTCATCGCCTTTTCTCTACCCTATATACACTCAGCAATAACTTTGCCAACAACATTTTATGTCCTAACCAACTTTACAAACAACCAACCATTACTAGTGGCAACATACGTAACCGCAATCAATACAGCGGCACACTTGGCGATGTTTATAGCTTTATACTTCATTGTACGCAAAGCAGTTAAGGTAAAAATCCCATGGAAAAGCATAGCAAAATATGTCTTCGCTTCAACAACTATGGCAAGCATTCTATTTATAATTCCACATCCAACAAAAATACATTTGACGTTAGGCGTTACAGCAATGGGTGGAATAATTTATATTTCTCTGTTGATGATAATCGACAAGGAAGCAAGGTTATTAGCCAACTCCGCGTGGCGAGAAATTAAATTCATGGTTAGGGGAATATCAACTTAAAGAGTAGCTTTTAGAAGAAATAATTAGTTAACAGCTGGCCGTTTATATTTTCTTTGACATCTGTCAAACTTATCCAGAAAGCCCGATGACAAGCTTGTAACATCATATTCAGATGTAAAGGCGAAAACTTCTTTTGCGGACTTGATGACGTCTGTAACGGCAAAAATAACCAGTGTACCATCAGGATACGGGGAATTACATTCCACAGAGATTAAAAATCCTTCCCTAATATCTTTAATAGCGCTAAGACTTGTGCGCGCGTGTGTTTTGTTAAGCTTACAAGTAACATATTCGGTTGTCTAATATAGCTTTCCCAGCGATCGGCATAAACGATTAAGAATTCTTCCTTTGTTACCGTGTACAAATCTCTCAACAAACCGATATGCAATTTGTGATAGAACAGATCAACGGGATTTCTATCTTTCAAATCGTAAACCGTCCATTTTGATATACCAATTCTCCAATCATATTTTTCTAAGTTTTTCCTAAGCGTATCGATGCATCTATCAAAAATCATTCCATATTCTTCATCGTTAGAGTACAAATAATAATCATAAACACCCCACATAGCATATATAAAACCATTTAAAACGTATCCGCAGTTTCCCATATATTCTTGGTACCAGTAATTGCCCTTATCATCGATCCATAAGAAGCCGCCTTCAGAAGTTGGAGTCTTCATTGAAATGGCAACCCTTTCTGCAAGCTCAGAGCATTCCATGTTTTTGGTAAGATGGTATACTCTTAACAATAAACTCAATACTAGACCTTGACTCATAGCAGATTTCCACGGAGGTTTACAATCATGTTCAGGAACTGGAAAGTCATAATGGTAGAAGCTCATGTTCTCTTTGTCTATTCTATTTTTGATTAACCACCGAACTTGCCTATCAATAGCAACCTTACTGGCAACCTTAGATTTCAGTTTGTTCGAGTTTTCAATCAGATCATTGTACCTTATCAAACCATAATTAGCAATTCCAGTAGGAGTATACATATGTGGCGGATAATTTGAATCATTCTGTTTTGTCACCATCACATGATCCCTGTCAAAAGCGATAAACCCCTTTTCAATGACACGCAGAAAGTTGCTGACAACCTCATCCTTATGCAAAATATACTTACCATAATATCTGTAATTAGACGTGCACACCACCTACTCATGCATCATTTCAATTAGTTGATAATTACCTTTTCCCATCCTCACACGTTTTCCCACATACTCTTCCTAGTAGTCCATAACAAATTCGATGCTTAGATGCCACAAAAATGTTTATTATAAGGAGGGATTTTAATGTCTCTAGCCTTATAATGCTGGAGTTTACCCATCATGAAGGTTGCCTTCTTTAACACAGGTGCACGTTATGATGACCCAACTCTCAAGCTGAGAAGCATGTTCTGCGAAGCTCTATTAATGCATAACATCGAAAACATAAGTTACGCTGCCACAAACCTAGATAAACCCTTTAGCCTCCAGCATACTGATGGAAAAACACATTTGATAGTTCTGCCCTGCTCAATTCCACTTCTGAGCAAGCTTGCTCGAAGAATAGGCAAGAGCGTCACCCGCAAAATCATCGTTGGTTTGGAAAACCTAGCGTATGTGTTTCGTGTTATACGGCGGCTACATCGGGACAGGGTTGATGTGTATGTTATTTTGCATCTTTGGGATTATGAAATCCCATTCTTAAATCTAATCTTGAGAATTTTCAGACCAACTATGGTTATGTGGCTTGGAGGTTCACTTCGCTGGTATGAGCGATTAGGTAGATGGAAATATTGCGTTTTTGTCTCAGTCTACCGCTTAAGTCTGCGCCTTGCATCGTTAACCTTAATCAGCCTAGATCCTGAACAAAAATACTACCTCTTCAAGGTCCTAAAGCTTCCTACAAACAAAGTTGCCAATTTTAAAGAATACATTGTTGACGACAAGCTATTTCGCAGGCTAGATAGGGATATTTCTGCCAAAAAAGTTGGATTCAGCAGAGGCGAAATAAACATTGTAATGGTATCAAGAATCGAGAGCACCCAGCGCATTGCTTCTTGCAAAGACTACGAAAAAGACCCCTTCACCGCGCTTGAAATCTTTCGATGCCTAGCCGAAAAAACTCCAAAGGTGAAGCTACACGTTTTTGGGCGCGGACAAGGAATGGAAGAATTCAAAAAAAGAGTAAACCAATACAATCTTCAAGACAAAGTTAAAATCTACGGATTGATAGAAAGAGAACGACTTCCCGAATATTACTCAGCCGCGGACCTTACATTCTTTCCATTCCCATTCATAACCGTAAACGACGGACAGGCAAACCACGAATCCATGCTTTGCGGGACACCAGTAATCTTTTTCAAACGTTACCAATGGGTAAAAACAGAACACCAAGGCGGATTCGCCATCGACAGAAAACCAGAACAAGGAGCAAAGCAAATCCAAGAACGACTAAACCCCACATACCTAAACAAAAAAAGAGAAGAAACCAAAACTATACCGCACGACTCCAACATCGAAGCCTTCGGAAGAAACCTGACAAAAATACTCAAACAGATCAAGCACACCAAATAAACAGAACAAAAACGCTTCAATTCTCTTAAACCGATGCGATTGTCATGCAGAAAATGCGCACGAAGCTAAAGTTTTTTGACTTCAATAAAAGCTTTCCTTTTGTTTTCATATTCCTGTCTTGTCATCATAGGCTTAGCTGGTATACCACCCACAACAGTCTCCGGTGGCACGTCCTTTGTAACCGCACTTACAGCAGCAACCATAGAACCTCTACCCACAGTTACATTAGGAAGAATCGTCACGCACCCGCCAATTATAACATCGTCTTCAATTATTGAAGGCGTTAAACGTACGCAATACGGAAACTTGTCATTTAGTAAGCTACTATTTGGTCCAACAAACACATTGTTGCCAAGCTTGCACTCATTCGAGATTGTCACGTGTGCCTGTATCACACATTTGTTGCCGATAATGACTTTTTTTCCGATGTCACAGAAACTGCCTATGCGCGTCCCATCACCAATTATTGTGTCATCGCCAATACAAACATAATTCCAAACAACAACATCCTTGCCAAAATAAACATCTTTGCCTATTATTGCCCCTTTTCCCATCTTTGATTTTGGCATATACTCCACTCTTACTTTAGGTTATGATGTAAGAAGTTTAAATAACTTAGTGATTTATTTGATGTGGAAAGCATAATGGGAAACTTGAAAAAAGAAGAAAAAGCCACAAAAAGAAGAATCATGTTAGTAGTAGATAGCAGGTTAACATTCTCTGAAGCCCCCCCATCCAGATTTATATACATCGCGAAGTCATTAAAGGAGAAAAGCTTCGAAGTCGAAGTCCTAGGAAGAAAAGGTGAAAAAATAAGAGGGTTAAAGACCCATCAAGTAAGTGGAGAAAAACACATTTCAAGAATAAAGATCCTTCTCTATGCTTATGCCAAAACTCTCAGTCGACACTATGATGCTACAATCGTTAGAGGGGGCATCCTAGCCTTTTTTCTTTTACCGCTGAAACTTATTGGAATGGAAATCATCCTTGATTTTCATGGTTGGCTCTTTCGTGAAATCGAATTTTTCTACGAAAAAACATTGTACAATAAACTCAAAGTTGCCTTTTACTATCTTGTAGAAAGAATGAGCATAGCCCACTCTAGCGCCATCATTTGCGTCAGTAGAGGAATCAAAGACTCGCTTGGACAAAAAGAGAGAGCAAAAAGCATAGTTTTAGAAAACGGAATTGACCTCAACGAAAGCAAAGAAGCCGTTTATGAAGCGGAAAATGAGAAGGAAAAACTCTATTCAATGTATCATATTTCCAAGGGAAAACCGCTTATGGGCTTTTTAGGAAACTGGGAGAGACAACTAGACATGGAGACAATGTTTAAGGGAGCTAAATTGGCGGAAGCAAACATAATCGTCATCGGAGAAGGACCCAAACTGAACGAGTATAAGAAAACATGGAGTAATGCAAGATTCTTAGGCAAACTGCCAAAGTTTGATGCTTTAAAAATCACAAGCTTATGTGATGCAACAATAGCTCCCTACAAAAAGGCTTATGCAACAACTTCCTACTGGTCACAAAGAAAAGTCAAGGACTACTTAGGTTTAGGCAAACCCATAATAATGGCCGATGTAAGGGAAAGAGAAGCCTACCTTGTCCCAAACAAAAACGTGCTCCTCTATGAACCCGGAAACGCCGAATATCTTGCAGACAAAATAAGAACCATCATCTCTAACAAAAAACTAGCAGAAGAAATGCGAAAAAATAACTTGAAACTTGCATGCCAATTCGACTGGCAAGTTCTTGTGGAACAAAGTGGACTGTTATAAAAAATTCTTAAAAATTAAAACTCAGCAGAATGCTTATTTCCGTCCAAGGCACTTAAGCAATACTACAACTTTAAGGTGGAAACTTTGTCTAGAGTAGTCCCGCCAGTAAAGCCATATTTCCCAAAAGAAGACATTGAACAAGTAAAAAACGACGTGGAAAAAATCCTCCAGTCTGGAATGCTCACACTCCACACATACACAAAGGAATTTGAAAATCAATTTGCAAAACTTTGCGGCGTAAAACACGCCATAGCCGTAAACTCGGGAACAAGCGCTCTGGAAATCATCCTGCGCGCAATGAAACTCAAGCCACAAGACGAAGTACTTGTTCCAACAAACACCTTTTCAGCTACAGCCACTGCGGTGATTTTCGCGGGGGCAAAGCCGAAACTAACCGACATAAACCCGAAAAACCTCTGCATTGACATAGAAAACGTCCAGAAAAACATAACCCCAAAAACAAGAGGAGTAATACCTGTCCACATTGGCGGCTTAATATGCCCAGAAATCAAAGAAATAAGAGAGCTATGCCAAGACAAAAAACTTTTTCTGATAGAAGATGCCGCACACGCCCAAGGCTCAACCATAAACAAGAAACCAGCAGGCGCCCTTGGAGACGCTGGATGCTTCAGCTTCTACCCAACAAAAGTAATGACCACGGGCGAAGGCGGAATGATAACAACAAACAGCGACGAAATAGCAGAAAAAGCCCGAATCCTAAGAGACCAAGGCAAAGAAAACTTCAACAGCAACATAATCATCGAACTGGGCTACAACTGGAGACTACCGGAAATAAGTGCTGCAATAGGCTTAACCCAACTTAAAAGGCTCCCGGAAATTATTGAAAAACGCAACAGAATCGCAAAATACTATGACAAGGGGATGGAAAAAATCAGTGGGATATATCCCCTAAAAACTCCGCCAAACATAAGAAGCAACTACTACAAATACGTGGCCTTCCTAGAAAAAGGCATAGACAGAGAAAAATTAAAAGAGAAACTTAAAGACAAAGGAGTAAGATGCAGCGGCGAAGTCTATTGGCCACCCCTACACCTCCAACCAATATACAAACAGCTACTAGGCACGAAGGAAGGAGACTTCCCACAAGCCGAAGTCGCGTGCAAAAAAATGATATGCTTACCACTCTACGCCCAAATGACCGCGGAAGACGCTCAATACGTAATCGAAAAGTTGAAAGAAACGTTGTCTGAAATGGAAAAATAGGTGAGTAAGTCATGAACGTTCTTGTAACTGGTGGTTCAGGCTTCATTGGAAGCCACATCGTGGACAAACTCGTGGAGCAAGGACACACTGTTCGCGTGTTTGACGAACGAAAGCCGTTAAGAGACGATGTTGAATGGATAAAGGGAAATTTGTTAAACGAAAACGAAGCCCTAGAAGCATGCAAAGACACAGAATTCGTTTATCATCTCGCAGCCATAGCAGACGTAAACATAGCCATCTCCCACCCAGCCCTATGCATACAAGTCAACGAGATCGGAACGCTGAATCTGTTGAATGCGGCCTCAGCAATGGAAGTGGAACGAGTAATACTTGCTTCAACAACATGGGTCTACGGAAAAACAGAAGGCACAGTAGACGAAAACACCCCTATACCACCTCCAGATCACATATACACGAAAACAAAAATAGGCCAAGAACACCTATTCATCGCATGGGAGAAGCACACCGGGTTACCATACACCATTTTGAGATATGACATTCCCTACGGTCCACGCATGAGAGCCAACATGGCCATCGCTATTTTCGTAAGAAAGGCTATGAAGAAGGAACCTATCACAATTTTTGGTGATGGGAATCAGGGCAGATGCTTTATTCATGTTGAGGATTTAGCGATGGGAAATGTTGCTGCATTGCAACCGTCTGCCCGTAACCAAGTTTTTAACCTCGCTGGAGTTGAATTTGTTACCATAAACAACATAGTTGAAACTTTACGTGAAAACTTCAAAAGATTAAAAGTTGAACATGCGCCTCAGAGACCTCATGATTTTAAAGGAGCAGTTGTCAACATCAAAAAAGCTCAACAGCTACTAAACTGGAAGCCAAAAACCACATTCAGAGAAGGCCTAAAAAAGTTTATCACTTATACAAAAAGTCAAGAGGTTCAATAAAAACTAGTCAAGCTCCTCAACCATTTTTTTCAAGCCTTCAGAGATTGAATAGTCCCATTCAAACCCTAGTTCCTTTTTTGCTCTGCTAATGTCAGCGTAGCTTTCTCTAATATCTCCTTTTCGTTCGTCAGCATGAATCACCTTTGCCTTAGGTTTATCCATAAGTCCAATCAAAATTTGCGCAAGTTCGTTTATCGATACTTGAGCCCCTGTCCCTATATTGAACATTTTTCCTGAGCAATTTTTGTGGTGAAGTGCAAGCATACATGCTTTGGCTGCATCCGCAACATATAGGAAATCTCGTGTTTGGTTTCCATCTCCATAGATAACAAGTGGTTCTCCCTTTTTTAGTGATTCAAGAAAAGTTGTTATAACACCTCCGTAAGGTCCACTGGGTTGTCTTGAACCGTAAACATTGAAAAATCTTAAACAAACAGTTTGCAAACCGTATATTCGGTTAAAGATGTTGCAGTAGTGCTCTGCCGCAAGCTTTGATGCTCCATAAGGTGACAAGGGATTTGTTGGGTGCTCCTCATCTATAGGTAGATAGCGCGCCTCTCCATAGACGGCACATGTAGACACATACACAAAACGTCGTACATTGTGTTTTACACATGCCTCCAGCAGGTTCAATGTTCCCTTAACATTCACTTCTTCCACAAGCAACGGATTTTCTATAGACAGCGGAATATTCACAATTGCAGCCAAATGGCATACAACATCTACGCTTTTGACAGCCTTTTCAACATCTTCTAAACTTCTAACATCTCCTTTGATTAAATGAAAACTTTCGTTGTTCATATACTGCCTTATATTTTCAATTTTGCCAGAATAGAAGTTGTCAAAAACCACGGTTTCATATCCACCCTTCAAAAAGTGGTCAACAAGATGGCTTCCAACAAAGCCTGCTCCACCAGTAATCAGAATCTTTAGATTGTGCACCGTCTCACCCTTGAATTAACCATTTTTGGACTTGAATAAAACTCGCTTTCTTTGTTAAAAATCTTGGCTTTAAAATGCTTATTAAAATACGTATAAACAATTTTATAGCTAGCCTTTGATTGTAATTCACACAACAGGGTGAGAATTATTGCCTAAACTTGTATATGCTCACGACGGAATAAGCACCTACGATGAGCTTTTTTTAAACACGCTAAAGGAGAAGTATGACACCTACGTTCTCACGTTTCATCATTCACCGACTTGTATTCCCTCTGGGATTAAAACCATTAAAATGCGGGAACTTATTCCAGAGACAAATCTTCACCCCTTTGAAGGAATGCGAAAACATCTTTTGACCATTATGAGGGCACGAATTTTAAAGAAAAACTTGACTCGAATTAAACCTGATGTGCTTATAGGCTGCTGGGCAAGCACTTATGGTTTTTATTCAGCCTACTCCAACTTTCATCCTTTTATACTCTTTATTTGGGGGTCAGACGTTCTAATTTTTCCGAGAAAATATTTTCCGCTCAAGCCTCTTATTGTCTACTCTTTAAGAAAAGCTGATGTCGTTGTTGTGGACAGCGAAGTTCAAAAGGAAGCGGCAATAGAGCTTGGATGTGATCCTCAAAAAATCGTCAAATTTCCATGGGTTAACTTAAACGAATTTAGCGGGAATCAAAAACAGCGGGTAAAAATTAGAAGAGAATGCGGATGGAGCAATGATAACATCGTCGTTATAAGCTTGAGACATCACAAACCAATTTACGGTGTTGAGTATTTAATTAATGCGATCCCTCACATCTTGAAGGAAAACAAAAACATAAAATTCCTCATTCTAGGCGAAGGGCCACTAACAGAAAACTTCAAACTAAGCGTAGACAAATTCATAAAAAGTGGCGAAGTGAAATTTGTTGGCGCAGTTCCACACGAAAACATTGCGGACTACCTAAGTGCTGCAGACATTTATGTCTCCACATCATTTTCAGATGGAGCATCCGCAAGCCTGTTGGAGGCAATGGCATGTTCTTTAACACCAGTTGTTACAGAAATTAATGGAAACAAAGAGTGGATTAGAGATGGAATGAATGGCCTTCTAGTTCCTGTCGCAAACTCCAAAAGCATTGTAGAAAAAATTCTTTTGTTAGCTAGCGATCACAAACTCCGAAAGACGCTACAAGTAAAAGCTGAAGAGACTGTAAGAACAAGAGTGAACTGGAACAAAAATATAGATGAGTTAACAAAAATCATCGATAAAATCATACGTGTTTAAGCCGAAACTACACTCTAAATTTTCGATTATTCAATTTCCAGCAGCTATCCTTAACTTTAGGCATAACAACAATAGGAGCAATTCTCTATTTCACCTTGCTAATGGCAATTGACAGAGAGGCTAGAAAACTAGTTAATTTCACGTTGCAAGAAATTAGATCTAGGATTAGACTGAAAATCTAAGAATCGCGGTTCCATAATTCAGGGAAAAGCGCTTTTAAGGATTTCACGAAAGCATCATAATTCGTCCATAAGGCTGCAACTTTCTTTTTTCCATTCCTCCTAATAAGCAAAAGCAGCTGCTCATCATCAATAATTATAAAGGTTGGCAGATCCTCAACATTTGAAAGTGAATACTTGGCCTTTTTCAGCTTTATTTTTTCAACGAAAAAGCAACTTTTCGGGGAATAATTAGTTAATAGCTGGGCGTTTATGCTCCAATATTTGAAATACTTAGCGAGCGGATTCGTTGCCGTGGATTGGAGCTGCAATATTGCAGCAATCTATGAGAAAACTAACGAGGATTCTATCATCATAACAGTAATATGCAGCAGCGAACTTAGAACCCATGGTGAATAAGAGGAAGGCGAGCCGAAGATGTATCTGATCCTAAAATACGATCCAAAGGCAGACATCTTAGCAATAAAGCTTAAAGAGAAAACTCTAAAAAACGAGAAGCTTGCGCGCGCGGTGCCCAAGTTTTTAACGTCCACTAATGTGCAGGAAAA
>Ga0315296_10001226_pt1 | contig 22425 bp, 19 predicted proteins | sample YL17G14_18_MG_FD_203921 | JGI IMG/M metagenome (GOLD analysis project Ga0315296, IMG submission 203921) | Sediment microbial communities from Yellowstone Lake, YNP, Wyoming, USA - YL17G14_18 | ecosystem: Environmental > Aquatic > Freshwater > Lake > Sediment | place: USA: Wyoming | collected...
ATACCAAGAGCGAAAAGGGTAGCCGCTTGCTCACTAGGCATATCCAGGACGATAACTCCGTCATACTGACCCATCGTGACCCACATGCCAACAACTTTGCCACCCAGTTTTTCGGCAGCTGCTCGAGCTTGCTTCATGCGCTCTGGCGAGTTCTTGACTTCGGCAGCACCTTTCTCGCTCCACTTCCCAAGAATAATATAACCAGCCATTGGTCACCTCCTTTCGGCTCTGCTTTATTTACTACTTATTCACAAACAAAGGATACCTGCTATCGCTACCAGGTGCTAGCGAAGCCTTTTTTCGAAGGGGTTGGCAACGGAGTTTACTATCCATCTCGCTAACCAGCCTTTTGCCAGTTGCTTGGCGACGGAGAGCCGGTCATAGACCGTCCTGACATGCTTGATTTTGTCATCGCTAAACTCATATGCGCACATTGCCAAAAACTCGTTTTTCTTGCCTTCCACCGTCGAAGTAATGACGTGCTCGTAAAAGGACTTGTTCCCCTGTACGATGATTCCGTTGCCAGATTCAGTGACCTTTTCATCCTGAACAGTATCGAACTCCCACTTCAGATAACGTCTTATGTTTTCCTTACCTTTGAAAGTACCGTCAGGTGTAACCCAGGTGGCGTCTTCAGTAAAGAATGAGAGCGCCGTTTCCAGGTCTTTCTTCTCAAGTGAACTGCTCAGGCTACGCATTATTCCAGCAATCTTTTCATCCGACATTTTGACTCACCTCCTTTTTAGTAGTTATCGGACCCAAATGAAGACGCAACCAAAAATCACTAACAAATATAAGAAGGCACCAACAACCGCAATGTGCGTAACGTTGCCAGTGCCTCTCGCCATCTTCCTCCTCGACTGGGATTGACCTGATTGTGTCACGTCATGGCAATATGATTATAGTCCGATTTGGAGGGTTGTCAAGACCACATGGGGCTGTGTGCACGGATATCTTCTAACTGTCTCATTATAGGTGGCCCTAAAAACGGGGGCAACCCATCAATCCCCCTTATTTTACGAAAAATTTACGCCTCACCCGTCCCCGCTTATGATTTCTTTTTTCTCCCGGCGGTACTCTGTGACCAGCAATTACGGAGGTAACCGGGATGACAAAGCTATCACTCAGAACCGCCCTACCCGCCATCTTACTCGCCATCGTTATGATTTTCGGCTCCGCCGGCCAGGTTTTTGCCTAGGCGCCAGTCGACAAAGTGGACGTGCTGGTCTCTTTCAAGGACAAACCGGGCAAATCCAGCCGGTCATCGGCGCTCAGCTTCAGAGCCAGATACAGCTCGAAGCCTGGCGCGAAGGCAAAGACCTTGACGCGCTCTTACACCATCAGTCTGGTGGCAATCGACCTCGCTGGCAACGAATCCAGGGCCGAGACCACTGTTGTCGTTCCTCATAACCCGGGCAAAGGCCAGCCCCGTTAAGAATTTATAAATAATTTACGACCCCCTCGCCCACATTTATGCTTTGTTTCCCATCGCGACTGTAAGCTGAGGGTAGTTAATCAAGAGCAAGGAGGGACTGAGATGGAAAACCTAAACACCAGCCAGACCGCAGTGACCGCAGAGGAGGCAATCAAAATGACCCGCAAGATTAGAGTCATGCTGTTGGACGACCAGGAGCTCATCCGCTACGGGCTACGCTATATGCTCGAGCAGGAAGAGGACATCGAAGTCGTCGGCGACTACGCCAGCGCCGATGAAGCCTTCGCTCAGCTCCACAAGGTCTCTCCGGACATCGTCCTCGTCGATAGCCACATGCCCGGGATGAGCGGTATTAAAGCAACCTACTATCTCAAGAAGAACGGCCTGCGCTACGGCGGCGATGTCATTATGCTGGCGGAGTCGGCCGACTGCCTTGCTGACGCCCTCGCCAACGGCGCCGATGGCTTCCTGCTCAAGGACGCCAAATACAGCGAGCTCGTCCGGACCATCAGAGACGTCCACACCGGCAAGGACACGCTCGACAAAAGAAATCTGCCGGAAGTCGCTATCGACCTGGTGGTGCCGCCCCCGGCCACCTCAGGCCTCCTGCTGAAATTCATGTGCCAGCTGAAAAAGCCCCTGGAAGAGAACTTCGGCAGCCTGATGCATACCGTCGGTTCCTGGGACTGGGGCACTGTTATCACCATCGCCCTCCAGCCCGCGCGACTGCCCAACTTCATGGCCCAGCTCACCAGTCTGCCCGGCATTGAAATCGCCGAAGAGTCGCGGAAAGCCATCGACTACCCGGCCCAGTTCGGCAATCTCCCCGGCACCTGCGTCCGGCCGAGCAAGCGGTTCCGCATCAGCATCAAAGAAGCCGTTCCGGCCGGCAGGTAACCGCCGTCTCCGACTCAGTCCATCGAGTTGACATTGTCCTCAGGTCTTGCTAACTTATTCGTGACACCGACCTGAGGACAACTTTATGCCGCGCACGCCTCTCTACGAAGAACATCTCAAGCTGAAAGCCAAAATGGTGGAGTTCGGGGGCTGGGAGATGCCCCTCAACTACCCCACCGGCATCCTGGCGGAGCACCTGGCAACACGCAAGTCCGGCGGCCTGTTTGATATTTCCCACATGGGCCGCTTCCTGGTGAGCGGCCAAGACGCCCTGCCCTTCCTCCAGCACGTCCTGACCAGCAACGCCGCCGCCCTCGAGCCGGGGCAGTCCCAGTACACCATCATTCCTAATGAAAACGGCGGGGCAATCGATGACGCTTACCTTTACCACCTGACCGAGACCGACTACCTTCTCGTCGTTAATGCCGCGAATGCGGAGAAGGATTGGCAGTGGCTGCAGAGATTGGCGTCTGGATTCCCCAAACTAGCGCTCGAAGACCGCACGGCGCTAATTTCGATGCTGGCGCTTCAGGGGCCGCGAGCCAAGTCCGTGCTTACGGCAATAATCACCGGTTGTGTTTTTCTGGAACCACTACGGAACAAGCTAACTGCGCTGGAAATTTTGGGCGCCAGCATCTATGTTTCCCGCACCGGCTACACCGGCGAGCCAATCGGTTTTGAGTTGTTTCCACCCGCCGAAGTGGTCCTGAGCCTGTGGAACCGCCTGCTGGAAGCCGGCAGGGACAAGGGCATTGCGCCGGTGGGACTGGGGGCAAGGGACACGTTGCGGCTGGAAGCCGGCCTGCCCCTCTACGGGCATGAGCTGGGCACCGATGCCGAAGGGAAAGAAATCCTCATTTTCGCCCTGCCCATCGCCCGGTTTGCCGTCAGCTTCAGCCGACTCAAGGGCGATTTCATCGGGCGGGAGGCGCTTCAGAAACAGTTCGAGGAAGTCGGACTGCGACTGGAAGGACTACTGGACAGAGCACGATACGTGCCCCGCGTCATAATGCCAATGGTAATTCCCGATGGCAGTGTCGCCCGGGCTGGCTGCCGGGTGCTGGTAGATGATAAACAGGCCGGTTTTGTCACCAGCGGCACCGTTGTCCCCTACTGGAAGACGGAGGGAACGGGGGCAAATTCAAAGCCGGGCGCTGAATCCGCCCGAAGGTCAATCTGCCTGGCCTATCTTGACGCCGACCTCAAAGAAGGGCAGAGAACCAGGGTGGTCATTCGTGATAAAATAGTCGAGGGCGTTATTGTCGAGCGGCATCTGGCCGGTGAAGCCGCTCCCTACGCCCGCCCGATTATCGCCGGAGAAACAACCGACAAGGAGTCGCTTAATTGAACAGTCCGCTAAATTCTTCCGCCAGAGACCTTGTCGCCAGGGCCAGCCAGAACCATCAGTGGCGGCAGAAGGCCACTTTCAACCTTATCCCCTCGGAAAACACGCTATCGCCCATCGTGCGACTGCTGACGATTGCTGACCCGATGGGCAGGTACGCCGAGCACCGCAAAATGAAAGCCCTGGGCAATGTCGAGGTCTACTACTACCAGGGCACTAAATTTATCGCCGAGGTAGAAATCCAGCTCAATGAAGCTCTCAAGAAGTTCCTGGGCTGCTCCGAGGTAGAATCGAGAGTCACCAGCGGGCAGATGGCGAACACGGTCGTCTTCAGCGGACTGATGGACTACCTGAACCGCGTCAATCGGAAGGTTGAGCCGAGAAGGCTGAAGTGCGTGATGAACCACCACATCGGGAAGGGCGGCCACCTGAGCGCCCAGCCGATGGGTGGCCTGAGGGACTACGTCACCGTCGACTCCGTCACGGAGAAGTGGGCGGTGGTCAATTTCCCGCTATCGCCGGCGAACCCTTACCAGATTGACCTCGCCGAAACGGCGCGGCTGATGGCAAAGCGCCCGCCGGAGCTCATCGTCTTCGGCAAGAGTATGATACTGCACCGCGAACCGGTCAAAGAAATCGCCGCACTGATTGCCGGCCTGCGACCCAAGCCCATTCTACTATACGATGGCGCCCACGTCCTCGGCCTCTTCGGGCCGCACTTCCAGGAGCCATTCAAAGAGGGCGCCGATATTGTGACCGCGTCCACGCACAAGACCTTTTTCGGCACCCAGCGCGGCATCATCACCAGCAACATGAGCGAAGGGACGGACTACGAGGAACTCTGGCAGAGCATCCAGAAGCGGGCTTTCCCCGGCAGTGTCAGCAATCATCACCTGGGCACGCTTCTCGGTCTGCTGATGGCGACCTATGAGATGACTGCCTACGGTCGGGAGTACCAGAAGCAAATCCTGAGCAACGCTAAGGCTTTTGCCGCCGCCCTCAAGGAGCAGGGACTCCAGGTGGAAGGCGACGCGGCCATCGGCTACACCGAGACCCACCAGGTCATTGTGAGGGTCGGCTACGCCAAAGCCATCGAGGTTGCCGAGAGGCTGGAAAAGAACAACATCATCGTGAACTACCAGGGCCTGCCCGATGACGAGGCGTTCACCTCCAGCAGCGGCATCCGGATGGGTGTCCAGGAGATGACTCGCTTCGGGATGAAAGAGAGCGATTTCACACCGCTGGCGCAGTACCTGGCCGAGGTCATCCGGCGCGAGAAGGACGTGGCGCCGAAGGTCGCCGAGTACCGCCGCAACTTCACCCGGATGCACTACTGCCTGCCGGAAGAAGAAGCCAGACCGCTGGTCGAAGAGCTAATCGGGACCTTGTTGAAGTAAACTACTTGCGGAAGACCTGCAGGACTTCATCCGCGATTTCTTCCCAGGACTTGCCCGCGCAATCGATGGTGATATCGGCGTACTTCGCGTAGAGCGGTTTTCTCTCGTCATAGATTTGCTTCAGCGACTTCGTCTTTAGGCCGACGATACCGCGGTCCAACCTATCGCCCTTGACGCGCGCCGCGATGTTGTCGTAGCAGTCCTCAAGGTAGACCAGCGTGGTGTTCTTTTTGAGGTAGTCCATCAGGTCGGCGTGATAGATGATACTGCCTCCCGGCGCCACCACCCGGCGTTTGAGGCTGAGTTCCCACATCCGCTCTTTTTCCAGCTTGAGCAAGACTTCATCCCCACCCTCGTCGATGACCTGCTGGACAGTTTTGCCGTCCTCCCGACGGATGTACTCATCGAGGTCGATGAACTCATACTTCAGGGCTCTGGCGACTAGCGCCCCCACCGTCGTCTTCCCCACCCCGGCCATACCGATTAAGACGATGCTGTTCTTTTTCATGCCAAACCTGAATGTTTAACCAATAGTTTATCCCAAGCTGTCGAAATCCTGCAAGTGGTGGTCATCAACCTCACCCCCTTAATCCTTCTGCGGAAGGAAGGAACTTTGAAGAGGGGCTAGCGCCCCTCTTAGACACCGCCAGCTTTGGCTCTGGTTGTGTCTTCTAGATGTCATTGCGAGTCCTTCCGCAGAAGGACGTGGCAATCTCAAAAGCTGTTGGCTGAGATTGCTTCGTCGCTACTTTCCTCGCAATGACAAAACAAGAGTCGCAGCGATACCCCCGGCGGTCGGTTTCTCTGGGGTCACTTCGCTGCGCTCGCAAGGAAAGGTGAGCGGGACCTCAACGGGCTTTGAGTTTGACAGCCGAGTGTCCTGCGGGATATATTCCTAAGTAGGAGTCCTAAAGAGGTCATATTTGAAAACCCTGCCCGTCGGCAAACTGCCCGGCACTCTGCTGGGCGAATTCCTGAGCAAGGTCCGGAAAGACGATAGCGTTGTCCGCGGCCCGGCGATTGGTGAAGACGTCGCCGTAGTCCGCATGGGCAAGAAGCTGCTCGTCGCCAAGACCGACCCCGTTACCCTCGCCACCGACCACATCGGCTGGTACACCGTGAACGTCAACGCCAATGACATCGCTACCCTTGGGGTACGCCCCCGCTGGTTCCTGGCTTCGGTGCTCCTGCCTGAGAAGTCCACTGAGAAGGACGCCCGGAACATTCTCGACCAGATTCTGACGACCTGCGAGTCTCTCGGAATCACGCTGGTCGGCGGGCATACCGAGATTACCTATGGCCTCACCCGGCCCATCGTTTTCGGCTGTATGCTGGCGGAAGAGGACGACCGCCCCATCATCACCACCTCCGGCGCCAGGGTGGGCGATGACATTGTGCTGACCAAGGGCATCGCCATTGAGGGCACCGCCCTGCTTGCCCGGGAAGTCGGGCCCCTGCTCGTTGAGCGCAAACTGAGCCAGGTACTGGTCAAGCGTGCCGCGGACCTTCTCTTCACCCCCGGCATCAGCGTGCTCAAGGAAGCCCTGATTGCCCGCGCCAGCGCTGACGTCCACTCGATGCACGACCCCACCGAAGGCGGCCTGGCGACCGGGTTGCTGGAAGTGTCCATTGCGGCTAAAGTCGGCTTGCTCATTGAGCCGGACAAAATCCCCGTCCTCCCCGAAACTAAAGCGGTCTGTGACGCGTTGGGACTCGACCCGATGGGACTGCTGGCATCGGGGTCGCTTATCCTCACCCTGCCCCCCTCCGACGCCCCAAAGCTGCTGTCCGCCTTAAAAGAGGCTGGCGTTGACGCGGCGGTCATCGGCAAAGTGGTAGCAGCCAAAGAAGGCGTCAAGGTGCGCACGGCGGAGGGCAAGGCCAAATTGCCCCAGTTCCCCCGCGACGAGCTTGCCCGATTCCTGGAAAGTCGTGAAGCCGCCAAAACGAAGAAAAGGAAGAAGGCTTGAAATACAGACTCATCGCCATTGACCTGGATGGCACCGTCATCAACCAGGAAGGCAAAGTCATTCCCAGCGCCCGCGCAGCCGTGCAAAACGCCATCGCCGCCGGGATTAAGGTAACGCTTGCCACCGGCCGTATGTACCGGCCCAGCAATCGGTTCGCGCAGGAGTTAGGGTTGTCCGACCCGCTTATCTGCTACCAGGGCGCCCTCATCCGCGAGCCGGACGATAAAGCTATCCTCTGGCACAAGCCGTTGTCCGTCCCGCTCGCCCGCGAAATCACCGAGCAAATCCGGCGCATCGGCACGCACCAGTACCTCTACATCAACGACGAGCTATTCGTCGAGAACACGCACGAGAAGGACGCCTGGTATGCCGAGCGCAACGGCGTCCCGCTGAACGTGGTCAGCGACCTCCTCTCGGTGCTGAAGCAAGAGCCGACCGAGATTGCCGCCCGTGGCGACGCGGCCCACATCGACCGCCTCATCGCCCACCTGAACGACTACTTTGGCAAGAGCCTGATTGTAACTAAGGTGCACTCGATGTTCTGCGAGATTGTCAGCCCGGAATCAGGCAAGGGAAATGCCCTCAAGCACCTGGCGGGCCTGATGGGCATCGAGCAGAGCGAGACGGTGGCAATTGGTGATGGGCCTAACGATATCAGTATGCTGAAGTGGGCGGGGCTGGGCATCGTCATCGGCTCGGCGCCGGAAGAAGTTAAGGCCGTCGCCGACTGGGTGGTTGACAGCTGTGGCGATGGTTTCGCCCAGGCAATCGAAGAACTGTTAGAAGGGAGCTAAGATGGCAAAGATACCGACCTACGAAGAGGCAATGGCGCTTTTCAAGGAGTTCAATAAGAGCGAGAGCCTGCTCAAGCACGCCATCGCCGTGGAAGGGGTGATGCGCTACATCGCCCGCAAGAAGGGCGAGGATGAGGAGAAGTGGGGCACTATCGGGCTGATTCACGACCTCGACTACGAGCGCTTCCCCGACCAGCACTGCAAGAAGACGCCGGAAATCCTGACGGAGCGGGGCTGGCCCGAAGAATACGCTCGCGCCGCCGCCTCGCACGGCTGGGGCATTTGCACTGACGTTGAGCCGAAAACTGACCTGGAAAAGACTCTCTACGCCGTGGACGAGCTTACCGGGCTAATCACGGCCGCCGCCCTTATCCGGCCCTCCCGGAGCGTCAAGGATATGGAAGCCAAATCCGTCATCAAGAAGTGGAAAGACAAGACCTTTGCCGCCGGTGTCAACCGCGCTATTATCGAGAAGGGCGTTCAGATGATGGGAGCGCCGCTGGCCGACCTCATTACCGATGCCATTATGGGGATGCGGGAGGTCGCCGACCGCATCGGCCTGTAGCCAGACGAATTGTCATCGTCCTTCTCTGGAAGGATGGCAATCTCAACAAATCCGGACCAGTCCGTTGAGATTGCTTCGTCGCTACGCTCCTCGCAATGACACTCAGTTTCTGTCACCCTGAGTCCTTCCGCAGAAGGGCGAAGGGTCTCACCTCTTGGGATATACTAACCTGATGCAAGCAGGGACTATCTATCCTACTATCATATCGTCCAGGGAGCGCTTGGGGACGTGGTGGACGCCCTCAGCATCGCGGTAGTACTTGATATCGCCGTCTTTCCCCAACGGGTCAATCGCCACCTTCTCCTTGACCTTCCCCAGCGCCAGGGCGAGAAGAATCTCGTACTTGGGCGGGATGTTCAGGGCAGAGCGCAGGACGTCCTTCTTGATTGAGGCAATCATACAGCCGCCCAGCCCCTTCTCCACCACCCCGAGCATAATGCTCTGCGCGGCAATGCCGTGGTCGCAGCCGAAGGACTGGGCAATCTCGGTATCGCCCAGCACCAGGATGTAGGCGGATGGTCTTTCCCCTTCCACCGGGCCACCCCACCCCTTGATATAGGTCGCCCACATCAGGCAGGGGAAAATCAAGGCATTCTTCCTGGGGTCGGCGGACAGGATATACTTCAGCGGCTGGCGGTTGGCGCCGGAAGCGGATAATCGGGCCAGGTCCACCAGCTCCCGCAAAGTCGCCGTCTTGATGACCGACTTCTCATCAAAGCGGCGGTAACTGCGGTTCTTCAGGACCAAATCTTTCAACATTCAGACCTCCTTTGATTAGCCGAGCACGGGTTTGAGCAACAAAGCATAAATGTAACCGAGTATGGCACAGGCGGGAAAAGTCAGCAGCCAGGTCATCACAATCTGCCTGGTAGTGCCCCACCGCACCGCTGAGAACCGCCGGGTGCTCCCCACCCCAACAATCGCCGTATTGATGGTATGGGTGGTGCTGATGGGTATTCCGAAAGAAGAAGCGAGCAAGATTGCCAGGCTGGCGGAGCTTTCCGCGGCAAAGCCGTGAACTGGTTCGAGACGGGTAATCTTGAAGCCCATCGTCTTGATAATGCGCCAGCCGCCCAGCATCGTCCCCACTCCCATCACTAGACCGCAGAGCAGAATTACCCAGAGGGGCACCGTAAATTCGGGCAGAATCCCGCCAAGCACCAGCGCCAGCGAGAAGATGCCCATAAACTTCTGCCCATCGTTGCTGCCGTGACTGAATGCCATAAAGGCGGCGGATACTATCTGCAATCGGCCGAAGTTCCGGCGCATAGATCTCGAGCTGGCACGGGAGAAGATAAGGTAAATCAGATTCATCAGAATAATGCCGAAACCAAAGCCGAGGACTGTGGACATCCCAAGCCCGATTAACACCTTGCGCCATCCTGCCCAGAGCAAGACTGAAGCTCCCGCACTTGCCAGACCAGCCCCCGCCAGCCCCGCTAGCATCTCGTGGGTCTCACTGGTGGGCAAGCCCAGGCGCCAGGCTAAGGTCGTCCAGGTAATGATGGTGAGGAGGGTAGCGGCGACGGTATACAGGCCGATGGCCTCCGGCCGGACAATGCCAGTGCCGATGGTCGCCGCCACTGCCGTGCCCGTTGCTATCACCCCCAGGATATTCATCACCGCCGCCATAAAGACCGCGCGCAGGGGAGTGAGCACGCGAGTGGAGACAACAGTGGCGATGGCGTTGGGAGCATCGGTCAGACCGTTGGCAAACTCCGCCCCCAGCGTCAGCAGCAGGACTATAATCAGAGACAGACTCATTATGCTTCTAGGTATACTTCAGCGCCACGCCTTCCAGGACATTGGCCACGTCTTCGCCGCGGTCGGTGGCGTTCTCCATGTACTCGTAAATCTCGCGCCACTTGATAATGGCGGCGATGTCTTTTTCGTTGGAGAAAAGCTCCGCCAGCGCCGAACGGTAGACGCCATCCGCCTGGTTCTCCAATCGATTGATTTCCACGCAGTGGCGCAAGATGTGCTTAAGCTCGACCTTGTGGCGCATCTCTGAGACGGCTTTGGCGACTTCCGCCGTCTCCTGGACGATGATATCGGCAATCTCTTTGGCGCGGTCGGTGGGACGGTCGATATTGTAAAGTATCATGGAGTCCACCGCCGCCTCGATGTTGTCCGTGACATCGTCCAGAGAGTGGGCAAGCAGGGCGATATCCTCGCGGTCGAACGGGGTGACGAAAGTGCGGTGCAGCTGGGCGATAATCTCGTGGGTGACGGCGTCGCCTTCATTCTCAAGCTCAGTGATTTTGGCCGCTTTTTCCTTGATGTTCTCCCAGTTGTATAACAGGTCACGCAGGTGTTCGGCTATCTGGAGCGCATTATTAGCGCTCTGCTCGAAAAGGATGAAGAACTTGCCTTGACGAGGCACTAGCGATAGCCTAACCATCGTGCGACCTCCTCGGCGAATAGACCGGATGAAAGACGGGGCGGGCTAATGAGCGGGCGGGTGAGATGGCCCAACGTGTTTGGCGGGATTCCAATCTATACAAGACGGTCTTTCCTTGCCTGTCCTTTCCGACACCCTGACGCCCGCCAATATTCTAGTGGAGACAGGGGGATTAGTCAAATGAACCCCAACTTGTCTCCCATCTTCTATCGGACTATAATTAATCAGAATTTCCCCAAAAGCCCAAAATAGACGCAAGGAGATAAATGATGGCCGTCAAAAGTGTGGACAAGCAGAAGCTACTGGCTGAAGTAACCAGGAAGTACGAGGACGCTTATGCCAAGCGCACCAAGAAATCGAAAGAAGTCCTGGAAAAAGCCAAAAAATATATGCCCGGCGGCGATACCCGCACCAGCATCTGGTTCGAGCCTTACCCCTTCTGGATTGACAAGGCCGGCGGCTGCAAATTCACTGATGTCGATGGCAATGAGTACCTCGATATGCACAACTGCTACACCACGATGATTCTGGGGCACGCCAACCCCAGGGTCGTCGCCGCCGTCCGCGAGCAGTGCGCCCGAGGCACCGCCCTCGGCGAACTCGTTCCCGCCGTCGTGCGCTGGTCAGAGCTTGTCTGCGGTATGGTGCCGACGATTGACAAAATCCGCTTCACCAACTCCGGCACGGAAGCGGTCATGATGGCGGTCCGCGTTGCCCGCGCCATCACCGGCAAGGACCTGATTCTGAAGACCGATGGCTGCTACCACGGCAGCTACGACCCCGTCATCTTCCCTTCGGATGCGGCTGGTATTCCCAAGAGCGCCCAGAAGGACTCCATCATTGTCCCGTTCAATGACAAGAAAGCCGCTGAGAAGGCGATTATCGAAAATAAAGACAGGCTGGCTGCCGTCATCGTCGAAGGGGCGATGGGCGCCGGTGGTATGATTCCGCCGCGGGACGGCTACCTCGAGCACTTGCGCAAAGTAACCAGGGAGAACGGTGTTCTGTTCATCCTCGACGAGGTCATCAGCCTCAGGTTGGCCTGGGGCGGCGTGGCCGCAATCTTCAAGGTGAAGCCTGACCTGACCACGATGGCTAAAATCATCGGCGGCGGTTACCCGGTGGGCGCCTTCGGCGGCAGAGAAGAAATTATGCAGCAGCTATCACCCCAGGTGCGCAAGATAGTCCACTCCGGTACGCTCAATGCCAACCCCATCACGGCGGTGGCCGGTGTTGCCACGATGGAACAGCTCAATGCCGGCGTCGTCGACTATATCAACAAGCTGGGTGAATCCTTCGCTGAGGGCGTCCGCGCCATCTTCCAGAAGCTCAATGTCAAAGGGCAGGTTACCGGCATCGGCTCGCTGCAGAACGTCCACTTCAGCGATAAGTTGGTGATGGACGGCAAGACGGCCCGCGAATCAAACAAGGAGCTATTGCACCTGTACTACCTGGGGATGCTGGAGAGAGGCATTTTCTCGCCGGCGCGGTGTCTCTACGTGATGTCCACGCCAATGACGCCGAAAGACATCGGCACCACGGTGAAGGCAGTGGCAGACACGATGACCGGGCTCAAGCCGTACATCGAGGACCTGTGGCCCGAGCTGATTGGTCCGGCGCCAAAAGCCTAGCGCAAACGTGTTAAACCTTGATACATCATCCTTAGATGAAACGTACCCGTCATGGCGAGCCCCGATGCAATCGGGGCGAAGCGAATATGCTCCTCGCAATGACAGTTCTTTATTTAGTACGCTTGAATCAGTACTTTGACGCGCCGATTTCTTCCATCTTGCCGGTGACCATAAAGACGACGCGTTCGCAGATATTGGTCACGCGGTCGGCACTGCGCTCCAGGTTATGGGCGACCCAGATAAGACGGGTCGCCCTGGTTATTGTCCGGCCGTCCTCCGCCATAAAAGTGATAAGCTCGCGGAAGACCTGGTCGTAAATGGCGTCAATTTCGTCGTCCTCTTTGGCGATTTGCCGGGCGGCGGTCAAAGGGCTGGAGGCGTCCGCGCTTACCGCCACCACCGAAAACGCCATCCGGTTCTTCCGACTGCCCCTACTTCAGGTGTGAGGTATCGTTCAGTGTGATGAGCCGCGCCCGGCCGTCCCTGACGTGGACGACACTCAGCGACGCATTGAAGACGTCAAACCGGCGGTAAATGCTGGTGGGGGCGCTGAGCGCATAAATCGCCGCCACCTTGACCACCACCTCGTGGGTCACAATTACAGCCGTCTTCCCGGCGTTAGCCGCGGCAATTTTTTCGAACGTGCGGATGACGCGTTCGACTACCTGTTGGAAGCTCTCCCCGCCGGGCACGACGACATCGGTGGGGTCGGTGCGCCACTGCTTCCAGACCTCGGGCCAGCCGCGGGCGATTTCATCGATGTGCAGACCCTGCCAGTCGCCCAACCGAATTTCGATGAGGTCCTGCACCACCTCGGTCTTCAACTGGTGCGGCTCGGCGACGAGCAAGGCCGTGTTATAGGCCCGTTTCAGAGGGCTGGAGTATATGGCGCTAATGGGCGTATCGGAAAGTCGCGCCGATAGCTTCCGCACCTGGGCATAGCCTTCCTGGTTCAGGTCCTCGTTCGACCAGCCCATATAGTAGCCATCGATATTGGAGCTGGTCTGACCGTGGCGCACCAGAAGGATGGTTGTTGTCATCAGTACCTCCGCGGAAAACGCTCAGAACAATCGCCAGTCGCGCAGGCCCTGCTGGATGACCGCCAGGTATTCCTTTGAAGGCTGGGCTTCCTCGATTTGCCCGGCTTTGATATAGGTGACGGCTTCGACCGGCTCGTCGTCCTCACCAAAGACGATAACCTTGAGTCGATTGTAGTTCTGCGGGTAGCCCTCGAATCTATCGAGCTTCCGGAGACACTGCTCAGAAACCTCGTAGACGGCGCCCCGCACCCGGTCCCCCCGTGAGGCTTTGATGCTGGCCACCGCTCCCTTCCACTGCCGCGACCAGCCGACGAAGATGAGCTTATAGTTGGGCAGGACGGCGGTGAAGAGCGGCTTGCTGTCCGGACAGCGCTCCTGCATTTGTTTCTTATTCAGGTTGGAGCCATAGGCAAAATAGCGCATCTTATTCAACTCACAATTTGTCCCGTGACAGTATCACTGACATCTAATTCAAACGTATTAGAATTTAATTCATCACCATAAACAAAAGTGCCTGTCATTGCGAGCCCTTCGCTCCGCTCAGGGTGACAGGGAGGTCTCCTTTCCAAGGAGAGGGGGAGGTGAGGTCATCTGGTTTCACTCTTGTCTCCCTGACCGGGAGCCGGCGCCGTCTGTCAGCAACCCGGCTCGCCGGGATGGCCGCAATAACTCTGTCCTTTACTCATCTTGATGAAGTTGTTGCGGAAAAGCAAATGGATTTTGCGGTGAAGCGGCATCGGGGTCGAAAGATTGGTGAAGAAAGCGCGCAAGCTCGGCACTGCTCAAACTCCTCGTGTCTTATATTACAACTTTGCCACGAAGAGCGCTAGGGGGCAGGTCGTGAGAAAAATCACGGAGACCCGTCTCTTTTCTACTTATTGACACGTCTCCCAAACCGATATAGTATTGGAATGAGGGTCTCCAATTCCTTTCGGCTGCCCGGTTACGGGAAGGAGGTGGTTCAGATGGAGAGAACCGTTGTTCTCCTCATGGCCGGTGGTATCGGCGAGAGACTCCAACCTTTGACCAAAGAACGGGCCAAAGCCGCCGTTCCCTTTGCCGGCAAGTTCCGCCTCATCGATTTCACGCTCAGCAATTGCATCAACTCCGGCGTCCGTCAGATTTACGTCCTCACCCAGTACCGCTCCTGGTCGCTCCAGAGACATATCCAGGAAGGCTGGAGCATCTCCAGCTCCGGCCTGGGCGACTTCATTTACCCGATGCCGGCTCAGCAGAAGGTGGGCGCGGTCTGGTATAGCGGCACGGCCGATGCCGTGCGCCAGAACCTCGACCTGGTCCGGAACAAGGGCTTTGACCATGTTCTCATCCTCTCCGGCGACCACGTTTACAAGATGCACTATCTCCAGTTGCTCGATTACCACAGGCGAAAAAAGGCCGGACTCACCATCTCGGCCATCCGCGTGAGAAAGGAGCATGCCGCCCGCCGGTTCGGCGTCATTGAAGTGGACCGGGACAACCGGATGATTGGCTTTGAAGAGAAGCCGGCCGAGCCCAAGACGATGCCGGATGAGCCGGACTACGCTCTGGCTTCAATGGGCGTCTACGTCTTCGAGACCCAGGCGCTTATCGAAGCGCTTCAGGGTACGGAAGACGATTTCGGCAAAGAGGTCATTCCGCGGATGAGAAGCAAAGGTTACGACATCTTCGTCTACGATTACCAGAAAGAGAACCGTATCGAGGACTTCGTTGTCCAGGTGATAGACGGCCGCCGACGCAAAGTCCTCGTCGAGCGGACGCCTGATTCCGGCTACTGGCGGGACGTCGGCACCATCGACCAATACTACGAGGCGAGCATGGAACTGGTCGGCATCGACCCAATGTTCAACCTCTACGGCGAGAAATGGGCGCTGAGGACTTACCAGAGGCCTCTCCCACCCAGCAAATGCGTCCTCGGCGGCAAGACGCCGGAATCAATTGTCTGCGATGGCTGTATCACCAGCGGCGGGACGGTGTGGAACTCCATACTCTCGCCCGGGGTTATCGTTGAAAGAGATGCCTCCGTCGAGCAATCGATAGTCTTCGATGACGTCAACATCGAGCCGGGCGCTCGTGTCCGCCGCGCTATCATCGATAAGGAAGCCCGGATTCTAGCCGGCGCCAGCGTGGGCTACGATGCCGAAGCCGACCGGAAGCGGGGGTGCACCATCGCTGATTCCGGTATCGTCGTCGTGCCGAGGGAGCTGGTCATCGCCCCGGCTTAGCCGGAAGGGAGCTAGCCATTCTCCAGGACGCGGCGGAAGTTCTGCCAGAGAGGCACAAACCGCTCGGTGAGACCAAAGCTGTAGTTGCTCAGCGCCCAGAGATTGACCAGCCCCTGCACCATCCCGAATACAAGGGTGGCCACTGCCTGCTGGTCAATATCCGCCCTGACGCTCCCCTGCCTCGCCCCGGCCGACAGCAGGTCGCTCAGGCGACCAATATAGCTGCTAATAATATCGAACGCCTTGCGATTGAGCTTCTTATCGCCAAAGCTGACCACCTCGGCGATGACCTGGAAGGAGCTGCCGTGTCTCTTCTCGATGGCTTTCAAATGCTTTTCGAGGACATCGCTGATGGTTTCCAGAGTAGTGTGCTTCTCCGCGCTTTGCAGAGCCATATCGCCAAGAAGGCTACTACCCGCATGGTCGAGCAGGAACGATAGGATTTCTTTCTTGCTCCGGAAATGGCGGTAAATGGCTCCCTCGGATATGCCGGCTTCACGGGCAATCCGGCTGACGGTGAGATGCTCACTGCCACGCTTGATGATTAGTTTGCGGGCCGCTTCGACTATCTGTCTCTGCCGTACCAGAGTGCTTTCCCGTTTCTTGGCCACAGAAATCCTCTTTCAGTCTTTCTGCCCTAATATAGCATATTGCCATAGGCAGGTCTACAACAGTAAGCGATGATTGAAGACCATATTGACACGGCCTTGGCCCGGCAGGTTACAATTAGACATTGCCGGTGGGAGAGATAAAGACAATGGAAAGCGGCGAAATCAAGCTGGTCCGAAGCCCGGACACCCTGAGGAAAAATCGCGTGCCGCCGGGACAGAAGCTGACGGAGAGATTCCCGGTCCTGCACTACGGGCCCGTGCCGGCGATGGACGCCAAGAGGTGGACGTTCACCATCAGCGGGCTGGTCGACCCCCCGCGCCAGCTCACCTATGACGAGTTCAAGAAGTTGCCGCGGGTCAGGGTGTTCTCCGATATTCACTGCGTGACTACCTGGTCGCGGCTGGACAACCTGTGGGAAGGCGTCAGCGCCTCGGCCATCAGGGACCTCACCCGAATTCTGCCGGAGGCTAAGTTCGTCATCGTCCATGCCGCGCCGAGCTTTACGACTAATCTGACGCTGGACGATTTTTTTGCCGAGGACGTGCTGTTGGCCGATAAATATGAGAGGGAGCGCCTTACCACGGACCACGGCTATCCGGTCCGGCTGGTCGTGCCGAGGCTGTACTTCTGGAAGAGCGCCAAGTGGGTGACAGGAATCGAGTTCACGGCGCAGGACCGGCCCGGTTTCTGGGAGAGCCGAGGCTACCATAATCACGGCGACCCGTGGCTTGAGGAGCGGTACGGCTAGACCTCGTACTTGCTCTCTTCGTTGATTGGCCGCCATTTGCCCCAGGAGAAGAGCCTGGGGAAGAAGACCTTCCGCAACTCCTCGACGGTGAACAGCGACCCTCCGGCAATAAGGATGATTTCCCAGTCCTCCCAGCCCAGCGGCACGGTCTGGAAAGCCACCTGCAGGAAGGGCACGTAGACCACCGCCATCTGCAGCAGGATGGCAACCGAAATCGATATTATCAGCCATTTATTGCGGAACATGCCCAGCTTGAAGGTAGTATATTCATCAGACCGCGCGTTAAAGGCTTTGAACCACTCAAAGGTGACCATGGTGCAGAAGGTAACCGTGCGCGCTTCCTCGAGACTCATCCGCGCCTGAGCCCAATTGAAAACAACAAATATGCCCACGCTCATAAGTGTTGCCATGAACAGGATGCGGAGAAGCATCCCGGGAAAGAGCAGACCGACCTGGGGGTGGCGGGGCGGCTGCTTCAGTTCATCGCCAAATTTGGGTTCCAGCCCCAGCGGTATGTCTGCGGCGGTGTCCGTGACCAGGTTATTCCAGATGATTTGCACCGGCAGCATCGGCACCTGCCCGACGAAGGAGACAGAAAGCGTCAGGGCAATCAGTTCGCCCAGGTTGGTGCTCAGCAGAAAGAATATTACGTTGCGCAGTCGGTTGAAGATAGCCCGGCCTTCTTCTACTGCCGCCACCACCGAGGCAAAATTATCGTCCGCCAGTACCATATCGGCGGCTTCTTTAGCCACATCGGTGCCGGTGATGCCCATCGCGATGCCGATGTTCGCCGCCTTGAGCGCCGGGGCGTCATTGACGCCATCGCCGGTCATCGCCACCACTTCGCCGCGACTCTTCAGAGCGTTGACGATTTTCAGCTTGTGCAAAGGCTCGATACGGGCGAAGACCGAGATATTTTCGATTTCCTTCTTGAGCTCTTCGTCGGACATCTTCGCCAGTTCGGCGCCGGTGACCGCTTCGCCCCTGGGCAGGTCCAGCTCCCGCGCGATAGCCTCCGCAGTCACTTTGTGGTCGCCGGTGACCATAACTACTCTGATGCCGGCCTCGTGGCAGAGGCGTACCGCTTCTTTGACCTCCTGGCGCGGCGGGTCGGCCATACCCACCAGCCCCAACAGCACCAGCTTGCCGCGCAGGTCCTCGTCTTTCAAGCCTTCGTGCTCCGGTGGTAATTCCGTGTAGGCGATGGCGATAACCCGCATCGCCTCCTGAGCTATCGACAAGTTGGCCGCCATAATGGTCTGAACATCATCAGGCGTGATGGGCACCGCCCGGCCGTCTTTGAAGATGGAGGCTGTCTGGTTCAGCAGGCGCTCCACCGCGCCCTTGACGTAAGCCACCTTTCCCCCGTCGCGGGGATGGAGCGTGGCCATATATTGTTTCTCACTCTGGAAAGGGATTTCGTCCAGCCGCGGGAATGCCAGCTCCAGCTTCTCTTTGACCATCCCGGCTTTCGCCGCCGCCACCACCAGGGCGCCTTCGGTGGGGTCGCCGAAGATATTGCAGGTGTCACCCTCGCAGGTGAGCAAAGCGTCATTGCAGAGAGCGCCAATCCTGAGTAGCAAAGCCAGGGTCGGCTCTTTCCCAGGAGTGATAGCCTGCCCCTTGCGGCGGAACTCGCCCACCGGCTCGTAGCCCTGGCCGGTGACCTCAACCACCTGGCCATCGGCGTAGATGCGCTGGACGGTCATCTCATTCATCGTCAGCGTGCCGGTCTTGTCCGAGCAGATGACCGTGGCCGCCCCCAGCGTCTCCACCGCCACGAGTTTGCGGATAATGGCGTTGCGGCGCGCCATCGCCCGCATGCCGATTGCCAGAACAACAGTAACTACCGCCGGCAAGCCCTCCGGAATCGCCGAGACCGCCGCCGCCACGGCCAGCAGGAACATATCGAGCAGGCCCAACCCTTTGAGCACCCCGACCACTATCAGGACGGCGACTATGCTCAGGAAAAGGATGATAATATAGCGGCTGAGCTTACTGATGCTTTTCTGCAGAGGTGTCCGCTCCGGCTTGATTTCCTGAATTGCCGTGGCAATCCGGCCGATTTCGGTGGACATGCCGGTCTGCACGGCGATGGCGGTCGCCCGCCCGTAAGTGACGATGGTGCCGGAATAGACCAGATTCTTTCTCTCCGCCACCGGCACCTCGCCGGAGAGGGTCTCGGAGTGCTTGTCCGCCGGCATCGATTCGCCGGTGAGCATGGCCTCATTGACCTTGAGATTGGAGACCTCGATGAGCCGGGCATCAGACGGGACTTTATCGCCCGTCTCCAGGATGAAAATGTCTCCGGGGACAATCTCGCGCGCCGGAATAAGCGCCATCTTGCCGTCGCGCCGGACCCGTGCCTTGGGCGCGGCCATCCGCACCAGCGCTTCCATCGCTTTCTCGGCGCGGGTCTCCTGGATGAAGCCGATGGTGGCGTTCAGCAAAAGCACGCCCATAATGACGCCGGCATCCAAAATGTGCTGCAAGACCGCGGAGATTATGGCCGCAATAAGGAGGACATAGATGAGCGGGCTGAGAAACTGGCTCAGAAAGACCATAATCGGCGAGGTCTTCTTTTTACCCTTGAGCTCGTTGTAGCCGTACTGGCGCAGGCGGGCCGCCGCTTCGGCTTCACTGAGGCCGGGGCGATTGGACTTCAGCTCGCGCAGGACTTCATCCGGGCTGAGGTTGTGCCAGTTTTTGTCCATAGCGTACTGCCAGCGAGACTACGCCCGGGATTCCTGACGGCAGAAGCGGATGATTTCGGCGAAGTTGTTGACGCGGGTGAGATTGTTGGTCTCCAGGAAGCCGTCATAAGTCAGGCTAATCCACGGCTTTTGGTAGATGGCGCTGAACTTCTCTGACATCGCCGCCACGATGCCGCCCGGCATACACCCGTGAGGCATCACCGAGATGACGCCGGCAAAATGAGGCGACTCCAGCCACTCCACCCCACTCCCGATGCTCAGCACCGCCTCACTGCCGCAGCGCGGGGAGAGATGCTCGGCGGACTTTTCCAGAATCGCGGCGGTGGAAGGCTCCCTGCCGTTCAACGCGCCATGATAGCAAGACTCTATCTTGTGCTCATCATACTCCTGGACACGCTTGCGGATGTAGCTCTTGACCATTTTCTTCAGAGCGCGGTTCTTGACCGCGTCCTCGAGGTTGCGGTAGGCCGTGTACTTAATCCACTCGCCCATCGGCGAGACAACAACTTCCAGCCCCGCCGCCTCGCACACCTTGACCAGGTTGTTGTTGCTGAACTTGTTGGTGCGCAGGAAAATCTCGCCGTTAATGCCGACGAGGAGTCGCTTGGGCAGGCTGGTATCTATTAGCGCCGTGAAGTCGGCGACCGCCTGACGCTGGACATCGGCGTAGGTTTCTTTCCGGCGGATGCAGTCGGCGATACGCCCCAGGTAAACCTCAAAGAGCTTCTCCGCCTCGCCCTTCACTTTTTCATAGGGCCGCGTGCGCCAGAGCAACTTCTCCAGGCAATCGATAGCGACGACGCCCTTCCAGGCAAGCCGCTCGAACTCGGTGCCCAGATTCAAATCGCGGTAGGCATTGTTAGAGTTGGTGCTGCGGATGGGCAGGTTGAAGCCGATGTCCTTGAGCGCCAGGCCCTGCTCGATGGCATACTTGCCCAGCCGGCACGGACCGTAGGAGCCGGACATAAAGCCTTCCGCGTTCTTGAAGTCGGTGCCGTTTTCATAGAAGGCGCGCATAAACCCGCCCAGCGTCACCCGGTAGGGCAGGCACTCCGTGCCCGTGGTCACTGTGTTGCTGTACAGGATGTTGCGTTCGTCAGGTTCGGGGAGGACGACGGCCCGCACCCCGTAAGCCTGCATTGCCGCGGCGACGACGTCGGCGTGGGGCGACATCCGCGGGATGAGCAGGGTCTTGCTGGCACTGATGACCGTGGTGCTACCCCGGTAGATGTCTTCTCGGTTGACCTCCGCGGGCTTACCGGAGCGGGCGTAGCTCCTGATGGTATCGACGAAGGCTTCCAGCCGGGTGACGATGCCGGCCTCGGCGGCGTGCTCATCAATCTCCAGTTGTCCGAGGGGCTTGCCGCCCATAATGTCTTCCAGCAGGCCGATGATGAAGGAGTTCGGTCCGCAGCCGAAGTTGGTCAGCGCCAGCCCGTAAAGCTGAGGGTCTTTTGCGGTGATGGCGGTAGCGGCGATGAACTTGCTCTCGTACGACCAGTAGGGACGGTCGGAGTAGTCCCTGGCATTAACCGATGTCAGTGGCAGAAAATCAATCGGGATGGGGATGACGCCCAGCTGGGCCAGCTTCTCGGCGATGCCCAGGTTGGCGCCCGCGTCCTGCGACATATAGGAGCGGGTAAGCAGGACAACGCCCAGCTCGCCCGTCTCTTTCAACTGCCTGAGCAATTTCTCACCCAGGGCGGCACGGTCGACATCATACTTCTGCTGGGCGGCAATCCCGGCCTGCGCCGCCTGCCGACCGGCGTCTTTGCTGAAACCCAGCTTCAGTGCAACATCAGTGAGATTATGAATAACCTCCTCGTCGCCGAGACTGAAGTCGATGATGGGACTGAGCAGGCGGTCGCCCATGTCGAGCACCTGGCGGACAATGAAGGGCGATGCCTGCACCAGAGGGCAGGCGTACTTCTGGTTTTCTTCGCCTTCTTTTTTCCCCAGCCGGATGAAGCAGGGGTGGAGAACGAAGTCGACCTTGTCCTTGAGGGCGGCAATATGCCCGTGGACGAGCTTCACCGGGAAACAGCTATCGGTGTAGCTCACTTCCACCGACTGCTCCATAATCTCCTTGGTCGTCTTGCCGGAGAGGAGAGTCCTTACCCCCAGCGCGTTGAGGAAACCGAGAAGCAGAGGTGCATAATCATAGGCAAGCAATGCTCTGGGGATACCCACCAGAAATCCGCTGCCCGTGTTTTCCTTATAATCCCGGAAAAGCAGTTTCTCTCTTTCGTCAAAGAAGGTCTCGCGGCATGCCTGGCTGAGGGTGCTGTCATATTTATCGCAGCGACTGCCGTAGAAGGTCGGCTTGTCATCCGCGGTTTGCATGCGAGTGATGGTGCAGTTGTTATCGCAGGCTTTGCAGATGAAAGTGGACAGCTTGCATTCGCTGTCAACGACCTTCTGGAAGCCCTTAAACTTCGATTTCTGGCCGGCGGCGGCCTCTTTCGCCAGCAAAGCCGCCCCGATGGCCCCGCTCACTTCCCGATGCTCAGCCACGGTCAGCTTCCGGTCCTTGAGCTGTTCCTTGAAGGCGGCAACGACGGCCTGATTGTAAAAGACGGCGCCGGTCAGGATGACCTTCTTGCCCAGTTTCCGGCTGCCCACCACCTTGGACAGGTAGTTCTTGGCGATGGAGT
>Ga0315296_10001227_pt1 | contig 22411 bp, 22 predicted proteins | sample YL17G14_18_MG_FD_203921 | JGI IMG/M metagenome (GOLD analysis project Ga0315296, IMG submission 203921) | Sediment microbial communities from Yellowstone Lake, YNP, Wyoming, USA - YL17G14_18 | ecosystem: Environmental > Aquatic > Freshwater > Lake > Sediment | place: USA: Wyoming | collected...
TCCTTTCTATGCCTATGAACTGAGTGAAGATTGCATTGGCTGTGGGGATTGTGCCTACATCTGCCCTACTGGCGCCATTCGGATGGGACCTGATGGAAAAGCTGTACTCCCAAAGGTAAAGATACCTTATCCTGAGATCGAAGCGATGATGCAAAGAGAAACGGTAGCTACTTCCTAGAGCGTTGGCTATTAGTATGGTAGAAGAAGAGGCACAGCCACTGGACATTAGTTTGTATGTTTGTTTCTAAGACTTAGCAGTGGCTGTGCCTTTCTGCGAGATGACTTCACCTGTAGCCTGATATATTATGTGTGACCCCCACTGAACGATAGCCCAGAATGTGTAGCTGGGTCACAATCGCTTGGATTGTTACCCCCGAAAAAATAAAAAAGGCTGGAGAGATATTCTCCTGCCTCTTCAAACTGTGTGTATTCTAGAAGCCAAACAGTGCCGGCTGCCCTGCTTTTCTCTGTGCTGCCTCCTCCTCTTTCTTCTGCCGCCTCTCGGCCCGGTCGCGCTCCTCCCTTACCGTAGTTCTCTTGTGGTAGAGCCACGCTTTAAGCCGATAGAGCTCCCTCATCTGCTCATCATCTAGTTTGTCCACGGCGATATCCGGGGGCATTGTAACCCCCGACTCCTTGGTGCGCCACTTCTCATAGACCTTACCAGCGACGTAAAGGTATATCTGCGCCCAGTCATGATCCATGGGTTGAGTCAGGGAAGCCGTCATAAGATAGGCGCAAGCCTCAGAATCGGTCCCGGTCATCTCCTCCCCCTTGAGTGACTTCATATTCATCACCAGTCTTTCCAGGGTGATGGAGGTCTTCAGCCAATCGGGGAGGGTATCGCCCCAGCCCCCCGGAAAGACAAGGATAGGATCTGTCAGAGCACCTACTATGTCGGAGATGCCTTTCTCAATCTGTCGTTCAGTTGTCAATTGTCACCTCCTTATCCTGTAGCCCCACATGCTGTATCACCCCATTGGCGTCTATATTTATCTTGATTTCCTGCGCTTGGAATGTCCTGATGGTGGCGATTACATTAGGCGTGAGCAAAGCGGTTCTAACCTCCACCCTGTCGCTCAGCGCATCCAGGGTCTTCTCTTGCGCTGGCGTCAGCGGCACATATGATATAACCTTCATCACCTTATTCACCCCCTTTCTTCGTGATCGGTAACGATGAAATCTTTGCCACTGTTTCTCAATGGTAAGGTGTCCATAATGCTTTCTCCCTCTTTCGTTTCTAAAAAGAGCTTTTTAAACAACAGGTTCCGGGGAAGGCACTCGTTGAGGAGCTCCAGAGCCTGGTCACCCTGGATATTGACACCCTCGGCTCCATCCTTAGCTATGCGCTTGGATAGTAGCTCCTTGAAGGCCCCCAGGGTGTAGACACCCTTCCTGACTGGCTAAAGAACGCCATCACCCTGGAGAGGCTGGCGATGAACATGAAGGCACTCAAAGGAGAGGAGATGACCGGGACAGATGCCGAGGCTTGTGCCTATCTCTACACGGCAGCCCTGACTCAGCCGATGGACCACGACTGGGGTCAAATCTACCTCTATATCGCCACCCAGACCTATCGGCGGTGGGGTAAGAATGAGATGCCACCAGATATAGCGGTCGAGTCCATCAGCGACTACCAGATGCAGGAGCTCAACCGCCTCAAGGGCTGGCTCTGCCAGAAGCGGACTCAGATAAGACTTGAGCGGGATAGAGCCGAGAGGCGGCAGAAGAAAGAGGAGGAGGCAGCACAGAGAAAGGCAGGGCAGCCGGCACTGTTTGACTTCTAGAATACACACAGTCTGAAGAGGCAGGAGAATATCTCTCCAGCCTTTTTTATTTTTTCGGGGGTAACAATCCAAGCAAAAGTGCAACATTACCTCAAAAAGGTGGGATGCCACTTGCCGGATTGCAGTCAGGGCTCCCCTAGCCGGAGGTGTCGGAGGTAATTTAAGCTACTAGGCAGAAAAAGTCTAAAACATCCTGCAGCACCCTGATTTCCCCTGGCAGAGCCTGCCGGTGAGCCAGAGAATTACAATACATTACTCACTACTGATATTCATAAAATCCCTTTCCTGTCTTGCGCCCGAGCCAGCCAGCAGTAACCATCCTTTTCAGTAAGGGCGGAGGGGCATACTGGGGTTCTTTAAGCTCCTCATATCTAGCATTGGCTGAGTGGTATATGGTGTCAAGACCGATTAAATCAGCTAGCTGTAGCGGTCCCATGGGATGATTTAAACCCAGTTTCACGGCATTATCAATATCATCTCTGGTGGCAATACCAGCTTCAAGCATACGAATGGCGTTAAGGGTGAAGGGGGTAAGTAAGCGATTTACAATGAAGCCCGGCATATCCTTGACAATCACTACGGTCTTGCCAATGGATTCTCCGAACACCTTACATTGTTCGACAGCTTCATCGCTAGTGGCGATGGTCCTAATAATTTCCAGAAGCTTCATCACTTGAACTGGATTAAAGAAGTGTAGCCCTAATACTTTATCTAGTCTGTCCGTAGCGGCTGCGATTTCAATGACACACATCGAGGAAGTATTGGTAGCTAGGATAGCACGTTTCGGGCATACTTTATCCAACTCGGCAAAAACCTGTTTCTTAATTTCTAAATTTTCAACCACAGCCTCTATGACTAAGTCACAGTCAGAAAACTCGCTTGTATCAGTGGTTCCTTTAATACGCCCCTGTATAGTGTCGACATCTTGTTCAGATATCTTTCCTTTCTCCACGCTCTTGATGAGTGAGCGCTTAATTGATGCCAGCCCTTTGCTGAGTAGTCCCTCATTAGCCTCCGAGACAATCACTTGGTACCCCGATTGAGCACAAACTTGGGTGATACCAGCACCCATCGTTCCACAACCGACTACCCCAACTTTGTTAATTTGCACGGTACTCCTTTGTTCATCTACTATGTTTACTTGCCTCTATAATTAGCCCTTCTCTTTTCTACAAAGGCCTTAATGCCTTCTGCGAAATCATTGGTGGAAACGAGATATTTCACCAGTTCTTTTTCGAGCTCCAGACCCTCCTCCAATGAAGTGCTTGTGCCTTTCACCATAGCCTGTTTTATTGCTCTTAGAGCCAAAGGGCCAAGTGTGCACATTGCTTCAGCCCATTTAATTGCTGCAGGCATAACCTCTGGTGCTGGCACCACCTCGTTGACTAAACCTATCTGGTACGCTTCCTGTGCATCAATGATTTTCCCTCCGAGTAGCATCTCGGCAGCTTTTGCCCATGGAATCATCCTGGGTAACCTCTGCGTGCCTCCCCAGCCTGGCATGAGGCCCAAGCTTGCCTCCGGTGTGCCAAACTGGGCATTCTCTGATGCTATTCTTATATCGCAGGCTAAGAGTATTTCTAGGCCACCGCCAAGTGCCAGACCATTGATAGCAGCGATAAGTGGCTTCCATATGTCAAGGCCGCGCATAGGTGTATCCGGGCGCTCCCAATATTGACCAGGGTGAGCCTGCTGAAAGGTGACCATCTCCTTCACATCGGCTCCTCCACAGAATGCCTTGTCACCGGTACCGGTTATGATTCCAACCCATAAGTCTTGGTCGTTGTTAAACTCCAGCATCCTGTCATGTAACTCATGCATGCCCTGTGCATTCATAGCGTTTCTGGCTTCAGGACGATCGAGAGTAAAGATGACAATTCTTCCTCGTTTCTCATAGGCAATCATGAAACAACACTCCGTTAAGCGCTGCCTTTTTGGCCAGAACCTGATGTTACAGTCTAGTCGTCGATCTTAGCTTCACGAATCCCATTTCGCCTCCCCAAGAGAACCCGAGGGTACTTTGTAGTACTGCTAACTTATCAGTTTGCCGCCATCAACAACGATGGTCGTGCCAGTAATGTAACTCGCCTTATCTGAGGCCAAGAATAGCACTACATTAGCTATTTCCTCTGGACTTCCAAGGCGTCCGAGGCAGGTTCTTCTTATCCGTTCAGCTCTAACCTCATCATCAACCCATATTGCCTGTGAGGTTCTCGTCTGAATAAGACCTGGAGCGACAGCAATGACGCGAATGCCATACTGCCCCAGTTCCCTTGCCAACCCGTGGGAAAGCATTATCAGTCCTGCTTTGCTTATGGAATACGGGACGAAGCCTGACTCTGGTCTGATTCCATCAACCGAAGCGATATTAATGATGCATCCTTCTCTTTGTTCTATCATCACTTTAGCTACTTTCTGTGACAGCAGAAAACTGCCCTTGAGGTTAACATTCATGATGTGGTCCCAGGTTCGTTCCTCGATTTCAATAAGTGAGGCAATGACTGGGTTGGTTGCCGCATTGTTAACCAGGATGTCAATTCTCCCAAACTCGCGTTGTGTTTGAGCCACCAAATTATCCAAGTCCTCACTTTTACCCAGGTGTGTGGGCACAACCAGTACCGGGGTGCCAATTTTTCTAATCTCGTTACCCACCTCGTCTAAATCGCCATACTTATTGCGGCTTGCTAGTACCAACTTTGCCCCACTATTAGCAAAGGCAAGAGCAATGCTTCTGCCAATACCCCGAGAAGCACCGGTTATGATAGCCACTTTCCCTTTTAGTTCCTCATTCATCTAGCTCCCCCCTGCTGATGGCGCGTGCAATGGTAAGCCTCTGAATTTCTGATGTGCCCTCATAAATTCTTGGTAATCTAACTGCTCGGTAAAGCCGCTCCATGCGAGAGCCCCTAATAAGACCTATGCCACCATGAATCTGCAAGGCTTCGTCAACAACATGCTGAGCCATTTCAGTAGCAAAGAGTTTTGCCATTGACGCCCGGCCAATAATTTTCTCCTCCTCACCGAGCACTGTCATTGACGCCGCTTGATAGACTAACAGTCTTGCCGCCTGAATGTTGGTAACCATGTCTGCCAGCTTAAACTGCGTGGCTTGGAATTCAATCAGAGGTCGTCCAAAAGCCTTCCTCTGCTGGGCATACTTCACAGCCTCCTCGTAGGCAACTTGGGCTAGCCCTACTGAGTTTGCCCCCACAGTGGTCCGGCACAAATCTAGGGATGTCAACGCTATTCGCATCCCCCTGCCCCGTTCTCCAAGAAGGTTTTCTTCAGGGACACGGAAATTTTCAAATATAAGTTCATACTCGGCACATGGGCCCATCAATTTCATAGCTTGGCAACTTAAGCCGGGCTGTTTGTTCTTGGTGTCTATGATAAAGGCTGATATTCCTTTGGGACCCAGAGATGGATCCGTTTTGGCATATACGGTACATACTTCAGCAGCTCCAGCATTAGTTGCGAAGCACTTTCTCCCGTTCATGACGTAGAAGCCATCTTTTAATATAGCCGTTGTTTCGATGCTGGCAATATCCGAGCCTGCGTTAGGCTCAGTAAGGGCATAAGAAGCTATCTTCTCACCCCTGGCAAGCGGGGGAAGATATTTTTTCTTTTGCTCTTCACTTCCGAATCTTACAATGGGATATCCACCCAACTCAGACATGACAAAGGTATCACTTGCTTGAACACATACTCTAGCCAGTTCCTCTCTAATAATGCATAATTGAATTGGTTTAATGCCAAAGCCCCCATATTCTTTAGGCATGAGATGGCGAAATAGCCCTTCTTCGGCTAAGAGCTTTACCACTTCCCATGAGGTTTCATCACGACTGTCGACCTCTGCGGCTATGGGCAAGAGTCTTTCTTCAGCAAACTTTCTTACCCGCTGCTTTAGCTCTTTTAGCTCCTCGCTATACTGAAAATCCATTATTGCCTTCCTACGATTTTGGTTGCATTGCCACCCAGGATAGCATCAATTTCTTCCCTAGTGAAGATAATGCCGGCTTGGTTAAGCGTGTCGGGGAGATGGGTAAAAGTTTTTACCCAGTCTGCTTGACCGCTTTTAAACAGCCTGAATGCTGGCCAATCGCTACCAAATAATACGCGTGATGAACCAATAGTATCTAAAATCGCTCTCAGCGGAAGGTAAAAATCATCAATGGCACAGCGATGGGTTTTTGGCTGCCACCCGGCAAGGTCAATATATACATTAGGTTTAGTGCTGGCAATGTTTAGCGCCTCTGGCCACCAACAAAAGCCAGCGTGTGCCAATATCAATACGAGACCAGGAAAGTCATTGGCCACTTCGTCCAGATAGATAGGGTAGCAGTACTTACTATAAAGTGGAATGGTTTCCGGTCCAGTGTGGACCAGAACCGGTATGCCGAGTTCATCTGCCTTTGCATAGAGCTTATAGCAGTTCTCATCGTTGGGGTAAAACCCGGAAGCTGGAATCAACTTGAGTCCCCTCATGCCCCATTCTTTAACCCCTGTCTCCAGCAATTTCACCGCCTCTTCCCTTCTAGGGTCAACGCCGACAAAAGCGATGAGGCGGTTGCTATATTTTTCAGCTATCTCGGCATATATCCTGTTTAACTCAGTGACGGAGTACCTAGCTTCGCCCACTGTCTTGGCAAGACCAAGGTCAAGGACGCTAATCCAGCTTTGGTCAATCCCGGCATCATCCATATCCTTAATTAGTAACTCGCCTGTCTCATCCCAGAACTCGGGTAGCCGCTGTTGAATAACCTGGGGAGACCTTTTAGACAGCGAGCTGAATAACCTAACCCAGCTATCCCAATATGGCTCAGCTATAAAATTGGCAGACATTAAATGCACGTGGGTATCTATGATCATAGTCCGTTCCTGATGCTAATTATTCTCTTCTCGGCTAGGTGTAGTTTGCCCGCACCTCGCCCTCACTTCGTTCTTTAACACCTTTCCTGAAGGATTTCTAGGCAGCTCCTTGACAAAGACGACCGACTTCGGCTTTTTATAGCTAGCAATGTGCTGTTTGCAGAATTCAATAACCTCCTCTTCAGTCATTTTCTCTCCAGGTCTCAACTCGACTACGGCTCTTATCGCTTCGCCCCATTGTTTGTCAGGAACACCAATGATAACCACATCAGCAATTTTGGGGTGACGCCAGAGCACTTCCTCAATCTCACGAGGATAAATATTCTCACCGCCACTGATGATCATATCTTTCTTCCGACCGACAATATAAAGGCACCCCTCAGCATCAAGCCTTCCCAAATCTCCGGTATATAACCAGCCGTTGCGGATAGCTTCCTCGGTCTCCTCCTTATTCTTGTAGTACCCTTTCATCACCACGGGACCCTTGATGATTATCTCTCCCACTTCGCCTACATCAACATCCTGGCCATTATCATCCACTACTCTTAACTGAGCAAAAAGCCCTGCCTTACCCACACTGGCTGGTCTTTCTAAGGAATCCCTGCCAGTAAGGAATACTACCCCATCTCCTACTTCGGTTAGCCCATATGCTTCATAGACACCCAAAGCGTTAGGAAAATATTGGGCTAGCTTCTTTCTAACCTCCACGGGCGTGATCTCGGAGCCACTCTGCAGCTGCATAACCGAGCTAGTGTCATATTTCTTCCCCTCGATAGCCTGAACAAGCATGTTAAATATGGTGGATGCAGCCGGGAAATATGCAACTTTCTCCCTTTGGATAGTCTGCATTATAGCTTGAGGCTCAAACCGTCTTATAATTACTGCAGTGCCGCCCAGCATAATCGTAGTGCCAAAGTGATTGTTTAATCCAGCGACGTGGTACATTGGCGATACCACAAGAGAAGTTTGCCCTGGCCGTAGCTCCCTGCCGATGATGACGCTTAGCATGGTGTATAGAACGTTCCCATGTGTGAGCATCACGCCTTTTGGCCTTCCAGTAGTGCCAGAGGTATGTATTATTTCACAATCATCTTCCAGTGAGATGTGCACTTCAGGCTCAGTATCCAGTTGCTTAGCTATTAGCTGTTCGTAATCCTGAGCATGTTCGTATGGATCTTCACCCACGCAGATGAACTTTTCTACCTTGATTAAACGGGAACGAATAGCAGCTACGCTGGAGGCAAGTTCCTTTTCGAAAATAAATATCCTGGCATCAGAATTATCCAATATATATAAGATTTCTTCGGGAGCAAGCCTGAAATTAACCGTGGCAAGAACACCCCCTGCCTTCAAGATACCAAAAAAGATCTCGGGATAATAGATGGAGTTCACCGACAATAGAGCTACTTTGTCCCCTTTCTTGATGTTCATCCCCAGAAGGGAATGAGCTAGACGATTAGCCCTACTATTAAGCTTCTTATAACTCAGTCTTACATCTCCACAAACGACTGCAGTCTTGTTTGGCACTTTACCTGCCATAAAAGTTAAAAGATAACCTATGTTCATCTTTAACTCTCCCAAAAAGTGCTAACTATCATCTCTAGAGCTGCCCTACTAAGAGCCTAAACTCCTACCGCCGTCTATGACGAAGACCTGACCAGTTATGAAATCAGCTTCGTCTGAGGCTAGGTAGCCGACCAAACTAGCTACTTCCTCAGGCTTGCCAAATCTACCTAATGGGATGGTTCGTAAATATCTTTGTTTAGCCTCTTCAGGAAGGGTAAGAAAGTATTCAGTGGCAATTGGTCCAGGGCAAACACAATTGACATTTATCCCATATGAAGCCACCTCCTTAGCCAGTGCCTTGCTGAAGGTAATGACGCCACCTTTGGCTGCAGAGTAATCGGCTAGTCCCGCGGTGCCCATGAGCCCGGCAATAGAACCGATACTTATAATCTTGCCCCTTTGCCTTTGTATCATGTGGTTAATTACTGCTCGAGTGCAGCTCAGCACTCCCTTAAGGTTTACGCCAAGTACCACATCCCAAACTCTCTCCTCAGATTGGCAAAACAGGGAGCGCGTTCCGTGAGGAGAGCCGCCGGCATTGTTAACCAGTATGTCTATCTTGCCAAACTCATCTAGCGCAGCCTTAACCATTTGATTTGCCTCTTCACTCTTGGTTACATCCGTCTTGGCAGCTATCGCCTTGCCACCCAAGGCTTTAATTTCAGTGACCACTTTGTTTGCTTGGGCAAGCTCTATATCAGCAACAAGTAGGCAAGCCCCTTCACTGGCTAGGTGAAGGCTGATCGCCTGCCCGATTCCTAGAGCACCTCCCGTCACTATGGCAACATTGTCTTTTAATTTCATATGGTGTACCCTGCCTTCTGCTAGATTTAGTCGGCTTACCTCAAATTAGCCTCAAACAGCCCACAATCTACACTAAAGATTGCAAGCTCTCTGACTATAGGCTTCAATTCCTTCCGTTAACCCTCGCTGGTTGCCTCAAGGAAAAGTTGAGCATTTCCCAAAACACGCTCTTTTAGTTTCTGCCTCTGTCTTTAAGATCTCCACTTTGTCAAACCTGCTGTTAATAAGGGCACTCAATTATCTCATCTATGGGCCAGCGACTAAGTAACTCGTAGCCTGTCTTGGTGACGCGGGCCATGTCTTCTAGGCGAACACCTTGGCCTAACCCATCACCTACCTGGGTCTCAATTAGAAAGACCTGATTCTCCTTAAGAGGAATAGGATGTTCCAGACTCCACTCGCGAGATATCAATGGCCGCTCGAAGTGAGTAAGCCCCATGCCGTGACAGAGCGCATTGCCAGATACAGCTGCCTCATCCCTCGCTGCCCACTCATCGGCTGCGGGGAACCATCGAGCTATATCTGCTGTGGTATTCCCAGCTTTGCATCCTTTATCTAAGGGTTCTCGCTGCCAGTAAGCAACCTTCTTGAATGCCTCTTTGATTTCGGGCCATGCCTTGCCGCAGACAAAGGTGCGGTAATAGCAGGTGTGATAGTGCTGGTATCGACAGCCATATGCATCGACAAAGACCACATCCTCGGGTCTGATCATCCTGTCCGTAAAGGTACGGATATTAGGCCATGAGTTTGGGCCTGAAGCCACCACAAACCCATCACCGGAAGTCGTGCCTCCACACCTATAAGCAGTCTGATTCATTATTCCAACAAGGTCGCTCTCTTTAACACCAGGGGCTATATTTTTACGGACTGCATAGAGGGCTGCTTCTGCTATAGCGCACGCTATCCTCATGCATTCTATCTCGTCTTGTGTCTTTATCTCTCTGGCATCATTCAGAGCCTCTATGCCTTTGGTAGTAACTCTTATGCCTGCGTCTCTCAGAATCTTTTCTAGCCTAGGTGAATAGATATCTATACCTAGAGGTTCATTGAGGACGTCCATCTCTTTCAACTCGCTTTTTATCTGTTCAACAAACTTAGGCACAATGCTATCAGCTGCTTCCAGACCGGCAACATGCTCTAGAAGTGGTGCTTGTGCATGTCTAACCTCAAGCCAAGGTGCATGATAAGCTTGTTGCTCAGCTATTGCACCATGCTCATAAAGTATGGGCTTTTCCACATTTACCCCAAATAGGAGATACCGCATTCCTATGGGGACAGGACCAAATGATTCAGCCTCGGTTAGATAAGGGAGTCGAAGAGCAGAACCGATATAGATCAAATTACAGTCCCTAAAGCATAGGATAGCTCCTAGGTCGTATTTTTTTAGTTGTTCTCTTGCCCTTTCTTTCCTTTCTCTTCGTAGACGATCCATATTGATGCGCTCTTGCCACCATAATTGTCCAGTGCCAAAAGTCTCGCGTAAAATACCTTGTGGGGAATATACCCTTTCTCGTCTTGTCTCTGGTGTATACTTTTCTTCTTTCACATCAACCCTCCTTTGCCTTGTCTTTCTTCTTGATAATCTCACCCTTTCTATGCTTAATATATTTGCACTTCCTAGGTTGTTTACACATAACCTCGCGGACTTTTTTTAATAACTTAAACTTTTAGGCCCCAGCCTAACCCTATCGTTTAGAGCTTTCCCATTTGCGCTAGTTCATCAGCTTCATCGTTAAGCCCCAGTGCCTCGAGTTTGGCTCGGGTAGGAACCCCAGTCTCCTTATTCCAACCATTTAGCTCATAATATTCATCTAGCATCTTCTCCCACTTCTTTCGATCAAATGCCAATCCATTGTTTGGACCTCCATGTATCGGTTCATCCATGAATCTGCCAACGAGAACGTCATCATTTCTCGTTATTCCCTCCCTACCTATAAAGGCTCGCTCTAGCGTATAGATTCTATCGCCAATCTCCCTCATCGTTTCTTCACTTACCCTGATTCCTGTAACGAGACCAAAGAGGTCTGCCATGTCCTTTAATGTCATCTCCATCACCAGGTACGTTGTGCTAAACTTGCACAACTCTAACGCATCTGCTATTGTGCATATATAAGTGTTCTCAAAAACCGCCTTTGCTATGCCTTCATATTGGCCAGGTTTATCACGGGCAGGCAGAGCTCCTCTCAGATGGTCAGCACCCCTAGTAGCGACTGCGTGACCGAAGGCGTAAGTTGGTGAATCCCTTAACTCAACGTTCGTCTTGAGAGCACCTTTGCTGTGAGTTATACACTTCTCTGCTCCTCTGCCTAGTTTCTGAGCAGCCCGTACAGCATCCTCCGCCAGGAGATCACCTATCCCCTCCCTATTGGCGATCTTGTGAACCATCTCTATCATAGCTTCGTAATTACCCCAGTCTAGCTCAATACCTTGTGTATCTTCTCTGGTTATTAGCCCCATCTTGTACCATTCCGTGGCGGCAGCTAACAATTGGCCACATTCAATCGAGTCCAAACCATACTGATTGCACAAAATGAAGCCTTTATAGATGGATGGTGCATAGGCATTGTCATTAAGTGACCCCCAACTTTCTTGGGTTGATAATTCGATTCCCACACCCTTCAGCCCAGCATAGGGTCCATCCTTGATCTCAAACCAGTCGCGACAGTGGTTAATGCAACCAAAACAAGCCTTGTCTTTGACGACATATCTCTCACGCAGGGTCTCACGTTTTATTTCATCAAAGCCCGAGAATCCCCCCGACTGCTGCGCGTTCCTCATCGTAAATCCTCCCCTTAGATGCCTCCCAGTGTACAAGTACTTAGTTCCATAGGTTGAGAGAGCCGGGTAATTCGGATTTTGCATCATCCTTTGCTTCAAACCCAAAACAAATGTTCTTAACGCATCTGGCTCGGCTACTTTAACACCTTTTGTCCCCCTCACTGCCACTGCCTTCAGATTCTTAGAGCCCATCACCGCACCCAGACCACACCTACCACAACACCCGTCTGCTCCCACCACTATGGCTGCAAACCTAACCAGATTCTCCCCCGCGGGCCCTATACAGGTTATCTGAATCCTCCGATCTCCCAGCTCCTTCTTAAGCATTTCTTGAGTTACATCAGTCATCTTGCCCCACAGATGCTGTGCGTCCCTAAGTTCAACTGTGTCGTCATCAATCCACAGGTATACCGGCTTATCTGACTTCCCAGTGAACACTATATGGTCATAGCCAGCAAATTTCAGCTCGGGGGAGAAATGTGACCCTGCATTTGAATCTCCCAGGATGTTAGTCAGTGGCGACATGGCTGTTATATTAAGCCTACCTGATGCTACCGGCGTCCCTGTTAATGGCCCGGTGCCAAATATCAACACATTCTCTGGGGCAAGGCCATCTGTTCCCGGCTTCACCTCGTTGTACAATATCCTGACATTAATACCCCTGCCACCTAGATAATTATGCATCAACTCCTTGCTCAAGGGTTCCTTTTCTATCTTTCCTGAGGTCAAATCTACCCTCAGTATTGTCCCCATCCATCCGTACATAACTTCTCCTCCTTCTTAAGCCAAAAAGCGTATGTCTTAACGACTACCTACCGCAAGTAACTGCTTCCTAAGATCCAACGGGCTTTTTGCTAGCCCTTCCTTCCAGGGTAAGATGCTTTTTCTGTTCCTGATAAGATTGTTCAGCATCCCTGCGTCCTTTGCCCTTCCCAATAATGTTGCCCCCACTATCCTGTTGTCAGCGAGCAAAATCTTCCTATATGTCTTTCTATTAGGATCAGAAAATAGTAACTCTGTCACTCCATCCTCGTTTGGGGCTCCAGATAAGCCAATGGAAGCAACAGTTAGACCGAATATGGTAGTTACAGTCTCCTTGAGCCCCCCTTCATATGCTTGTTTATAACCTGCCATGTTTAATCCTGCTATTCTTCCCTGTTTGCAGGCGTTACTCCAGTTGGGCAAAACTTCTCTCTCACCGGTGACCAGGTTTTTCCCTTCAGAAACATCGCCGGCAGCAAAGATGTTACGTATGTTTGTTTGCATCAGCTCATTTATTAATACTCCTCTGTTCACCTCGATGCCGCTACTACCCAGAAACTGGATATTTGGCCTCACTCCTGCTCCAACAATGACCATATCTGCCGCCAATTCCTCACCCGAATCTAAAACGACTACGGCCTTCCTCCCCCTCTTGCTTGTTTTTATAACTCTCCGTCCTCGGAGAATTGATACCCCATGGGACTCAATTTCCTTCTGGATAATGGCAGCGCAATCAGCACCAACAGTCATGGGCAGCACCTGCTCAGCTTGCTCGATGATGGTAAGTTCAATCTTTCTTTGGGCTAAAGCGTCACTTGTTTGCAACCCAATTAATCCCGCTCCAACAATAATTACCTTCCTGGCATTACTGGCGCACTTTCTTATCTTCTCCGCATCTTCGATTGTTCTTAGTGAAAAAACATTGTCAAGCTCCTCTCCTGAACTAGTTAAGTTCATTGGAGATACACCAGTTGCGATAAGGAGGTTATCGTACTCAACCTCCCTGCCATCCTCCAGCTGAACAGCTTGCCGTGACACATCCAGCCCTACCGCCTTGATTCCAAAGTTAGTCTCAACGTTATTTGTCCTGTAGAAGCCGGTATCAACAATAAACAGTTTCTCCCTTGGGAGATCACCCTTCAGGTAGTAGGTGAGCAAAACAGGGGAATAGGCATTGCATCTCTCTGCCGTGATTAGTGTAATTGGACAGAAAAGATCAACCCCACGGATAGCCCTGATGGCGCTCAAAGCTGCAGCGCTGTTGCCTACTATAACCTGTTTTGTCTTGCCCATCTTGTTTATTTTATTCCTTCATAAATGCCTTTGAGTTTTTCCGATAGGGCCACTTTCTTACGTATCATGGCGGTATCTGCTTCCCTAAATTCCAAAGCCCCTGTCGGGCAGAAGAGGACGCACTCCGGCTCACCATCACAAAGTTCACATTTTACAGCCACCTTCTCCTCAGTAGAAAATACTATATTCCCGAAGGGGCAAGCCAGGGTACAGATCTTACAGCCTACGCACTTCTCTTTTGAGACCCTGATTATTCCTAAGGCTTCTTCTTTGGTGATTGCACTTATCGGACATAGCTCTGCACAGTATGGTTGCTCACAATGAAAACAGGTCACTGGAAGACAAAACACTTCGTCGAAGCCAATGACCTGGATCCTGGCTCTCGCTGGATTGAACTCTCCGGTATTCTTTAAAGAACATGCTAATTCGCACAGCCTACAACCAGTACACTTATCTGGATCCACTGTTATTATCTTCACGGCGACCCTCCTCCTGTGAAAGCATAGTGCAAGTTTTTAATTGACCAGTCTTGTTACCTATCACACCCTTCCACGGCTATATTTTTGTTCATGATCATCCTCCTAATCCGTAGAGGCAAAGCCTCCACATAATAACCTTCGCCCCCGGCCCCCTAACCTTTCTGAGAGCTCGATGTTTTAGCACCAGCTAGGAGGTGACGAGGGCAGCCGGGGCTAGACTCCTCCTTACCCTTCTAGTCCTCTTCTGATAGAGACGCTCTTGACTCAAGACACGGTAAACAATAGTTAACAGCCTGCGGGCGGTTGCCACCCTGGCAGCGTTAGCATCCTTCCTTATCCTGAGCCGCTGGTAATAGGCATAGAGATCAGCGTCGCTACTAACAGCAGGCTGAACTGCCTCAATAAATGCGCATCTTAGCCACTTATTACCTATCTTAGTAATCCTGCCGTGAAACACCTTGCCCCCTGAGGCATAGGTAGAAGGGACTAAACCAGTGTAGGCGCATAGCCTCTTCTCATCCCTAAACCGACCGATGTCGTCAATTTCATTGGTGACAAGGACAGAGAAGAGTGGGCCAAGCCCTGGAATGCTTCGTAGTAGCTTTACCCTCTCATCTCCTCTGGCTAGCTCTGTTACTACCCCGTTGCTCTCAGAAATTTTCTGTTTTAGAACCTCCAGAAGCTCAAGTTCAGAGGCAAGAAGCTGATTATCTTGACCGGGTAATACTACCTGTTTTAGCCATTCCATCCCTGAAGCCCCAAATAGGTCTGAGACATCTGGGGCTTCTGACAGCACCTCCGGGTGGCGGTCAAGGATGGTGTGAATCCGATTCTTTACCATAGTCTGTATCCTGACAAAGAACATCCGCTGCCTTAAGACATTCTTAGCCTCTCTAGTCTCTTTATTAGGGACATAGGCCTCGGGTAGAAAGTCAGAGCGAAGGAGGTCACAAAGGATATCAGCACTTATCTTGTCCGTCTTGATTCTGGCTTCAGAAATAGCTCTCACCTTCAATGGATGTGCTAAGGCTACATCATCCAAAATCTCCTCCAACCAATCTTAGATAAGCCCCCAGTTTCTGGTTGCCTCCAAGACTGCTTTACCCTGCTGATAAGGCTCTAGAAACTGCCAGAGCTCTTTCCTGCTGTTATTCACTGTGCCCCTTCGTTCCACGTTGCCATCCCTATCTTTCACCACCATGTAGGAATACCGCTTATGGTAATCCACCCCGATATAATGCATAGCGCCCTCTTTAAGTTTTGGCTCTATTATGCCTTGAGCCTGGGAGGCGCACTATGCTTTCATGTTACCTTTTTGCCAAGCCCTCATTCGGAGATACCCTAGCGATAACGCTAGGTCCCACTTGTCCAGTTTCAGGGGTTCACTCCAGTTTCCTGCCTCTTGTAGTATTCTGTCTTCGTAGGTACATCATCCATTCTGTAACCGCTGGAGTAGCGCTAGTTTTGCTCCCCCTTTCTATGGCTGGGATATGCCACTTTTCTTCTCCTTCAAGAGGATACCGCTGCTGTCTGGGCTTGAGGGTTGCTTTAGTGCCGTCTAAAGTTGCACTACAAACCCTTACCAACTACGGGGCAACCATTTCCATAAGCTCGGCTACACTTTTCAGTTTCTCCAACTCGAACATGGTTTGCACTATCTTGTCAGTCTTATCCAAAGGCAGAACCTTACGTACGTTCTCCCTAAACTTCTCAATCAGTTCTTCATCTGTGACTCTAAATTCTTCTGGCCGCCACAGTCCCTTCCTATATAGAGACGTTCTCTTGAAGGTTTGCCCTTTAGCTACAACTTCGGCGCTCCACGGTTCAGCCATAGGGTCTTTAAGCCTTGCTAAACCAAATTCTCTTTGATCACAAGTCACTTCAAACTCCACCCTCTGCATAAATTCTCGTATCTTCGCGTCTTGCCTGATTTCGGGATCTAGCCAGTGGGCAGGGTGGATCCTGTAGATTGCGCAGGCCATGGCATAGGGTGGCGAAAAAGAGAAGTCTAGATCGCTTGCCAATTTGTTTTCGCCTATGGGCTTATGCTCGGTCAGAGGCCATACCCCGGCTGTTACCTTCTGTATATCCTCCGGCTGAAGGTCGTTTTCCTCCATGATGCGGATAAAATTGTCCACAGCGCCAGCTATGCAAAAACCAATAGGGTATACCTTGTAGTTTATTTTGTGCAGCCACTTTGTACCGAGATCTTGTAACACCGCCGCGGCATTCCATTGCGATTGGCCAGTGAATTTCCAAAAGCAGTGTGCTCCTTGGAAAAGATCAGTATCTCCTGTGAACCCCCTCTCAGCCAGTAATGCTGACATAATGCCTCCTTGGGCTCCCCATCCAGAGAGGCCATACTTCGTCATCCTGCCAGGTGCGGTGTCTTCCATCTTGGTGAGTAGATTAGGCGGGCAAACGTAGCCAGCTATGCCTATAGCGTTAGCCATTTGTTCTTGATTAAGACTGATAATTTTCCCGGCACTTGCTGCAGCTGCAATGGTAGTGATAGCCCATCCGGCATTTTCTCTGAGATCTACTTTGACCTTCTCATCTCCCTCCTTGGTAACAGTGAGATGGGGTTGTTCTGATGCCTGAAGCTTTGTCGAAATCTCGTGGCCAAGGGCAATAGCTAAGAGTAAGTCCTTGCCTGAGGCATGGGCGTTCTCTGCTGGCGCCAGTGATGCTGCAATCACAATTGAAGTATCATGTCCTACTCCCGCAGCTCCCGCATCGTAATCCAGGGCATTAATCAGTTCGCCATTGGCAAAAGCGGCATTAGTGCAAGAAACTTTAGAACCTGTCCCAATTATGGTTGATTCAGGTGGCCCAGCTAACCTTCTAGCTACCTCTACTGCAATCCTCCCTAGACCAATCGAAAGCCCACCGATGGCACATCCAATCGAGTCCAGGAGAACACGCTTTGTTTCATGTACCACATCTTCAGGTAGATCACTGAATTGAGCCTTAGTTGTAAAGTTCGCCAATTCTTCTACAATATTTCCCATTTTTACCTCCTATTATTTCTCTACTCAGGCACGTAGTTAATATTACCTAATAGTTTACTTCACATTTACCACCTCCCCGCTTTTAAATCCATATGTTAAGATTGCCAACCTTGTGCAATATAACTTCTTAACCAGCTGTTCCACCTCTTTGCTATTAGATACATCAGCTTTAATGGGTTGCGCTTGACGTCCCACGGATTTAACCTCGTCAGCCACCTTCTTGGCTAATTCAAGGTCTACATCATTAACTACTACATCATTAACTACTACATCGGCACCTTCTTTAGCCAAGGCAACTGCAATTGCCTGCCCAATTCCTCGACCGGCTCCGGTTACTATGGCTACCTGACCTTCTAATCTCATTTATTTTCGTCCTCGTTATTATTTCCCCTAGTTTTGGAAGATTTTTAGCAACCTAACCAGTAACGCTCGCATTACAACCAGTAGCTATGCTTTGGAGCTTTCCAATGTTGGGGGTGATCAGCGCCAATATTTCTTCCCCCACGTCCTCCACATTCTCCAAATGCTCAAGTTTGTTAATGAGTTTATTAACAAGCTCATCGCTCAGTGGCAAGTAAGAAAAAGACGCACACAACTTAAACTTCTCTATTAGTTCATCGCGTGTCAGTGGGTTCTCGGGAGCTCCTTTGGCATAATCACACTGCTGTGAATACTGGGTGCCGTCCTTGAGCATTAGAGTTACTTTGGCTGCCCACGTAGGCAGCTCTTTATCAAGTGAGGCGGTTATCTTACTCATCAGCTCGCGGACATCAGCCCTAGACCGCTCCGCCTCGGTATAATCGTCCAAGAAAACCTTTCCCTTTAAGGCTGCTGTTGCCACGGCGTACGGTAAGCTAAACTGGCAATCGACCATCCCAACCGGATGCCATCTTTCTGGTAAACCCACCCAATGATAGGCCTCAGGGCATATATTGACCTGTATACCTTTGATGTTCTCACTCTTGATATTGTTGTCTGCAATAAGATCCAGTGTTGCAGTGACCGACGTATGCGTGCCCCTACAGCTGGCGAACGGTTTAAAGCCTGTCTCGACACACATCCAGTTAACACCCAGCTCCTTGGTTAGTACGGCAGGGTTCTCTTGCCCAAAGCAAAACTGGTGAAGGAATCCCATCTCCCCGGCCAAAGCTGCATGAGGTCCTGTGATACCCCTCTTGGCCAACAAACAGGCTTGGATTGCATTCTCAGCTATGAACGAATGATGGGTTCGCACCGCTAAAGTGCCTTCGTCGTACATTTCCCAATCATTACCCGGGACAAGAACTCGAGCAATCCCCATGGCATCCTGCATCTGTTTCATATCAAGGTCGAGCAGTTTGGCAACACCTATGGTCGGTCCAAATATGAAGAAGCCTCCGTGATTCTTATACCTGCCACATACGTAGGCCATATTTGCGGCAGTGCCAATACGTACCAGCAACTCAAAAGCCACGATAGAAGCTGTAAGAAATTCTTTCCCAGTAACCTTCCCCCTAATCCCAGTGGCAGCCATCAAGGAAGGCAAACAGTATTCTGAGATATGACACGCGATGTTATGTAGGTCACCCAAGTCTAGTGCACGCCCCATGGCCCCTATAGCGAATGCTACCATTGTAGCTGGTGCCTTCCCGCCATAAAAAGGGATCTTCATCTCCTCCTTACCACCCTGTTCCTTGACGAAGTCAACTATCTGGGCGATTCCTTCTGAACCTGAGCCACCGATCGTGACCGCAAACTGATCCAGAATATGTTGCTTTGTTGAGTCTACAACGTAAGACGGTATGTGCTCGTATTGCGTCAGCTTTGCAAACTCACACAGCTTCACCATCGGATCTACCTCGATAGCGTTAGCCTCTTCCCTTAGTTTGGTTATGTCTCCATTTGCCTCCAATGCCTCTGACACGAGTGTCACCTCCTTTTCCACTTTCTTAGCATACAAGCACCTACTTGGCAGACATTAGGCTCGGCAGCCATAATATGATCTGAGGGAAAAGTGTGAACAGGGCTAATACACAACATAGCACCATGAAAAACGGGAAAATGCCTCTGATAACTGTCTCTGAAGGATACTCCCTGGCTATTCCCTGGATAACGAACAGATTAAGGCCTACTGGAGGCGAAATCAGTGCCACCTCACAAAGGACTACCAACACCACCCCAAGCCAAATGGGGCTATATCCAAGTGCTATTATAACAGGAAGGACAAAGGGCAGAGTTAGTACTATCATTGACACAGGATCAATAAACATCCCCAAGAAGATATACATTAGATATATGCCAGCTAGAAGAAGCAAGGGGGGCACGCTCCAGCCGGTAACCGCCTCCGCCAGCCAAGCTGATACCCCCAGGTAGGCTATAGCATTTGAGAGAAGAGTAGCTCCTACCATAATAAACATAATCATGCACGTCGTTTGTGTAGTGGCCAGGCAGACGTTTTTCAGCAACTGCCAGCTTAGCCTTCGTCTCACAACAACAGTGCAAAACCCTAAGAAGGCACCTATTGCCCCTCCTTCAGTGGGTGTGGTTACCCCGACGTAAATCCCACCCAACACGGCAAAAATAATCGCCCCTACCACCCACAGGTCTTTCAAGGTCAGCATTCTTTCTTTCCAGGAGACAGGTTCACCCTTAGGCGCCGATCTAGGCTGCAAAGCTGACTGGACACTGATGCAGATCATTAATGCTATAGCCACTATTATACCTGGTATCATTGCAGCTGTGTAGAGCTTAGCTACAGACTGTTGGGCCAACCATCCATAAATGATAAGCATGTTACTGGGAGGAATAAGAGTGGCTAGAGTTCCTCCTGCTGCCACTGAACCAAGCACCATCTTTGGCTCATAACCCCGCTTAAGCTGCTCGGGTATAGCTACTTTACCTATAGTGGCAGCACAGGCTACACTTGAGCCACTCATGGCACCAAACACGGCGCAAGCCGCGATGTTTGTCAACAGCAACCCCCCCGGGGCACGCCTAACCCAGGGTGAAATACCTCGATATAATAGTTCGCTCATGCCCCCGTGCAAAAAAAACTCTCCCATAAGTACGAAGAGTGGAATAGCACAAAGGATATAGTTGGTTGATGTGGCAAACATCATATGGCCGAGCGAAGCAATCGGCCTACCCGCCAGCACAGTGATGCCCATTAGGCCTATTGTAGCCAAAGCAAAGGCAACCCATTGCCCGCAAGCCAGTAATACGAGCACACAACCAACCAGTACAATTAGTAAGACACTAAAGCTCGTGACCTCAGTGCCCCCCTTTCACATAATAGCTCCGTCCCTCAAGATCGCTTTTGATTGAAAAGCTTAAAGATATGAACAAATAATTCCAAACCTAATACGCACAAGCCTAGAGGCAGCAGAATCTGGGGTATGAACAGGGGAAGTTTAAGGGCCGCCCAGCCTATAGCATGCAGTCTGTAGGAGTCCAGGACCAGGTTTACGCCCACATAGACAAAGACTACGACAACGTAGAAACTTATGAAAGAGGTGATCACCTCTAATACTTGTTTTGCTCTTTGTGGAAGTCGAGTAGTGACTACATCAATCCTGATGTGCGCGCCACTCCGCAAGGTGTAGGCCAGTCCTAAGAAGGTCACTATTCCTAAAAGGTATCCTCCCACTTCAGGTGTCCCAAGAATAGGTGCATTAAACACATACCTCCCTACTACGTGGGCCGTAAAAAGCAGCATCATAATAATGAGGGCTGCCATGCACAATAACCCCAGCCCGCCACCAACTTTCCCCGTTGCATTATCAAACGCCCTAAATAATCTAATCATCGGTGTGCACACGCTAGGCAGTTTTTCGCACTACTTACCGCCCCAAATATTTATTAGCAACGTCGAAAGCTTGCTTGGCGGTTTCGTCGGCTATCTCGTCATACCACTTTTTCCAGATGGCGGGGCCCAGAGCCTCTATCTTCTTCACCTCACCTGGGTCTAGGAAGGCCTCTGTTCCTCCTGCAGCTTGCCATTTTTGTAAGTCTTCATCCTTTTTCTGCAAACTCAGCACCCAGGCTTCCTCCGAAAGCTCTTTACCGGTGTCCAATACTATTTTTTGGAGATCCGAAGGGAGTTTGTCAAAGGAATCTTTGTTCACTAGGACAGCGAAGTTTGGTGCCCACAATGGCGCCTGTATGTAGTAATGCAGAACTTCTTGCAGAGACAGCCCCAAAGCAAAACCAGGCATAGTAATAACCGAATCCACAATCCCCTGCTGGACGGAAGTGTAGAGTTCCGGACCTGCAATAACAACGGGCGTCGCCCCTAGCGTTTTGACTAATAGTGACGGCACTATCCCAGTAACCCTTGTTTTCCGCCCTTGGAAATCCGCAACCTTCTTTGGAGGGTTTTTGTCAAAGAAATAGACAAAACTTGTATAAGAGGAGAAAAGCACTTCGATACAGTTGAACTTATCAAGTAGCTCCTTTTGCCGAATCTCTCTAACGGCCTCTGTTGTTCCCCGTACCTTTTCCCATGAAGGTATGAACATGGGCAGGTCAAGAGTACCCCAATAGGGCATGTCACCAGCCACATAACCGGAATCTATACAAACCATATCGGCGAGCCCATCTCTGACAATCCTTAAATTTTCGCTGCCTTGGTATCCCAGCTCTGGGCAGCTCATTAGCACGATTTGTAGGCGGCCTCCACTCCGTTCATTAACTAGCTGACAGTATTTTTCACCTGCATGGTCCCATGACCAGAGAGACTTTCGGGGAATGCCGAAAGAATAGAGCCATTTTATTGTCTTTGGCGTGGGTGATGGGGCTGGCTTAGCACAAGCCGCCATGAAAGGCAACGCCGCCAATACCAAAACTAAACCTATGCTAACAAATAATACCAGGAAGCTTCTGTTTTTCACGTAAATCCTCCTTTTCACGTAAATCCTCCATATTTAAGTTCTGATCTGGCCAAATATTTAATTTTAGAGTCTTTTTCGCTATATCACCTCCCTTCTCTTGATAATTTCCGGGGCTTTCTTCACACCCTCTTGCTAAAAGTGCTATACACCGCTCTTGTTGATAGATCCCCATCTGTCTAAATCCTTCCAAGAAA
>Ga0315296_10001228_pt1 | contig 22400 bp, 19 predicted proteins | sample YL17G14_18_MG_FD_203921 | JGI IMG/M metagenome (GOLD analysis project Ga0315296, IMG submission 203921) | Sediment microbial communities from Yellowstone Lake, YNP, Wyoming, USA - YL17G14_18 | ecosystem: Environmental > Aquatic > Freshwater > Lake > Sediment | place: USA: Wyoming | collected...
AACCGCTCGACCCGCGCGTGTTTGTCGGCCCGTGAGGTGGCGAGCTGTTCAGCCCGCAGCGGATTCCGCCGCAGGACGTACCGCACGCCGTCCTCCTGGACCTCGCACACCGTGGCGGCAAACAGCTGCATCTGAAACACGCCCGCGGCGAGCAGCGTCTCGATCTGCGGCTTGGTGATCGCCGTGATGTAGTGAAACCCGGCCTGCGACAGGTCCTCGACCTGGCCGCTTTTGATCATCCCGCGATCGCCGACAAAGGTCACCCGTTCACAACCAAACCGCTCGCTCGCCTTCTTGACCTGCGCGGCGAAGGTCTTGGTATCTTGCGTGTTGCCGCGAAAGACTTCCGTGGAAACCGGCTCGCCGTCCTCGTCGCACAGCAGGCCGATGACGATCTGTTTCTTGCCCTTCTTGCCGTCCCGGTTGTAGCCGTAGTCTCCGTAGGCATTGTCGTCGCCTTCCAGGTAGCTGCTGGTCACATCGTAGAGAAACAACTGCGGGTTTTGCTGCCCTCGCCGTGTGGCAAACAGCCGGTCCTCGATCCGCTGCTGGTGTTCGCTCAGCCAACTGAGGTTGGCGTAGAGATCGTTCTCATCGAAGCCGCGGCGGATGCCCAGCACATCGCAGGCGGCATGGACTTGGGCCAGCCGCACAGCCGACAGCCGCGAGCCCTGCTTGAGAACCCGAGCCAGAATCTGCCACGCCGCCAACTGGGCGGCGAAGCCGTGGCCGAGCGCGTTCAGAATGCCCAGACGGCGGGCCGCTTCAGCGACGGCCCACACGGCCCCGACCGAGGGCCCCTGGCACAGCGTGATCTTGTCGAGCGAGCCGAGCACCGCCAGGTTCCCCTTGAACTCGAGGGCCAGTTCGATGGCTGCCACCTCCTTCGGGTCACAGTGGGTGAGGTTAGCGATCGCACGTTTGCGGACGCGGGCGCCGTCGCGATAGGACTCGCGGAGATAGATGGACTCGTACACCTTGCCGTTGGAAGAGGGCCAGGATGCGCGGGCGACATACATGTCCACATTATAACGCCACTAAGTCGCTAATGCAAGGGAAACATGCGACCATGTCCCCTTAGGTGCATGTCTACACTATGGGGGCCAAAAACCCACCTAACTCGATGACCTGCCGCAGGTTACCTCAAGAGATCAGAGGTGAACATCCGCTGGATACACGTCAACGGTGTAGTTCACCGTGATGTTGTCAGGCCCGGTGAACTGGACCGTGCCGTTCATCACCAAGATCGCGCAGAGTTGCGTCGGGTCTCCGAACGTCGCGTAGGCCACGCTTCGATATTTGGCGGTGTCGCGGCTGATCATCGTCACTTCGCCCACCCAGTCGCTCACGGCATCCGCGCCAAACGCGGTGAGCAGTCCGGCAAACTCGGCGTTGTAGGTCGTGAGGTTGACCCGGAGCGCCGCGGTTCGCCGCGCTGGGTCCAACCGGATCTGCAAGGCATTCCAGATATTCCCGGCACCGTTGTTGCCGATGAAACCGCCGGCTAGTTTGTATTGTTGCTGGTCCTCATTGGCAGCGGCGATGCCGAGAAGGCCGACCAGAGCGGCGCCAACTGCCAGGACGAACACGTTCTTCTTGTTGAGCATGACTTTGATCCTTTCGTAATTCATTGTTCATGCGCATGATCTACCGCGTATCCTCGCCGCGCGCCGTCTGCCGGCAAATAGACAGGCGCTTGACATTCGCTTGAATCTGGCCTGATGCGTATCTCCAACAGCCGTGAGGACTTGGCGGCAATTGACCGCTCCGGATCTTCCGTGTGGCCTTACACCTGCAGCCAACCGAAAGCCGGCCCCATGCCCAATATCGTCCGCTTCAACTGCTTCGAGGTCGATCTCGCGGCGGGCCAGCTCCTCAAGCGCGGGGCGAAGATCCGGCTCCACGACTGGTTGCTGGGCTTCGCCGGGTTCGCGGCGCCGCGAGACACCTGTTCGACGGGCCTGTTCTATGCGCTCCGCGCGGTCGAGATCGACAACACCCTGGCGGAAACGCACGCCTTGATCGCGCAGTACCGCGCGGAGATCGAATACAACTGGCCCGAGGTCGAACGCGAAACGCGCCGCGCGCTGGAGCTCAACCCGGCCTCGCCGGTCGTCAGGCTCCGGCATGCGGTGAGCGCGTTGCTGGCGCTCGGGCGGCTTCACGCGATGGCCGCCCAGGCGTACGTGCCGCCCACCAGCTTCGCGTGGATCCACCTCGGGCTCGGCGAAACCGACGAGGCGTTCGCGTGGATGGACAAGGCGATCGACGCCCGCGACCATATGATTGCGCCCATCAAGACGTACTGGTTTCTCGATCCGATCCGCGACGACCCGCGCTTCGCGGCTCTGCTGCGCAAGATGAACCTGGATCAGGATTCAGGAATCGGGACTCGGGATTCAGGTGAGGCAGATCGCGCGACGCCCTGAGTCACGGCATTGCGCGCGACGCTCACAGCGCGTCCCACGGGACGGCGGTCACGCGGTCGGTCAACTGCTGCGCGCGTTCCGAGCGACACACCACCAGGCCGCGCCGGGCGCGTGGAGCGTAGGCGTCGAGAAATCGTTCGAGGTGGCGCGCGTCTTCGGGGCGCGGGCGTTCGGTCCACTTGACCTCGATCGGCACGTCCTCGCGGGGCGTCTGCCACACGAAATCCACCTCCGCGCCCGAGACGGTCCGCCAGAAGCTGACGTCATACCCGCGCCCGAGATACCCCGCCCGCGCCCTCAGCTCGATGGCCACCCACTGCTCGAAGAGCGCCGGACCGTCGGCCTCGGCGAGCCTGGCATTCGGCACGAGCGCAGCGGCGGCGTTGCGCACCCCAAGATCGAAGTAGAAGAATCGCGGCGTCGTCAGCAGCCGCTTTCGTGCCCGGCCGCCATACGGCTGCATCCAGAATCCAACGAACGTCGTGACGAGCACGTCATAGTAGTTCTTCAACGTCGATGCAGGCACGCCGCTCTCCTGAGAGAGGGCCGTGAGGTTCACCTGCCGCCCCGACTCGAGCGCGGACAACCGGACGAACGACGAGAAGGCCCCGAGGTCTCGCGCGAGCGCTTCGCGTCGCACTTCTTCCTCAAGGTAGTTCTCGATATAGGCGTCGAGCGTTGCCTTGGCCGTCTCGGGCCGCTCCAACTGGACGCCCGGCAATCCGCCGAACGCGAGTCTGTCACCGAGGCTCCGGGCGGGAAAAGGCGGCACGGCCCGTTTTCCCTTGGTGGACGCCGGCCCCACGGCTCCAGGCCAGTCGAAGGCGTCGCCCCGGACCTCCTCCCATCGGCAGACCGGGTGCAGGTGGAACACGTGGCTCCGGCCGGGAAGGAGATTGGCAGTGTGACGACGCAACCTCCGAGCCGAGCTGCCCGTCAGGAAGAACTGGAAGCGGGTTTTCGCGCGGTCGTAGAATGCCTGAATCTCATCGAGCAGATCCGGCACCTTCTGGACTTCGTCGACGACCACGTACTTGACGCCTGGCGGGAGCGCCGACAGTTCCCTGCTGAGCACCGCCGGATCGGCTTCCAGCCGCCGTCTCAGCGCCGGTTGATCAAGGCTGTAGAAGACCGCCGCCTCGTCGGGCACCGCGTGTCGAAGGAGCTCGGTCTTGCCGGTCTGCCGGGCTCCAAAGAAGAGGCGGATCTTGTGCCGAGAGACATCTGACGCGAGCCGGTCGAGCAAGATGCGATGGTAGAACATGGTCATGTTGATTATACAGGATATTCAACATGACGATCTGACCAGAACTGCACGGCGGCCAGGCGCCCGTCCGCGTGCCCCGATGCACGTGACATGGCCACCGTCCGGGGGGCGGTCATCCAAACCACCCCGGACACGGGCGAGCACGTTGCGGCGGCCGCGGCGAGCACCCCACCTCCCTTCTTGAACGCCCAAGGCAGGTGGTGTCATGGGAGGAGCTCAGGCGGCAGCTGTGGCCGGACGATGTGTTCGTGGATTCCGACAACAACCTCAACACCGCTATCGCGAGGTTGCGCGAGGTCCTCAACGACTCGGCGGAGCGCCCGCGTTTCATCGAGACGCTGCCGGGGCACGGCTACCGCTTCATCGGGACCATTTCGGGTCCCGGCGCGGTCCGGGCACCCGGCGGGTCGCGGCTGCTGGTGCTGCCGTTCGTGAACTGGAGCGGCGACGCCGCGCAGGAGTACTTCAGCGACGCGATGACCGACGAGATCATCACCGCGCTCGCGGCGTTCTCGCCCCACAGCCTGGCGGCGATCGCACGAACGACGGCGATGCACTACAAGGGCAGCCGCAAACACGTGGCAGAGATCGGCCGCGATCGGGTTCGCTGCTGCGAAGGAGGCGTGTTCGGCGGGTTTGTTCTACGCGCTCCGGGCGGTCGAAATCGACAACACCCTGGCCGAGACACACGCCCTGATCGCGCAGTACCGCGTGGGACTCGACTACAACTGGGTCGAGGCCGACCGCGAAATGCGCCGCGCGCTGGAGCTCAACCCGGCCTCGCCCGTCGTCAGGCTCCGGTATGCGATGAGCGGGTTGCTGGCGCACGGGCGCCTCGACGAAGCCGTCGCGGAGATTGAACGGGCGCTCGAGTCGGATCCGCTGTCCGCGTGGACGCGCGTGTGGCTGGTGGTCGTGTTGTACCTCGGGCGCCAGTCCGGGCGGGCGATTGACGAGGCCCGGATGGCGATCGAACTCGATCCCACCTACGGCGCATGTCACCATGTGATGGGACAAGCCCTGTGCCTGACAGGCCGGTTCGACGAAGCCATCGCCGCCCAACGGAAGGCAGTCGAACTGCTCGGCGGCTCACCGATGATGCTGGGCTGGCTCGGCCTCGCGCTGGCCAAGAGTGGCAACACGGATGAGTCCCGCGCGCTGCTCGAGCGGCTTCACGCAATCGCCGCCCAGGCGTACGTGCCGCCAACCAGCTTCGCGTGGATCCACCTTGGCCTCGGCGAAACGGACGAGGCCTTCGCGTGGATGGACCGGGCGATCGATGCGCGCGACCCGATGATGGTGCCGATCAAGACCTACTGGTTCCTCGATCCCATTCGTGACGACCCACGGTTCCACGCGCTGCTGCGCCGGATGAATCTGGAACCCTGATCCCGCGCGCGTGTGTCCCGCGCCTCATGCCAACCCGAGGCCGCGAACGAGAGCCTTGAACCGCGGGTGCGGGTGCAGGTGGTCGAAGCAGGGCATGTACTTGAGCCAGACCATCAGCGCGTCCCGCTCCGCCAGGCCTTTCTCCAGCCAGTCGAGCACGGCCTCATCGTCGCCAAGGCCAAGGTGGATCATGGCAATGGCTGATGAAGGCACGTATCCCGTCTCCACGCGGCTTTCCGCCTCGCGGAGCGCAGCCTGGGCCTTCCGTCGATCACCGACCAGCCCCTGGACCCAAGCGATCGATTCGGCCAGCCACGGCATCCCGCCCGTGGCGGCGATGGCCTTTTGAAAAGTGTCGATCGCCTCCCCGAGCTTCCCCGTTTCCACGTATGCATACCGGAGGTAGAAGTGGGCGATGCCGTTCCCGGGTTCGAGCGCAAGCACGCGGTGCAGCTTGTCGATGGCACGGCCGTGGTCGTGTGCCAGGATGAAGGTCCATCCCAGGTTGGCGCTCACCACGGGCGACAGCGGATCCAGGCCCTGCGCGATCCGCATCTCGGCAATCGCCTCGTCGAACCGCCTGATGATGCTGAGGTAGTGGCCGTTCCAGAGGCGCGTGAGAGCATTGCCTGGATTGAGAGCGATGGCCCGGTCGAACTTCCGGCCGCCGGCTTCCCAATCCCAGTCGTAAAACGTGTCCACAAAGGCGAGCGAGGCGTACGCTTCGGCGAGCGTATCGTCGAGATCGAGTGCACGCCGAGCCAACTCCCGCGCCTTGGGGAACGCCGCCTGCGGCGGTACCAAGGCCCAGACTCTGAGGCTGATGTAGCAGTCCGCCAGTCCCGTGTAGGCCGGGGCGAATTGCGGGTCCTGATCGATGACCTGCTCGAAGCACTCCATCGCTTTCTGGAGCATGCCCTTGAAGCGCCTGTGCCAGAAGCCACGGTTTCAAATAGAGCTGGTAGGCCTCCATGGAGCCGGTCGGGCGCCGTGCGAGGGGGCGGTTCCCCAGGAGCTCGACCTCCAGTTGGCCCAGGATCGCTGCCGAGATCTCATCCTGGATGGCAAAGACATCCTCCAGCCGCCGGTCGTACTGCTCGCACCACATATGGTAGCCGTCGCCGGCGTTGATGAGCTGCGCGGCGATGCGGAGCCGATCGCCCGCTTTGTGCACGCTGCCTTCCACTATCGAGCCCACGTTCAGTTGACGCCCAATCTCGCGCACATCGGTGTCGTGCCCCTTGAACGCGAACGATGAGCTGTGCGCCACGACCCGCAGCGCCCCGACCTTGGTCAGCCCCTTGATCGGCTCTTCCGACAATCCGTCGCAGAAGTACTCGTTCTCGGGATCCCCGCTGATGTTGACAAACGGCAGCACCGCGATCGCGGTCGCGTGGGTGTCCCGCCCGGGTGCGCGAACGCGGCGCCATGCCGATCCCTTGCCTTCAGCGTGATTGGCAGATAGATTCAGGCTGCGGTGAGAACCGGCCATGCCCGAACGATGGACGTCGTACGAGCGCGTCAAGGCGGCCCTGGAGCACCGGGAAGCGGATCGGGTGCCGTTCGACCTCGGCGGCTCCGTGCTGACCGGGATACACCGGACTGCCTACCAGAACCTCCGGCGCTACCTCGGGCTCCGCGAGGTCGCCGTCGACATCGTCGATCCGATCCAGCAGCTTGCCCGCATCGACCAGGACGTCATCGACACGCTCCGGGTGGATGTCCGATCGGTGGATCCCGCCCCGCCGCGCTCGGCGCCGCTTGCGACACCAGTCGTCGAAGAAGAGGGCATCCAGTCGTTCACCGACGAGTGGGGCATCACGTGGAGCACGCCAGCTGGCGGCGGCCTGTACTTCGACATGCGCGGCCATCCACTCGCGGAGGCGGAATCGGTCGCCGATCTCGAGCGCTTCCCGTGGCCCGATCCGCTGGACCCCGCCCGCTTCGAGACGCTCAAGACCCGCGCCGACCGGGTCGTCAACGAGCAGAAACGCGCGTACATCCTGGGGCGGCATGCGGCCGGCATCTTCGAGGTCGCGCTCTGGATGCGCGGGTACGAGCACTTCCTCCTCGACCTGGCCGCGCAGCCTGCGTTCGCGTCCGCGCTGCTCGACATCGTCACCGACTTGAAGATGCACTACTGGGAGCGCGCGCTCGAGACCGTCGGCCCCAACGTCCTGATCGTGTCCGAGGCCGACGACATCGCCACGCAGCGGGGCCCGCTGATCTCGCCCGCGATGTACCGGCAGTTCATCGCGCCGCGGCACCGCCGGCTGTTCGAGTTCATCAAGCAGCGGGCGCAGTCGAAGGTCTACATCTTCTACCACTCGTGCGGCGCGGTGCAGGACCTCATCCCCCTCCTGATCGAGGAGGGCATCGATATCCTGAACCCGGTGCAGGTGAGCGCGGACGGGATGGACACGGCCGCGCTGAAGCGGCTGTATGGCCGGGACCTGACGTTCTGGGGCGGCGGCGTGGACACGCAGCACGTCCTGCCGCACGGCACGCCCGCGGAGGTTCGCGACGAGGTGCGGCGCCGCATCGAGGATCTCGCGCCGGGCGGCGGCTTCGTCTTCAACACCGTTCACAACGTGCAGGCCGACGTGCCGCCCAAGAACTACATGGCGATGTGGGAGGCGCTGCAGGAGTACGGGGGCTACTGACGGCCGCGCCTAAGACAGATTTCCAAGGTCGTGACAGGAACTTGCTTCAACCACAACGATGTCACCCTTGGAAGATGTGTAGGCGGTGCTTGCCAACAGCGGATGTCGAGTCACCTGGCGCGCCTCAACGAAACAGGTCGTCGAGCGGGATGGACAGACCTGGCAGGAGCGGCGTGCCGAGCGTGTGACCCTCTTCGCGGGAGTACTCGCCGGCGCGCGTGAACTTCTCGCCCTCGCGCCGGTACACCTTCACCACATCCAGTTCCGGATCGACGACCCAGTACTCGCGCACGCCAATCCGCTCGTAGAGCTTGCGCTTGACGACTTCGTCGGTCTTGCGGCTGCTCGGCGACACGATCTCGATCACCAGGTCCGGGGCGCCACGCACCGGATCCCGCAGGATCCCGGCGCGTTCGTTCGACACATACAGCAGGTCAGGCTCGACAACGTCCACCTCGGTCGGCACGACGTCGACAGGCGCACAGAACACCTCGCCCAGGGGGTGCGTCTGGAGGAACTCGTCGAACGCGGTGGTAAGCCGCCTCACGATCCGCTGGTGCCGGAGGCTGGGCGCGGGCGTCACGTAGTGCTCCCCGTCAATCAGTTCGTGCCGCCGCCCATCGTCCGGGAACAGCAGGTAGTCGTCGTAGGTCAGCTTGGTTGACGAGACCTCTGCCGGCTGCATGTCGTCCTGCCTGCCCATGGGGCAATCTTACCCTTCGACTCAGTTGTGTTGCCAGCGCCTTTCGCCAGACACGACCGTGCGCAAGCCGCTCTGGCGCAGTTCGGCCTTGGCAACACGTGTGAGCTCAGGGCTCAGCACCGGGGCGGCCGTCCCCGGATCATGCGAAGTCAGGGCCACCGTGGAAGAGCCGGGAAACGTGCATCAACACAGATGGGTGTGGCTGGAACTGCACATTCCACCGCGGTCCGGGGTGGCAGAAACGACGATATCGGGGAGATGACCGGGTCGAACGCCCGCGGCGTGGCCTCCCCGGGTGAGGCGGCCTCTCGGCCTGCGCATAGGCCCTGCTCCTCATGCAGAGGCTAGCGGCGGCACGCTCGTACGGCCCTTGTTCGCCGAAAACAGCACGAGGTGGAACACGACGTAGCAGGCGACCACGACGAAGCGCACGGTCTGGAACATCAGCTCCGATGTCTCGCGACCCGTGCCGAACACGAACGCGAGATCCCGCAGCGGGACGACGGCAGGTGACGTCCCTGTATACAGTGACCCATATGTTATGATATGGGTAGATGTATGAAGACCACCGTTGAGATTGCCGACGCCCTGCTGGACGCGGCGCGCAAGAAGGCCGCGCGGGGGCAGACAACGGTCCGGACGCTCATCGAGGAGGGCCTGCGCAAGGTGCTCGACGAGAAGAAGGGCCGACCCGCGTTCCGTCTCCGGAAGGCCACCTTCCGCGGGCGCGGGCTGCAACCGGGCGTGGCGGAGGCGGGGTGGGAGCGCCTCCGGGAGCTGTCATACAAGGGGCGCGGGGCATGATTGCAGTCGACACCAACATCCTGGTGTACGCCCACCGCGAGGATTCGCCCTGGCACGCTGCGGCCTACCGCCGCGTCCGGGCGCTGGCGGAGGCGCGTCAGCCCTGGAGCATCCCCTGGCCGTGCCTCCACGAGTTCCTGGCCATCGTCACACACCCGCGCATCTACCGGCCGCCCACACCGCTCGCCCGGGCAATCGAGCAGGTCGAGGCCTGGCTGGAATCGCCGTCACTCGTCGTGCTCGCAGAAACCGGTGGCTACTGGCCGGACCTCCGGCATGCGCTCGAGCGCGCCCGCGTTGCTGGCCCGCGCGTGCACGACGCGCGCATTGCGGCCCTGTGCCGTCACCACGGCGTGCGCCAGCTCTGGAGCGCGGACCGCGAGTTCAGCCGTTTCCCCGACCTGGTGGTCGTCAACCCCCTGATCGGAGACAAGTAGGCGGCCGTTCCCTGCCCCGGCCCGCATCCGCCGCCTGCGGGGCGTCATGACCCCGGACGCCAGCCGGCCTGCCTGATTTCTGAATGACGTGGTTCGAATCGTCCGGCGCGCGTCAACGAAACAAGTCATCGAGCGAGATGGACAGGCCTGGCAGGAGCGGCGTGCCCAGCGTGTGACCTTCTTCGCGGGAATACTCGCCGGCGCGCGTGAACTTCTCGCCCTCGCGCCGGTACACCTTCACCACATCCAGCTCCGGATCGACGACCCAGTACTCGCGCACGCCAATCCGCTCGTAGAGCTTGCGCTTGACGATTTCGTCGGTCTTGCGGCTGCTCGGCGACACGATCTCGATCACCAGGTCCGGGGCGCCGCGCACCGGATCCCGCAGGATCCCAGCGCGTTCGTTCGAGACATACAGCAGGTCAGGCTCGACGACGTCCACGTCGGTCGGCACGACGTCAACCGGTGCGTAGAATACCTCGCCGAGCGGACGCGTCTGGAGGTAACCGTCCAGCCTTCGGAACAGACGCTTCGAGATCTCCTGGTGCCGGAGCGTGGGCGCGGGCGTCACGTAGTGCTCCCCGTCAATCAGCTCGTGCCGCCGCCCATCGTCCGGGAACAACAGGTAGTCGTCGTAGGTCAGCTTGGTTGACGAGACCTCTGCCGGCTGCATGTCGTCCTGCCTGCCCATGGCGCGATCTTAGCACTGGGGCGGCCGGCGCGGGTTCGTGCAAATGCCGGGCCGGGCCGAAACACCCGGGAAACGTGCATTGGCACAGGCAGGTGTCGCCGAAACTTCACACCGCACGCGGGCGGATTGTGGCAGTCCCTGCGCCCCTGAGCGGCGCCATGCTCCTGACTCGCGCCCAATCATCGGCCCGCTACTGACCACCGCCTCGTGCAGATCGCAGACGGCGTGCCCCTGATCGGGTGTAGATTACGCGGGAGCCGCCGGCACTCGGAGCGCCGCGCTGGAACCTTGGAGGCCTTTCGTGGCCGATCTGCTCGAATGCGTAATTCAGATCAAGGGCCTGGCCGAGACGGCGCCGCGCCTGGCGGCGCTGGCCGAGCAGGTGCCGGAGCCGCGCTGGCGGATCCGGCCCTCTACGGGCGTGTGGGCGCCGCTCGAAGTCCTCGCGCATCTTGCCGACCTCGAGCTCGTCTTCAGCGCCCGTCTGCGCGCCATGCTCACTATCGATGAACCGCCCCTCCAGAAGGTCGATGAGGCCCGACTGGCCGCGCGGGCGCGCTATCTCGACTGGCCGCTGGCGGTCGCGCTGGACCGTTTCGGGCGTCGCCGAGACGACAATCTCGAGCTGCTCGACACGTGTTCAGCCGAAGAGATCGGCCGAGTGGGCCTGCACCCGTCGCGCGGGCCGATGACCATTGCCGACATGGTCGCCCTGATGCTCGCGCACGACACGGATCACATCGGCCAGATTCGGAACCGCCTCGGCTTATGAGGTCTGAATGGTAGACCGGCTCGCGTCATGGCTGGCGGGCGCTCTTGAGCGGCATCGCGTGGCCGTGCTCGTGCTCTTCAGCGCGGCGTTCTTCCTGATGACCGCGTTCAAGGCACGCGCCAAGCTGTTCTGGCACGACGAGATCTACACGATTGTCTTCGCCGGCCTTCCGTCAGTTGGCGCCATGTGGTCGGCCGCGCTGGACGGGCTGGACCTGGCGCCGCCGCTGAACACCCTGCTGACCCGGCTGGCACATGCCATCGCGGGCGTCGGGCCGATTGCCACCAGGCTGCCACCGATGATTGGCTTCTGGACCATGTCGGTGGTGGTCTTCTCCATGGTGCGCCGGCGCTCCAACGCCACGCTCGCGCTCGCGGCGATCCTGGTTCCGTGCTTTACGGCCGCCTACCGGTATTCCTACGAGGCGCGCGGCTACGGGCTCATGCTGGGGCTTTTCGCGCTGAGCGTGAACTCGTGGGCTGAAGCGGCCGCGGGACGGCGCCGCGCGTGGCACATCCCGCTCCTCGCGCTGACGCTGACGGCCGGCTATTGGAATCACTACTACGCGGTGCTGACGCTGGTGCCGATTGCTGTAGGAGAGACCGTGCGCCTTGCGCGCGAGAGAAGACCAGACTGGGCGGTGTGGGGCGCCATCGCGGTCTCATGCCTCGGGGCGCTGCCGCTCAGCGCGCTGATCGCGGTGGCCGCCAGCCAGTCGGCAGGGTTCTGGGGGCGCCCTCGCCTCGGCGACATCGGGGGCACGTACTGGTTCCTCGTCGAGCCGGTGTTCGCGTTCCGGTTCTTCCTTGCGGCCGCGATCATCGTCGTGGCGGTCGCGGCGGGCGTCATCTTTCGTTCGGGCGCCACCGGAGGCCGGGAACGCATGCCCGGTCATGAAGTGGCGGCCGGCCTGGCGTGTGTGCTCCTTCCGGCTGTGGCTGTGATGACCGGCATGTTTGTGACTGGCGCGTTCGTTCCCCGCTACGCGCTGCCCGGTGTGGTCGGGTTGAGCCTGACGATCCCCCTCGCGCTCTGGCGGGCCGGTTCGCGCGGGAGACTGCCGGAAATCGTCCTGTGCCTGGTGCTTGCAGGGAGCTTCGCCGAGTCGGCGTTCAGGACACTCCTCGTTGCCCCGCCCGTCTTCCACCATCCTGTGCGAGAGCGTCCTCTCCTGACGCAGCAGCTGGCCAAGCCCGGGCCGACCGTCGTGACCAGCAGCCTCTGGTTCCTGCAGTTGTGGTACTACACGCCAGCCGAACTGCGGAGCCGCCTGGTCTACGTGAGCGATCCGGCGGCCGCACTTCACTACACCGGGTCGGACACGATTGACCGCGGCTATATGGTGCTTCGGCGATGGAGCGCTGTGAACGTGGTGGACTTCCCATCATTCGTGGAGGCCCACCGGTGCTTCCGGGCATACGCCCAAGGGTCAGGCTGGCTGCTGGCCAGGCTGCAAGACGCGGGCGCCGGGATTGAGGAAATCGGATCCCAGCGCGGTGCGATCGTGTATGACATCGTCCTTCGGTGATTCTCGTCAGTTGAGTTCGTCGCATGAGGAGGCCGTCATGACCGCCCCGCCCGGCATTCGTTCCATCACGGAGGTGGCCGCGTCTCTCGGCATTCGTCCCGAGTGTCTCATCAGCTACGGCACCGACAAGGCGAAGGTCGAGCTCGCCGCCCGCGAATCGGGGCGGCCTCCGGGCCGGCTGCTGCTGGTCTCCGCCATCACGCCGAGCGATGCGGGCGAGGGCAAGACCACGACCTCGATCGGCCTGGCCCAGGGTCTCGCGCGTCTGGGACACCGGGCGGCGCTGGCGCTCCGCGAGCCGTCGCTCGGCCCCACGTTCGGCGCCAAGGGCGGCGCGACGGGCGGCGGCAGGTCGCGCCTCGTGCCCGAGGAGGACATCAACCTCCACTTCACCGGCGACTTCCACGCCATCTCGGCAGCGCACAACCTGCTGGCCGCGATGCTGGACAACCACATCCACCACGGCAACGCGCTCGAGATCGACCCTCGCCGCGTGCTGTGGCGCCGCGTCATCGACATGAACGATCGCTCCCTCCGGCAGGTCGTGATCGGGCTGGGCGGGGTGCTCCAGGGCGTGCCGCGCGAGACCGGCTTCGACATCACCCCCGCATCGGAGGTGATGGCGGCGCTCTGTCTCGCGGAGGATCTGGATGACCTTCGGCGCCGGCTGTCGCGGCTGATTGTAGGCCTCACGTTCGGCAAGCAGCCGGTGACCGCCGACGATCTGAAAGCGGTCGGCGCGATGATGGCCCTCCTCAGGGACGCCTTCAAGCCGAACCTCGTGCAGACCTGCGAGGGTGTACCGGCCTTCGTGCACGGCGGTCCGTTTGCCAACATCGCGCACGGGTGCAACTCGGTTGTCGCCACGAAGATGGCGCTTGCCTGCGCCGACTGGGTCGTGACGGAGGCGGGCTTCGGTTTCGATCTCGGCGCCGAGAAGTTCTTCGACATCAAGTGCGTCTCCGCCGGTCTCGACACCGCGGCCGTCGTCCTGGTCGCGACGGTTCGCGCGCTCAAGCTCCACGGCGGGGCCGACAAGCGGACCCTGACGACGCCCGATCCCGGCGCGGTCGAGCGGGGACTGGGAAACCTGCAGAAGCACATCGAGAACATCCGCGCCTTTGGCGAATGTCCCGTGGTGGCGCTCAACCGGTTCGCAGCCGACACCGGCGAGGAAATCCGGATCGTCGCTTCCGCATGCGACGCCTTCAAGGCGCCGTTCGCGGTGTCGGATCATTACGAGCGCGGCGGCGAAGGCGCCCTCGACCTCGCCCGGACGGTGCTGGCCCACGTCGAAGCCTGCGCTCATCCCTTCCGGCCGCTGTACGACTGGGCCGAGCCGGTGAAGGTGAAGATGGAGCGCATCGCGAAAGCCATGTACGGGGCGAGCGAGGTCATCTGGACGCGGGAGGCGGAACAGGATCTCGCCGTCGCGGTGAGATTCGGCCTCGAGAAGCTGCCCCTCTGCGTCGCGAAAACGCAGAAGTCGCTGTCGGACGATCCGCGGAAGATCGGGAGGCCCGAGGACTTCGAGATCACGGTGCGCAACCTGATCCTCGCGGCCGGTGCTGGCTACCTCGTGCCGCTGCTTGGCGAGATCGTGCGCATGCCTGGCCTGCCGGTTTCGCCGCAGGCCGAACGCGTCGATCTCGTCAACGGCCGCATTGTGGGCGTGGCCCAGCCTACGACAACCAAGGCCTGAGGCCAACCGGGGTCGGCAGCGTTTGCGTTTTCCGCAAACTGTGGAACACTCAGCTCCAGCGAGCGGGGCCTGCCACCGGGCAGCCCCGCCCGGCATCACCCGCTCGCTGATGCGCTCCGTGTCCACTCAACTAAGCTCAGGGAAGAACCCGGCCTGCGAGCTGCAGGGGCCCACGGGCTACGTGAAACGCTCAAGCAGGAATCACATCATGCACACACTCAGACTGCTCCGCTCGCTCTGTCTCGCCGCAATCGGGATCGCGGTTGTCGCCCACGCCGCGCTCGGCCAGCCGGCCAAGCGCGCCATCACGCTCGACGATCTCGCGAAAGTGCGTTCCGTCAGCGACCCCCAGCGATCTCCGGACGGCAAGTGGGTCGCGTACACGGTGGGATCGACAGACACCGAGCAGGACAAACGCGACACCGACATCTGGATGGTGAGTTGGGACGGGAAGGACCAGGTCCGCCTGACCTTCAGCCCCGACGGCGAGAGCTCGCCCCGCTGGAGCCCCGATGGCCGCTACCTCGCGTTCCTTGCCTCCAGGGGCAGCGAGGAGGAGAAGAAAAAGGGCTCACAGGTGTTTCTGCTCGACCGGAAAGGGGGCGAGGCGCAGAAGCTCACCGACATCAAGGGCGGCGTGAGCAGCTACGTCTGGTCGCCGGACGGCAAGCGGCTGGCGCTCGTCGTCAACGCCGTGGACCCGGACGACGAGCCCGAGAAGCTGGAAGGCTGGAAGCGCAAGACGCAGCCGCCCATCGTCATCGACCGGTATCGCTTCAAGCAGGATCGTGAAGGCTACCTCAAGCGCCTGTACTCGCACCTGTGGCTGTTCGACGTCGAAACGAGGAAGACTGAGGCGTTGACCTCCGGCTCCTACGAGGAGAGCGCACCGGCCTGGTCGCCTGACGGCGCGCGGATCGCGTTCGTCAGCAATCGCAGCACGCCCGACCCGGATCGCACCGAGGACACCAACATCTACGTCATCGAGGCGAGGCCGGGCGCCGAGCCCAGGCAGCTCACGACGTTCCCCGGGCCAGACGAGGGGCGGCCGGTGTGGAGCCCGGATGGCCAGTGGATCGCGTACCTCCAGGGTGACGAGCCGAGATTCTCGGCGTACAACCTGGAGAAGCTCGCGATCGTGCCGGCGGCAGGGGGCGCGCCCCGCCTCCTCACCGAATCCCTTGATCGCCCCGTGTCGGGCCCGCTCATCTGGTCGGCCGACAGCAGAACTCTGACGTTCCAGGCGGACGACGACCGCACGGCCTACGTGGGTCGCACGTCGATCGCGGGCGGGCCGGTCGAGAAGCTCACGACAGGCTGCCGGACGGTTTCAAACCTCTCGCTCGGTCCTGACGGGGCCTTCGCGCTGCTGGCCGCCACGGCCACCGAGCTGGCTGAGGTGCACGCGCTCGAAAACGGCGTGCTTCGCCGTCTCTCGCACCAGAACGACGCGTGGCTTGGCGAGGTGCAGCTCGCCACCACCGAGGATTTCACGTCGAAGAGCAAGGACGGCACGGTCGTCAACGGCCTGATGGTCAAGCCCGCGTCGTACACGCCTGGGAAGACGTACCCGACACTGCTGTATATCCACGGCGGCCCGAACGGGCAGGATGAGTATGCGTTCAGCTTCGACCGCGAGTTCCTCGCGGCGAACGGTTACGTGGTGCTGGCGATCAACTACCGCGGCAGCTCAGGGCGAGGCAGCGCGTTCCAGAAGGCGATCTTCGGCGACTGGGGCAACAAGGAGGTCGTGGATCTGCTAGGCGCCGTTGACCGGGCCATTGCGATGGGCGTGGCCGACCCGGCCCGCCTCGGCATCGGCGGCTGGAGCTACGGCGGGATCCTGACCGACTACACGACCGCGACCGACCCGCGCTTCAAGGCCGCCGTGAGCGGTGCCGGCAGCGCGCTGCAGCTCTCGATGTACGGCGTGGATCAGTACATCGTCCAGTACGAGAACGAACTCGGCCTGCCCTGGAAGAACCGGGAACCGTGGCTCAGGGTCTCGTATCCCTTCTTCCAGGCGGATCGGATCAAGACGCCCACGCTCTACCTGGGCGGCGACAAGGACTTCAACGTGCCGCTCGTGGGTGGCGAGCAGATGTACCAGGCGCTGAAGAGCCAGGGTATTGACACCGAGCTCGTCATCTACCCGGGCCAGTTTCACAGCCTCTCGAAGCCGAGCTACGCGCGCGACCGGCTCGAGCGCTACCTGAAGTGGTACGACAAGTACCTGAAGGGGAAATAGAAGGAGGGCGGGTCTCCGGGCCCGCCCATCACATCGGCCGCTCCGCGTCGTCGGAGGCAGTGGAGGCTACTTCAGCCCGCGCTTGACGAGCAGCGGCTCGACGCTCGGCTCGCGGCCGCGGAACCGCTTGTAGAGCGTCATCGCATCCTCCGTCCCGCCCTTCTCCAGGATGTTCGCGCGGAACGAGCGCGCCGTCGCCTGGTCGAAGATCCCCTTCTCCTTGAACGCCTCGAACGCGTCGGCCACCAGCACGTCGGCCCAGATGTAGCCGTAGTAGCCGGCGGCGTAGCCGCCATTGAAGATGTGGTTGTAGTACGTGCTTCGGTACCGCGGCACGATCTCCGGGATCAACTGGATCTTCGCCATCGACTGCTTCTCGAACGCCGGCGTGTCCTGCTCCTGGGCAGACGTCACCGTGTGCCAGTTCATGTCCAGGAACGACGCCGCCAGGTACTCCAGCGTCGCAAACCCCTGGTTGAAGGTCTCGGACTTCCGGATCTTGTCCACTAGGTCGAGCGGAATCACCTCGCCGGTCTTGTAGTGCTTCGCGTAGACCTTCAGCACCTCGGGCTCGAGCGCCCAGTTCTCCATGATCTGCGACTGCAGCTCGGTGAAATCGCGCGGCCCGGACGCCAGGCCGCGGTACGGCACCTTCGACATGAGCGAGTTCAGGCCGTGGCCCAGCTCGTGGAACAGCGTCGAGACTTCATCCAGGCTCAGCAACGCCGGCTGATCACCGGCCGGCCGCGAGAAATTGCAGACGTTGACGACGACCGGCGAGACGCGCTTGCCGTCCTTGAGGCGCGTGCCCCGGTAGCTGCCGCTCCAGGCCCCGACGCGCTTGCCCGGCCGCGGGTGGTAGTCCGTGAAGTACACGCCCAGGTGCGTGCCGTCGGCGTCCTTCACCTCGAACGCCTCGACCTCGGCGTTGTAGACCGGCAGGTCTGGCCGTGGCGTGAACGTGAGGCCGTAGAGCGTGTTCGCCACGTAGAAGGCGCCCTGGCGGACATTCTCCAGCTTGAAGTACGGCCGCAGCGCCTGCTCATCGAGGTTGAACCGGGCCTTCCTGACCTTCTCGGTGTAGTACCACCAGTCCCACGGTTCCAGCCTGAACGAGCCGCCTTCCTTCTGGATCATCTCCTGCTGAGCCGCCGCCTCCTTCACCGCGACGGCGCGGGCGGGCGTCCACAGCTGGTTCAGCAGGCCGTAGACGCCCGCGGGCGTCTTGGCCATGTTCTCCTCGAGTACGAAGTCGGCGTAGGTCTTGTAGCCGAGCAGTTGCGCCCGCTCGGCGCGCAGCGCCGCGATCTTCGCGACGACAACCTTGTTGTCGTACTGATCGCCGTGATCGCAGCGGGTCGTGTAGGCGGCAAAGATCTGGCGGCGCAGCTCCCGGTTGTCCACGTACTGCATGAACGGCCAGATGCTCGGCGCCTGCAGCGTGTACACCCACTTCCCCGCCATCCCGGCTGCCTTCGCCGCGTCAGCGCCGGCCGCCACAACCGGCGGCGGCAGCCCTTTGAGATCGTCCTGGATCTCGATGACGAGGCGGTAGCCGTTGGTCTCCTTGAGCAGGTTGTCGCCGAACTTCACGCTGAGCATCGACAGCTCGGCGTTGATCTTGCGCAGCCGATCCTTCCGCGCCGCGTCCAGGTTCGCGCCGCTCCGGACAAACCGCTTGTAGGCGTTCTCGAGGAGCTTCGCCTGGACCGGTGTGAGCTTCACGCGCTCGCGCGCGTCCCAGACCGTCTTCACCCGCGCGAAGAGCGCCGCATTCAGGGTGATGTCGTCGCGGAGCGCCGTCAGGAGAGGCGTCGTCTCGCGGTTGATGGCCTGCAGCTGCTCGTTCGTGTCCGCTGACGACAAGCCCCCGAAGACCGCGTTGACCTTCGTGAGCAGCTCACCGGTGTACTCGAGCGCCTCGATCGTGTTGGCGAACGTCGGCGCCTGCGCGCTGCCGGCGATGGCCTCGACTTCCTTGCGCTGCTGGGCAATGCCCTCCTTGATGGCCGGCAGGAAGTGCTCCGGCTTGATCTCCTGGAACGGCGGCACCCCGAACGGGGTCGTCCAGTTCGCGAGGAGCGGGTTGACCTGCAGCGCGGGCGGCTGCTGTGTGGCAACCGGCACCCACAGCGTCAGCGCAAGCGCGAGGATCAGGACAATTCGTTTCGACATGGCAATTCGCCTCTCGGACAACATGGCATGATATGAGTGGGTGACTGGCTCCGGGAATCTACCGCCGGCTCGAGTGGAGGTCAAGCTTGGAACTCATTTCATCATCTCGTGCGGGTGCCCGCGGACGGGGTCGCCCCCCATCCTGCCGTGAGAGGCCGTCCTCGTCATGCCGGCGAAAGCCGCCCGCGTCATGCCGGCGAAAGCCAGCATCCAGTCATCGGTTGCCTCTGGATTCCGGCGTCCGCCGGAATGACGGTGGCAGCCGATTGGTGGGGCTGTCCGCGGACAGAACCCACCATGCCTGTTATGAAATGGGCGTCAGGCCTATCTTATTACTAGACGGAGACATCCCCTATGACCAGAGGCTGGAATTGTGCCGTGCTCGTGTTCATTCTCCATCTTCCCGGACTCGTGCCAGCCGCCGCCATGGCCTCGGGTCCCCAGGCAGTTCAGCCGCCTGGCTTCGTCGGGCGTTGGGAAGGCCGCATCGACATCATGGGGTCGGCGCTCACGATCGCGGTGACAGCCACCGACAGCGGTGGCGCCCTTAAGGCCACCATCGACATCCCGCAGCAGATGGCGATGGCGCTGCCGCTCACAAATGTCCGCTTCGAGTCGCCGAAGGTTCATTTCGAGCTGCCGGCCGGCCCCGGGCTTGCGGTGTTCGATGGGGAGTTGAAGGAAGGGACGATCAAAGGAACCTTCGAGCAGTCGGGCGTCAAGGGGACGTTCGAGCTGCAGCGCGCGGGCGCCGCGACGACGAAGCCCGCGGCGCCTGCCGAGCCGCCGCCGCCCTACAAGCAGGAGGAAGTCAAGATCCAGAGCGGGACGATCACGCTGGCCGGCACGCTGACGCTGCCGCCCGCGGGTGGCCCGTTTCCCGCCGTCGTGCTGATCACGGGAAGCGGCCCACAGAACCGCGACGAGGAGATCTTCGGCATGAAGCCGTTCCGGCTGATGGCCGACGCCTTCACCCGACAGGGGATCGCGGTCCTGCGCTGCGATGATCGCGGTGTGGGCGGCTCCACGGGCAGCACCCCTCAGTCCTCCTCCGCCGAGTTTGCTGACGACGCGCTCGCGGAGGTGCAGTTCCTCAGGGGGCGGCCCGAGATTGACAGGGGGCGCGTCGGCCTGCTCGGCCACAGCGAAGGCGGCCTTGTCGCGCCGATCGCCGCGTCACGCTCCTCCGACGTCGCGTTCATCGTCCTGCTGTCGGGCCCGGCAGTGACGGGCGAGAAGATCCTGTACGCGCAGTCGGAACTGCTGATGCGGGCGGCTGGCGCAACCGAGGAGGCGATTCGCCGGAACGCCGAGATCCAGAAGCGCATTTTCGCGGCGGTCCGGACCGGCACGGGGTGGGACGAGGCGGCCGAGATGCTGCGCGGCGATCTGAAAGCGGTCCTTGACGCGGCGACCGCCGCCAAGCAGCCGGCGGCGGCCAACCGCGATGCGATGATCAAGTCGCGCGTTGACGCCCAGATGGCAAGCGCGCGCACGCCCTGGTTCAAGTTCTTCCTTGACTACGACCCGGCGCCCACGCTGCAGAAGGTGACGTGCCCGGTGCTCGCGATCTTCGGCGAGTGCGACCTGCAGGTGCCCGTCGCGCTCAATCGCGACCCGATGGAGCAGGCGCTGAAGAGCGGTGGGAACCGGAACTACACCATCGAGGTCATGCCGCGCGCCAACCATCTCTACCAGGAAGCCAAGACGGGCAGCGTCCAGGAATACACGATCCTCAAGAAGGAATTCGTGCCGGAGCTGCTGCCGCTGGTGGGCGCCTGGATTCTGAAGCAGGGACCGGCACGGGGGCGGTAGCGGGCGCGAGGGGGAAGGGGCCGCTGCCGTTGCCGTCGCTCTGGGCCTGTGCCCGTCGAGATTGACACATAATACGTGCGCACGTATCATGTGGCCATGAACCTGACGCTTTCCGTCGACGAACGAGTCGTGCGACGAGCCAGAAAGGCCGCGGAGAGCCTGGGGATGAGCCTCAACGAGGCCGTGCGGCGGTACCTCCAGGAACTGGCCGGGGACCACTCCGCCGACCACGACGTCGAGGAGCTCAGAGCCCTGTCACGACGATCCGGGGCACGCTCGCGCGGCTGGCGTTTCGATCGCAGCGAGATCCATGAGCGCCCGTAGCTTCCTGGACACGAACGTCCTCGTCTACACGGACGACCACGACTGCCCCGAGAAGCAGCGCCGGGCGCTGCAGATCGTTGCCGACTGCCGGCGTCAGGGCAATGGTGTCGTCTCCACCCAGATTCTGGAGGAGTACTTCGTCACGGCCACGCGCAGGCTGGGCGTGGCCGCGGACCTTGCAGCGCGCAAGACATCGATCTTCGGCCGCCTGCACCTGGTGACGCCGGGACTCGACGACATCCTGGCGGCTGTCGATCTGCACCGCCTGCACGGCCTGTCGTTCTGGGACGCGCTCGTCGTCCGTTCGGCGCTTGCCTCGGGCTGCGTCCGGCTCCTCACCGAGCACCTGCAACACGGGCGACGGTTCGACCGCCTCGAGATCGTGAATCCGTTCACATCCGATCGGCTATGATCGCTCCGCTTCACGCGCGTCGCGCGTACCGAGCCCGCCCTGCCGCGCCGTCGGTCAGTCCTGTGCGTCCGCCGACGACCCCAGCACGAGCGACCCAATCCGCTTGACAGCCTCGAAATGCCGGTCGGTGGTCAGCACGGTTGCGCCCACCCGCGCCGCGGTGGCGGCGACCCAGATGTCATTGGTCGGAATTGGTGTCCCGGCTTTACGGAGGGCCGCCAGAATCTCAGCGTACAGGCGGGCGACGCCGGCGTCGACCGGCACCTCCTCGACGACAGGATTCGAGAGAAAGGCCTCGAGTTCCGCTTCGTTCGCGCGGCGCTGCCGGCCGAGCAGAAAGACCGCCCAGAGCTCGCCAAGGACGACCGCCGGGACGCCAATCCAGTCGGCCTGGTCGACGAGCGCGACGGTTTCAGGGTCGCCGCGCTTGAAGCGGCTGTAGGCAGACGTGTCGAGGCAGAGGCGGCTCATCGCCACAATTCCTCGTCGATCTGCTCGGTTCCCTCCACCGCCCGATCGAACCGTGCGGCCTCCTCGGCCGACCACGTTCCCGCCAGGCGACCGAGGCCGTTTGAGCGCCGGGTGCGGGGGCCCACGCCGAGGCCGTGTGAGAGCAGGTCGAGCACGGTCTGGTTGAGCGAGGCGCCCCGCCGCCGCCGTTCCCGATCGAGGGCCCGGGCAAGCGCCGACTCCACGCGCCGGATGGTCATGGTCTTCATGCATGCATTGTAGTGCAGTCAATGCATGCAGTCAATGATGCCCCCCATCGACTGCCGCGCCCCTTTCGCCGACAGCTCGATTGACTCGCGCGCGCGCCCGACCCGTCCGGACTTGCGGCAACGATGCCGGAAGACGCTGCAGGGTCACGGCCATCGGGGCAGTGATGTAGAATCGGGCTCACTCTCCTGGGTCCCACGCGCAGCGAGGGAGGGCTTATGGCAGGACCTCCGGCGCCGGACGATCTCCATCGGCAGCTTGCCCCGCCGAACCAGCCGCACTGCTGTGCCAGCTGCGCTCACTCCCTGCACTGCGTCGTCGTTG
>Ga0315296_10001229_pt1 | contig 22398 bp, 19 predicted proteins | sample YL17G14_18_MG_FD_203921 | JGI IMG/M metagenome (GOLD analysis project Ga0315296, IMG submission 203921) | Sediment microbial communities from Yellowstone Lake, YNP, Wyoming, USA - YL17G14_18 | ecosystem: Environmental > Aquatic > Freshwater > Lake > Sediment | place: USA: Wyoming | collected...
TTGAAAGACGGGCTGACGAAGACAATCGAGTACTTCGAAGAGCTTGTGAAAAAGGGCGAGCATCCGGCCTGAGATAGAAGGCGAAAGAACACTATCGAAACGCAACAGGCAATGGGACAAGACCAAGACGCAAAGATAGATGTGGTTATACGGATTGCCCAAGACTTACGTTGTCGGGATTAAGGGCCAAATTACCGGTGAGCAGATTCGAAGTAGTTGGATGACCGCTTTCGGCCCACGAGCTAATGCAACAGTAATAAGAAGCGACAAGTCGTCCCCTGATCCATTCGTTTTTGAACCCGGCTTCTCTATTTCAAAGAGAGATGACAATCAAAATGGCTGCTAAAAATCGATCTGAAGATGCAATTGTCGGTAGAAAGGCACAAAATTTCGTGAAGACTTTTTCTGCAAGCAAGGTGGTAGTTAACTCGCGCTACGATTACAAGCAAGTATTGACTCGTATTATCAGTAGTTACGATGCTGCGGTGATTCGGAGCTACTGTAAGGTGCGATTCACTATTATTAATATCAACATCTTACATATTCTAGCACTTTGTCTGCGTGGTAAGCGGAAGGTCTTAGACGTAGGGTGTGGTTTCGGGCTGTTTGGCCTCTACTTCTCGACGCTATATCCTGACATTTCATACTACGGTTACGATATTGACTCTACACGGATTGAAATGGCCAACAAGGCTGCCAAGCGTCTTGGCTTGAACAACGCCGTCTTCCGCTGCCAAGATGCTAGAGACTTGATCCTCAACGAAAATTTTGACGCCGTCATGACGATCGACCTGATGCATCATCTTGATGACAGCTCCAAGAATAGTCTTTTAGCTACATGTGCTCGCCATCTTGCTTCCGATGGGAGGCTAATCATTAAGGATATAACTACCCACCCGTTTCATAGGCTGGCCTTTACTTGGGCCTTAGATGTGCTTATGACCTGGGGATTCCAAATGTGGTACTGGAATGAGACTAAATTCAATGCTGCATGTAAAAAATATTTCAAGCGGGTGGATATTTTTCCAATCTCGGATTGGATGCCCTATCCTCACATAGTGTACTTGTGTGAGAATGTGTAACCATCGAGCATGGCTGACAATAGCAAATTGATTCCTAAATAACATAACAATTCATTAAACAGTTTCAAAATCATGTTTCCATCGAAAAAAACAGGAGGAACGTCCATTTCTCGGAGATATTTCTTTATGCGTTTTATTGCTTCTTCTGATTTAACCTGGATTCCCTTCAGCATGCTTTGTGCTATTTTTGAGAAAAACATCTCTATCAGGTTAATCCATGAACCATGTTTGGGTTCTATCATTTGAAGAGGTTCCGATTAATGAGGGCATTTGTTGGGTAGGCGACGTTTGCGAACTGAAGACTACACTATTCCAGTAAGGATATGATTTTGTCGCGAGTTCTACAGCTTTTGAATGGGTTGCTCGGAATATGCTTGTTGGGCTGGGCATTTTCCGATCCTCGGTTTCGAAATGCCGAAGGATTTCCTGATGGAACCCTTTGCCTGCCAGTCTCTACAGGTGTGGCCTTAATTATATTAGGATGGAGCATGGCAGGACGATTCAAAAAGTTTGCATTATGGTTTGCACTGGCACTTGTAGGGCAAGCAGTATCACTTCAGATGATTGATGCCGGACCGCTGATGCACTACCAACACTATATACCTTTTTATCGCCTGCTGACAAAAACTCATCCTATACTTTTGAGTTACCTCGCATTGCAAACTGCAGTTGTGGTTGCAGGTCTCAAAACTCGTTGGCCAACCGTTCAACGCTGGGTTAGTAGTAACTTCAAGGTTTGGCAGCTTTTCGGTATTGGGCTGGTTTTCTGCCTATCAAGTGCTGCGGTATCGCGTGAGATTCCAGTTTACATGGCTGAGCTCCTATTTGCTGCATTTGTGCAGGCCGTGAACCTGGTGAACATTTTACTGATGGTATGGTCCCTTCCTGAAGAAGTACTGGTTTCTTGGAGGCAAAGACTTGACAACTTCTTCTGCCGATCCGAGAAGGAGGAGACAAGAAATTCTTCAAATATAGACCGTTTTGCCATAGTAGCAGCCATTTGGGTGACAGTTCTGGCAGCGTTGTTGAATTATATCTCCTATGAACGACACCCGCACATTCCTGATGAGGTTATTTATCTCTTTCACGCACGTTATCTGGCGAGTGGAACGCTGACAGTGCCGGCCCCCCCTGTTCCCGAGGCCTTCAGCTTTTATATGATACCCCACGAATCGCACAGATGGTATTCCATAGTTCCACCGGGGTGGCCTGCCGTGCTGGCCCTTGGTGTTCTTCTTGGAGTCCCCTGGGTAATTAACCCCGTGCTGGCAGGACTGAGTGTATTACTTACCTACCTCTTTTTTCAAGAGATTTCCGATCGTTTCATGGCACGTATTGCGGTTTTCTTGTTGTGCATATCGCCATGGTTTATTTTCATGGCCATGAATTTCATGAGCCACACGCTCACTCTAACTTGCGCTCTTGCTGCTGCGGTTGCGATAACCCGCGCCAGAAGGACCCACAAAGCAATATGGGGACTATTTGGTGGATTCGGTGTCGGAATGGTGAGTCTAATCAGGCCACTTGATGGCCTTATCGTGGCAGGAGTTCTCGGTCTTTGGGCAATCGGTGTCGGCGGACGAAGATTGAGAATCTCTTCCATTTTGGCGTTTGTAATTGGCACTATTATAGTTGGAGCGGTTATATTTCCCTATAATAAGCAAATCACTGGCCATCCGACCGTTTCTCCACTTACAGCCTATTATGAAAAATACTTTGGACCCAAGGTTTTTGCTCTTGGCTTTGGTCCCGATCGCGGACTGAACTGGGCCATAGACCCGTTTCCGGGACATAGTCCGATCGATGCGTTGGTAAATGGAAACCTTAACATCTTCTCCGTAAATATAGAGCTTTTTGGCTGGGGTACAGGTTCCTTGATCTTGATTGTATTGCTGCTGTTTTCTGGAACAATGCGAAGAAGCGATTACTTCGTGATCGCTATTATTATCAGCATCGCTGGAATCTACAGTCTTTTCTGGTATAGCGGCGGGCCGGATTTCGGGGCGCGATATTGGTACCTGATGTTGCTGCCACTGATCGCTCTGACGATCAGGGGTGTCCAGATTCTGCAACGAATGTTAGAATCCGGACCCGTTGGCTCTACTGTTAACGGCACGCGGGTGATCGTGGCTGTCTTGTCGCTGAGCGTGCTCACTCTGATTAATTATTTTCCCTGGCGGTCCATAGACAAATATCACCATTTTCGTGGCATGCGGCCCGGCATTCGCGCCCTTGCAGCGAAGTATGGGTTTGGAAAAAGCTTGGTATTAGTTCGGGGCAATTCTTCTGATTATCAATCAGCATGGATCCATAATCCACTAAATCCGAATGCAAACGCACCCGTATATGCCTGGGACCGGGACACCGAGATTAGAGCTAAGATACTGCAGGCCTATCCGGATCGAGATGTGTGGATCGTTAATGGTCCCTCTATAACCCATGGCGGCTTTGAGGTAGCCAAACGTCCCGTGTCGAAACGCGAGCCGACAGTAAAAAAGGATGGTATCAATCAAAATTAACCTGAATTCTCACAAACCTTTAACCGGGTGGATCCCGGCAGGTAAAATTAACAGGTTGTTGAAAAAGTCTTTTTCTGCAGGCTGTTCTAAAATGCTCAGATGCAATGACGAATTTTTCACGCAACGCAGCAGATGGGCGTCTTTCAACAGCCTGTTAATTTTTCTGAGTTAGATTCCTTACCCTGCCCTGCATGCAAATTTCATGACGGATTCCTATGGCGCAGAAAGTATCCATTGATAATGTTGAGCCAGGCCTGTCTGCAGCGGCAAGGAGCGGGCCGGTTCTGTTCCTTTTCGTCGTGGTCGCCGTTTCGTGGCCTCCCGCGTTTGTAGGCAGAAACGCCGTGCAAAGTGTCTCTAAGCTCTTTCATTTAGCCGATTCAGCGCATGCTTACTTTGTGCCTGACCACGCGGGACTAATAGGTGAAGCAATCGAAGACCGCATCGGTGGATACGATGAACTCAATCCGGCTGCATTCAGGCATTCCGAGATGCTTCGGTATGTTTTTCCTTACGCATGGGATCGAATTGTACCGCTTGGAAGCTATAGGGGCTCTCCTCTAATCTGGAACTACTATGCACACCGCAAGAGCGGTGCCGTTAGTTATGTGAACTACGTTATACAAGAGGGTGCTCATCGTCCACCGGCTGGCATGCAACTTGTTATCCAGCAGCACAATGTGGCACTCTATGTGCGCAGCAAATCCGTATGGGCCAGCCATCGGTCAATTTGCCCCCCCACATCCTCGACGATACCATTCCGGAAGCTGGAGCGTTCTATATCATGGATGGCGGATATCTTCGACTTCGCTCGTCTCTACATATTCGATCAATGGCTGGCGTTTTTTGTGACTCCGGCAAAGGTAAACTTTCAATTTCGCCGGTTGTATTCTTATCCGATAGACGAACCAACCGGTCTGCGATGCGATTAGACAATTGTGCTGAGTGGTTTTTATTCGTCCAGAGATTATCCCACAAAACTCCCACGTATCCATTATGTGGACAAGGAAACAGAAGAACACCTGGTGTTTTTAACCAACTGTTTTACATTGCCAGCGATAGCCATTGCACGGCTCTTTACAGGTGCTGCTGGCAGGTGGAATTGTTCTCCAAATGGATCAAACAACACCTTCGTATCAAAGTTGTCCTGTTTTTACATAGTCTTTCAGTGCCGAGATAATTGTATTCATTGGATTTAGGTCTTGATGGATCGGAAATGCCTACTCGATAGGACTTTCGGACACAAGTAACGATTGCCCGCTTGGAAGTAATGGGTTCTTCTGAAGCGCTTCCTTACGGCATCCGAGGAGGAGAACTACGCAATTGTTAAAAGGCCTGCATGAGCAGGCCTTTTTTTATTTTTTCCGCCAGATGGGTCGAAATATAGGACGCTCACAACTGGCCAAACTTGCTTTTTGCTTTGTTTTTTGCGGTTAAGGTTAAGGTTAAGGTGAGCAAGAGCTTTGTCGATTACAACTACTGCATAGAGAGCAACCGGAAGCCTCGTTTTGGCTTGAGGCGTCAGTATTTGTCTTTACAAGGTTTACGTTGTAGTGGAGACCAACCACGCTGATGCTATCAGCAATGTCGTTTTAGCCCTGAATGTGCGAAAGTTGGGCTAAGAGCTGGGCAGTCTCATAAGAAGGGGTTGACACAGAACTCAACCAACGCTATAAGAAACTTGACTGTCACTTGGGCGGAGGTTGGTAGACCGCAAGCCGCAAGTGAGACAGGAGGACAACCGAGCATAGGCAAGGGGCCGTGCGTTGGCTGGCTTGAGCCACGGGAGTTCTTGAAGCTTTTGGGAGTTCTGGCTGGATTTGAGCGACCACGTTGGCAGACCGAAGTCAGGAAATGCGGTGCAGGGCGATGTCCGAAGCCCGGAAACGAACTTGGCTTTCGCCCCAAGTTCTGCTGGTATTCATAGCTTGGCTCTTCCTGTGCTGGCTGCATTGGGACAACGACGGGCTCTGGTTTCCTGATGCGCCGGGCCACGCAGCCAATGGGCTCTTTTGGAAGGATTATCTGCTGAACTTGTCCTTCGATCCCAGAGGCTATGCCCTCAGCTATCACGCGCGCTATCCGGTGATCGACCCCACAAAGTACCCACCGGTGTTCTACTTCCTGGAGGCAGTTTTCTTCGGGGCGTTCGGACCGTCACCGTATATTGCCAAAGGCCTTGCGCTTGGATTCGCGCTGATGGCGGCTCTCTACACGACCGCCTGGTGTCGCAGGTGGATTGCGGAAGAGGCCGGTTGGGCCGGGGTGCTGCTCGTTCTCTTGCCCGGGGTCGTTCGGTGGTCTCACGCCATCATGCTGAACGTTCCTGCCCTGGCGCTGAGCATAGGGGCTCTTTACCACCTTCGCAGATGGCTGGAGTCGCCGCCCGCATCTCCTGTGTGGCGGCACTTGTACGTCGGAGCGGCTCTGGCGGTGCTGTCGATCCTGACATACCTGACAAGTTGCGTGTTGCTTTTGATCGCCGGCATCTGGCTCATCGTAGAACGCCGCTGGCGTTTGCTGTGGTACCGCAGGACGCTGGCGGTTTTCGTGGTCTCCGCGCTGGCGCTGCTGCCATGGGCAATTGTGGTGATGAAGTTTGAGCAGAATCGCATCGTGTGGGCCACGGGCACGGTTACCTCTTTCACAAACGTGTCGCACTGGCACTGGGCATACTATCTTGTATGCCTTCCAGAACTTTTCGGCACACATCTCTTGTTTATCGCGGCGTTTGGCATTGCCGGCGGGATGCTTGTCCGGCGGTGGCGGCATGAAACGATCCTCCTGTTGATTATGACGGTGGTCTGCTTTACCTTCTTCTCGTACGTGCCGGCCAGAGAGAGTCGCTACATACTGCTGCTGTCCGTGCCGATAGTCATCTTCTGCTTGCTCGGCCTGCTTTCAATGGTCCACTGCGTTGGCAAGCTCGCAAGAATGAGGCCGGGGTGGGCAAGGGCTGCAACCCTAGCCGCCGTAGCGGCGCTCTTCATCGGCCAGACGTGGCTGGCCTCGAAAGTATCTGTTAATTCGGTTTCGGGCTATAAGCAACTCGTGGGGTACCTGGAGAAGATCGCCCCGGACGAACCTGTGTTTTACGACGGCAAAAACTATAACATTTTTACCTTCTATCTTCAGGCCGGGGATCGTGACTATCGCCGTCGGGCGGTCCTCGGCAGTAAACTGCTCTATGCCGAATCCAGGTACCGTGGCCCGCAGGAGTTCGTCTCGTCTCCCCAGGACGTAGTCGAAGTGTTACGAAAGCGCGGTGGATGCCAGTGGGTGGCCGTGGCTGATGATCCAGCAGCCTCGCAGATCGCAGCCCCTGGGCACTTGCGCAAAGCTATCAAGGGACCGGAGTTCGAGCTGGTGAAGTCCTTCCCGATCACGAGGATGCTGACGACTGGCGTGGAGAGGAGCAGCGTATGCGTCTACCGGTTTCTTGTTCCGATAGAGCGAGTGGATGAAGTAGATATGCCTTTCTTCGGGCGGGGGGAAAACGTACGCTACCGAAGCAAGCCCATCGAGCGCTGACCCCCGCCGAACAGTCCGAGCGGGTGTGAGGAGCAGAGACCACATCCTCTTTGTGATAACGTAGAATATTTTTCGCACATTTTTATGGGACACAAATGAAGCCCTCAGTCTGGTCGATGGATAGTTGACCAAACAAATCATTCAATCAGAGAAAGGGCTTGAAATGAAAGACGAGAAGAGATCGGCAGAATTGGAAAAGAACTTGAGCAAGGTTATCAAAATTGATGAGGCAAAAATCCATTCGCATCTGGATTCGCTGGTACGCGACACCGTCGAAGAGACCCTGAACAAAATGCTCAACAACCTTAAAGCTTAATATTTTCATGTATTCCTGGGACCGGATAAGTGCTTGCTGAGACCGATTGGGTAAGGCGCTTGTCTTCTACGGATTTGAGCGTACGACCAGATTGCTCCCTGTTATTCCTCAGGCATTAGGCCCAATTCAACCAATTTGGCGGCCAGACGCTTAGCAACGTATGCGCCTGCTTCAGCATTTGGGTGGCTGTCGTTGGGGAGGCGCATGTTTTGCCAACCATCTGGGTGCTGGGCACAGAGATCGACAAAGGGATACGCGATATCATCAAACACAGGATAGGCAAATGCAGCGTCGTCATCCCAAAAACTCCAGTAGACAAGGATAAATGTTGCTCCCGCCGCTTCTACCTTTTTCCCATCGCGTCGATGAGTGCACGAGACAGCTGAAGGCTGGGCTCCGGCCCCCCACTTGAGCCAAGCCCGCTGCACAATCACCCATAGCCGCAGACATCTGTAATCTTCAAGCCGGACTGGCGTCCTCTTCAGATAAACTGAACCGTCACGTTTTAGACCAAACAAGGGTTTGGTACCCACCATGCCCCAGGAAAGAGCAAGCGACGATCGTAGTTCTGGTTGCGATTGACGTGGTCTGGAAGGAAAGTGTAGACAACGGCGATTGTATTAAAATCGTACATGTACCGCTGCAGTCGCAGCCAGGCCTGATCGGTTCCGTAGGCCTCAACACACAGATTGACAACCTGATAAGGGAAGTTCGGATACGCAGCCAACTGGCCGATAAAGGTGTCTTCAAAAGGCAAGCCATAACCCATGGAATAAGAGCAGCCAACAAAGATCACAGTTGGCCGGTCGGGGTCTAGCAGGGTGTCTGGCTTCGGCACGCGTATGCCTTGCGCATTAGTGTGGACGGGCACCGGCGGCTGTCCTTTGACAAAGGTCTGCATCACCGACTGATTCGGAATATGAGTCCAACCCAATATGGGATCATACTGAACCCGCTTATGATCAGCCGGTTCCCAGGTAACCCGCAACGGGTCACGAAAGAGGCGCAGGCCGATTCCATCGCAGCAAGGGAAATAATGATCAAGAAACTCAATGTCACGAGAGTAAACACGAGCGTTTTACCCGAGGGTTTATGTAGGGAAAGCCACTTATCGACCTGCCGTCGGCCTACAAAAATAATGATCGCCATGACGGCCATTAACAATTGGCTACCAAATGCGACGGGGTGCAGATCGCATATTTTCCAATTTAGCGAGACGACCTGTTCTAGCAGGGGCGGCCAGAGCAAAATGGCCAGTACCAGGCAGACTAGAAATAGCCATAACGCCGGAGTCATGGGATTCAAAGGGGAATCATCCACAATTAATATTCTTTTTCTGAGATTGCAGCAAGTTGTTTTTCCATGATGTCAATCGATGCGAGCAGGAAAGATTTCTCTTCATGGCATAAAGGGTCAATGACTTGCTCTGGACGTTGTCCCTGTCGTAGTTGGAGGTCGGATGGCTACCCCTTGTTTCATAGTTTATGCTACCTATGATTTCGCGTCAACTGTGTCCTCTTCTGCCAGCTCTTTTAGCTTGGCATCCAGCATCCACAACTGCTGATAACCCATGATTCGCTTGAATCGTTTCTCCATATCCAACAGTGAAGCCGCGACACACCGAACCACCATCGCATGGTCCTGCAGTTCTTGACCCGTCGTGTTCGGCTGCGAACTCCGCTCTTCGGTGACTCAATCAGATTCGTCGAGCCAAGGCAACGACGAAGCGTCTTTGGCAATCCCAACGCATTGATCGTAAAGGTCTCATCCAGGCCTTCAAGGAGGCTGGATGCCGCAGAAGGATACTTCTGCTCAAGCCGTTTTCCCAGTTGCTTAAGTTTCTGTTTGCCTTTGTCAGCACCCATAGAAAACGCCGCCTGCATCGCACATCTGACCTGCTCTTCCTGATCAACCGGAAGATAGCGCTGTACGTTGCGAATCTTATGATTGCGGCAGTGCTCTTGAGTATACCCCCAAAATAATGAAAGCCCCGCCGACCAGGATTGGGTACACAGGTGGAAACTTTGCTGTCGGGGTACTCGCAATACTAAAATCTTGACCATCTGCAAGTGACTTGCCAATCTTACCAATCTCATAACCGAACTGCCACTGATCTGGGAGCTCCCAGCTCTGGAGAAAGACCATGCATTGGATCCTTACCACGAGGGCGGTAGTAAAAATGGTCAGGAAATATTTTCTGGAAAGAGATGAAATATTCTCATGCTCTTGTTCGCTGCCTGCCATTTATTCAATTTCCTAAAACAATGCATAGATGAAAGGAGCTATCGCACTGCTTTCAGTGAAAACAATCAATGCACCAAGCAAGATAAGCACAATCACAATGGGGAGCAGCCAATATCGTTTTCTAAACTTCAAAAATTCCCAAAATTCTGATATAATAGATTGATTTGCCATAAAATTCCTCCTAATATCTTTTAATAAATCTTTCCTTGGGTTGTGCGGGCTCGGTACGGGCTACCCAATATGAAGATGCATTTTTATCTGGCTTAACCGGAAGGGGAGCGCCTCCGAATAAGCGTTTAACGAGGGCAAAAGGAGTAATAACCACATAATATGCTATGGCGAGAATTAAAGTAGTAACAACCCTTCCGATTAAATGGGCAAATTTGAGCCAGACGGTGTATACTGGCGTCAGTAGAGAAGGAATCAGTATAAAGCCAAGACCTAATAAAGACAGTGCGCCAAATAGATAGGTAGGTATAGCCTTTTGCCTCCATGATCCTAAAGCGCACAAGAGTCCGAAAAAGATAAAAGCGATGAGCCCAAATTTTCGTATCTCCTTTAATTTAATCGAGTTCGAGTTCACTTCGCCAGTCTCCATTCTCTTTCCATTCAGGTTGTGCTTCTTTGAATAGAATACAATCTTCAATGACTAAAATATCGATTTCGGTTCGCATAAAACAACGATAAGCATCTTCTGGGGTGCAAATGATGGGTTCGCCACGAACATTAAAGCTGGTATTGACAATTACAGCACAGCCAGTCAACTTTTCAAACTCTGATATTATTTCGTGGTAATCAGGTTTATCCTTTTTATTTACGGTCTGCAGACGTGCAGAATAATCCAGATGAGTAATAGCAGGTATGTCGCTTCTCTTCACTTTAAGACGCTCCATCATCGGTATTCCATCACCAGAAGGCTGAGGAAGACGCCTCTCTTTACGAACCTTGGCGACTAGAAGCATATAGGGACTAGGCGTTTCCGTATCGAAATATTCCGACACCTTTTCTTCTAATACAGAAGGAGCAAAAGGCCTAAATGATTCACGATATTTGATTTTTAGATTCATTACGGTCTGAGTATCTTTATTTCTTGGATCACCAAGAATACTTCTTGCCCCTAATGCTCTAGGCCCAAATTCCATCCTCCCAGCCATATATCCCACGATTTTTCCTTTAGCGATCTGTTTGGCAATAACTCCAGCTCGTTCCTCAGGTCCAAGTACCTGGTAGGGATAGCCTTTACTCTCGAGAAAGGAAACAACTGCTTCATTTGAAAAGGAAGGGCCAAGATATGAACCATACTGCTGATCATGCCCCTTGGGATCAGGCCTCTGTTTTCCAAGAAAGCGATACCATACCGATAGAGCTGCACCTAATGCGCCACCTGCATCACCTGCTGCGGGTTGAATCCAGATGTTTTCAAAAGGTCCCTCTCGCAAGATACGACCATTGGAGACACAATTAAGGGCTACACCCCCTGCAAGACATAGATTCTTCTGTTTTGTCTCTTTATAAACGTGGACTGCCATCTTCATCATTATCTCTTCTGTAACACTCTGAATACTCGCAGCAATATCCATCTCTCTCTGCGTGATTCGAGTCTCAGGCTGACGAGGGGGACCCCCGAAAAGCTCTGCAAATTTCCTATTCGTCATACGAAGACCGCCAAGGAAATCAAAATAGGACAGATTTAATCTAATTGAACCATCGTCTTTAACATCTACAAGTTCAGAATAAATGAGGTCTTTATATTTAGGCACTCCATATGGTGCCAATCCCATGAGCTTGTATTCTCCTGAATTCACTCTGAAGCCTGTAAAATAGGTGAAAGCAGAGTATAGTAATCCAAGTGAATCGGGGAAATGAAGCTCCTTTAACAAATGAAGATCCTTGCCGTTTCCAAAACCATAACTAGCCGTTGCCCACTCACCCACCCCATCAATAGTCAAAATTGCAGCCTCATGAAAAGGTGATGGATAAAAGGCTGAAGCCGCATGAGCCTCGTGGTGTTCAGTATATAAGACATCTCCTTCATAACCTGTCTCTCGATTGATAACCATGGGAATATATAATTTTTTCCCGAGCCATAGAGGCATGGCTTCAAGCCATGACCGAAGGCCTTTAGGCGCTACTGTTAGGTAGCTCATCAAGAGACGTTCAAAAGTCAGAAAAGGTTTATCATAAAACACCACATAATCAATATTATCAATATTGATTCCTGCCTCATCCAAACAATACTTTACAGCATTATTAGGAAATCTTGGATCGTGCTTTTTCCTGGAAAATCTTTCCTCTTGAGCAGCGGCAATAATTCTGCCATCCTGCAATAAGCATGCAGCACTATCATGATAAAAGCATGAAATACCGAGTATATTCATATGCTCCAATATCTCCCAATAAATTGTAATCAACTACTCCGCTTCAAGAGGTCAGGGTATGAAAAGGATTGACACTGTTCTATCCCCCTCACGCTAACCCTCTCCCCAAGGAGAGGGAACTAGTGTTAACCCCACCGCAAGCAGATGATGTATCAAAAACCATGATAAAGATGGTATCGGATTTTTTTCAGCGTTGTCTTAATAGTTCTATTCCGTTGGAATTCACCTTTGGGTATTTCCACGAATAGCTTTGAATCTGTGTGAAGAACGCAACATAATAATTTTAGACCGCGTACCATGCAATGTACACATAATCATCAATCACTTAGAAATTTCTCAGAATCGTGCTACAGGGCAAACGCATCTAAATTCTGAGGACGCTGAGGAGGTACTTCTCGTCTCAGCCAGCCGTCAGACATTTGGCTTTAATGCTAAGCTTCGCTGTTGTCTCCTGTTTCAGCAACATCAGGGCAAGGCGGCTGACACGCGAGAGATTCTCCACTGCATTGCCGTGGAGATTGCGGCACGATTATCTACGAACCTGTGTCCCAAAACCTACGCCGGTACACCGTGAGCTTAATATGTTTCACTTATGATTTGAAATAAAGACTCGTTTATGTATTTAGCCACCAATTGATTACCGATAACGGTATAAAAATCTGAGTATAAATCACCTATATTAAAATTTTCGCCAAGGCTATCAAATGCATTCATCCCATCAATATATTGATATCCCTTATTCTCGAAGTATGTAAGAAGGGATGAGTATCGTTTAGTTCCATGAGTCCGATAATGCCTGATATCATGCTCAAGGGGGAAGATGCAAAAAATAGGGATTGATTCATTTTCAACAACACGTTCATGAAATGTGTCGATTAATTTCATCATTATATCGAGTGCTTCTGGATTTTTTGTATATTCACCTTCAAAAAGCAGCGCATAATCATATTCTTCTCTCAACCTACCAGCAATCGTCCTTACCAGTTTTATAGTTGGTGAGAAGTCAATCATATGGGATTCATATCTATGTTCATAATAATAATCATTAATACCAATCATGGATAACATTTCCTTTGGTTGATTTAACAGTGTCTTGTAATCGTCAAGAAAACGCATTGGATTAGGTATAAGTTTAAGTGATCCATTTACAATACGATATCTGGGTTTTGTTAATGGGAGCCCCGTATGGCGGAACATAAATGGCCGATAGGTGTTGACAAGACCAAAAATATTATCAGATCCAAATCCGATGAGAACAATGTGCGATTTATACTGTATGCCTCTTTCTAAATATCGCAGGTACGCTTGGTCCAATGCATAACCCCATACTCCCAAATTGAGAACTTCCCAGTCCGTATTCATTTTTTCTAATAAAGCGGGCCACGCCTCTTCATTTCTTACGTCATTACAATGTGTAAATCCATCTCCACATAACATAATGCGAAATTTACCAGCAGGTGGGAGTATTTCGTATTCCTTTGTACCTCTCATTCCTGCGGAATTTGCAGTATACAATTCAGTTTTTCCAGCTTCTCGAATGGTCCAGCCTAACTCATGGCAGACTTTAATATAGCTCGACGTGTCCCGTAATAGCTCGTTGATAATACCGGTATGGCGTCTGGAAATCACATCTGCCGGCTCATAGGATAAATGGTACCTTTTTTTCAAAGTAAATAAGCCAATAAAGCTTATAAGCTCGATGAAACCATAGATAAGTGCTAAAGCTAAAAGACAAAATAGCCACTTCTTCATTTCATATTAACCTTGTCATTGCAAAGCGATCTTCTATCAATTACTCATAATCACGCTTGTCTAAAAACGAAATGAGATGAATGAAAACCTTCTGAACACATACAGAAAATTGATGTTCCGTAAATTTGTAACCGCCCGTTCGCTTCGCGAACTCGCCAGACACAGACTACGGCAGACCTTTTGCCCGGGCGACCTGCCCAGTCAAAAAGTGCATCCCGCTTTTGTGGGAAAGTAGAGTATCTAACGGCTTTAATATGCCCGAAAGGCATGACAGTAATGAGTCTGCCATGTCGGCAGACTCATACTCTGCATTCGTCTGGGTCTGTGGCTATCAAAATATTTTGGACACCAATTACTCATAATCTACTTTTAATTTGCCATGAGATTAGCAGATGATTTAAGCGTCATCATCGCGGCCTTTTCCTTGCGGGCTCTAACAAACCAAGCTGGAAGGCGGGGTTCCTCAAATCTCTGTTTGCTCCCTGGAAGAGGAATTGCAGATTTTTCGGGTCCACTTCAAGCCTTTCGTTGTATCCTGTTCGTAGTAGTTCGCCATGGCCGAAATTGTAAGCCCAACGCGGGCCGATGGCTTGGACGTTTTCCTCTCCGGCAAAGGGCTTTTCTACGCTGGCCGCCAATGTCTTCCACTTGCCGTCAAGCGTGTCGCTAATGTAGGCCTTGTAGTATCTAAAAATTCGTCCTTCGCTGCGACCCTGAGCCTCGATTAGTGTTAGATACTTGTTCAGACCTTGTAGCTTATATGTATGACGGGCCTCGAAAACATCAGCTCGCAGCGCTACCTGCGGCATTCCGAAACCTTTTGGAAAGTCCTGCAATCTTGTCTCCGCACGCCACATACGCCCATTGCACGTAGTAAAGAATAAGTGAGCCTTCTCATCGTCGCAGATGACCCAGTAGTCCAACCCAAAGAAACCTTCTATATTGGAGGGCTTTTGTGAATAGAATGGTTTTGGTGCTGTCCATGAAGTTGGATCCGTTATGTCATCCGTGCTTGAGTAGTGTGGCCCGTATGGCATGTTTTTGTACCTGTCTCCTAATTGATAGACAAGGAACCATTTTTTCTGCGGCGTGAAATAGAAAACCTGAGGCGCACCATGGTAATCCATGCTAAGCTCGAGCAGGTGCCATTGAGACTCGTATGCATCTTTCCAGTCGGTAAAAGACATGCAGCCGATCCGGATATACCCGGGGGGAAGCCCGTTTTGTCCCTTCCGCTTGCGAAGTGTGCAGAACAGGTGCCCTTGTCCCTGATATCGGACGATACTTGGATCCTTAACCGCATGCCAAGGATTATCCGGTGACGGCGGCAGTTTTTTAGGATTGATGGTAAGAACCGGTTGGGCGACCTCCCAACGGAACTCCCCTGTTATAAGGCTCTCACCCATGGTAGCTTGATCTTTATCACCCTCTCCGGCACAGGTTGTAATAGTTGTAGCAAGCCGGGCCACAGCCAATGCAATCAAGACCCACTTTAATGCTTTCATTAGTACTTGAAAGTTTCGCGAACTTATCGTTTAATTGCCTTTACCGTGACAATCACTTCGAAATCCGGATCGTGATAATCGAGCTCTTTTTTGTCAATTTCTTCTGAAACAATACCATGAAGAGCGCACATTGCAGATAAAACATTTCCATATGAACCAACTGTAATATCAGCACGGGGGAAGGTTTCCTCGAATAATTTCTTCGCCGACTGGGTGGTGATATGCCAGTATTCCCCCCAGTTATCCCGTCCGAGTCTCCTACCGATTTTACTGATGCCATGTGATGTCATTAGGAGCACACCACCTGGTTTAATTATTCGATGAAGATGTCGGAGGGCGGCTTTCATATCATATATCATTTGTAAGGTCTGGGTCAGGATTATACAATCGAATGTATTAGATGGAATATGATCCGCTCTTGTAAGATCTGCAACGATTGTTGCATCGGGATTCCCTTCAACATAATGCATGACATCAATTTTACTCACACGCTCACCGCCGAATTTATTTATATAAAAGGCATCTCCCATTTCCAAGCAGCGCCCTTTGATATCCTTGGAATTGGCTTCAAGAAATTTTTCAATATAATAGCGCTCGACAGGGAAACCGCGATCGATTCCGAATATAGAGCTTATCGGTGTTACTCGATAAAAATCCCCAAAGGATACTGATCCCATTCTGGGCCATTGCAGGCGATACTTACACTGAAAACGAACTACCTTATTCCGAAATGCAGGTGGGAAAATCTTTTTTGCCATTGAGATGGCGATATCTCGTAGGGACATGATCAAGATACTTTCATGTTTTCGTTAATGCTATGCGTAATAATATCATATTTATGAGGTACTTTTTACGCATAGAAAACCAGCAAAATTATACCATTGGAAGAATGTTTCTGCGATCGCAAAACCATTTTTGCGGAACAGCTCAAAGTTTTCATCCACTCGGTATGGAACGAGTACATTTTCCAGTGCTTCTCTTTTCCGTAGTATTTCCTCTTCAGAGTAACCGGTTCGTCGTTTAAAATTATAGTAGAAATCAATAAAAAACCGGTTCATATTGGAATCGTTTGTCAGAATTTTATCAGTTACGATTAACGCGCCTCCATCTACCATATTATGATAGATCCAGCGAATGAGCGCATCCCTTTTAAGGGGACGAATGAATTGCAGTGTCCAGCACATTGTTACGACACTTGCATTTTCAAGCGAAAAATTGGATAAATCATTATTAAGATCCGCATATCTAAGCTCGATACGATCCTCCAGACCCTCAGCTTTGACTTTTTCTCGAGCGCGTTCGAGCATGGGTTCGGAATTATCATACCCAACAAAATGAGCGGTAGGTTCCATTGTTTTTGCAAGCCGTATAAGGGCTGTCGCAGTAGAACAGCCAAGATCATATACAGTAGTTCCATTTTGCCAGAACTTCTGCGATATCTCTTCGATAAGTAACCGTTGCTCTAAATAAAACGGAACGCTTCGTACCAGCATATCATCAAATACTGCAGCGACTTCTTTATTGAACTCGAAATCGCTTCCCCGTGCACTGGTGCTTGAAAAAACCTGATCTCGTTCCATAGTCATCCTCTCGATGTTAAAGATTTAAAACCATTTTTTTATTAGATTTTCGCGCATTTATCTTTCACTTCTGAACACTCCCTACTGCACAGAGCCAACCCTTTTCACGTTCCGGGATTGCCTTATAGCTGACATGAATAAAACCTGCTGCAGAAAGGAGCGCTTTCATTTCTTGCCCGGAATAGATTGGAATTCCCAATCTCTGAGCGTTATCTTCATTAGATGCTCTGTTCGTGCCTTCTTTGCTGATTTCCATAGAAATTGCTACACTGCCACCCGGTTTTAAAATTCGTTTTACTTCCTGTAGGTTTTCAGATGGATTGGGCCAAAAATAAAATGTTTCAATTGCGCATACTTTATCAAAACTTGCATCAGTAAAAGGAAGTGTTGATACGTTACCATAACATAGCATTGTTTTTCCTTTTGAGATTACAAGCCTGTTTCGCTTTGCCGCCTGACGAAGCATTGTAGGTGAATAATCAATGCCAACAATATATCCATGAGTTACAATTATATTTAATTTTTCTATTGCCAACCCGCTTCCACAACCGATGTCCAGGACAAAGTCATTATTCTTAATCTGTAATTGATCAAATGTCCAATCAGTAAGCTCCTTATGATCAGCAGCCATGATGTGTCCAAGCAGGCTCCCGAGAAATCCTGAAGGTTTTCGAATCTGTTGTCCAATGAGACGATCAAGAAATTGCATACTTTTTTGTTGGATTCCGATTCTGGATTACGTTGTAGTGTCTCCGAGCTTTGCCTTACTTTTTCTGATAATGGACATAGTACCGATTTTTCGTACTTCCGGCTGTAATAGTATCATTGACAAAATATAACATGCAATACCGGCAGAGGCCGCAAGCCAGAATTTATAGTTGTTAACAATGATAAAAATTCCTGCCATGCAGACGCTTCCCAAAAGAGGTTTGATCACATGTGGTAAAAAAGGAATATGTCGGATTTTTATTTTTACAAAAAAATATACAAACAAACAATAAATTGTAACTGCTGTAATTAAGGAAAAAGCGGCGCCTATTTGTGCAAACATTGGAATAAGAATGAATCCCATAAGGACACTTACCACAGCAGCAATTGCATGAGCCATGAATTCAAATCTTTGATAGCCATACCCGATAAGGGTATATCGGTAATGGCAGCCTAGGCTAGATAGTGGTATCATCCATATTAATATTTTCATTACCGCGGCTGATTCGCGGAATTGATCGCCGAAGACAAGAACCATGAGGGGTTCCGCCATTGTCAAACCAACAGTGCCAAGAAAAATTGTTCCCCAGGCCATTATAGTCATAGAATAGCGCATAAGATTATCAAGAACTTCCTTTGTTTCATTTGCGGAACGCGATATTGTTGGCAGAAGATTGCAGAAATAGAGCCATACAAAGGTATGCATTGTCATGACCGGCCTATGGGCTGCACTAAACCAGCCAACTTCATTGCCATTTGTTAATAAACCCAGAAGAATAGTTGCAAAATACCACATGAAGGCCCAGGTAATATCGCTTAATCCAATTGGCAATGCTTCCTTAAATGTACTCCACAGCATCGTGGCATCTATTTTGAAATCAGTTACCTTAATGTGAGAAATGAGCATATAAACACAATAGAGCGCTAAACTACCAACAGCAGCAATTTCAATAAATGCAACAACCCAAATTTCCCGAATAACTGTAACAAAGATAAATACACCAAGCGCAAATACCATCTGTCTGATAACCGAAGCAATAGCTACCCACTTCATTTTCTCCAAACCCTGAAATACAAATTGGAGAAAAAGAGGGATGAAAGAAAGTGATAAACCATACAAAAGCAATAAGTTTTTCAGTTGTGGCTTATCGCGTAAAAAAATCATAGCAAATACAAAGAGCAGGCAATAGGTGGAAATGAAAAATATTACCCGCATACTAACAATACTAGTAATAATTTTATCAAGTTTTTCACGGGCTTTGGCAACTTCTCGTGAGCCCAATGGATTTGCACCAAAATCTGTTAATAGTGTGGCAAACATAATCACTGCTAAAACAAATTCGAGATAGCCAAATTCTTTTGGGCCGAATGTTCTGGCAAGAAATGCAAAGGCTATAAAAGTAAAGACCTTGCTTATTGCTTCACCAAAAAGGAGAAATGAAAAATTCGTGGCTAATTTTCGAAAATTCAGCATGGATCTACTCGCGTAATAAAGGATATCCGAGTATTTCTTGCGATGTCCTCAATAGTACATACTTGGAAACCTTTAAATCTCCATATGAATATTGAATTGATCGAATGGCCCAGTCTTTATGACCTAAATTTTGCATCAGGTGTCGTCACAGGATACGGCATTCCATAGCAAGACTCGCTGTTGCAGCCATTTCGGTTCGGGGGCACATTTGCCTATATTGCGATGAACAACATTGCGATACAGGCGTTAGTGCAAAGATTTCTATGCCGTAGTAAATACTTCATGGATGAATTCCTTCATACCGAAAAAAATCTCGCCACTCTCTCAGAGAACTGCTGTGCAAGAATGAATTTCAAAAAATTGCCAAGGTATGGAAGCTATTGCTGGAATTCGCAGTTGAGCAGAGTCTCTAACTATTATTGATGTGCGCAATCAGTGCCAAGTCAATAGTAAAAGGTGGCACGTCAATAACTTTGTTCCTATGGAAAAAAGTAAACGTTTCAAGAACTGTCCCTGTTGCAGGGTCAATCCATTCCCCTTCTACATGGCTATTTAAACCAATATCATCAGGAAGGGCCATCAATAATTTTACATTGTTCACCAACGAAGAGTGATTTTCAAAGTGATGAAGGTATACGGCATAGACCTTATCTGACTGCAAACTATAAGCTCGTACGACTTCAGGAGCAGACGTATCTATTGAAACCATCTTCACATCAGAGTCAAGCTTGGTTGAGAAATTTTGAAGAATTCTAATATACTCCCTTTCCTCGGTGCCGAGATAAATGTTCGCAACACCTCCTGGTGTGATTATTCCTTGGAACATCCCTTTTTTCGACCAAGTAGTCTCCCAAAAAACTAAAACTATTTCTTGAAAAAGAGCTGTCCAAGCTCGTATTCGCATTCGTCGCCCTGAAAGTTTGTCCCAGTTCATTCCGGTATTTCCATGTTCACCGACTATGACGGGTTTTCCAGCTTGCTTCCACTCTTGAGCTTGCTGCAGCACTCTAAGATCGGATTCAAATTCTGTCTCGGATTCATACCAGTGAGGCGCATTGATATCTATAGCTTTTAATCGTGGCTTTTCCCAGCTTGTAGTAACAGGTTTTCGATCCGGATCAATTGAATGCAGATATTCCGCCATTTGTGTTACCCATTGATCCGACGCCTTACGCTCATTTAGGAGTTCCCAAAAGTCCACATATACTCCCCAACGGGCCACACAGTATTCTATAAAGCGTTTTTCTTTGGCGATCATTTCTTGATCATCCGGATTATTAATAGCCTCTTGGTTAATACCTAAAAGTCTATACAGCAAACGTCCCCGCAACGCCCTAATGTAACGATTCCCTTCTGTCCAATTGGCGTGGTAGCCAAAGATACCGAACATGACATGTAATCCGTATCTATTTGCCTGCTGCAATAGTTCGTCTGTGGCCAAACCTTCCTCTATGCTATAGGTGTCTAAATCTTTATAAAGTACATATGTGTCATTTCTTTGTGAAAAACGAAGAAGGTTAAATCCTGCTCGACTAAACAAGCCGAAGTATTGATCTAACCCCGACATAAACTTAGCATTGGTTCCCTTCCGATCTTCCGATTCCCAAAAGTGTTCGAGATATATTTTTGACCCTTTCACTCTAAAGCCGGTCTGCAATCCAATAGGGAAATAAGGCGTTCCATCTGCAAAAATCCAACGATGCATATTTTTGGGATTTGGTTTTATGGGTCCAAGCCCGTTTTCCTCATTTTCTATACAGTAGAAGCTGCCGTCACCGTGTTTTTTGAAACCATTTTTACCAATTAAATTATATGAAAAGGTCCAGAGCCCTATGTTATTTGGACGAAACCGTACTTTCCATATTTTATCCTTATAGAAAAAACCTTTAATGATTTGTTTGTAACCACTTGGACTTTTCAAGACGACCTCAACATTAAGATCAAAAAAAGGGTTGCTGTAGGCGCCGTTATGTTCAAATGTGAATTCCTGAATCCCATAGAGAGGGACCTCATCCGCACTTAGGGAATATTCAGCGTATAACTCCTCTCGCGGATATCTGGCCTCACAAGAATAGACGATGAATATTACTGCTCCAAGCCATAGAATTCCGTTCAAAACTAACGCTGGATCCGAGACCAGTGCTTTAGTAGGATTTCCCCCCATTTCTTTTCGATGTATCAGGTAAAGATATCTATATATTCCATAGATAACAAAGGGAATGGTGAATACAAGGTTTCTTGTCCCAAATCGAGCTACGGTCTCGTCTGCAATCGTATATAATGCATAGGACATTACCGTACAGGCCGTAGCCACCGCGATCATTTGATCGAGAAACGCGATGCTGTAATCTGTAAGAACCCTGCGGTGGTTCGTTGCATCAGCCCCGACCAAAGCCAGTTCCTGGCGTCTTTTGCTGAACCCCAAAAACAAAGAGAGCGTTATGGTACAAATGATTAACCAATCTGAAGGACTGACCCCGGCCAGCTCGCTTCCGGCAAGGACTCTGAACACGAAGCCAAAAGCGATGCACATGACATCCAGAATGACTAAATGCTTTATTTTAATGGAATAAGCCGTGTTCATAACAATGTAAGCGGCCAGAATTGCAAAGAACATCTGATCAACAAGGAATGCTCCGACAAGGGAAATGACCGCAAGGACTAATGAAGCTGCGTAGGCCTTTGTCACTCGCAAACTTCCTGAAGCCAATGGTCGTTTACACTTTTCAGGATGGTCCCTGTCTTTCTTGATATCCTGAATGTCATTAAAAATGTAAATACTGCTTGCTCCTAGGCTGAACAAAATAAATCCGGCAAAGACCTTTGCCAGTAGATGGATATTAAAAAGGTTAAGTGAAAAGATCAGCCCGGTGAATATAAACACATTTTTGATCCATTGCTTGGCTCGCATTGAAAAAATTATATGTTTAATATCAGAAACCATGTATTTGCTTCTCTAACAACCTATTAATGAGCAATGAGTTGTATGTTCAACGACAGGTTTTCTTGGTAGTGTTGAGAATGTTGGGCACATTTTTTCATAAGATCTCTCAATCTGGTTATGGTTCCTCTGGAACCGACCCCATGGGTGGGTAATTCATCGGACTAACCAGCCACCCTGGCCTGTCCTTGCTCCTGTTCTTTTTTCTGCTCCTGTAATCGTTTCATATTCAAATACCGAGACTTACTGCACTTCGTTTCGGCAATGGGCCGTAGTCTGGCAGCGGCTAACATCAACGCTGAATGGCCATCAGGAAACCAGCCAACCCCACGGGTTCTGCGGCGTATCTCACGCCTCACTCGCTCGAG
>Ga0315296_10001230_pt1 | contig 22395 bp, 14 predicted proteins | sample YL17G14_18_MG_FD_203921 | JGI IMG/M metagenome (GOLD analysis project Ga0315296, IMG submission 203921) | Sediment microbial communities from Yellowstone Lake, YNP, Wyoming, USA - YL17G14_18 | ecosystem: Environmental > Aquatic > Freshwater > Lake > Sediment | place: USA: Wyoming | collected...
ACTCAGGATCTCCTGCACCATCGTCAGGCCGATACCCTGGCCATGCTCCTTCGTGCTGAAGAAGGGCGTGAAGAGGTTGTGGCGGGCCCTCGGCTGACAGGCCGGGCCCCGAGTCTTCGATGACGGCCACAGGCAGTCCCACCGCCAGCCGGCTGGCGTGCACGTCGTGCCTTCCTCGGCCAGCGTCCAGGTCAGCACGCCCTTGCGGCCGGCCCTGGCGGCCGCAAGCCCGAGCTGGCGCCTGGCTTCCTGCGCCTCCTTCCGGAGGGTGGCCATCTCGAGCGCCAGTCCCTCGATCTGGATCTTCGTCGCCTGCTGGGTGTTCTGCCGCTCGGCCTCGAGCTTCTTCAGCTCGATGACCGCCTGCGCCTCGGCCAGCTCCGACTGGCGCAGCTGTTCCTCCGAGATCAGGCCCTCCTTGAAGAGCTGGCGATTGCGCGCAAGCCCGGAGTGAAACGACTGGAGCTGCAGGTTCTTGATCTTTGCCTGGCTGTCGAGGTCGTTGAGCCGCTTGTCGAGGTCGAGCTTTGTCTGGGCCTGCTGGTTCTTCTTGAGCGCCAGCACGGCTGCCGTGACAAGAACGCGCCGGACGAAGCGTGTGCGCCGGAGATCGGCGTCGAGCGGTCGGTCCAATGCCTGCCCCCTGTCTGCCAGGGCAAGGCTGGTGCCAGGCCCGCGCGCGAATTCCGGCCCGGATTCTGCAGTCCTGCCGGGCCATCGTCCGGTCACGTGTGCTGCCTGTCCGGTTCCGGACGATCGGCTTGATGATAGGATTCCGCCCATGGTGAAGCAGATTGCCGTCCTGACCAGCGGGGGAGACGCCCCTGGCATGAACGCCGCCGTTCGCGGCGTCACGCGCACCGCCATCGGGCACGGATGGAGCGTGTTCGGTGTCCGCCACGGTTTCTCCGGTCTCATTGGCGCGAACTTCGTCCCGCTCCGCGCGCGCGATGTCGGCGGCATCATGCAGATTGGCGGCACGGTGCTCGGCAGCGCCCGGTGCCCGGAGTTCAAGACGGAGGATGGGAGGATGCAGGCGCTCCGCGCGCTCAGCCAGCGCGACATCGACGCGCTTGTCGTCATCGGCGGCAACGGCTCGCAGGCCGGCGCTTTCGAGCTCTCGCGGACGGGCTTTCCCGTGGTCGGGGTGGCCTCGACGATCGACAACGACCTGTACGGGTCGGAGATCACGATTGGTGTGGACACCGCGCTCAACATTGCCCTCGAGGCGATTGACCGCCTCAAGGTCACGGCGGCCTCGCACCAGCGGGCGTTCCTGGTCGAGGTGATGGGGCGCGAGTGCGGCTACCTCGCGCTTATGGCCGGCATTGCGGGCGGGGCGGAGATGTGCCTGATTCCCGAGGCGGAGGTTGACCCCGAGGAGGTGGCGTCAACTGTGCGCGCCGCTTACGAGCGAGGCAAGACGCACGCGCTGGTGGTCGTGGCCGAGGGCGCGTCGTACGACGCGGCGGCGCTGGCGGCGTACTTCACGAAGCACCGCGAGCGGCTCGGCTTCGAGCTCAGGGCGACGACGCTGGGTCATGTGCAGCGGGGCGGGACGCCGGGGGCGTTCGACCGGCTGCTGGCGACGCGGCTCGGCGCGGCCGCGACGGAGCGGCTGGCGCACGGCGAGCACGGCATGCTCTGCGGGCTGCTCAAAGGCGAGATGGCGGTGACGCCGCTGGCCGAGGTGGCGTCGAAGAAGAAGGCGCTCGACACCAGCCTGCTCGATCTCGCGAACGTGCTGGCGCAGTAGAGCGGATCGCGCCCACGCTACCGCCGCACCGGCTTGTAGATCAGTACGATGGCGCTCAAGCGCGAATCGTACCGCGCGAGGCTCCCGCGCAGCGTGAAGCCCACCGACCCCTGCACGTACGTGCCCCAGGGCCCGCCGGCGCCGATGTCCAGGTTGAGGCCGTCGAACTGGCGGAACCGGCGCGACTCGCCGAGGTTCCTCGCCCAAGCGTGGTTGTAGGACCCCTGCAGCTTGGCCAGATCGAGCACGTTGAAGCCGTAGTACGCGCCCGCGATGGCGATGGCGTCGAACGACTCGACGCCGGCAGGCACGCCCACAATCCGCGGCTTCATCAGGAACGTGGTGCGGTAGCGCGCGAGGCGGTCGAGCCCGGCGCCGCCATAGTAGCTGGCGGTCACGCCCCCGCGCGTGAGCTTGCCCGCGTACACGCGCTTGTTCACCTCGGCCTGATACTTCACATACGAGCGCCGGGGCGTCTCCAGCGCGCCCGCCTCGCCGAAGTCTCCGAACCCGGCCACGCGGACGCTGGGCTCCACCAGGACGCTCGCGTCGAGCGTCTGCTTCGCGTACTTGACCTCCCCCCACGCGCGGAGGATAAGTCCGGTGCGGGGAATTGTGAACGTACTGTCGGTGTCGGCCGTGCGCCGGTATGCCATGACCGCGGCGTGCCCGGAGGTGGTGAGGGTCCACGCCGCCGAGGCCTGCCAGCTGATGACCCCACCGGCGGACTGCTCGAACGACCGGAACTGCTGGCCCTTCAACTCGACGTCTCCGACGAACACCCGGTCCGTCGTTGACAGCGCCGAGAGCGCGAACTCCAGGCTCGTACGGAGGCGCGGCCCTCGCTGCTTCGAGAGGTTGCCAGCCAGAAACAGCCCCGCGAACACGGCGGAGAGCTGCGATCCCTTGCCGCGGAAGTCGAAATCGACCCAGCTCACGCCGGCCAGCGGGACGGGGAAGCTGTACGACCCGTCGTAGACCGCCCCCCCGATGAACGATCGGATCCGTTTGCCGGGTGCGGACTCGACAACCCGCTCGCTGCCCTGCCGGCGCAGCGTCCGAAGGCCCTCGTCGGTGTCCCGGAACATCGGGCTGTCGGAAGCGCGCGCGGCCTCGAGCCGCTCCTGGAAATCGGCGGCGTTCACGGCATAGTCGCCGAACCGGTAGATCTTCTCGAGCGTCACCGGGCGGCCGGCCACGTTGAGCGATTCGTCGACGAAGATCCGCTGGAACACGGTGAACTCGCGCCCCTGGGCGTCCCGCACGGTGCGGAAATCCTGCGTCTCCACGTGCGTGGAGATGTTGTGCTGGCCGCTGCGCTGCTCGAGCTGCATGCGCACCTGCCGGAACGTCAGGCCGTCGATCCACACCCGGCCTGCATAGAGCAGCGCTGTCGGCACCGCCGGCTCGATCGCAATCACATAGCTGGACGCGCCATTCACCGTGTCGGTGCCAAGCAGGCGATAGACGTACTTCTCGTCCATGGCCAGCTCGAGCGGCTGGGTCATGACCTTCTCGGGCTCGAGCAGCGGCAGGGGGAACTCCTGGCCCTTCCGGAACCTGACGCCGTTCACGAAGAACCCGGTCTGCACCCAGTCATTGGTGCCCGACCGATCGACGAAGCGCTGCAACTCGAGCGAGACATCGAACCCCAGGCCAAAGCTGGTGACCTCGATGTGCAGCGTCAGGAAGCAGGGGACGAAGTAGTTGTCGAGCACGCGCCGCTCGGCTTCGCGAGCGGTCTGCCAGCGGGCGATGATCTCCTCTACGCGCAGGTCGGCCCGGCCGGCGACGGTGACGGCCTCGAACAGCCGGCTCTCGCCGCCGCCGCGCCGCACGTGCACGAAGGCATACTCGGCGTCGGCCGTGCAGCCGGGCGCCGGGCGACCCTCGCCCTGGCCCGGCAAGCGGCGGCCGTCGAACGCGTCGTAGCAGGTCACCTGCACCGCCTCGCCGGCAGCGGCCGCCACGCTCAGCGTGCGAGGCGCGCCGCGGGATCCGCCGGCCCTCAGCAGAACGGCCACGTCCGCCGTTCCGCTGCCCACGAAGGCCACGGCCGGCTTCGCGGGCTGGCCGTCAAGCAGCACGGCCGCCGGGGCGCGCTCCGGCGCGGTCATCTCGAAGCCCGCGCCAAGAGCCCTGGCAAGAAACTGGTACGACGCGCAGACCTCCCGGAGGGCCGCCGTCGTGGCGGCGTCCACCCACACAATGGCTGTGGCCGGTGTACCGGCCGTCACCAGCGAGTCGATGAACGCGCGTGCCGCATCCGACGAGGTCGTGCCGGCTGCGCCAGCGACCCTCAGGATGACGGGCCTGCCCGCGATGAGATCCGCGAATTCCTGATCGCGTGTCCCCGCCAGGGCCCGCCCGCCAAGGGCAACCGAGTCTGCGTACGCGACCATGCGCTTCTTGAGTTCACCAGGACGTTCCAGGACATCGTCAGGCAGCATGAGGCTGACGTGAAGGCCTGGGCGGGCTCCGCGCGCTTTCACGATGAGCGTGGCCAGCGTGAATTGCAGCAACTCGGGCGACGGCCCCCCACCTGGCGCCTGCACGATCAGGCCTTTCAGCGGAAGGGCGTCGAGGGTCATCGCATCCACGATCTCCGACACGCGGCCCTCGACGAGCGCCTCGCGGTCACGGCCCGCGCCCGGCACGTCGCCTATCTGGACCACGAGGTGCAGGTAGAGGTCTGGACCCGCAGCGATCTCGCCTGGCAGCTGGAGCGGCAGACCGGCCTCGATTGCCGGCCCCGCGCCTCCGACGCGGACCGTGACTAGCGGCAGGATGATCACGGCGTCCCGCATGCCCGAGGCGTTGATCGTGCGGATGATGTCGCCGACGGGCGTGCCGGAGGGGAGCGATACGGCCAGGCGGGGAAGCGGGCCGGCGTGAAGGGGCTGGGACGACAGGCCCACCAAGAGGCAGACCCAGACAGCGACCAACCAGCCGGTGACTGCGGCGCGGCTACTCATGGGACACCCGCCATCCCTCGCTCGACGGTCATTCACCCATACCCGGCGGGGGACCCGGACCGGGCGCCATGATAATCGAAGAACGGAGCGCGACGAACGGAAAACGGAGAACTTCTGCATCTTGTACTGCGCGACCAGCCGGCGCCCCAGCTCGAGCTGGTCGGCGGGCGGCCGGAATGCCCGCAAACGCCGCCGTCTCGACCAACGTGTGACAGTAGCGGCCGTCGAGTGCTGGCGCTGGACCCGTCCTTCGGACGCCGATCCCTGTGCTAGAGTACCACCCACACGCCTCTCGCGGCTGCCGATGCCTCCCGGCGCCGTGCCCCTCGCTGTTCCGGGAGGTCCGTCGATGAAGAGGATCCTGGTCGCCGCGTTCGTCGTGATCCTTGGCGCCGGTCTTGCGGGCATCCAGGCCCCGGACGGTGTCGTGGTGAGCGGCGAGCTCGGGAAGAAGATCGACGAGTTCATGTCGCGCCTGGAGTCGTGGGGGTTTTCGGGCGCCATCGTCGTGGCGAAGGACGGCCAGGTCGCGATCGCGAGAGGCTACGGGCTGGCCGATCGCGAGCGGAAGATCCCGTTCACGCCAGAGACCGTCTCGAGCATCGGATCGATCGCCAAGCAGTTCACCGCGGCGGCCATCCTGAAGCTCGAGATGCTGGGGAAGCTGAAGGTGGGCGATCCCATCGGTAGGTACCTTCCCGACGTGCCGGAGGACAAGGCGGGAATCACGATTCATCATCTGCTGACGCACACGGCCGGGTTCCGCGGCGACTTCGGCGGCCGCGACTCGGATCCGATCTCGCGCGACGACCTCGTGAAGCTCGTGCTTGCCGCGCCGCTCAAGTTCAAGCCCGGCCAGCAATACGAGTACTCGAACGAGGGGTTCAGCCTGGCCGGCGCCATCGTGGAGCGAGTGTCGGGACTGTCCTACGAGCGGTTTCTCTCCGAGAACTTGTTCACGCCGGCAGGGATGCGGTCCACGGGGTACGTGCTGCCGAAATGGGCGCCGGGGCGCGTCGCGCGCGGCTATCAGGACGGCCAGCCCTGGGGCAGCATCACGGAGAAAGGCTGGGGTCCCGAGGGCCCGGGGTGGTATCTCAAGGCGAACGGCGGCATCCATACGACGATTGGCGACATGTACCGGTGGCACCAGACGCTCGAAGGCGGGAGGGTCCTGTCGAAGGAGGCGAAGGCGAAACTCTTCACGCCCTACGTGAAGGAGGGCCCGAACGCGGAGTCCCACTACGCCTACGGATGGGCCATCTTCACGACGCCGCGCAAGACGAAGCTCGTCGCGCACAACGGCGGGAACGGCGTGTTCTTCGCCGACTTCCGGCGGTACGTCGACGAGAACGTCGCGATCTATGCCCACTCGAACGGCGAGGTGTCGGCGATAGACGTGACGAGCATTGTGCCCGCCATCGTTTTTGGCGGAGCCTATGCGCTGCCGCCCGCGGTCGTGTCGCTGGATCCGGCGGTCATCGCGGCGTACGCGGGAACGTACGAGCTGTCCACGGGGGAGCGGCTGGCGGTCGAGGTGACCGGGGATCGGCTGACGGTCAGGGCCGACGGCAACGTCGGGCTTGCCCTCCTCAACGGCTTGACGCCGCCGGGCGGCGCGCGCTTCGGCGACGTCGAAGGGCGGACGAAGGCCGCGCTCGAAGCTGCCGCGAAGGGCGACTACACCGTCCTGCAGCGGGCGCTGGGCGATGTGCCGCTCGAGCGGCTCGCGCAGAGCGAGAACCGCGTGTGGGAGCAGCGCCGGCAGCGTCTAGGCGAGTTCAAGGGGGTCGAGGTCATCGGCAGCGAGCGGCGGGGGCCGGGCGTGTCCGTGATCGCGAGGCTCGTGCTCGAGCGCGGGTCGGTGCTGGCGAGGTTCATGTGGGACGGCGCGGTCCTGGCCGGACGACAGGTGGTGGATCAGCCGCCGGCCCCGCAGCTGCTGCCGGTTTCGGCCACTGAGTTCGCGTCGTTCAGCCTGCGGCAGCCGGCTCCGGTCCGGCTCCGTTTTGACGTCGATTCCAAGTTGGTACGGGGCGTCACGGTCTCAGCGGGAGCGACCGAGGTGAACGCGAAGAAGACAGGATAGCCAGTCATGAGCGATCGAAAGTACCGGCAGCGGGGATACCAGGATGACGAACGGGACCGGCCGCCGAAGCCGTCCGGCCAGCCCAAGGGCGAGACCGGGCCGCGCCCGCGGGGCGAGCGCCCGGTGGGGCCGCGCACCTACAACATGCCCGGCTTCCGGGACATCGTGCGGTGCAGCCGCTGCGCGGGCGAGATCACCGGCGCGATCCTGTTCGACAGCCGCTGCGGCAAGTGCGGCGCGGATCTCCGCGCCTGCGCGCAGTGCGGGTCGTTCAGCCCCGGCAGCCGCTTCGAGTGCATGCAACAGGTGCCGGCGCGCATCTCGCCGAAAGACGCGCGCAATACCTGTACCTTCTTCGCGCCGCGCACGACCGTCGAGCGCGAGACCGGCTCGACGGCCCCGCGATCGGCCCGGACCGCGTTCGACGACCTGTTCAAGTAGGGTGGGGCTTCAGAGCCTGTGAATCTATCGATTCCTATAGCGCCGCGCGTGCGGCGTCGACGGGTTGCTCATTGTCGTTCGGCGAACGCGATCAGGGGATCCGGATCATGACCTCCTCCAGCGGCCTCCCCACGTGGCCAGGACGCCAGGGTAGGCCGCGTGTGCGGCCCGTCGAGGGGACATCTGGTCTAACTCATCAGATGCGGCACGATCTCCATCGCGCGCATGACATTCTGCGCCAGCGCGGCCCACAGCGCCCACGTGGTCACCTTCGTCAGGCCGCGGACCCCGAGTTGGCCGAGCGTGCGATGACACTTGGCGTCGGCGTTGATCCGTTCGGCCGTCCCCGCCCGCGCTTTGTAGAACGCCTTCGCCTCGTCGGTCGCCATCCGGTCCCGCCACGCGCTCACCGCGGCGTCCTGGCCCGCCGAGCTCCCAGCGCCTGGCGCGTGATTCCCTTTCGGGATCGGCGCGTACAGGGTGACGCCGCGCTGACTCGCCCCCCGGATGCTCTCGATGCTGACGAAGCCCCCGTCGGCCAATTCCGTCGCGGGGGATCGGCCCGTCCGGCGGGCGATCTGATCCAGCATCGGCACCAACTCGCCCTGGTCGGCCCCGGTCGTCGTGACGGCCACGCCCACCACGACCTGACTGCTGACATCGGTCGCGAACTGCACGTTGTAGGCGGGCCGATAGCCGCCGTCCATCATCTTCATCACCCGGGCGTCCGGATCCGTGGTCGAGGCGCGAGGGGTGGCCTTCGACCGGTTGCGGCGCTTCGCGGCTTCCACCTGCGGCAGTTGCGCCAAGGCCTCCTCGACCCGCGCCAGGCGTTCGGCCGCGGCCCGCTGCTGCGCTGCCGCCTCACGCGCGTTCACGTCCCCATGCACCTGCGCGGCGGTGCGCGTGACCTGTTGCCGCGCCAGCCGGCCGGCTTCTTCCAGCGTCGGGCGCCGGCGGAACGACCGGATGCCGGCCGACGCCCGCACCTTCGTGCCATCCTGCGCCACACGCGTGAGAGTCACCACGCGTCGGTGGATCAGCACCGTGATCGACTGGGTCAACAAGTCATCGATCGCCGCCTGGTGCGCGACGCGAAAGTCGCTCAGCGTGTGATAGTTCACCGACACGCCGCCCCGCAACCAGCGATAGGCATCGTGCGCGTAGCAGAGCCGGGCGACCTCCCGGGCGCTGCCGACCCCATCGATCGTCGCGTAGAGCCAGAGCGCCACGAGGATTTTGGGGTCAATTGCCGGACGTCCCGCGCGGCTGCCACGGGCCGCAATCGCGTCGTAGAACCGCTGGAGATCCAACCCCTCGACGAACCCCCAGACCAGCCGGGCGGCGTGGCCCGGCGGCAGCACCGCGTCCGGGTCGTGGGGAATCAACTCGACCTGCGTGCGATTCGCGGTTTCGAGGCGGGGCGGACCCTCCGCGTCGAAGGGCACCGCCACCGTCACGGGAGTCAGGTCGCAAAACAACGTCTCAGCCATGTGTGGCAGAGTAGTACGCGCGTGATCCTGATGCAAGGCCAAAAACCGGCTGAACGTGTGATTTGTTCACACGCTCTTCAGCCCCGCCAACTGTAGGCGGCGGCTGAGAGAATGAGTTCAGACACAATCCCGTGAGCGTCAGGATGGGAAACTGTGCCTGGCCCGTTTCCCGGTCAGCCCGCTGCGGCCGGTTGCCGTCGGCAGTCAGGGGCCGGGAGAGGGTCGCCGGCGGTTGACCGCCCGCAGGAGGTGCTGCCCGATGGACCGACCACGACCTCGCGACGCCTTCGTTTCGCCGCGGTTTGCCCAGCCGGCAACGTTCATGCGGCTGCCGCACCGGACGGACCTCACAGGCGTCGATGTCGCGATCTTCGGCGTGCCATTCGACAGCGGCACGGTCTATCGATCCGGGACACGCCTCGGACCGCGCGAGATCCGCGCGCAGTCGTCGCTGATCAGGCCCTACAGCCACTTCCAGCAGGTCGCGCCGTTCGACGAGCTGACCATCGTCGACGCGGGCGACGTGGATGTGACACCGCTCTCGGTTGAGATGGCCTACGCCCAGATCGAATGCTACGTCAGCGCGCTTGTGGGCGCGGGCATCACGCCAGTCGCCGTCGGCGGCGACCACGGGATCACGCTTCCCATCTTGCGGGTGCTCGGCAAGCGGTTCGGCCCGCTAGGCCTCGTGCAGTTCGACTCGCACATCGACACGTGGGACGAGGACTTCGGCGCGAAGTACTTTCACGGGTCGCCGTTCTATTACGGGATCGAAGAAGGGCACATCGATCCGAAGCGGTTCGTGCAGGTGGGCATCCGCGGGCCGATGTACGGCCCGCACGACTTTGACTTCCACCACCAGCGCGGCATCACCGTTATTGACATCGAAGAGGTAAGGCGGCTGGGAATCGATGGGACGATTGCGGCGATCAGGCGGATCGTGGGCGGCAGGCCGGCCTATGTAACGTTCGACATCGACGCGGTCGATCCCGCATTCGCGCCCGGGACAGGCACGCCGGAGGTGGGCGGGCTGACGAGCCACGAGGCCCAGCAGCTTGTTCGCGGCCTGGGGCCGCTCGGGGTGGTCGGCTGCGACGTGGTCGAGGTCTCGCCGCCCTTCGACGGCCCGGGCCAGATCACGGCACTGCTCGCCGCGAACCTGCTGTTCGAGCTACTGTGCGTGCTGGCACGGGGAAGACGGGCAGCAGTGGGTAGTGGATAGTGGGGTAGCGTGCGGTGGGCATGAAGCAGCCCGCCCCCGAGCCTAACCCTGGCGAAGAAACGCTGCGCCGACCTACCGTCAATGACAGGCCGGTGGGGTGCAGGACGGGCGAGTGGCCCCCATCCCCACCGGCAGATCGCAGGTCGGCTGGCGTTTCTCGGCGCCCTATCGATAGTCGCCGTCTATGGCTCGCTCTGGCGGGCCACTTCACGCCCACCGCATACTGTGACAAGGAGGAACGATGGCCTCGCCTGAAATGACGGTCTGGTACTTCTACAAGGTGCGGTGGGGCTTCCAGGAGGAGTTCGTCGAGCTGTTCCGGCGGAATCACTACCCCGTGCTGGCGGCGCAGCATGGCGGCCGGATCACCGCAATCAGGACCTACGAGCCGAAGTACCATGGCGACGGCCGGGCCGACTGGACGTTTGCCGTCTCGCTGACGTTCAAGGACGCTGCGGCGCTGGCGACGCCGTCGCGCGAGGACGAGATTGCGCGGCGCCTGTTCCCAGACCAGGTACGCTTCAAAGCGGAAGAGCGCCGGCGCTTCGAGCTCCTGGACGCGCACTGGGACGTGCCGCTCAAAGAGATCGAGATGGCCACTCCTCCAGCAGGATTGCCATCGAAATAATGTCCCAGTACCGGCCTTCGCGGTACATGGCCTGGCGAAGAACGCCTTCCTTCCGGTAGCCGATCTTCTCGTATGCGCGGATGCCGGCCGTGTTGTTGTCCGACACGTGCAGCCACACACGGTTCATGTTGAGCGTGTCGAACGCGTAGCCGGTGATCAGGCGGGCCGCCTCCGTCCCGTACCCCTTGCTCCACAGATCCTTCGCCCCGATGAAGATGCCGAACTGGCAGTGTCGGTTGCGCACGTCGATCTGCGTGAGACCGGTCGCGCCAATCAGCTGATCGGTCGACTTCTCGACGATGCCGGCGACCACGTCGTGCTCGCTCTTCGCGGCACGATCGATGAACTCGATTTCAGCCTCACGGTTCATCGGCCGGTGGAGGAGCAGCGTCCGCGTTACCTCCGGGTCGTTGACCCACGGCAACAGCACGTCGGCGTCAGTGCGCTCGAGCGGACGCAGGTACACCTTCTCGCCGGTCAGGAATGCGACAACCATGGTGCACACACCTCTCTGGAACCGGTCTCAAAACCCGTGGGGCCTTCAGGCCCGCTGCGACGGGGCTGCCTTCGACGAGCCTGCCCTGAGCAAGCCGCCGTCACCGTCGTCCTTCGAGAGCCTCAGGACGAACGGTAATGACGGCGCGTCGAAGGGCTCAGGCCAGGAAAGCCCCGCCCTACGTTTCTCACCGGTAGCGGAGTCAAACAGCGAAAAGCACGCCCGGCGACAGCCTCCAGTCAGGGTCCAACGCAGCCTTCACTGCCCGCATCTCCGCGATGCCCGCGTCACCGTAGAGCTGGCGGAGCAGCGCCTGCTTCACGGCGCTCCTGCCGACCCCGTGCTCGGCGAGCGGGCAGCCCTCGAACCTCGCCACTTCGCGGCCGAACTCGAGGATCGCCTCCTGGCCCGCCCGCACGTCCTCCGCCGTCCGCGGAATGACGTTCGGGTGGACGTTGCCGTCGGAGACGTGTCCCCAGATCGCGTAGTCGAGACCACGCCGGCCGTAGCCGTCGCGGTAGATCCGCATCATGTCGGCGAAGTGCACAAACGGCACCGTCATGTCGGCGGCCGTCTTCTCGATGTCGGTCCCCGTCCGTTCCTTTGCGAGCGCCACCCGATGCTTGACCGCCTCCGGCGCCGACTCGCGGAACGCGAAGAACTGCTCGGCGCGCGTGCGGTCGCCAGGCATGGCGAGCTCCGTCCGGTCGAGCAGGCCGTCGGCCGCGAGCATTCGGCAGAACCGGACGAGCGGCGTCTCGTCGGTGCCCCCGTCGAGCGCCCGCCCGATCTCGTCGTAGGCCTGCTCGGCCGTCGTGCCGGGCGCGAGCTCGAGCTGGACGAGCAGGACGATCGCGGCGTCGGCCGGTGGCGCAATCCCGCACTTCCGGTCGGCGCCGTCCTCGCGCAGAAGCTCGAGAGAGCGACGGTCCATGGACTCGATGGCCGACACGTCGAGGCCGCGCGGATCGCCCGACCGCCAGGTCTCGATCGAGGCGTCACGCAGTCGGCCGACGAGCTCGAGCGCGCGGGCCTCCGACCGGCACGGCACGAGCGCCAGGCAGGTGGCCGGGACCCGCGGGATCAGGCCGAGCGTGGCGTCGACGATGACGCCGAGGGTCCCTTCGGACCCGATGAAGAGATCAATGAGGTCCATGTGCGGCGCGGCGAAGTAGCCGGCCGAACACTTGGGGACGTTCGGCATCTGGTAGGTGGGCACCGGAACCCGTCGAACACCGCCAGCGGCGGCAAGCTCGAAGTAGCCGTCCGAGTGCGCGACGATCTGCCCGCGCTCGATGTCGAGCACCTCGCCTGACGCCAGGACAACCGTCAGGCAGCGGACCCAACTCCTGGTGCTGCCGTACTTGAATGTCGCCGCGCCGGAGGCATTGGTCGCGATGGTGCCGCCGACGAACGCGCCGTCGTAGGTTGGCGCCGGCGGATAGTACCGCCCGGCCTCGCGCAAGGCTTCCTTCAGCGTGAGGATTGGCACGCCAGGCTGGACGCGCACGCTCTCGAGACCCATCGTGCCGATCGCCGCAAGCTTCGCCGTGCTGAGAATCACCTCGCCGCGCGGCGTGGCGCCGCCGGTCACGGACGACTGGGCCCCGACGGGCAGCACCCGCCGGCTCTGCCGAACCAGCGCCGCGACCTCGCCCTCACTCCTCGGGAAGCTGACGGCTGTCGCGTGGCCGCCGGGGAAGTGCGCGGCGTCTTCGAGGAACGACGCCAGCGTGCCGGCATCGGTGGCAAGCGCAGGCAAATCGAGCGGGCCGCGCGGCGGCCTGGCCTCGATGCGGTGGGTGGGCATGGAAGATTCCGGCTCTCAGCGCAAGGTCCTCAGTTCCCCGGCAGCCGCGAGGGCGCCCGCGTGCCTTGAGGCCCTGCGAGCATCTTGACCAGACGGTAGAGGAACTCCACTTCCTCATCGAACTGCTTGACGCCAATCCGCTCGTCGCGGCCATGCGCGCGGATGTCGTTGATGTCCTCCCACAGGCCGAGGCCATAGGTGGGGATGCCCGCGTTTCGCAGCAGACGGCCGTCGGATGCGCCCGTGGTCATCACCGGCACGACCGGCACACCCGGCCACATCGCCTCGACCGTGGCATCGAGGGCGCGCATGACCTCTGCCTTCAGGGGCGAGGGCGGGCTCGGCTCCGGCTGGCCCACCTGCGTGAGCGTGATGCGCGTCCCCACCACTCGCGCGAGCGTCTCCTTCACCTCGGCCGGCGAATCGTCCGGCAGGATGCGGCAGTTGACGAGCGCCCGCGCCACCTGCGGCAGCGCGTTGTCCGCGTGCCCGCCCTCGAGCCGGGTGGCCACGCACGTCGTCCGCATCAGCGCGTTGTAGTACGGCGACTCGGCCAGTCGCCGGACCGCGTCAATGCCCGGCTTGGGCGCCGTCACGGCCTTCATGTCGGCCGCGAGCTGTCCCTTCTGGAGGCGCGACGTCCGCTCGAAGAAGCCGCGCGTCACCTCGTTCAGCCGGACCGGGAACTCGAACCGGCCCAGGCGCGCCAGGCCGTCGGAGAGCAGGTGGATCGGGTTGTCCTTGGTGGGCAGGGAGCTGTGGCCGCCCTTGTCCTTCACCTCGAGCCAGAAGTCCAGGTACACCTTCTCGGCCCCACCGACGTTGTAGACGAGGTACCTGCCATTCTGGATCTCGCCGCCGCCGCCCTCAGTGAGGCAGTAGTCCGCGTCCACCAGGTGGCGATGGCTGGCCAGCAGCCAGGCGACGCCGTTCGAGTCGCCGCCTTCCTCGTCTGCCGTGAGCGCCAGGATCAGGTCTCGGCTCGGCGCGAATCCTTCCCGCCTGAGCCGAACCAAGTTGGCGACCCACGCGGCCGCCATGTCCTTCATGTCGGTCGTGCCGCGGCCGTAGAAGTACCCGTCGCGCTCGACGAAGGTGAACGGGTCCATCGACCAGTCCTCGCGCCGGGCCTCGACCACGTCGGTGTGGGCCAGAAGAAGAATCGGCTTGCCCGCGCCGGGGCCGCGGACCCGAAGGACCAGGTTGCCCTTTCGCGGGTTCGGGCCGATGACCTGCACGTCCGAGGCAGGGAATCCGGCCGCCCTGAGCCGCGCCGCCATCGCCTCGGCGGCCTTCGTCGTGCTGCCGGACGACTCGGTCGTGTTGATCTCGACGAGTTCCTTGAAGATGTCGCGTGCCAGGGGATTGGGTGTCACCGGCGGGGCCGGCTTCCGAGGCAGCGGGGACACGGTCTGGCCCAGCAGCGTCACGGCCAGGAGCGAGGCGGCAAGCAACCTGAGCAATGAACCCTCCAGGAGATCACACCGGCGCCGATACCATACCGCGCGCTGCGCGGTGAAACAATAGGGGCCGCCCCGCCGTCTAATCGCTCGTGAGCCATGCCCCGGGCTCCTTCCTGACGCACATCCCAGATTCCTGAGCAGCCACAACCCGCATGACACGCGCATACACCCATCCACTCGCCCTCGTCTGGGCTGCCATGGCGGCTGCTCTGTGTCTTGGCGCTGCGCCAGCGATGGCCGCCGATCCGCCCACGTTGCGGATCGGCCGGGTCAGCGCCGCGCCCAGGCTCGATGACTTCGCGAGCGGCCGGATCCCGGACGGGTACACCGCCGTCACCGATTTCCGGCAGCGCGAGCCGGGAGACGGCACGCCGGCGTCCAGGGAGACGACCGGCTATGTCGGCTACGACGACAAGAACTTCTACGTCGTCTTTGTCTGCAAGCAGGACCCTGCCGCGCTCCGCGCCAACATGGCCAAGCGCGAGGCCATCATGGGAGACGACATCGTCGGCGTCCTGCTGGACACGTATCACGACCGGCGCCGCGCGTACGTGTTCGTTGTGAATCCGCTCGGCATCCAGATGGACGGCATCTCCACCGAGGGGCAGGAAGACGACTACAGCTTCGACACGCTCTGGCACAGTGACGGCCGCGTGACGCCCGAGGGGTTCGTGGCGTGGCTCGCGGTGCCGTTCAAGAGCCTGCGGTTTCCGGACGCCGAGCAGCAGACCTGGGGCTTTGCGCTTGGCCGCATCATCCCGCAGAACAACGAGACGTCGTTCTGGCCGGTGATGACCCGTCGCGTCCAGGGTTTCGCGCCGCAGATGGCCACGCTCGAGGGTCTCGAGCGGATCTCGCCGGGCCGCAACCTGCAGTTCATCCCGTACGCGGCCGGGACGACCGCCAGGTTCCTGGACGAGGGCGCAGCGCGGTACTCGAGCAAGACCGAGGGGCGGGTCGGGCTCGATTCGAAGATCGTGGTGAAGGACGCGGTCACGCTCGACCTGACGCTGAACCCGGACTTCAGCCAGGTCGAGTCGGACGAGCCGCAGGTGACGATCAACCAGCGCTTCGAGGTGTTCTTCCCGGAGAAGCGGCCGTTCTTCATCGAGAACGCCGGCATGTTCGTCACCCCCGAGAACCTGTTCTTCTCGCGGCGCCTCGCGAACCCGCAGTTCGGCGCGAGGGTGACGGGCAAACTGGGACGCTGGGCGGTGGCGGGTGTCGCCAGCGACGATCTTGCGCCGGGTCAGCAGCTCGACGAGGACGACCCTCAGCATGGCAAGCGGGCGTCTGCCGGCGTGGCCCGGGTGCAGCGGGAGTTCGCCCAGCAGTCGCACGTGGGCGTGATGGCCACGACCCGCGGGTTCGCCGGCGGCTCCAACACGGTCGTGTCGGTTGACACGCGGCTGGCGCTCAACAAGAACTGGATGTTCACGGGGCAGGCCGCGATCAGCCACACCCGCGAGCCTGAGAGCCCGCGGCGTTCTGGCCGGGACTACAGGGCCGGCGTGTCCTACTCCAGCCGCGCGATCTACTACGAGTCCAACTACATCGACCGCAGCCCGGGCTTCCAGTCGGACCTCGGATACATCCCTCGCGTGGACATCCGCGAGTTCGGCAGCTTCGGCCGCTACCTGTGGTTCCCGAAGGACAGCCGCCTCCTGAGCTTCGGCCCGAGCGGCGACGTCTCTCTGAACTGGGACCACCGCGGCCGCCTGCAGGACTGGTTCGTGAGCCCGTCGCTTCGCTTCGAGTTCCCGGCAAGCACCGAGATTCGGCTGTCGGCCTCGAAGGCCTACGAGCTGTTCGAGGGCGTGGGCTTCGACAAGCGCCACGCACGGGCCTCATTCTCGTCGGAGCGGCTCAGGTGGCTCGGCTTCAGCGCGTTGTACCGCGTTGGCCGGGACGTCAATTACTATCCGGCGCCCGGGCTCGCGCCGTTTCTCGGAGACAGTGCCGAGGGCAATCTCGGCGTGACCGTGCGCCCGATTTCGCGGTTCAGGCTCGAAGAGAGCTACATCTACAACCGGCTGCGCACCAACGGCAGCCCCACGCTGCCGACGATCCCGCGGGAGACGGACATCTTCACGCTTCACCTGTGGCGCACGAAGGCGAACCTGCAATTCACGCGCGCGCTCTCGCTGCGCGCGATCATCGACTACAACGGCGTGCGGCCGAACGCCGCGCTCATCGACCTGACACGGGACAAGCGGCTGACGGCCGACATCCTCGTGACGTACCTGGTGAATCCCGGGACGGCCATCTATGTCGGGTACAACGATCAGTACGCGAACGTGCGGATCGATCCGCTCCCGTCGCCGGCGCTCAGCCCGACGGCGTCGCCCACGACCTCGGTGGGCCGTCAGTTCTTCGTCAAGGCGAGCTATCTGCTGCGGTTCTAGTCCCTGAGCTCACTTGAGTGGACGCGGAGCGCATCAGCGAGTGGGCGACGCCGGGTGGGGCTGCCCTGCCCGCGCCGCAGGCCCGACGCGCGTGGCAAGGGCTCTTCGGGCCGAGCACGGGTGGGGCTGCCCGGCGGCAGGCCCCGCTCGCTGTTGCCAGGTGTCAACACAAGTGAGCGTGCGCTGTGCAGCTGGGCGCAGGCGAGGACGCCTGCGCCGCGGGGAAGGCGGTGGCGCCAGCGTCCCGCCGGCGAGTCCAGGCCGGATGGTATACTCGCCGCGGGATCCTTGCGCGGCGAAGCTCGACGGGGGGTGCGACAACCCGTTCTTCCACGACGACAGGCTTGTCGTTGAAACCTGCCGGGGGGTGGTGGCCGGCGCCGGGGAGCGGCTGCGGGAGCGGAGCGCGACACTGTGAGCCAAACACGTCTCTTCCTGGGCGTCGTCACGGTGGAGGTGATGGTGCTGGCGGCGCTCTGGGCGTTCGGCTGGTACTTCAGCTCGTAGGCGTCTGAAGCTGCCCAAACCCACTATCCACTACCCACTGTCCGTATGCACCCCCTCGACTGGTTCGTCATCGCCGCCTACCTCGCGTGGATCGTCTACGACGGTCTGAAGCGGACGAAGGCCAGCGACCAGGTCGAAGGGTACTTCCTCGCGAACCGCAGTCTCCCTTGGTGGGCCGTCGGATTATCGGTGATGGCAACGCAGCTCAGCGCCATCACGCTCGTGGGCACGACTGGCCAGGGATATGCGGACGGCCTGCGGTTCGTGCAGTTCTACTTCGGCCTGCCGATCGCGATGATCATCCTGTCGGTCACGGTGGTGCCGTTCTTCTACCGGGCGAAGGTCTACACCGCCTACGAGTATCTCGAGCGGCGTTTCGACGCCCGCACGCGGATGCTGGCCAGCTTCCTCTTCCTTGCGTCGCGCGGCCTCTCGTGCGGCGTCATCGTGGCGGCGCCGGCCGTGATTCTGTCGATCGTCCTGGGCTGGAACCTGACGCTGACCGTGCTGGCCATCGGGCTCCCGACGGCGCTGTACACGATGATCGGTGGCGTCCAGGCGGTCACCTGGACCGACGTGAAGCAGATGGCCGTCATCATCGCCGGCGTCATGGCTGCCGTCGTCGTGCTGGTGGTCGGGCTCCCCTCAGATGTCAGCGTGGGCCAGGCGCTGCACGTGGCCGGGACGACCGGCCGGCTGCACGCGCTCGACTTCTCGTTCAACCTGAACGAAACCTACACCTTCTGGTCCGGCATCATCGGCGGCCTGTTCCTGATGCTCGCCTACTTCGGCTGCGACCAGAGCCAGGTGCAGCGGTACCTGACGGCGAAGTCGATCGCGGAGGGGCGCGACTCGCTGATGATGAGCGCGTACGTGAAGATTCCGCTGCAGGTGCTGATCCTGCTGACGGGCGTCCTCGTCTTCGTCTTCTACCTGTTCAATCAGCCGCCGATGCTGTTCAACGCGCGGCACGACGCGGCCATCCGTTCGAGCGCCGTGGCGGGCGAGTACGCGGGACTCGAGCGCGAGTTCGAGCAGGCGTTTGCCGCCAGACGGGAGGCGGCGTTCGCCCTGGCCGCGGCGGAGCGTGGCGGGCAGCAGGCCGAGATCGCGCGCGCCAGGACGGCGTTCCTCGACCGGGACGGACGCGTGAACGAGATCCGCAGCCTGGCCGAGGGTCTGGTGAAGCGCGTGACCGGCGACACGACGTTCACGAGCGTCAACTATGTCTTCCCGACGTTCGTCACGACCCGGATGCCGATTGGCCTGGTCGGCCTGATGATTGCGGCCATCTTCGCGGCCGCCATGTCGAGCATTGCGGCGGAGCTGAATTCGCTCGCGACCGCGACGGTGATCGATTTCTACCGGCGCATGGTGAGGACGGAGGCCAGCGACAGCCACTACCTGCTCGTGTCGAAGCTGGCCACAGGCTTCTGGGGATTCGTGGCGTGCCTGGTCGCGGTGTACTCGGTGAACCTCGGCTCGCTCATCGAGGTCGTGAACCGGTTCGGGTCGTTCTTCTATGGTTCGCTTCTGGGTGTTTTTGTCCTCGCGATTGGCACGCGGCGGGCCACTGGGCGCGGCGCGTTCTGGGGTCTGCTCGCCGGCATGGCGGCCGTCGCGGTGGTCGCATTCACGACGCCGATCTCGTTCCTCTGGCACAATGTCGTCGGGGTCGTCGTGGTGGTTGTGGTGGGGATGGCGCTCAGCGACACGAAGCGAGACGAGCAAGGCGGTACGCGTGGGAAGGAACGAGTCAGCTATGAGACCTAACCCCGGAACCCACTTGAGTGGACGAAACGACCGTCAGCGAGTGGGTGACGCCTGGCGGGGCTGCCCGGCGGCAGGGCCCGCTCGCTGTTGCCCGTTACCAACTCAGCTGGGCTCAGGGATCAGGCTGCTGGCGTGTCTTGTCGGTTCAGTCTTCCTGACCATCGTCGTGGCGGGTGCCGGCGCGCCGCCCTACGATCTCCTTGTCAGGAACGGCCTGGTGATTGACGGCTCGGGCGCGAAGGGCGTGCGAGCCGATGTGGCCGTCACCGGCGGCCGGATCGTCCGCATCGGGAACCTCAAGAATGCCCAGGCGGCGACAACCATCGACGCGGCAGGCCTGGTCGTCGCGCCCGGCTTCATCGATGTGCACACGCACGCGGACGGCATCGCGAAGCGCCCGCTCGCCGAGAACTTCATCCGGATGGGAGTCACGACGGTCGTCGCGGGCAACTGCGGCGGCGCGGCCTCTCGTATCGGCGAGGCGCTGGCGGCTATCCAGGCGGCGGGTATCGCGCCGAACTTCGCCACGCTCTTAGGCCACAACACGGTGCGGCAGCAGGTGATGGGCTCGGCGCGACGGGCGCCAACCGTGGACGAGATGGAAAAGATGAAAGCGCTCGTCGCCCAGGCGATGGCGGAGGGCGCGCTGGGGCTTTCGACCGGCTTGCAGTATGTGCCGGGCGCCTACGCCGACCAGGCCGAGATCATCGAGCTGACCAAGGTCGCCGCGGCCGCCGGTGGGCTGTACGCCTCTCATATGCGGAACGAGGGGACCGACATCGAGAATGCTGTTCGCGAGACAATTGGGGTCGGCGAAGCCGCGCGCTGTCCCGTCCAGATCTCCCACCTCAAGATCGACAGCCCGAAGCAGTGGGGCGCAAGCGCCAAGGTCCTCGCGATGGTCGATCAGGCGCGGGCGCGAGGCGTCGAGGTACGGGCCGACCAGTATGCGTACACAGCGGGTGCCTCAGATCTTGGCATCCGCTTCCCCGCCTGGGCGCTCGAGGGCGGCCAGGCGCAGATCAACGCCCGCCTGGACGAGGACGCGACCTGGCAGCGCATCAAGACCGAGATGAAACAGCTCTATGGCGAGCGGGGCTTCACAGATCTCTCCTGGGCTGTCGTCTCGTCCTACAAGCCCAACCCATCCTTCAACGGCCTGTCGATCAAGCAGATTGCCGCGAAGACGAAGGGCGCGGACGATGCGGAGGCGCAGCTGGAGGTGGCGCGGGAGATCATGCGCGGCGGCGACGCGCAGATGGTCTACCACTTCATGTCGGAAGACGACATCGAGCGCATCATGCGCCACCCGCAGGTCGCGATCGCGTCCGACAGCTCGGTGCTGACGCCGGGCGAGGGGATGCCGCACCCGCGCGGCTACGGCAACAACGCCCGGGTCCTCGGGCGCTACGTGCGGGAGTTGAAGGTGATCTCGCTCGAAGAGGCGGTGCGGAAGATGACGTCGCTGCCGGCGTCGCAGTTCCGCCTAGCCGGGCGCGGTCTGGTCAAGGAGGGGTTCGCGGCCGATCTCGTGCTGTTTGATCCCGTCAACGTCGCCGACCGGGCGACCTACGAACAGCCGCACCAGTGTCCGGTCGGCATACCCTATGTGATCGTCAACGGGACGATCGTCGTCAAGAACGGCGAGCCGACCGGCGCCAGGCCGGGGCAGGTGCTGACCCGCGCGCCAGCGCGTTAGGAAAAGGGGTCAGCGGCGCTCGTAGCGCCCCATGAGCTTCGCTGTTCCGAGCACGTGGCCGCTCATCTTCTGGTTCACCTGGATGAGCGTGGCGCCCGGGCCCAGCCCGAAGCTCGGGATATCCAGCGCGCTCAGCGTGAAGAAGTAGCGGTGCACACCTCTTCCCTTTGGCGGGCACGGGCCGCCGTACGCTGACTTCCCGAAGTCGTTGATCCCCGCCGTCCCAAGCTTGGCGGCCGTCGGCCCCTCGGGCAGAGACTCGGTCGTCGCGCTCACGTCGAAGAACACCCAGTGCACGAAGGTCCCGCCCGGCGCGTCCGGGTCGTCCACGACGAGAACGAAGGACTTCGTGCCCGCAGGCACACCGGCCCAGGCAAGCTGCGGTGAGAGGTTCAGACCGTCGCAGGTGTATCGCGCCGGGATGGCGCCTCCCTCGACAAACGCCTGACTTCTGAGGAAGAAGCTCATCGTGCCTCCTTTCGCCGCTCCAGCGGGCTGACCAGCTTGGGATCCAGCGGCCGTGAGCAAAGCGGGCATCAGACCAACCACCAGGGCCAGAAAAGCCATAAGTACAGTATTTGTAATAACTTGTAGTGACTTCACAACCTCGCCTCCTCTTGAGGTTTCGGGGACGTGCGCCCGGGACATCGCACGGCAACCCGCTACAGCATACCTCGTTGCGGTCAAGGTGCAACCGGACGCAACCGGGTCCTTGAGAATCTACGACTAGAACAGTCCTATATGTGGTACTATTGGAGACCAAAAGAGTCGTATAAGCCAGCTGGGCGGGACGGCGCGTTGAATCAGCAGCCCGTCTTTCACCCGGCGGCGTGACAAGCGGGAAAGGCAGACATGAGCACTGCCACCAACACGATCGAGCACCTGGCGACACAGGAGTACAAGTACGGCTTCGTCACGGATGTCGAGTCCGAGATGATCCCGCGCGGCCTGAGCGAGGACATCATCCGGCTCATCTCGGCGAAGAAAGAGGAGCCGGAATGGCTGCTCGAGTGGCGACTGAAGGCCTACCGCGCCTGGCTGACCATCGAAGATCCGACGTGGGCCAACATCAAGCACGACCCGATCGACTACCAGGCCATCATCTATTACGCCGCGCCGAAACCGAAGAAGACACTCGACAACCTCGACGAGGTGGATCCCGAGGTCCGGCGCACGTTCGAGAAGCTCGGCATTCCGCTCGACGAGGAGAAACTGCTGAGCGGCGTCGCGGTCGACGCGGTCTTCGACTCGGTCTCGGTAGCGACAACATTCAAGGACAAGCTGGCCGGTCTGGGGATCATCTTCTGCTCGTTCTCCGAGGCGGTGCGCACCCACCCGGATCTTATCCGCAAGTACCTTGGCTTGGTCGTGCCCTACACGGACAACTTCTACGCCGCCCTCAACTCGGCGGTCTTCAGCGACGGGTCGTTCTGCTACATCCCGAAGGGCGTGCGCTGCCCGATGGAGCTGTCGACCTACTTCCGGATCAACGCCCGGAACACGGGCCAGTTCGAGCGCACGCTCATCGTGGCCGACGAGGGGGCGTCTGTCAGCTACCTCGAGGGCTGCACGGCCCCGAGGCGGGACGAGAACCAGCTGCACGCGGCGGTCGTCGAGCTGGTCGCGCACGACCACGCG
>Ga0315296_10001231_pt1 | contig 22391 bp, 17 predicted proteins | sample YL17G14_18_MG_FD_203921 | JGI IMG/M metagenome (GOLD analysis project Ga0315296, IMG submission 203921) | Sediment microbial communities from Yellowstone Lake, YNP, Wyoming, USA - YL17G14_18 | ecosystem: Environmental > Aquatic > Freshwater > Lake > Sediment | place: USA: Wyoming | collected...
AGCGGCAGGTTCGATCTGGCAGCGACAATGTTCCTTCTTATCGCTCTACTTTTCTGGTGCGAAGCGAGGCTCAGGAACGATGCGATGTGGATAATCCCGTCGATGGTCGCGTTTCTCCTGGCATTGATGTCCAAGGAGAATGCATTCGCGGGGATACTGCTGCTGCCGCTGGTCGACTGGCTTCTGCATCTGAGGACATCGCGCGAATGGGGCCATGGGATCGGCTGGCAGTGGAAATGGTATCTGGCATTCATCGCGCTGATATTGTGCATGGTCGCATTCAGGATCATTGTCTATCACGATTTCGGCGGATATTACGACCAGCAGAACAGGGCCATGTGGCTGTCCACTCCGCTGCTTCCGGCCCTGGGCAACCTGTTCGGAGCGGATCTCCGGATGCTCATATCGCCGGTAAGCAGGGTCATGTGGCCCGAATGGTCGTCGGCCTGGCATGCGGCGATCGCGGGGGCGGCGGTTGTGACGGCGATCGGGCTTCTCGAAGCGCTGGCTTGGGCGGTGGTCCGCGCGAGAAGTATCGACTGGCTACACCTGGCATTGATTATCACAGGGGTTGCCTGGGCCGTGGCGATGCTCCTGCCTGTCGCGACGATAGCGGGAGTCGAGGGCTCGCTCGATCGCTCGAGATTCCTCTATCTCTCCGTTGCAGGGCTCGCTTTGTGGTTTGGAGTGGCTGCGGACATGGGCTGGCGGAGAGGGATCATCTGGCGAAGATCGACGATCGTGCTTCTGATCGGCGTCCTGCTGGTGAGCGGCGCGATTCTGCGGAAGCATAACTCCGCCTGGCTTGTCGCGGGGGACATCGCCCGAGGAATCAGCGCGGCGATGGTCGCGCGCACGGCCGATCTTCCCGATGGATCGACGGTTTTCTCGGTCAACCTGCCCCTGCTGTGGAAAGGCGCACACTGCGCGCCGCTGGGGGTCGGCGGGTATCTCGAATTCGAGAGATCAATCCGGGGAATCGAGGACCAGATTCTGAGAATGCCGCCGGAAGAGGTAGCGGGCTGGTGGGAGAGCGTCAGGGCGAACTGGAACAGGCCGGGGATCGGCTTTGTCTGGGATGGAGCCTCACGGACCCTTTCGGTGCTGCCACCCTTCGAGCCATCAGCCGCGCCGGATGAGAATGCGCTGCGTTTTCTCGGGCAGGAGACGACCGAATCGCACGACGAAGTTGGCCGAGAGGTGGAAGTTCTCCCGGAGCGGCCGTAGGGGCGGACCTATGTGTCCGCCCAGACAGGAAGGGCGCACACGCAGGTGCGTCCCTGCAGCGTGCGGTCGCGGCAGCAGAAAAGGCCTGCCGGTAAGGGCAGGCCATAGGTTTCGATTCTGCAGGATGCGGTCTAGTCGCTGTCGATCGGCTCTGCGAACGCCTCGGTCGCGGCGATACCGGTCTCGATGAACATTATGGCGGCACTAATGTCCTCGAGGACCCATGTCTCTTCCTCGAGGGGGATTCGGGCGTTGAGAGCCGCCAGCGCGTCCTCGCGAGCCTGCTCCATCCCTGTCTGATACGGCAGGCTTCCGAGTCCCCAGACCGCCGCGTCGCGAACCTGCATGTCCTCATTGTCGAGCATGCCCATCAGGGCGTAGACACCATCCTCCGAGGCAAGCTTGCCGAGAGCGTAGCAGGCGACGACCGGCTCGGGTTCGAGGCTCTCAATGATGGACGGCACGAAGGCGACAATGCCGGTCTCCCCCATCGCCCAGACGACCCTTCGCAGCATCACGTCGTCCTCATCCGCCACTGCCTGGGTGTAAATCGCCCCGAGACCCTCCAGCAGCATCGTGTCATCGAAAGTGCCATCACCCCACGGATTCCCCTCCGGCTGCTGCAGGAGGAAGATGAAGCGGTCGATGGTCTCCTGGTCGACGGCCCTCGCCGCAACAGGGATGAGAAGCAGCATCAGCAGTAAAGGAACGAATAGTCTGGTTCGCATGATATTTCCCTCAAGTTCCTGGTCAGACATTGACCGACATTTGCCTTTAACCTGCCGCCTCCTGAATCAAGCATCCGATCCGGGCCTACGGCCACGGATAATTCGACTCGTAACCGTGAATCCAGTCCTCAACCCAGTACCACTGGGGTTCTGAGATATCGTACTCCGCGATAATATGACCCACGAAGGAATACCACATGAGCTGCTTCGGGACCTTTCCCGACGCACCGGGATTCTCGGGATAGCAGGAGTTGTCGTCACAGAACAGAGGCGGCGTGAACGGTGGAGTGATGCACCAGGTGTTCTCTGCGGCGCAGGTGGAATCCTGGATGATATCGCGATTCGTATCGAGCAGGTATTCGTCGAACAAGCGCGACGCACCGTGGCCGATTTCGTGGGCCAAAACTATCTCGTTCTCGTGGCCCGGCCCGCTGACTTCACTGCACATAACGATAAAGATGTTTCTGGTCGTATGGCTCGTGCCGGGACAATAGCAGACGCAATATGCCGTTCCGGTGTTGCCGTTGGATGAAGTCACGAAGTACACGTTGATGGAGTCCGGAAACACAACCTGACCGTAGTTCTGGTGCATATAGCTGGGTTCGCTGCCGTTCAGGTTTTTCAGGCCCGGCTCCGGAATCCAGAAGAAATCGCCGGAGTTCTTGAGCACGAAATTGACGCCGTAGTCGTTCCAGAAGTCGTTGCAGTTCATGTAGTCGCCGGCCGCGCGAGCCCAGGTGGTGGATGCCCCGCCGCCCGAGGCATCATCCGCGGTGCACCACATGGCCATATTGATGTTCCTCGGCACCGGGTAGCCGGTATCGACAGCCCAGCTCGGGGAGCTGCCGGTCGCGTTCCGAGCTTTTATTCGATAGCCGATCGGATCGGCTGTGCCCGAATAGCGGGCGTCGGTGTCGGTGTAGCTGGTGTCCGTCTCCGGCAGCGAGACGAGCGGCACCCACTGGGTCAAACCCGATCCCCAGTTGTATTCAAGCCTTTCGATATCGTACCAGTTGACGCACGCAAGGATGGGATCCCAGGTGAGCTGCACCTCGCGGCTGTTGAGGATCATGAGGCCGTCCGATGCGGAGAAACTGGTGACATTCACGGGCGGGAAAGCGCAACTGGTGTCAATGGTGAAATCGCAGATGTCGCATGTGTCGGGCGCAGTGTCGCAGTACAGAGGCGGGTTGCCGGTGTCGCGGACCTTGACTCTGAAAGTGTGGTCCGTCTCGGACAGGCCGATCAAGGCAACGGAGAGTTGACCGAGCTGCCAGGGTGACCACGGATCGGCGTCGAGCTTGTACGAGTACGACATGCTCCCCGCCGGCGAGTTGTCGTCTGTGCCCATCCAGGTGAAGGTGATGTCCTTGCTGCCCCAGATACCGGAGGGGCAGTTGGTAATCTGGACGGACGGTTTGAAATTGACGACGAAGTTGCACAGATCATCGGCGGTGAGTTGGGGATTGCCGTTGTCCCTGACTCTGACGCGGAAGGTGTGCGAGCCCGAGGTGAGGCCGGTCCAGTTGTAGCTGCTGATGCCGGTCTGCCAACCGACCCAGACGCCGTCGCGCTCGACGTTGTACTGCATGGTGGCCGGGCTGTCCAGATCGTCGCTCGCAGTCCAGTTGAACGTGTATGAAGTCGAGTTCAGGTCCTGCGACGGTTTGTTCGTTATCTGGATGGTGGGCGGGAAGTTCACATGGAAGGGGCACACATCCTGATCGGTACCGTTGGTGCTGTCACGCACATTGACGTAGAACGTGTGGTTTCCGGAGGTGAGGCCGGTGAGGAGACGGGATGTCGCCGTACCCCATGCCGTCCACGCACCCCCGTCAAGTTTCGACTGGTACTCGAGGGGATCGCTCTCGGGATCGGTCCCGGTCCAGGTCATGGTGTAGCTGGAGTTGTTGATGTCCTGCGGGGGGCAGTCGATCGACACATCGGGACTGAAGTTCACGTAGAACTCGCACTCAGCCTGATCCTTCATGCCGTCGAGGTCCTCGACTTCGACGATAAGCTGGTGAGGACCGCCGGAAGTCAGGCCGTTCAACGTCACGCTTGTCGTGCCGTCGGGGAGATCCACCCATCCGCCGCCATCATAGTTGTAGCGCACCTTCATGTGCGATCGATTGGTGTTGTCGTCCGAAATGGCGAGGAGGAAGGTGTAGGAGGAGGAGCGCACGTACGGCGTGCAGTTCACGAACTCCACGCTGGGCGGCTGGGGTTCGGGGGGGGCCTGGATCGAGAACACGCACTGGGTACCCGAGACCTGGCCGTCCATGTCGCGGCACTCCAGCCAGACGGTATGGGTGCCCGGAGACATGTCCTCGAAATAAGCCGTCTTAAGGTTGGTTTCCCACTCCGACCACGGTTCCGAATCAAGGTGATAGCGATACTGCAGCTCGGCGTTCGGCGTTACATCGTCCTCCCCATCCCAGATGAACGTCATGTTGAAAGTCTCCACCGGAGCGGTGGGGCAGTTGACGAACCAGACGATCGGCGGATCATTGCAGACATAACCCATGTCGTAGAACAGCCTCGCATAGCTTGACAGCACGGCGGTGGTCGGGTACGCACCGCCCAGCCCGTTGTCGTAGTCCCCCATCTCAGCTGTCACGATCGTGATCATCACGTCGTTGTCATACGGGCACGGTCCGCCGGGCTTCACGGGTCCGATGTCCAGGAAGAGCTTGGCGGAGTTCGCGCACTCCCTCTCCAGCTCTGTCCAGTCTCCCGGCCTGAAGACCATTTTCAGTCCGTTATTGATGAAATCGTCCGGGCTCTCCACGATGATCTTGCTTATCTCTCCCGCGACACCGGTCGAGTTGGTCATGCCCTGCCAGTCGAAGATCTCGAGAGTGAGGTAGAGGTAGCCACCGTTGTCGTACATGTTGTTCCAGTAAAGGGTGCTGCCGATGGTGGAGATCGCGCAGTGGAAGGCCTCCTGCATGTTGGCGGCGGCGGGGAAGTCCCCCGGGATGGACAGAGGAGGGTTATTGAGGGGCTCTATCCAGCTCGCCACGACCGCGTACTGGAACCGCACGTCCGGATAGCCGTTGACGATGGGGAAGTCCAAGACGTACCTTCTGGTATTGGTCGCGTTGGTGGAGAAGAGGCCGCGCTGCGCGACGGGGTACCCGCCGCGATAGTAGTCGACAATCGACTGGACGGCGGTGAGATCGGTGGCGAAGTACTTGTACGGGTTGACGGTGGAGCCCCAGAACTGCTTCTTGTTCCCCAGGGCTCCCTCGGTGTATCCGCGGAGCCCGGGGGTGGTGAACTCGGGCTGATTCATCCAGCGGGTATAGCCGTCGGCATTTTTCAGAATCGGATCGAGGTCCGGCCTTGCACAATGAACCGAGCTGTCGGAGTCAAGTATGTAGCTGCCTTTGCCGATGAGCACACCCAGCACGTCGAATCCGCTGAACTGGGTGAGCTGCGGGAAGGGGTGTGTGAGGGAGACGTCCACAACCACTTCGCCCGCGATGAACAGCTTCTCCATGTTGATCATGTCGATCTGGATATTGCTGATCTTGCCCGCCGGGGGCTGGAGGAAGATGTTGACGTTGAGAGAGTATTCCGCATCCCGCACCGGGACCACCTGGAAGCCGTTCTCGGAGTCCAGAGAGATATCCCAGACTCCCCAGACTGCCTTGCCGCCGGTCTGACCCGGCACCGATTCAGGATATACGGTCGCCGCCGTGAGGGCAGGAGCCTCCGGCCCGCTATCGTCTCCGGTCACCCCGGGAACGGCGGGATTACCCCCTCCCTTGCCGCTGCATCCTGGCAGGAGAAACAGCAGAAGAAGAGCATAAAGGAAAATGTGAGCCAGCCGTACATGCCGTGGGTTTCCCGATTGTGTGCTGGGGCGCATCGCCAAGCCTCCACGTAGTCAGGTATTTGGTACCCGGCTTCGATTGCCGTTATTAGTATAGCATGCTGCCAATGAAAACGTGCCGGGGCGGGATACGAGCAAGGAGGACTCCGGAGTGTTCTCTAACCCCTCGGACAATAAGATTATTATCTTACGGCCCGTCTGTCAACAGGAAATCCTTACCCGCGGTAAAATATGTGCCCGCCCCGCAGCGTGTGCTGACGCTTTCATAACGAATCCCGCCTCGTGCCTGCCCCGATTACGAAAAAGGCGCGGAAGATCCGCGCCGAGGCTCCAGGGATTATCAAGTTGTATTCTGTTAATCGGCGGGCTGACTGCTGACGGATGGGATAGCGTCACCACTGGACGGGTCCACATCCTCCGCAGCGCCTGTCATCATGTTCCAGAAGTACTCCGTCTGCTCGTCGGGGGTATCGAAGGAGTAGCCTTCCTCGACCAGAGCCACAAGGCTGTTCCAGTCGGTCTCAACCTCCGCATCATCCCATTCGTCAATGGACACGACGTAAACCTGCTGGTTGGGGAAGGTGCTGTAAAGCAGGAACAGTCCGTCCAGCAGTTGTTTCATGGGCTGAAGGTCAAGCCGGGGAGCGAGGGAGCACCGGACCGCTGAGGGACCGGAGTGGCTTCTTTCAAGGTCGGAGAGGGCGATGCCCCGGGCTCCATACATGTCCTCGACCTGCTTGATGACCGTCTGGGATACCGAAGCCCAGTCACCGGGAGTGCCGCCGGCGTTCCGCGAGGAGCGGTCGAAGAACGCGCTCTGATCCCCTGACGACTCCGAGCCGTCGTCTCCCGAGGGTCTGCGGCCGGCACAGCCGGCCAGGGACGACTGGAACAGACAGGCCGCGCACAGCGCCAGAATCATCAGCCCCACCGTTAGTCTATGTCCGTTCATTTGATGCCTCCGTATCATGCATATGTTCCCGTCCCGGGTCTCACCCGCTGGTGATTGGCCCGGGCTTGATACCAACATCGGAGAAGCTGCCGTCGCTGTCGGCATCGTTCATGTCTCCCGGGCGGCTGTGTTCCAGCCCGTCGAGAGCGAGGTCGGGATTGACGATTCCGCTTCCGAGCTGTCCGACGTAGTCAGGGTTATCGGTATAAACGTCCCTGGTGAACGAAGTGATGATCGACACCGCCAAGTCGTTGGTCAGGTCGGGCTGGTAAGAGAAGAGTAGCGCGACACAACCGGAAACGAGCGGGCACGCCATGCTCGTGCCCGACATGTAGGCGTAGGTGTCATTGAAATACGTCGAGTAAATCCCGGTGCCGTAGGCCGATATGTCGACCCAGTCACCGTAGTTGGAGAAGCTTGCCTTAACGCCGGATTTGTTCAGGGCCGCCACGGCGATGACGTGATTGTGAGCCCCGGGGTAGTACTTCGAGCTCGAGTCTGCGTTCGCTGCGGCTGCGACCAGGACCTTGCCCGCCGTCCACGCATCATCGATTGCCGCCTGAAGGAGGCTCGAATAGTAGGTTGTCCCGATGGACATGCTTATGATTCTCACGCTTTCTTCGGCGGCGGCATAATTGACCGCCTCGATGATGCTGGAGAAGGTTGCGCCGGTGTCTCCGTTCGTCGGGAAGATCCGCAACGGGAGAATCCGGACATTGAACGCGATGCCGCAGGCTCCACGGCCGTTGAACGCCTGAGAGGCGATGATCCCGGCCACGTGCGTGCCGTGCCCGACGTTCTGATCGATGACTCCGTCCTGGTTGTTGTCAACACCATCACCGGGTGTCTCCCCGCCCAGACCGTCGCCGCCGAGTATGAAGTCGGCGCCGGGGACCACATTCTCCGCCAGGTCGGGATGGTCGCGGTCGACCCCGGTATCCACGACCGCCACAAGCACATCCCGCGATCCCGTGGCCATATCCCAGGCCGAGGGAGCGTCGATCTTCGGGAATTCGTGTTTCTTCTCGTAGTCCGGATCGTCGGGCACAAGCGCCAAGTCCACTATGATGTTCGGCTCGACGACTTCTACGCGCGGGTCGCGCGCCAGATCGCGCCAGGCGGACTCAAGATCGGTCGATCGGTCGAACTTCAGCCTGAACACCGGGTCCCTTCCGTTGAGCCTCTCGAGAATGCTGTAGTCCTGTGTTGCTCGAAGGGAGAGAATCTCGGTCAGGGACTGATCGGCCGCAAGCTTGACGAGAAGCTCTCCGGTCGCCGCCTGGACGATCTCCCCGGTCACCGGATGGGAATAGGTGGCTACGCCCTCGTAGGGCGCCGGCGGATCCATGCTCATGTAGTACTCGTCCGGGACATTCAGCATCAGGCCGAGGATGCGGGAATTGTCGAGGTCAGCGGCGAGGTCGCCGGAGAGAGGGCTGCCGCCGGAGCAAGCGGAGAGGAAGATGAGGGAAGCAAGCAGGATGGCGGATTGAGCGCAGGTCCTGATCATGGTGGGACACCCCTGGGACGGGTTTGGTGCAATGTATGAGGCAGTTATCGTACCAAATAGCGTATTATGGCATAGTGCAAAGAGAGCCCGTCAGCCCCCTATTCATGGGCGCCACAAGATGCCGTCCGTCCTGAGCCTGTAATATATCCTGCTATACTACGACAAACCTCCTCCGTGGGGGACATTCTGTCCCGTCACACGGAACCCAGTTCCGAGCCGCGAGCGCGTGTGGCATGCGCATCCTGCGCATGGACTCTTCGTAGCATGCGCATCCTGCGCATGCTATCCTCCCGCTGAACTTTCGCAAAAGACGAAAGTCTGATAAATTAAGGCATCCTGAGGACTCACCAAGAGGAGGATTGGACGCGAGGCGAGATGGTTTTTGCAGGGACACATGGATATCAGTCACCTGGACGAATCCCCAGGGCCGTCGTGGCTTTCCTTGTTCTCACACTTGTGACATTGGCTCCGCCGCCGAGAGGTGTGTTGGCCCAGGACGGAGAGGATTCCGCCGCGCAGACGGTCGAGGGACTGAGCATCAAGGTGGAGACGTGCTTCGGCGGCGTCATATCCCAGGACTGCTATTTCCCGCTGAAGGTGACGGTGGAGAACACCGGGCGATCGCGCCGCGGTCTTTTGCGAGTCGTCAGCCAGGACCCGCTTCGGCCTCTCTCCGCCGTTTTCGTCGCTGAGTGCGATATCCCGTCGAACTCGCGGAAGACATATTTTCTCTATCCGTACGTTCTTGACGCCGACCCCACACCGTCGATATACGTGCAGTATGCCGAGGACACGGCCCTGCTGTCCGAATCGGTCAATCTGAGAATGATGGGAGAGCAGGAAAGGCTGTGGGTCGAGGTGGCTGATGATGGACCGGATTTCACGTTCCTTGTCGGCGCTACGCTTCCCCAGGGCTCGTCATTCGCAGAGATCGCGCGCTACGCGGCGGAGCAGCAGCCGTCAGGCTACTACCGCGGCCCGTCCTCGGGATCTTCATCTCTCCAGAGCAACCTCACTTCCTACGAGAGCATCTCGCCGGTGACAGTCTGGTGCCGTCCGGGCGACCTCCCCGACCGTGCCGAGGGCTACCAGGGAGTCGGGGGGCTGATTCTGAACACCCGCCGATTCTACGAGCTTTCGGAAGAACAGAAGAGCGCGCTTGGGGAGTGGATCGCCTCGGGGGGATCGGTGATTGTGTGGCTCGGCGATGATCCCGCGCGGTACCAGGGATCTTTCCTGACGGGAGCGGTGGACGGCAGCGGCTGGAGGGGCCCGTCGGCCATAACCGCCCCGCCGGTCCGCGACACCCTGTCCTCGCTGCGAGCCGTCCCGAGCTTCCTCGGCTACGGCGGCATCCTCGGAAGCTTCCCGGTTACCTACACCCCGCAGGATTCCGCAAGAACGCTCCTTACCGAAGGGGGAGTGCCGGTGCTCCAGCAGATCAGGCTGGGACGCGGCGACATTCTGCTTTCCGGCCTCGACCTTTCCGCGCTCAAGTCGGTGTCGCCCGTGGGACTCGACGGGTATTTCGCCTTCATGATGGGCTGGCTGATGTCGGGGGACGACAGCATGGTTTCGCAGATCAAGTGGAGCTCCCAGGGCTATTGGGGATATCGTCCGCCGAGCAGAGTATCGTCGTTATACGGGCAGGTGAACCCATTCGGCGAGGGCTCGCTGTACGCGTTCCTCCACGAGGTGGATGACGAGCTGCAAAGCGAGCAGCTCACCGCGCTGCCGCCTCTTGGCGCAATCGCGCTCTTCCTCGTGGTCTACATCATCCTTGTCGGTCCGGTGAACTACGGCGTGCTGCTGAAGATGCGGCGGCGAGAGTGGCTGTGGTACACGATTCCGATCATTGTGGCGCTCTTCGTGGTAGCCACCTACACCTGGGCCCTGAGCACGAAGGGCTCGAGGCTCCTTCTGACCAGGCTGAACATAATCGATGCATACCCTGACCAGGCAGCCGCATGGGAATCGAGCTACCTCGGCGTTTTCAGTCCCGGCGCACGCCGTTATGACATCAGGCTCGGGGACGGGGGGGACCTCGTGCGAAAGCTGGAGATTCCCGGAATGGATTTGAGCGCGTACGGCATGCCGCAGGAGCGACCCGTCACCGAGCCCCTGACCGTTATGGACTACGGCGAGGGCGGTCGGGCCTACGTGGACGACGCCTACATCCGAATCTGGTCCGAGCTTCATTTCACGAGCTCCGGCGCGACCGACGCTCTCGGGCAGGCGCGGGTCGAGAACCTTGCCGTGGAGAACAATCATCTTCGCGGGACGCTCTATTTCTCATTCGACCGCCCGCTCGAGGACCCTGTGCTGCTTTACGCCGTCGGGGGCAAGTATGCGCGACAGGCGATAGATCTCGGAAGGGCGGCCGGAGCGGGAGAAGGCTCGTTTGATTTCGATCTGTTTCTGGACGTACTCCAGGGATCAAGCCTCGGGGGGCCGAATCCGCTGCGTCTTTCCCTGAAGGCTAGGGCCCTCCGCAGTGTGTCCCTTTATGCGGTTCTGGGTCGAAGGCTGCAGAACTCTCCGGAGGACGAGCTGATCCTGATGGGATGGGTTTCCAATCCCGGCGGCCGTCCGCTGGTGAGCCCCGCGATCCGCTCCGCCGTCGAGGAAACCCTCGTGCTGGTGCATATCCCGGTGGACACGAGAACTGCGCCGTTCCTCATCGACGGCGCACGAGCGAGTGTCCTGAACACGCAGGCGACGGCAATGGATATCGACGGCTCGGGCAACCTGTACCTCACGGACGGGCGGATGCTGGCATCGATCACTTTTCCGGTGGAATCGGCCGTCGACCGCCCCGACTCCGTCAGAATAGTGGTCGGTGTGGACCAGACGTCCGCCCAGGCTCGTGTTTTTGCATTCAATCATCTGGACAATATGTGGACAGAACTGCAACTGCTGGATCAGACTCCGGACCGTCTTGTGTTCACTCTGAGCAACCTGGGTTATCATCTTGCGGATGACGGAAAGACCCTGTTTCTCATAGTCGAGGGAGATCCGCTGGTCGACAAGGACGTCATCTCGCTGAACTCTATCGGCGTCGTCTCATCACATGCATCATGAGTCAGGAAGCCCGCTCCGGCTCGTCTCGCCGCTGATCCGGCAGATCATCGGCAGTCCCGCCTGGATCATGACGCTCTTCATTTTTCTCGTCTGTCTTGTTCCATTCGCCGGGGGCACGTCGCCGTTCAGGGGGGATGTGTTCAATGTGCTCGATCCCTTCAGCTTCAGCCTGCTCACGCCGGCGCAGCGGGCATTCGGGCCTCATTCGATGCTGGCCCTTGCGGGGCTTTTCATAATTCCGGCGGCGCTGATCCACTGGCGACAGCTCGACGCCCACATGCGCGATGCGGGCTGCAGCGGCTGCCTTGACGGAGGCGCGCTCCCGCTTGCCTCTTTCATGCTCTACTGCCTCTTCCTCGTGCTCAGCGTGCCGCTGATCGGGAAATCATCGGCGTTTCCCGGAGCGGCCGCGCTGGGGATCGCGCTTCTGGATCTCGTGCTGCTGGCGGCGATGATGAGCTGGGGAGTGGATTTCGCGCTGTCGCTCACGACGCGGCCCCGCCTCATGCCGATGGTGGGGTGGATCGTCGCGGGCTCTTTGCACCTGGCCCGTACGATGACCGATGCGTTCCTTGTGGCCCCGGATGTGCGACAGCTTATCGAAGCGGACTGGACGAGCGTGGCGCTGCACGCCCTCATGGCGGCCGCAGCCGTGACCTTTCACGCCCTGCCCAGGTCGCTGCGGCTTAGTCGGACCGCCGAGTGATTGCCAATGCGTTTTTCATATCCCAACTATCGATTCCTTTACCGCATGGCGACATTCGCCTCCGCACTGACCGGCACGCTCGTGCTTCTCGCGTTGCTCGGAACTCCGGTTTACGCTCGGGAGGGCACGGATGACATCGGACTGGACGCTTCTTTCGGCATCGGCGGATTCTACAAGGTCCAGATGCCCACTTTCGTCAGGCTGAGAGTCACCAACCCGGGCGATTCGTTCGAGGGATGGGCGCTTGTAAACGTTCAGCAGTGGGTTCCCCCCACCTACTACTCGCGCCCGGTCCTGGTTCCGCCGGGTGGGCGACAGAGGCTGGATATCGGGTGCTACGGCTGCTACGACGCCAATCCGTGCGCGATCCCGGTGAAGCTGGTTACGTCCGACGGCGCGCCGGTCGCGGAAATGACGCTCGAATCCTGGCTGCTCGGACGATCCGACACGCTTCTCGTTCATCTCGGCGAGCCCGGCTTCGATATCGACAATCTGAGAGAAGGCGGAAATCCCGGATTCAACATCATGGTTGACCTCGGCATGCACCCGTCGTCCGGCCTGGTCAACTACACACCGGCGATTTTCCCTGTGGTCCTGGAAGCCGAGAACCTGCCGGAGAATTCGCTGTTTCTCGAGAGCGTGAGCGTCATCGTGATGGGACTCGAGACATACCTGTCGCTCGATCAGGAGGTCGCCGACACGATCCTCGCGTATGTACTCCACGGGGGCAATCTGCTGGTGTACTGGCGCGACGGGCGCGACCCGGTCGATGGATGGACTTCCGAGCCGCTTCTGCCGGTTGCACCCGCCGGCGGGGGAGATGTTGTCTCGATGGAGTCCTTCCTTGAGGCTGCAGATCGGGTGATTCCGCGCGATGCCCTCGAAGCGGGGCCGGCTTCTCGCGGGCGGGAAGTCCGTCGAGGTCCTCACGGGGAAGTCATCGAGGAAGAAGACAAAGCGGACGAAGGGGTTCAGGACAGCGAAATCCCAGTCACAGTCTGGGCGAGGCCGGACGTGTACCGGACTGTTCGCGTGATCCCGTCGCTCCCGTGCGAAACAGTGACGGCCGGTGATTCGGAGTATCCGATTCTTGTCACGAGAAATCTCGGCAGCGGTCACGCAGGATTCGCGGCGATCGATCTGTTCGAGGGCTCACCGACCGCCGCGGATGAGCCGGTCGCTCTTGCGGCGACGTACGGCCTGCTCGATCCCAACTGTCCCAGCAGGCAGCTTGTGTCGGATTCCACGGCCAGCTTTCGCAGTCTCGATGATGTGAGGATCAGGAGCTTCTTCAGACAGGGGTCCGTCACGGGCGGCGACAGGGTGATGAGGTGGCTCGACGCGCTGGGGCCGGCGATGATCTACCTCCTGGGGCTGCCGGTGCTGGTGATCGCTGCGAGGGGACGCGGTAACCTGGTCCTTGCCCTGTTCGTGCTGTGGTCGGTGGTTTTCACGGGAGTCGTGCTGTACATGCGATCAGTTCCCCAGTCGGACAAAGCGATGATCAACGAGGCCTCACTGTACTGGTGCGAGGCCTTCTCTCCCGAAGAACAGGCTCCCGGGTCGGCGGTGACGACGTATCTCTACACGAGCGCCGAATACATGGCCACGACATCCGCGCCGAGAACCGTTTCCTGGAATCATCCCGACGCGCTGGTTGACGAGTTTGTCGACCCCAGATTGTGGCCCTACGGCAGCGTCACTATCGAGTCGGGACGGGACGTGAGCCTTCCCGATCTGCCTCTGGAGACGGTTCCGTTTCAGCCCGAGCGTACCGGCGCGCGCGATTTCGTGATTCGGCGACCGGCGGGCGAACTGACCGCAACCGGCCGACTCGACGTGGGCCCGGACCATGCCCGCCTCATCCTGGACGCAAGGCTGCCGTTCCGTGCCGTTGACAGCCGCCTTGTGGTCAATTCCCGCGACCTGACGATAGCGAAGCGCATCGGGCCGCTTGACCCCGATGTTCACCTCGATTTCGACCTTGCCGAGGGTACCGAGATAATCCGCAAGGAGACCCTGTTCCCGGAGTTCAGAGGTGAGCTCAATGCTCCCCGTCCCGGGGCCAAGACATACCCGACTCCGGAGGAGCATGAGATCGGGTATGTTCTGAGGAGGATGTGGACGATGGCGATAACGGTGCCCGTGGGGCGCGCCCAGGCATATACCGAATCGAGGATAACGGGGAGGCCGTCGCGAGCGTACCTTGTGCTGGCGTCCATTGGGGTGCCGTCCGATGTCACCGTCAGTCGCGGCTTGCTCGAGCGTCACGCGGTGACCGCAATGGTCATTTCCATCCCGATAGTGTACGATGAGCGGGCCTTAATCGATCTTAATTAGAGGAAAAATCGGGGAATCCGACCGGCATTGTACTGACAGGCAGGAGCAAGCCGAGCCGGTCGGAGGGTGGCCATTGGCCATCGACGGAGATTCGTGCTAGACTGTCGCGGTCGGCGGGCAAGCCGGGACGGCGCCCGCTGTTTTGAGTATGGGCAAGCCGAGTCGACCATTCGAGCGCTACCGAACCCGCAGCGCGCTGTTTCTCATGATCTACGCGGTCACCGCGCTGATCGCCGGCGTACCCAACATCATTCTCGTCTCATCAGAAGAGGACAGGCGCATCCTGGTTATCCTGCTGACCAGCCTGCTCGTGGTCAGCCGCTACGTGGGCTACATAAAGCTGGCCGGCTTCGCGCTGCTTCAGCCCGACCACATAAAGGCATTTTCGGCGAGAATCTCGTCCACCATCGGAATCATCGCCGCGGTGCTTATCGCCAACGCGGCGCTGTTCCTGTATCGGTTCGGCTTGAGAGACATCTCGGTGGTCGCGGTGAGCGCGGGATGCCTGGCCACCGCGGGCCTGCTGATCTCGCACCTGATCGCATCGAGCGACCGGGGCATGACCAGATCGAGGCTGATGAGGATGGTCTCGGGAGTGCTCGTGACGCTCGGCTGCGCCGACATCTGCATCACACGATTCTATATCGTATCGCCGGCGATCGGGCTGATGACGCTGTTTTTCGGGATCTACACCGAGCGAAAATCTCTGGCGCTCGCCCTCAAGCAGACATTCGCGGCGGCGGGAGGCGCGGCCGGAGCGGGGATTGCGTTCTATTCGCTGCGATGGTATTTCGATCCGGCGCTGGTCAGGCACTCGTACGTCGATCCGCCGATTGCCCTCGCCATAGGAGCAGTGATAGGGATTATCGGCCTCGGATACTACCTCTACTCCAGGCGGGTCTACGCCTCGGAGACCGCTTCCGGCTCAATCGAACGATAGCATGCGGGGCTGTTCAGCATCTGCGCCTGCCTGCGGGGACTCTCTCAAACCCGCTGTTGTCGTCACATGTTCACATGCAGAGCTCAATTACGGGAGGGCGAGGCTCCTGCCGAGCCGCGGGTCGACCGAATAATGCGGCTCAGCGGGAGCTTCGCCCTCCCTTGTGATTCATGCCCAAACAATATCGTGACCTTATGAGAAAGGTTCCCGGTCTTGAGACGGCCTCGGAAGGTGCAAGCTATGAAAAAAGGAGGAATGTCTCATCCTCCGAGGGGGGAAAGCACGAAAGCAGGCGACCCGGGGGGCTCAATTCTCCTTGTGTTCTTCTATGAACCTGACCACGTCGCGAATGGTCTGGAGCGCCTCCGCCTCGTCATCCGACACCTGGATGGCAAACTCCTCCTCGACGGCCATGATCATCTCGACGATATCGAGGCTGTCCGCGCCGAGGTCATCGGCGAAATGCGCGTCGGGCGTGATCTCGGTCTCCTTCACGCCGAGCTGCTCGACGATGATCCCCTTGAGCTTATCGAAAATCTCTTCGTTCATCGGTCTCCTCCGAGGCTCATTCCTCGCGTTTTGCACGACGGCGAGGCTTGAACTGGCGGCCCTTGTAGAAACCGCAATGGGGGCAGATTGTATGAGACGGCCTGGACTTGCCGCACGAAGGGCAGACACCCAGTTCGGGCGCCGTGGCTTTCCAGGCGCTTTTTCTCGATCGAGTGTTTGAGCGTGAAAGCTTGTATTTTGGTAATGCCATACGAAACACCCTCCCCTAAGGGAAAGGCCCGTGTAGTGTAAACGGGCATTCAGGGCTTGTCAAGGGTACGCCTGGGACGATCTCTCGCGCCCGACTTCGTTTGTGCACGGCCCCCCATAGCCTCGATGCCGGCGCGGACCTCAGCCAGGAGCCGGTCAAGCTCGCCCTCAAGCTGCACGAGGCGCCCGGTCACATACTCGTCGCTTTCCGCCATGATCTCCTTCGCGCGCTTCCTCGCCTCGGTGGTGATCAAGTCGGCATCGACCAGCCGCTCCGCGCGGCGGACCGCCTCGTCCACAATCTCGCCAGCCAGCCGACGGGCCTCCTCAAGGACCTGGTCGCGCTGCGCCACAATCTCCCGCGCCTGCTCAAATTCCGCAGGCAGCGACTCCTGGAGCATCTCCAGAAGCTCAAGGGCTCTCGTTCTGGGCACGATGGACCGATCGAAAAGCGAGAAGAATGCTCCCCCGCTCTCGATGAGAGCCTGCAGGCGCTTGACGATATCGGGCGATTCGATCATCTGCGGGCCCCACCCTATCGATTCATGTATTCGAAGTACTTGAGGACAGGCTCAGGGACGAACGGGCTTATGTCGCCGCCGAAGCGGGCGATCTCCTTGATAAGTGAGCTTGAGATGAAGGAGTACTCCACACTGGCGATGAGGAAGATCGTGTCTATGTCGGGATCGAGCCTGCGGTTGATGATGGCCATGCGGACCTCGAGCTCGTAGTCGCTGATGGCCCTCAGTCCGCGAATCAGCAGGTTCGCGCCCGCCTTCCTTGCAGCATCAACGGTAAGACCCGTGAAGCTGATCACCTCGACATTGGGTAGTTCGCCGATGCTCTCACGTATCATCGCAATGCGGGTTCCCGCGTCGAAGGTGCACTCCTTCCGCGGATTGTCGCCCGCGGCGACCACCAGGCTGTCGACGATCCTGCGCGCCCGGTCGATTATGTCCAGATGCCCCCTGGTGATGGGATCGAATGCCCCTGGGTATATTCCTATCATTCAGAGCTCCCGAATATGCGCCCGCCAGCCGGCGGGCCGGCATCACTGTTGAGATCGGCGCCATCTGAAGAATATGAGAGCCGTGCCCCCAAGAAGCCGCTCTCTCAGAGGATACAACTCCACAGGGGCATTCTCCAGAAGGCTCCTGCCGACTTTCCGTGCGGCCTCGAATACGACTACACCGTCCTCGGCCAGAGTTCTCGAGGCGACAATATCGCCGAGTATACGCTGCGGAGGCGGGCCGTCATAGGGCGGATCGACAAATAAGTAATCGAAGGTCTCCCCGCGGTCCCTGAGCAGCCCGAGGGCGCGGGAGTAGTCCAGAGCGAGGATTTCCCACAAGCCCTGCTCGACGCCCAGCTTCTCAAGGTTCCTTTTTAACACATTGACCCGCGAGTTGTCATTCTCGATGAAGCAGACAAAGTCCGCGTGTCTGCTCAAGGCCTCAAGCCCCACTGCGCCTGCGCCCGCGAAGACATCCAGAAATCGCGAGCCTTCGATTCCCTCGCCGAGAGTATCGAACAGGCTCTTCTTCACGATTCCGGAGGTCGGACGGTATCCGCCGCCGAACGACGAAATCTTGCGACCCTTCCAGGTACCGCCGCCTATGCGCATCTCGGGGCTCACTTCTCACCCCGCTTCAATGCGCTCTCGACGCGGCTCAGCAGCTCCTCCTCCGACATGCCCTCCACATACACACGCTTCCGTCGCGATGTCTCCCCCGCCACGATTCGGATCGACGAAAGGCTCGCGCCGAGGGTCTCCGCCAGCAGCTTCACGACAGCGGCGTTGGCCTTGCCTTTCTCCGGAGGCGCGGTAACAGCCACCTTGAGCGCGCCGTCGTGTACTCCGGCGACCTCATTGCGGGCCGCCTTCGGTCTCGCGAGGACCTCGAATTCCGTGCCGCCGGCCTTCTCCGTCGTCCTTATCATCAGCCTTTCGGAATCGCTGAAATCGCCGCAACAGCCGAGCAACAGCGCTCAGGCCACAGCGCCGACAGTATAGCAGCCCGCTCTCGTATGAACCACTTTTGCGCGCCTCGCGGGGTGAACATCGACTGAATCTCGGTTTGATGGGGAATCTCGGGTGCCGGGCACAGACTGAGTGAGACGAAGTCGAACGTGTCTGTGCCCGTCGCTGGTCGTGCGGGATTTCGCTCACGACTCCCAGCGCGCTTGTACTTCGGTCCGCCAGGTTGCGAATCGACCGGAGAGAATCGCATCGCGCGCGTCCCGGACAAGCCTGAGATAGTACGCCAGGTTGTGGAGCGAGAGGAGGCCAAGGACACCGGGATCGCCGGCTTTGTAGAGATGAGCGAGGTAGGCGCGGGAGTGCCTTCCGCAGGACGAGCACGAGCATTCGGAATCCAGGGGATCGGAATCGGTCCTGCAGGATGCGTTCTTCAGGTTGACTCGACCGCCGCCGGTGAAGAGGGTGCCGTTTCGGGCCATGCGTGTGGGCAGAACGCAATCGAACATGTCGATACCCGCCGCGATGCCGTCCAGAAGCTGATCCGGCAGCCCGACGCCCATGAGATACCTGGGCTTGTCCTCCGGCATCAATGCGGCCGTCTCATTGAGCATCAAATCGCTTTCCTCGCGCTCCTCTCCCACACTGACTCCACCGATCGCGTAGCCGGCCAGATCAAGCTCGACTGACCTATCGAGATAGATGCGACGGAGATCCATATGAACGCCGCCCTGGACGATTCCGAATAGCGCCTGAGACGTCCCTCCGGTTTCGTCAAACCGGGCCTTGGCCGCATAAAGCCATCTGACCGTTCTCTCGGACGCGGCAAAGACCTGCTCCCTGGATGCATCGCCGGGCGGGCAATGGTCGAGGGGCATGATGATGTCCGAGCCGAGAGCGACCTGGAGATCGATGACACTCTCCGGCGTAAAGCGATGGCGGCTTCCGTCATATGGTGACTGAAAGGCAACCCCCTCGTCATCGATCTCATACAGACCTTTCAGGCTGAAGAACTGGTAGCCGCCGGAGTCTGTGAGAATGGGCCTGTTCCAGCCGGTGAATTCGTGGACGCCGCCGAAATGCCTGACCACATCGACGCTCGGGCGAAGGTGGAGGTGCAGAGCGTTCATGAGGACAAGCTCGTATCCCAATTCCTCAAGCTCGGACCATCGCACAGCCTTGACCGCCCCGATTGTCCCGCAGGGCATGAATGCCGGGGTTTTGACATCCCCGTGGGCGGTCTTCATGACACCCGCGCGGGCGGCGCCGTCGGTTCGAGCGAGGTCAAAGCGCATTGCCGGTGTCCTCGTGAGGCATGGATTCGAGAAGGCCGAGCACGCGCAGGAATTTCCCGTGCGGCTCCGATGTGAACGAGAGAATCTGACCGGTCACCGGATGCGGGAATGTCAGCTTTGCGGCATGGAGCAGGTGGACCTGGTCGGCGGTGATGATTTCGGCGATCTGGTTCAGGATTCTCGCGATGAACGGGAAGTCGAGGTCCTGTTTCGACAGGCGCTTGAGCAACCTGACGATCCGATCGGGCGCCCTGCGACCGCCGTACAGCGGATCGCCGACGACCGGATAGCCGATGTGCGACATGTGCACCCTGATCTGGTGAGTGCGGCCGGTGTCGAGCCTGCAGGCGAGGAGCGAGAATCCGGGATACCGGGTCAGGACCGCGTAGTGGGTTCTTGCCGGCTTCGCGTCCGCCTCGCGGGAGACCGCCATTTTTCTGCGGTCTACCTCATGCCTTCCGACCGCCGCCTCGATAGTCGCGGTATCCATGGGGGGATTTCCGTACACGATCGCCAGGTAACTTCTGCGCACTTCCCGTTTCTTGATCAGTTCGATGAGCGCTGCGGTGGCGGCATCTGTGCATGCGACAACCATCAGCCCGCTTGTGTTCTTATCGAGGCGATGGACGATGCCCGGTCGAAGGGGGTGGCCGGTCGGCGGGATCGGGATACCTTCGTAGCGGAGGAAATTGATCACCGTGCCTGTCATGGCATTCTTGGCGGGATGGCTTGAGACGCCCGGGGGCTTGTCGATAACGACGAAACTGGGGTCCTGGTGCACGATGCGGATATCGAGCGGCTCAGGGGGGGGAATTTGCGTCTCCTCGGGGATCTCGACCTCCAGACTGACGAGATCGCCCACCCGAAGTCTCAATGATTTCATTTCCCTGACTTCGCCGTTCACGCGCACATGGCCGTCAGCGATCCATTTCTGCAACGTGTTTCTTGACGGCGAGAGATCTGCCCCGAAATCGGCGAACGGGAAGTCCAGAAGGAAAGCGTCGAGGCGACTGCCGTCCTCGGATTTAGCTACGATCCTCTCATGGCGGAAAATGGGAGAGGTCATGATACATCAGCCGCCCGGCTTGGGGCCTTCAGGGAATTCGCGCAGCTTCCGCACGTCTTCGCCCTGTTCATTCTCGCCCGTAATCTGCTTGAGCTCGTCCTCGGTACTCCCCAGCGGCTCCTCGAGCACCTCGCGCCGGACGCCGTTCTCCCTCTCAAACTGCTCCAGCATCTCGGATTCGGCCTCCTTCGGAATCTCTACCAGTGCTTCTTCGATCGGCACGCTTCCGGGGAGGCGCTCGATGCTCTCCCATTCGCCGGACCGCCGATCGGAGAAGGTCGAAAGGTCGCCGGATATTCGCGCGGCTCTGACCGCCTCGAGATCCTGCCGCTGACGATCGTGCACCAGCATGAGGACGAGGACCAGGACGACGGTGCCGACGACGACGAAGCTGTCGGCGAGATTGAAGATCGGCCAATCGTATTCCCAGCGCGTGTGGGGCCAGAGGGTGACATCGATGAAATCGGTCACGCGGTGGAATTTCAGACGATCGTACATGTTCCCCATCGCGCCCGCCATCTGGAACGAGAGAGCGATCTTGAGCCAGACCTCATCCCTGTCCAGCCTTCTCAGAATCATCAGAATGACGAGAACCATGATGATGGCGAAGTAAGTGAGATACTCACTCCACTCCGGGAGCATTCCCCAGGCGATACCCTCGTTGAAATTCAGGGTTATCCTGAGGAAATCGGGGATGACTTCGTGCGGCACATGCTGCTGAAGGCCGACGCGTGCGAGATGCTTGGTCATCCAGTCGGCGAAAGCCAGGATGACGGAAAGGAATATGAACCAGCGGGTCGCCATCAGTCGGACACCCCTGCGACATTCTCCGCCAGAGCGGTCCAGGGCGCGATTCCGCCCAGGCGCGGAAAGCACTCAAGCGTGTTTCGTATCAGCGTCGCCCTCGCGCGGTCTTCATTCCAGCCCCTCAACTCCAGGAGCTTCTCGAAGGCCTCCATGACCAGTGCAGGCTCGGTACGTCTGACCTTCCGGTTCTTGGCCTTGTGCGGCACAAGGAAGGGGCTGTCGGTTTCGAGGAGGATGCGATTCTCCGGCGCTCTCCTCGCGGAGGCGGCCAGTTCCTCGGCTTTCGGGTAAGTGAGATTTCCCGCGAACGAGACGAAGAAGCCCATGTCCACAACCCGGTCGATTTCATCGGGCCCGTACCCGTAGCAGTGGAAAACGCCGGGGGGATCGGGAAGATCGAATTCGCGCAGGATTGCCATGGTCTCGTCGAACGCGGCACGGGAGTGTATCACAAGAGGGCGGCCGGTTTCCGACGCAAGCCGGACCTGGGCGCGGAAAAGCTCCTTCTGTCTTGCGCGATCGGCATAGTCCCTGTAGAAATCGAGACCGGTCTCGCCGATCGCGACGATATCCTCGCGCTCCAACTCGGTCCTGAAAGCCTCCACTTCGTCCGGGGGGTAGTTGTCCGCCTCGTGCGGATGAATTCCCGCAGTGCCCGCGAGCGCGGGAAGGGTCCCGCCGCCGGTGCCGAACTGGTCGAGGATTTCCGCCGTCTTTCGATAATGCACCGGGCAATAGCCGACGAGAAGCACGCCCTCGACTCCGGCCCCGGCCGCGCGGTCAAGGACACCCGCGATCTCGTGCTTCTCGAATCGAAGTGTAAGGTGGCAGTGAGTGTCGATCGGCATAAGTCAAACGACCACCGGCGTCCCGGCGGTCGGTTTCTTCCAGTCAAAGTCCCCGCCTGTCAATCCGAGGCGGCTCAGGCGGTTCCGTCCCCCGATCCGGTCTGGTCTCCTCCATCCGCAGGCTCGTTCTCATCCCCGGACTGATCCCCTCCGTCGCCGGTCTGCTCGTCACCGGATCCATTTCCGGTATCATCCTCGGCGCCTTCGCCATTACCTTCCGAGTCATCCCCCTCCCCGGCCTGGTCCGTCGGCGCCTCTTCAGGCCCGCCGACGCCCTCCGCCGCGGTGGGCTCGCCGGGGCGGGTACGGACAA
>Ga0315296_10001232_pt1 | contig 22381 bp, 14 predicted proteins | sample YL17G14_18_MG_FD_203921 | JGI IMG/M metagenome (GOLD analysis project Ga0315296, IMG submission 203921) | Sediment microbial communities from Yellowstone Lake, YNP, Wyoming, USA - YL17G14_18 | ecosystem: Environmental > Aquatic > Freshwater > Lake > Sediment | place: USA: Wyoming | collected...
TCTGGAGACAGGCCGTTCGCAATCCTGAGACTCTGGGAATGGTCCGTGATCGCGATGTATTCGTATCCCTTGGCCACAGCCTTAGAGACCACATCCTCGACCTTGCTGGCGCCATCGCTCCAGCTCGTGTGCACATGGAAATCCCCTCGTATCTCCGCCCTATTGACAAGTACAGGCAGCGTGCCCTGCTTCGAAGCCTCCAGTTCGCCTGAGTTCTCACGAATCTCGGGTTCCACATACCTCAAGCCGAGCGCCTCATAGACTCCCTCCTCGGTCGCCCCAGCAACCATAGTGCCAGATTCGCGCTCGAACAGACCATACTCGTTGAGTTTCAGACCCTTTTCGACACCAATCCTCCTCATGGATACGTTGTGCTCCTTCGACCCGGTGAAGTAGCACAGCGCAGCGCCCCAGCTCTTTGACTCCACAGCGCGAATGTCGACCTGGAGTCCATTCCTCAGTCTCACACTCGACTTCGTGGGGCCTTTCATCATCAGCTCGTCTACCTCCGAATAGGACACAAAAGCGTCCATGATAGCGGCTGGTTTGTCGTCTCCAACCAAGATGTCTATATCCCCAACGGTCTCTCTCCCCCGCCTCAAGCTACCAGCCAGACTGATTTTCTCTAGGGGCAGAGATTCCTTCAAATAGTCCACGAAGGCCTCCGCGACCGGCAGGGCGATGCCCATCAGAGTTCGACCGCTCTTCGATTCCACTGTTCGGATGCCCTGAAGTATACGCTCTTCGGTCTTCTCGCCAAATCCCTTGATTCCGTGGAGCCGATGGCTGAGCACCGCCTCCTTAAGCATCGCCACTGAAGTTATGCCCAACTCATTGTGGAGAACCACGGCTGTCTTGGGGCCAACATCTGGAATCTTGAGGAGTTCGACAAGCCCAGACGGCACTTCAGAGCGGAGGTCATCTAGGTAGGCCAGCTTGCCAGTTCTGATCATCTCTTCGATCTTCTTCGCCATCGCCTTTCCCACACCGGGAATGTCCTCAAGTCTTCCGTCGGTCGCGACCTCGTTGATATCCATCTCCATGGACTCGACATTCCTGGCCGCCCGTCGATAGGCGATTGGTTTGAATGCCACTCCCTGAAGGTCCAGCAGGTCCGCGATCTCGTCGAATACTGCGGCTATCTCACCGTTGTCCATGTAGCCTCCCGGACCCGAGTCCAAATCCCATAGGCTTCGAATATAGGTTTGCCTCTGATGGGTCGGTTTCTTCCAACTTATGTTTTCGGGAATGGCCATACTGGCATCACTTATGCGTCATTGTTTTATACCATCAAAGGTATGACCATACCACTAGAGGTATGATTAGGTTGCTTTCACGTGAATTTCTCGAGATACTGGCTCGAAAGGGAAGAGTAGAGCTGATACGCACGCTCAAGGCCTATCCCGACAGAAATTTCACTGTCAACGAGCTCGCAAGGACTTCCCGGGTTCCGACAATGACCGCATGGAGAGCAGTCAAGGAGTTGAAGAGGGCGGGGTTTGTGCGCACGCGGAGGGTGGGCAACGCAATATGTGTTGCCCTGGCGGAGGACAAGGAGAAACTCAGGATGCTTCGTCTGATCCCTGAGGCCGACCCCCAGAGGAGCGCTGCAAAGCTCTACGCCAGCAGGCTCGGCGAGAAAGAGTGGCTCCGGGAATGCAGGCTGTTCGGGAGCATTGGGAGAGGGGAGCACGCCCCCGGCGAGGATGTGGACATCGCGGTAGTCTTCGACGATGGGGTTGTCTCAGAGGAAGTGGCCAAGGAGGTAGCGACCACCCTTGCAGGCCAGCTCAGATCGGAGACAAATGTCTTGATAGTGCCCTTATGCATTCCACAGAAAGACATGGGCAGAAAGGGTGGTCTGGCAGCCGAGCTCAGGGACAAGGAAACCATCTGGAAACGCTGAACCAGGCAAGTTCTGATTGTCATCATCGATTCGAAGACTGAAGGATGTCGCAATGGCCGCCAACTCCCGATTGATCGTTACTATCGACCGGCGCTCAATCAGTGACAAAGAAGCCTCACTCGCAGAGAAGAAGGCCGTTCCGATTCAAGGACCAACGACGTAGCTACTTGACCTTGCTGAAGTAATCATAGAGCAGCCGGGCGATCCTCGCCTCCGCCTGCTGCGCCCTCTCGGGGTTCTTCTCCTCCAGGCGTTTGCAGAATATGCACAAGATTATGTGTGAATTCGAATTGATGTAGATCACACCTGCGTTATTCACAGAGCCTGCGGTGATGCCCGATCTGGCCGCCACCAGCACATCATCCGATAGTAACTGGGGCAACGAGGACCCGCTCATGGACCTAGTCATCAAGGTGAGCATGTCCCTGCTCACTTCCTTCGAGACGACCTCGCCCTTCAGGACCTTCTCAAGGAGGAGACCGATCTCGCGAGGAGTGCCGATGTTGTCGAAGACCTGGTCGTATTCTCGCTGAGTCCTGAACTTCTTCTCCTCTTTGAGTCCGTACAGGTTCTCGTACTCCTTCCTGAAATCTTCGATTGAAAGGTCAGCGAATTCCAGGTCTATCTCGTTCAGCACCTTCATGCGATCGTGATCGGAAAGGCCCTTCCAGGTTCGAGCAGCCTCCTGTACGGTGGAGTCCTTGAACTGGCCTTTGCCCATCGAAAGGAGGAATCCTTCTCGCCACGGCAGGTAGATGGATGTCCTGGCGAGGCCGAGCTCCTTCATCAGCATGTTGACCCTCTGGATGCCTATCCTCTTCCAAAGCATCTCGGAGGCCGTGTTGTCCGTGGCGACTATCATCAATGTGACGAGGTCACGGATCGTGAATTCGGTGCCTGGAGATAGGAACTGGAGAATCCCTGAGCCGATGCAGAAGTTCCTGTTCTCCAGCTTGAGCGTCTCATCCATAGAAATGAGACCTTCATTCGCCTGACGGAACACCTCCATCATGACAGGGATCTTGAACACGCTTCCAAGAGGGAATATCTTGTCCGCGTCGATGGCCAACTCCTTGCCTGACTCAACATGCTTGATGTAGAGTCCCATCTGTCCCCTGACCTCTTTCGATATCTTGACGATTTCCGCACGAAGCTTAGCGAGCTCGGGGGATGAACCTGTTGACTTGATCTTCTCAGGACTCAAAGGGTGTTCTCCTCCCTGACTGAGCAGCGAGAATCAATCCCTATGGCTCCAAGCTGCTGGGAAAACGCATTGGGATGACAGTATATAGGTACTTCGATTCCACATACTCTGGTGAGGGCGTTTTTTCGTCTCGCATTTGCACGAAAACGTCTCCAAAACTTCTTTAAATGCGAGCAGATACCCCCGTAGGAGGCGGGGACAAATGGCATTGGCCGATTTCAAGAAACTGAGCATGAGAAAGAACGCCACACGGATTATCAGCAGAGACGATTTCAAACGTATCCACGAGGAGTCATTGAGAGTTCTTGAGACGATCGGCATAAGGATTTACAGTCCCGTAGCGCTCGACCTGCTGAAGCAGCACGGCGCAGATGTCGACGATGAGAAGATGACGGCTAGGATACCGCATGACCTCGTCGAACGATCGATCGCCAGTGCTCCGAAGGAGTTCCGACTGGGGGCGAGGAACTCCGATTTCGATATCGAGCTTGACAATTCCCACGTCTACTTCACATTCGACGGTTGCGGCGTGCAGACGATCGACATCGATTCAGGGAAGAAGAGGCCTTCCAGAAAGCAGGACATCGTGGACTGCGCTCATCTGGCCAATGTCCTACCAGGAGTGGGCTACTTCACGCCCTCTGTCGCGCCCCAAGATGTGCCGCTCCACGCACACGTTCTGCACCAGATACAGGCCGCCTATTCCAACACCGACAAGTTCGTGATGTCGGAATCCACAACCACCGGGGCTGAGGCGAGGCTCCAGATAGAGATGGCAGCTGCAGTTGCAGGGGGAAAGGACAAGCTGCTGCAGAGACCAAGCCTTTCGGCGATAATCTGTGCTGTACCCCCATTGAATCTGGACGGAGGAGGATGCGAGGCTACGATAGAGTTCGCTAGATCTGGGGTACCGGTCGTGATGATGAGCATGGTGGAGGCAGGTGTCTCCGGACCTGTCACGCTTGCTGGCACTCTCGTCGTGAGCAATGCCGAGATAATGGCGTTACTGACCCTCACGCAATGCGCAAGGAAGGGCGCGAAAGCGATCTATGGTTCTGTCCTTTCGATGATGGAGCCGCGGACTGGAGCATATGTCTCTGGTTCCCCGGAGGCTGCGCTTCTCTGCGCATCCGTCGTCGACATGGCGAAGCACTACAACCTGCCTGCACAAGCTGGGACTTTCGGGACCAACGCGCTTGTCCCGGGAAGCCAGGCAGCCACCGAGCATTGCTTGACGACCCTACTCGCAGTCAATGCTGGAGCGGACATGCTCAACGGGTTCGGTCTTCTGGAGGGGTCCACAGTCTTGTCCTTCGAGCAGCTCATGCTCGACTACGACATCGTCACGGAGATACTCCGAATATCCAAGGGCATTGACGCCACCGATGACGCAATCGCGAGTGATCTGATCAGGGAAGTGGGCATAGGCGGCACCTTCCTGGCAAAGAGGCACACGCTTATGCATCTCCGAGAGGCTTGGGAGCCGATGGTTTTCGAATACGGGACCTACGATGACTGGGTGAAGAGAGGATCGGTCGACCCCGTGAGACGCGCCAACCAGAAGGCAAAGGCTCTCCTGAAGGACGCAAAGGCAGTCCCATTGGAAAAGGACCTGGAGAGACAGCTGCGCGAGATCGTCAAGAAAGGCGAGAAAGAATTGAAGTAGCTACGCTGGATGACCACAGCGCGACTCCTCGCAGCCCGCATTGGACGGACAGTATGAATGCCACATCCAAAGAAAGAGGGGATTAGAAGGGAGATTGAAAGAGAGCACGGACCCGATCAGCGTAGGGGGGGAGGATAGTGGCCGAGTGCGGGTCAATAGGAAAATCTCGTTTCCCTCTTCCAATCTCTCGAACGGGAGATGACCGTCCATCGTTCATATAGGTGTTGACCTTGAAATCAGTCATGATAACAAGATGCTGGCAGCGTCCCAATGTAAAGGTTTAATCAAGGTTAGGGGATAATGGCAGAGTCCTCCGAGGAATCAAATGGTCGCTACTCCTGCGAAGAAGATGAGATCGATCCGTGCCGTCATATTCGACCTCGATGACACCCTCGTAGAATCCACAGTCAACTACGCGAAGTTCAAGACTCTAGTAGTGGAGCGGATCACTTCCCACGGAGAGCCAAAAGACCTGTACGACCCACATGAGACGATTGTAATGATAATCGCCAGGTACGAGGAAAGGATGCGCGGCGCAGGGATTCCCGAAGTCACTATTCGCAATCGTCTGGCAGAGCTCAACACTATTATGGACGAAGTTGAGTTGGAGAGAGTATCCGAAACCAAGCCAATGAGAGGGGCGGCCGAACTCCTCAAGTTGCTCCGCAAGAACGGGATCAAGGTCGGGATACTCACGCGAGGATGCGAGGAGTACACCAGATCAGCGCTTGCCAGGACTGGGATGCTCGAACTGGTCGATGGAATCGAATGCAGAAACGCAAATACGAAACCCAAGCCGGACCCTGAGGCCTATCTGAAGCTGGCGCTCAGACTTGGAGTCAGGAAGGAGGAAACGCTCTTCGTGGGAGACCATCTGATTGACGCTCAGTGCGCCGCAAACGCAGGTGTGCCGTTCGTGGCGGTCGAGACCGGGGACGTCCCCGAAGAGGATCTGAGGAAAGCAGGGTGCATGGAGTTGTTCCACGACGTTGGGGATATCGCCACATGGCTCGAGCGGATCCTGTCATCATCTTGAACAAAATAAGTTGACCTGTCGCAATAAGATAGCTAGGGATGGATGAATAAAGTGGTCATCTGTGCTTTACGTCCAGAAGCCTTAGGACTCCTTCCTCGCCAGAACCCAATACCATCTCATCTGGTTGTTCGCCCTCGCCCCTCGGTACAATCGTCTCTGTATTCCTCTCGAGGAGAGCCAGCTCTCTCGGACCAAGGGTCCTTGGATCCACGGGAACCAGGAGGATGCAATCGTTTGTGACAACGATGTCTTTGAGCTGGTGCATGAACTGTAGCATGCGGTCATAGGTGTTGAGCGTTATCAAGTACTCCAGACCATCGAGAACAACGACCGTCTTCTGCTGGCTCTCTATGAAAGTCCGTATCTGGCCCATCAGTATGCCAATCGCTGTTGGGTTTATCCGCCCCTCGCCTACCATACTGGTCAGCCACAAGACCCTGCAGGTTCCGATTTCCTTCTCGTCAATGAGTTTCTTCGGATAGTCGCGAGTGACTACCAAGCCAGAACATCCGGATGAGAGTGATTGGTCCAACAACTCGAAGGTCGCCTTGGGCTTGCGCTCCTCGACCAAGTAGATGTTACCTGACTTCGGCTCAAATCCAAAGCTGACAGCTGAGCCACCAGCTGATGACACTATGCATCCCATCCGTGTTGACTGATATGATATGTTGATTTATATAATACTGTTGTCCAGGCTCCGCTGGAGTGAATGAATGGCTATGTCCCAGTCAGAGCCTTGAGCAGAAAACCCTCGTCCTGTCCGCGCCGACTTCACCCCATCTGCACTTCTCGCAATCGTACACGGTAGTTGCGGACCGCATGTCGTAGTAACATGGAGTCATGAAGAACTTGGTAGTCCCAGCACATATCACTCTCGACTTCCTGTCGACCACACTGCCGTGGGGGCAACGCTCACATTCGTCTGCACCCACTGATCTTGGCTCTCCAAGATCGCATGTCGTCAGGAACAGCTTGTGCATCTTCTGCGTCATTCTACGAACCTGTGATGGAAGTCCGAGATGTAAGCGTTTGCCCCGGGGAATGAATAGGTTAAGGGGTTTGAGAGGCACAATCCTCTACTGATCTGGCCGCAGCTCGACACCGAGGTCAGCCATCACAGCCTTGTACTTCTTGATAACCGTGCGGTACTCCTTGCTAGGCCTGCGCGCGTCCGCGTCCCAGCACTCATAAAGGCTCTTGCCGAGCGGAGGCGCCGCGAGCTTCGGCTCGTACTTGGCCAACAGCTTCCTGACGAGCTCGTTCGCATCCGATCTCTTCATGCCAGCGACCGCATGGCCAACCTCAGCGGAGATCCTCGGTTCGACCGGGGTGGTTCGATCCTCGTGCTTGTTGGTCGCCACGCCGAGGGACTCTATGGACAGCCCTGAGACGACTGCTGCCGTGACGGCCGCGGAAGTCTCGTAGAGCACCATAGGAGTGCAGGGTCCAGCCGTGGTGTAGTTCAAATTGATGCTGAGCAAGTGCGTGTTCCTGCTGATCGCCTGGCCCATCGTGCTGATGACCCAGAGCATGTCCCTCGGGCTGCTTGCCACGTATCTCAGATGTATGGTGAACGGCAGCAGCCAGGAGGCCTGGTATGTCATTATGCCCATCATGTGGTGCGCCACGTTGGACACGGCAGTCCCCTCAGGACCGCCAGAGTATCCGCCCAGAAGAGGTCCGAAGCACATTCCTATCGGTCCGCCAAGCGATAGAGCCACGGCCACCTTGTTCAACCGAGCGAAGTCGACTTTCATAGGGTCCATGCAGCAGATCATGTAGCCGTCTGATGGCCTCATGCCGAACTTGGGATGCGTTGCGGCTGCGAACGCGATATCCGATTCCGCGGTCGCAAGGGAGTTCATGATAGGAATCCCCTGACGGCCGACCCTATTGCACGCCTCGCGGGCCAGGACTGCGTTTCTCTGTGCTGCCAGCACTTCGAGCGGGGACGCGGGCCTCACTCGCGTTCCTCCAACTCGCGTTATTGCCGGAGTCGTGATGGCGTCAGTCTCGGGTATCTCCGCATAACCTTCAACGAGTGTCAAGAAGGATCTGTCGCTGGAACAAGGTCCTCCTCCAGCTCCCAGTAGGCACCACGGAGGCGTCTTGTCCTCCACTTTCCTGTTGACAAGAGCTTTCCTGTCCCGTCCTTCTCCGAAATGGAGTTTCGAAGGTGCGTTCCTGAGCTGATCCTTGATCTCAGCTTCTGTATAGGAAATAACCCTGCCACTCGTCGTGCAATAGGCTCCGACATCGAGCAGGAGCTCCAATCCGGCCTCGAAGACCTCGTCAGCCATCGAGTTGTCGTTCTGGATCGGGTTGGTCGGGTCGAACTTGATCTTGTGTTCCCTAACCTTCTCCATGACCTTGGGAGCGAAAAGCTTCAACTGGTAGTCGGTTTCGCTCATCGGCTTGCCATTGAGCGCCTTTTCCATCACGTCGAGCAATTGAACCATATGCTCACCTTCCCTTTGCGAACTTGGTTGCCAGCTTCACTGCTTCGACGGCCGTCATTCCGCAGCCGTCAGCTCCGATCTCCTTAGCCCATTCCTTCGTGGTCGGGCCACCGCCTACCAAGACTGCATGCTTCTTCCGGTCGCCTGAGGAAACCAGGTAGTCGACTATGTCCTTCTGCGAACCGATGGTGCTCGACATCAACGCGGATGCCCCGATTATCTTCGCACCAGCCTTCTTGGCCTCTTCGACAAATGCAATCGTCTTCACGTCGACACCGAGGTCCACGACGTTGAATCCGCCGGCCATCAGCATGCTCGAAACGATGTTCTTCCCGATCTCATGGACATCTCCCTGGACAGTCCCCATTATGACCGTGGCCTTCGCCCCCTTCGATCCCTTGGGGATCAGCGGAAGCAGAAGAGCCAGACCGGCCCTCATCGCATCGGCTGCGAGCATGAGCTCGGGCAGATATATCTCCATCTTCTCGAACTTCTCGCCTATCTCTTCGATGGACGGCGCGAGCCCTTTCTCGATTGCCACAAGCGGATCCATCTTGGCCGCGATTGCAGCCTTGGCCGCGCGGACTGCTGCTGTCGAATCATACCCCAGGATCGCGTTCTGCAGATCCTTCAGAATTTTGTCATTGCTCATTACTCCACCTTGCCAGGCCACAGACCCATATCATCGTGGTACGGGACTATCGGGGAATTTGCTGGCCCCTACATTAACCTTCTTCCACTAAATTGATATGGACATTGTTCCGTGAGGCACTGACTCTGTTCTCGGCGGACCGTCTGAGGTTCGAATCGCGAATTATCGCTGACGGGTTTTATCTGCGAAAGCTTTTAAGACAGAGAAATGCTAAGAGGTCGCAAGCATCGGACAGCTCGGCAGCTGGCCAACCCGATGGTTTCCCTCCGAGGAGTCCAGATTTCCATGATTTCAGGTACTGAAAAGGAGTCGCTTCTCGCAGGACTATCGGACGGCGTTTTCGTCTGCACCAAGGACGGAGAGATCCTCTACTCGAATCCAGCATTTTCAAGCATTCTGGGGTATGCGCCGGACGAGCTCAAGGACAAGAACATCGCCAAAGACCTTGTCGAGAGGAACCTCGAGTGGAGAGCGATGATCTCGCTTTTGGAGCAGGGCAGCCTTGTTGAGGACTACGAGATAAAGTTCAGGAGGGCGGATGGAGGTATCATCTGCGCATCAATCTCGGCGTCCAACCTTCGAGACCAGCAAGGGGTCCTCATCGGCGTTGCTGTTGTCCTTAGAGACATAACCACGAGGAAGGGACTCGAAAATGAACTCAGGGACAAGGCGTACCGCATAGACGTGATGAACAAGATTGCAAAGGCCTCGGCCACGGAGACGGATGTGCGCAAGAAGGCGTTGGTCAACATCTCATCTGAGCTCCGCAAGCTGATGAATTTCGAGCTGCTCACGCTCGGCATAACCGAGGAGAAGGGTAGGCACGTCGAGGTGATCGCCTCTGATCTTGCGGATGGGACTTCCACCAAGTCCATCGGAGTCGTGACATTCGAGGGAAGCATCGTTGAGAAGCTCAAGTTCACTCGGGGACCGCTCATAGTGGGAAGGGACGCTGGCAGGAGGCCGTTCGCGGAGATGACCGTGATGGACACAAGCAGCTATTCGTCCATGCTCTGTGTCCCTCTGGCTAGTAGGGGAAGGACAGTCGGGTCACTCAACATCTACCATTCGAAACCAAACGAGTACAACATCGACTCCTCCAAGATCCTCCAGACGGTCGCGGATCAAGTGGCAGGCCTTATCGACAACATGGTGCTCCTGGACTCGCTCGAGAAGAAGATCAAATTGCAGGATGCTCTCGTGAACACCGGGGTGGAGCTCCAGAAGGCCATCACGAACCTGCAGATCTATGCAGCAATCGCCAACAGCCTTCACGAAGTGGTCTACTACACAGATCTATCGTTCTACATGGTCGATTGGCCCAAGAAAACCATATATCCAGTGTATGCGAGTGGCGACTACACGGACGAGGTGATGGCATCTGCTGGGTCGATTGACTTAGGCGTCGTAGGGATCGTCGCGAGATCGGGAAAGGCCGAATTCATGGACGATGTCGACGCAGACCCGCGATCCTACGGGATCCCAGGAACCCCGGATGAGCACAACTCCATGCTTGCCATACCATTGAGCGGACCCGAAGGAGTCATCGGAGTACTCGAGCTCTACCGACCCCGAGGAAAAGTATTCACTGTGAGCGATCTCGAGGCTGGAAAGCTGTTCGCGCAGCAGGCTTCCATTGCTTTGTCAAATGCTCAGACAATGCTGAAGCTCCAGGAGGCAAAGAAGGAGATCGAGCTGTTGAACGACCTGATGTTCCACGATATCAACAACTTCAACTTCGCGACTTTGAACTACATCCAGATGATCGCAAGCAGTAAGGATGTCCCCGCTGAACACAAGATGTATCTTGAGAAATCCCTACACCTGATCAGACAGACGGCGGAGCTCATCGAGAACGTCAAGAAACTCACAAAGATCGGAGTGATGAACACTCAGGATTTTGTCCCGATAGACCTTGCGCAGGTTCTGAAGAAGATAGTGTCTGGCCTTGAGAATTCCTTCCCGGGGCGCAGCGTCTCTGTCAACATGAATCTACCCGAATCGTGCAACGTCCTAGCCAACAACCTCGTCGAGGAGCTCTTCGTCAATCTGTTATCCAACTCTGTGAAATACGACCCGAATCAAGAGATCGAGATCGATATCATGTGCGAGAAAGTAGTCGAAGACGGCAAGAACGTCTGGAAAGTGGCCATCAGCGACAGGGGGAACGGGATTCCAGACGACAAGAAGTCCATACTCTTCCAGAAGTACGTGAGGCTGAAGCCGGATCCGAAGATTTCGGGGACGGGACTGGGGTTGTCAATCTGCAGAGCGCTCACCGACAAGTTTGGAGGGCGCATCTGGGTTGAGGACAGGGTCCCTGGCAAGAGTGAGCTCGGAGCAAGGTTCTGCGTGATGCTGCCGGCTGCGAAGGAAGCTCAATAGCAGCTGCCTCTGTCCTTAGGAGGCACTTGCGCCGGGTGATAGGGCAATTGACTTCAGAGAGTGATCACCTGGATGTCTCAGCTGTCAAGAGCTCGGACCGGGGGAACAAACGCCCACTATGACGATCCGCGAATGTCCAGATGCGTTCGTTTTGAGACCGCGTTTCGCATCCGAGGGAAGAAGCATCCTCTGAGCCGAGATGGAATAAGAAGAATGGTAAGAGGTTTGATTGGAGTTTTCGAGCCTGTCCTAGTCCTTCCGCCTCGCACCCGCGCCCAATGCGACGACTGCAAGCGATGTCGCCATCAGCACTGCCGCAAGAGTCACCATTTCCGACAGAGCAGCGCCTGAACCCGCGGACTCCTCCACGCCAGGTCCTGAGCTGACTGGCAGAGAGGTTGTACCGCCCCAAGTCAAATTGGCCACATTGAACTCGATCCATGGCGCGCTGTGGTACAACAAACCATCCGGCCACCTGTAGTTGTCGAAGTTCATCGGACCGATCATCTTCAGAGTCTTGGTCCCCGGGTTGTAGTAGTCCCAGAGGTTCAACGCTCCTGGTCCAAGTCCGGTCATATTGTACCCTAGTTCCATCGGGCCGCGCACGGTTATGTTATCGTACGGAGAGGTGTTGCCATACTTCTTCAGGTTATAGATCGCCCCGGAACTCCTTCCAGTGGTCAGTTTTTCACCCATGTACCCAATGACGTTGTCCCCAATGGGCAGCTGTATCTCAAGCGTCATGTAGCTCGTGAGGTTGAACCACTGCGGGGTGAAGTCGTACGTGGCGTAGTCTCCAAATAAGCCATCGCCGGAGCTCCAGCTGGTGTACTCTAGTGGAAACCACGGGTTGAACTCGCTAGTGTAGCCCGTCAATGCGTTCGTATAGTACATATAGTCGATACTCTGCGGCTCCCAGGCCCAAGCAGCGTCGTTCGTGGTTTCGTTCGCCTTCACCGCATGCAGGCCGTATTGACAGACCGCGTCATAGGATACATTCGTGTACTCCTCGGTGTAGTGCGCGCTGAGGTTGAAGTCCTCGTAGTATGGTTGGTGGTTGCAAATCGCGACCTCTCTGAGCCAGCGCGTCATGAGTATCTCGAAACCATAATTGATGTGCCCGATCTTCAAAGTGAGCTTCCCGTCGGTCTCCTCAACGAGGTCCATCATAGTGGTAAGGTCGTTATACAGCCACTCGTAGGCGGGCCAGATGTCCAACCTGAAGCTGCCCTCGTTATTAATCCAGCGCTGCCACCGCTCCATGTATGCTGCCCCATTAGCGGTCCACCAAGCGGCAGGGTCGTCGGTTATCGGCATTCCAAGCCACTCCAAGGCGGCTTCACGGTTCAAACTGATAGTGTACAGCGTACCAAGGTAGTAGCCGTCCTTATACGACTTATTCACCCATATATCATCCAACACACTAGATGACCAGTTCGAATTGCTGGACCATGTTGGGACCCAGTAGCCATACCAAGAGGCGTTGTCAAGGTACTGGAACCAGATGTGCATGTCCGCGGCCGCTCCGGCGACGTCAGGCGTGCCGAGTATCGGCATGAACTCCGGATCGTGGACGCTCAGTGTAGTCATGTTCTTCGCGGTGACACTCCACCTGTAGGGCGCGAAGATCATTCCCTGTATGTTCCTCGTGTCTTTGTTGTAGACAAAGGTGTACTCGTGCGGCTTGTTGTTCAATATGACATCGGTGAGCCAGCCAGTCAGACGCCACGGCCACCAGTCGCCCCAAGGCTGCTCGAACATATCGTACAGGCGATAGTCTATCTCAGGTGGAACAGAGACTACGATGGTAACACTTCCAGTGGCACTGGTGTTGAGCTGATCCGTCACGGTGAAGGAGTAGGTCCCCATCTCGTTGTACAGCACGCTCAGAGTCGCCCTTCCCTTGTTCGCAGGCGAGAAGGTCGCATCAGGCGGCAGAGTGTAGGTGCCCGCCGGGGCGTCCGTCGAGAACATCGCCGTCCCGTTGTATCCCTTGAACACGTTGTGCGGGGACGGGTACTGGTTGAATACGGTGACCTCCACGGCGGTGGCCAATCCCTTGATCACGATGCCCTTGACACCAAACACACTGAGCTGGAAGCCGGTGACCTCCTCAGGCTCTGGGATGACCCAGATATCAGCGTAGTTCCCGGTCGCGTTCCCGCCTACCGCAGACATGTTTATCTGGTAGTAGCCCAGACCGTGGAACATTATGTTATCCGTGAACTTGTGCTTGCCACCGTCCACGGCTGGATCAAATGTGTAGTCCGGGGGCAGATCGATGTCAGTCCTGTTCGCTGTGAAGTTCAATGTGCCAGCGAATTCCGGATATGCTCGGCCATAGTTGTCTTTCACCGACACAGTGATGTTGACTGGCGTGTCAACGACCGGCATCTGAGGAACATCAGAGGCCACAAACTTGTCTGACCACGTAACAAGACCGTGCTCCATCCCGAACTCGACCCATGGTACCCCGTGCGGAAGCAGATCGATTCTTGTCCAGTTGTCCTTCAAATCATCGTAGGTAGATTGGTTCTTCGCCCAGTCCCACATGTCGATTGGACCGGTGAACACCACATTCCTCGCGGTGTTGTTGACGCTGACGGTTCCCGGCGCTATCTCGCTGTTCTCTGCACTGTTCGGTTCGGAGAACTTCACAGACATCGTGTCATTTGTGGATGTTGTGGAGGCAAAAATCTGACCAGGTTCCGCTGGTACATGAACCAGGAACGGCAACTGACCCGATGGGTAGTTCAGTGTCAGTGTCTCGTTCGCAGAGAGGTTCCAGGCACCAGGCGTGTAGTCATAATCCATCATCTCGCCATAGAGAGCGTTGCCTGGCGCTCCGTTCAAGTATTTAGACCCCGAATCCAGGTATACGTCAATGTCGGAATAGGGAATATCTGGTGGAGCGGACGGGAGAACATCCTGGTACATCCCTTCGAAGACCCAGCACGGCATTCGCGGAATCTGGACGGTGTCGAATGCGTAGAGCGCATAGGCCACAGCTGTGTCAATGTCCAGCCTCGACATCTCCGGACCGATGACCGCGTGGAAGTTCATATCCTCGAACCACCACTCCGTCGGCATGAATGCCTCGTGCAGCCACCTCATGATGACAGCGTCCATGCCCCACGATACGGTGTCATATGTGAGAACGATCTTGTCGCCAACTTTGGCGCCAGCAATCGAACCCGTGAGCATCGAGAAAGCGCCATCATACGCAGGGTAGACATTGAGCCGGGTTCCGCCGGCCTCGGCGGATATCCATCTGGTGATATCATTGCTGACCTCTGTTCCGTGCGTCTGCCACCACGTGTTGAAATTATCGAACGACACGCTTGTCAAACCTTTGATCACAGACAGGGCAGCCTCCTTGTCCAGGGTCACTGTGCCATTGACAGAAACCACCCAGCCATCGTTCCAGTCGGCAGTGTTGGAGGGATATCTAGCCATTTCATCCGTTGTAAGGTACTGCATGTACCAATCGATGGCCGCCGTCCCACCTCGAGCCGATCCATGCAGTGGAAGGAACTCGGGGTTCTCACCCATGCTGATCTGAGTCAAGTTTCGAGCGGTTATGTTGAGCCTTGAGTTGGCATACACCTTGACGTTGCCCTCTGGAGGAGCATAGAATCCGAACATGTACGGATACGTCGTGGTCATCACCTTCTCCGTGCCGTAGTAGGACCACCTCCAGTTCCACCATTCATTGAACGGCACATCGAACATCTTGTACCAGAGGTAGTCGACTTTCCTCGGAGGCAACGGTCCAACAATGACCTTGGCGGTCCCAGTTTTGGTGACGTCCTTCCATATGGCCGTCGCAGTCAGACTCAGGTTTCCATCGGTATTGCCCGTGGTGAGATTCACGGAGACGCCTGTAGTGGCGTTGATGGTTGCGAGCGTGTTGCTCAACGCCCATGTATAGGTCAAGTTGAGGACTGGATTCCCAACGCTGTCCACAGCGGATGCTTTGAACGCCTTTGAAGTCCCCTTCTCCAGCGTCTTTGTCGAAGGCGCGATGATTATCTGGTCCAGGAACGGGGGTTTGATCGTGACCTGCCTCTCCATCGTCACCTTCTCGCCCTTGTAAGTGATCTCACATGTTAGAGTGCCTTGAGCCTCGACGATTCCAGCAGTAATGTTGACATTCGGTCTGGACTTGTAGTTGAACGAGGCGATCGTATCCGGGGTCAGTCGCCACCTGTACTTGACAGCATCATCATTGGTCAGAGTCTTGATGCCCTTCTTCACGGAGATGGACAGACCGAGCATCTGACCCGCATCGATTGTGATCTCATCAGGAGACATGCTTGTCTTGAGCGGCGCGAGAAACATGACATACAATGCAGTGCCGACGAGAATCGCAACGACGGCGACAGCGGCAATCTTCATCCAGAGTTTTCGCTTGCTGCCTCCAGTTGGAGGAGCGATAGGTTCAGACTTTGCACTCTCACCACTAGTTACACTAGAATCTGTCCCTTCAGACATTATATCCCCCGATTTGCGAGTGGCTCAACAAATAAACATCCGCGATAAAGTAATCCAGCTATATAAGTCCTGTCTCTTCCGACGCGAGAAACGAACGCCTAGATTTGGCGAATTTGATAGCATCGCGCGGTTTGACATGTGCCAACCGTAACACATCAACGTGACAAAGAACGGTCGTTACTCCGTCGCTCGCACTGATGAACTTCTCTTCGCGATCGATGTCGGTAAAACAGCGTTCATTCGCACCATTGTTGAGATGTCTTGTCTCTTTCGAGAAACGACTCAACGAGAAATGAGCAAATCAAGCGAAAATTGAATAACATTTTCGCAATTCCGTTTGGCAGCACACGCATATGCTTGAACGAAATCTCAAGGAAATTCACGAGGGAGCAATGTTCTTATACCTTGGCTTCATTCTGTGTTCCATCCTGCCAGTTCCCGCTGCAAGAACACATAGCCAGCAGGCGGGGACGGGTGCCCAAGGATTGCGCGAAAACTCTGCGCGATTCAGAGGCGAGGGATGCAGATAGCGACTGTGTGGGGGAACAAAACTTGCAGAAGAGAGTTCTGAAGATTCTCTCGTTGTGTGCAGTAGTTGTGAGCGTGACCGTGCTTTCGATCCCAATCGCGGGATTCATGGGGATTGTAGGAAACGTCGAAGCCCGTGAGACCGTGCTACGTGTTGGATTCCTACAGAAGGTCGACAGCTTGAACCCGTACATTGGTGTGAATGATGCGTCGTACATCTTCTACGGGTTGGTCTTTGACGGGATGAACGTCATCGACAACCAAATGCAACCAACTTCCGACCTTGCATTGGGCATCTGGACCGTGCCGACTTCAGATCCTGCGATGATAGAGAGCGGCGAACCATACGGATCGGTCTGGCAGTATAATCTGACGGACAAGGCTTTCTGGCATGACGAGGAGCCGTTCACAGCGGACGACGTCGTATTCAACTTCAATTTGAACGCTCACAACTTCGCATCGATGTGGGCATTTCAACCTTACTCGTACTACATGAAGGATGCCGTGAAGATCAACGAGCAGACTGTCAGAGTGCACTTCTATGACAGAGCCAGCGGTGATCCCATGCCGGCCTCGTATGCATATCTGATGTCGATTGCCATGCTTCCAAAGCACAAGTTGGAGAACATGGATCCGTTCACTATTGGATTCAACTGGACAGGAGTGTATGAAGGTGAGAAGTTCCCGATCGTTGGAACTGGCCCGTTCACGGGAACGAAGGACATACATAAGGAATGGATTGCGGGAGACCAGATCACTCTCGTGAAGAACAAGGCTTACCACTGGAAATACACAAAGGCCGGAGCTCCTGAGATCAAGTTCGACAAGCTCGTAATGTACTTCTACGACGAGACCACCGCGATGACGTATGCCCTGGAGAACAACGAACTCGATATCGCTGCTTTCCCGCCACAGGCATACAACAACATCAAGAGGGACGTCGCCTCCGAGGCTTCAAAGAACATCACTACCTTCGATGGGCCCAAGATCACTCAGTACTGGACAGAGATTGGCATCAACATGAACCTCGCTGGACCGAACCCGTCTAGACTTGACAAGAACATCAGATTGGCGATGGCGATGGCCACGAACAAATCCTATATTGTTTCTCAATACTACCTCGGCCTAGCTGATGAGGGAACAACCCTGATCTCACCGGTCAGCAGCTATTGGCACTACGAGCCGAACGCGACCGAGAAGATCACGTTCGATATCGAAGCTGCCAAGAAACGGTTGAATGACTCCTACTACAGGGACACAAATGGTGACACCTATAGAGAATGCATGGCAGAAAGCTATGCCGTGTCAAAGAACCTAGTTCCTGAAGGGAAGACGCTGGTCTACGACATGATCGTTCGTAGAGAGTATCCAGAGGAGAAGGACATCGCGATGTATCTGCAGGATACCTGGAAGCAAATAGGTATCAAACTCAACTACAGAACAGTTGACGAGGCCCAGTTGAACACAGAGGCCTATGGCTACGCCTATGACACAATGATATGGTATTGGAGCTCGGACATAGACCCCAACTACCAGCTGTATGTTCAGACGAGGAACGCTTGGGGTGGCTGGAACGACAACAAATGGACGAACGCCACCTATGAAGAGAACTATCTCAAAAGCGTGACGGAACTGAACAAGACCGCCAGGAAGAACTACACTGACAATTGCCAGAGGGCTAACTACCTCGACGCTCACTACATAATCCTGGCATACCCGTACCAATGTTACGCCTGGAGAGACGACACCTTCAGCGGATGGGGCGACTGGGCAGCTGATCCTGGCAGAAGCATGGACAACTTCTGGATGGGCAACCCGCTCTTCTTCGACCTCATTCCTTTGAATGTCGGAGGAGACGGCGGGCCGAACTTGATGCTGGTCGCAGCTGCTGCAGGCGTTGTCGCAGCGGTGGTTGTCATCTTGGTCCTCCTCAGGATGAGGGGGAAGAAGAAGGAGTCGTTGGCTGGCGAAAGCCCGCTGGGTGACTAGGCGCAGTAAACCTTGGCCCGGAAACGGGCCGATGTCTTTGCTCTCACAAAGCAACACACGCGTGCTACTGAGGGTAGGCCACTGATGGCAGTATGCATATAGGGGACGGTAGATAGGGCGTCGAATTGGGGCAGGCATTGACCCGAATATGAAGAACAATCACTGAGAAGGGGAGGGGGACAGTCGGATGGAAATGAGGTCGTACATGGCGCGGAAGACCCTCTACCTCGTGATCACGCTGTTTGCGATCATAGCGTTCAACTTCTTCCTTTTCAGGATCATGCCTGGTGGCCCTGAGGATGTTCTGGTGCCGAAGGGAAGCTCCGAGTTCATCAAGGATGCGATCAGGGACAAGTTCCACCTGAACGACCCGTATCCGGAACAATTCGCGATATACGTCAAGCAGGTGTTCACGCTCGATTTCGGCATAAGCGCAGCCCGTTGGAAGGGCACGAATATTACCGAAGGTTTGCCCCAGCCGATATTCAATACCGTGCTCCTAGTCGGAACTGGAACTGCCTTGGCGATCTGGCTCGGCGTGTCTCTGGGCAAATTCGCTGCTTGGAGGCGAGGAAAGCCAGCAGACACTGTCGGGATGGCGTTCGCCCTGACATTCTACTCGATGCCGACCTTCCTTTTCGCCCTGGTCATGCTCATGGTCTTCGCCGGAGAACTGAAGTGGTTCCCCCTCAACGGGGCAGTTGGCAGGGGATACAGTGATATGTCGATCCTGGAGAAGCTGGCGAGCAGGATCTATCACATGATCCTGCCCGTGACCGCGTTCACCATCGAAGTTATGGCTGAGTACGCCTTGATCATGAGGAACTCCCTCACAGACGTCCTCACGGAGGATTACATTGTGACGGCTAGGGCCAAGGGCCTTTCCAACAAAGCAATACTCCGCGACCACGCCATGAGAAACGCGATGTTGCCTGTGGTAACAGTTGCCGCCATCAGCATCGGTTGGGTCCTCGGCGGAGACATCATGGTTGAGCTCGTGTTCTCGTATGAGGGTTTAGGAATGTTGACCTGGGATGCCGTCAATATGAGGGATTTCCCGCTCCTGCAGGCGATATTCCTCATTATGGCGATAGTGGTGCTCGTCGCCAATTTCCTTGCAGATATCATTTATATGTATCTTGACCCAAGAGTGAATGTTTGAGGGTGATCTCATGGCCGTCTGCAACACTGAAATGGAAAAGCCACAGTCGTGCGAACGCTCCTCTCGATTTTCTGCGAAGGCCTTTGGTGTCGTCCTGTTTGCCGTGGCCATCCTTGCGGCTTCGCCACTGCTTGGACTCATGATTCCTGCACCTTCCCTGGATGGCAGCGATGTGCGCGCTCATTCCTTTTCCGCTGCCACTATCGCAAACGCCGGTTCAAACCAGACTGTATGGGTCGGGAATCAAACGCAACTCAACGCGACTCTAACGACCTCGGACTCCAAATGGCAGAATCTACACTTCAACTGGACTTTCGAGGATAATGGAACACAGAACATAAGCGGACGTTTGGTGCCCTACGCCTTCTCGATTACGGGAATCCACATTGTCACTCTCACCGTCACGGACCCGACGAACGCATCCTCAACTGATGAGGTCGTTGTCACGGTAGTTCCAAAACCCGTGACTGGATCCAGCAGGACCTTGCACGAAGGCATCGATGTTTTGACGATAACTTTCAACGCATCGCTTTCGGAGCCTAAGGGTTTGATCGTGAGCTATGAATGGAACATATCGACCGAGTCAGGGAAGTTCTTAGCCAACCTGAGCGGCCCGGTTGTTCAGTACTCATTCAACAAATCAGGGAACTACACCGTCACTCTGACCGTGACCGATTCGAATGGGATGGTCGCGAGCAAGTCGATATTCGTGAGGGTGGTGCCCAAGCCACTATTCATCGTGGCACATTGGATCTTCACTTTCATCGAGCTCCCGATTCTTCTCATAGTGGCATACATAGTCATAGGAAGATGGCGCAAAGGCGCAGGTCTACTCACGAAGACCGATGTCGAGAAAGCAAGGCTGCAGTACAAGACCTTCAAGAAAGACTGGAAGGTCTTCAGGGCGAACCGACTTGGTTTCTCCGGACTCATCGTCCTAGTGATGTTCGTTATGATGGCAGTCCTGGCACCCGTGCTGTCCACGGTTCCTAACCCGGACCAACATGAGGAACCAAACGTTTTTGACCCAATCGATCCGAGGAACCTGCCCCCTCTTCAACAGAATCCGCTAGGTCCGACGCTGAAGAAGTCCATATATACAAACTGGACGCACCCGCTGGGCACTGACCATAAGGGGCAGGATATCTACAGCCTAACACTATACGGTTCCAGAGCGTCCCTCATAGTGGGCCTTGTTGCGACTGCCATCTCCGTCATCCTCGGCGCCCTCATAGGCCTGGGCGCAGGATACTTCGGAAAAATCACGGACGAGGTCCTGATGAGAGTAACAGACTTCTTCCTGGTGCTTCCATGGTTCCCGCTCATGATCGTCATGATGGCGATACTCGGACAGAAGTTCCTCTGGGTCGTCGTAGTCATAGGCATCACGAGCTGGCCATCCACTGCGAGGATAGTCAGGTCTCAGGTACTGACCGTCAAAGAGAGACAGTTCATCGTAAGGGCCCAGGCTATCGGCGCGAGCGATGCACACATCATAAAGACCCACATATTGCCCAACGTGCTCCCGTTGATTTTCGCGAACACAGTGCTGCTCATCGCAATCGCCATATTCTCTGAGTCGTTCCTTGACTTCTTCGGCCTAGGCGATCCGAACGTCATCAGCTGGGGGACGATGCTCGAGTCTGCATACGAGCAAGAGGCATTCAAGGGAGGCGCTTGGTGGTGGATAGGTGCACCCGGAGTGGCAATTGTCGGCATGGTGCTGGCTTTCTCGCTCGTAGGTTATGCGGTCGACGACGTCCTCAATCCGAAGCTCAGAAGACGCTGACGGTCTAGTGAGACCCTTTGTTTCGGTTTCTCATCAGATCAAGACCGCATATGCCCTGGCAACAATGTCGAATCGAGAATCATAAGAAAGGGTTTGGAGGAAACGCGCACTACCTACTTCTTCTCGGATGCAGCCAGCTGCGCCTGCCTCTTCCTGTAGTAGGTGAGGTAGCCCATGGCGTACTTGTCCTCACCCCAGAACAGCTTGGACGCCTTGAGCGCCATCTGCATGTTCGGATCATTTGGGTTCCCGATGAAGCAGGTCATACCCTGGCCAGCGCAAAGCAGCATGAACGATGCGTTCAAAGCAGGTCTCTCAGGCAGGCCGAATGACACGTTACTTAGACCTACAGTCGTGTTCACACCGAGGTCCTCTGTGCACATCCTGATCGTATCCAGCGTAGCCGTGGCTCCAGTCTCACCCGTACTGCAGGCAAGCGCAACACAGTCGATTATGATATTCTTGCGGTCGAGGCCGTGCTTCTCCGCCTTCTCGATGATCTTTCTCGCAATCTGGACCCTCTTCTCCGATGTCTGAGGGATCCCCGTATCGTCGATGCACAACCCGACAAGTGCGGCACCGTATTCGGCCGCGAGGGGGACGACGATATCCATCCTCTTCTCCTCGCCTGTGGTTGAGTTGATCCCGGGCCTGCCCTTCACGTTCTTCAGCGCGACTGCGAGGACCTCAGGGTTTGAAGTGTCAATCCAGAGAGGGACTTCGACCGCTCCCTGGACGATCCTCAGCGCTTCGAGCATCGCATGTTTCTCGTCGATCCCCGGCACTCCAACATTGATGTCAAGGATGTCGGCTCCATTCTGGACCTGCTTCTTGGCCTCACCCTCGAGAATGTCGAATTCACCTGCCTTCAGCTTCGCGATCAGTTCCTTCCTGTTTGTCGGGTTGATCCTCTCACCGACGATGACTGGCGTCCTGCCAGCTCCTATCTTGACGGTCTTTCCAGTTCCCTTAAGCTCTATCACAGGCACGACTGCACGGGGCATTTCTCAAGCCTCCTTCGAAAGGGGGAATGCCTTTTCATTGAAATACCTTCCTACACGATCTCGACTGAGATGGCTCCCATCCCCGAGCGCATACGTGAGCACGCATT
>Ga0315296_10001233_pt1 | contig 22378 bp, 25 predicted proteins | sample YL17G14_18_MG_FD_203921 | JGI IMG/M metagenome (GOLD analysis project Ga0315296, IMG submission 203921) | Sediment microbial communities from Yellowstone Lake, YNP, Wyoming, USA - YL17G14_18 | ecosystem: Environmental > Aquatic > Freshwater > Lake > Sediment | place: USA: Wyoming | collected...
ATCTGAACATAGAGGCCTATGGATTCTGCTTGAGCCATGGGCTAGGGCTGAGCATATGAGTGCTCTGTGAGTGTAGCTCTTCGAGGGCGGCGCGGTGAGTGTACCTCCTAGCGCGCTCCTAGTGATCTTAACCTTCAAGCGGATTCTTCACTCCCTTCAGGCAGTTCAGGACATCCTCAGCAACCTGCTCCGGTGTTTGGTGGGATGTGTCTATGACCAGATTGGCTGCTTTCAAATATTGACTCTGGCGTGCAGAGAAGAGGTTGTCAATCCGTTCGAGCTTGTTGGACGATTTCAGGAGAGGCCTGGAACTGCTATCCTCGCTGATCCTTTTCAGGATTGTCTGTGGATCTGCAGTGAGCAGAATCATGATCGAGTTGTCCCTAAGGTTTCTCAGATTCTCCGAGTTTAGAACGGTTCCTCCGCCACAAGCTATGACCTGTCCGTCTCTCTGTGACACCTCTTTTGAGACAACGCTCTCAAACTGCCTGAATCCTGCTTCCCCAACCTCCTCGAATATCGCTGGTATCGGTTTCCCTGCTCTCTTCTCGATCTCCTCGTCTAGATCCGTGAATGAAAGGCTGAGCCTCTCTGCGAGAATTCGACCGACTCTGCTCTTCCCTACGCCCATAAAGCCGAATAACGCTATGTTCATGTCAAACACCTTTAAGGGCCTTCTCTACAGCTTCCATCATCAGCTCTTCCGGCGCCTCCTTGCCCGTCCAGAGCCTGAAAGCCTCAGCGCCCTGATAGACGAGCATTCTAACGCCTGTCAGCGTTCTTGCACCTGCGGCCTCAGCCTCCTTCAAGAGCCTCGTTTCTGGCGGATTGTAGACTACATCGAAGACGAGGATACCCGGAGTGAGAAGCTCTCTGGCGACGGGCGTCTCCTCGATCTTGGGACTCATGCCCAGAGGTGTGGCGTTGATTATAATGTCGGCACCTTCAATCGTTTCTGTTAGGCAATCCCTGTTCAGAGGCTTCGCGGACACATAGGCCTTACACTCAGAGGATCGGCTCAAACTATCCGCAAGCTCGATGGCTCTATCAAGAGTCCTGTTCAGTAGGACTATCTCTCTTGCCTGCGTTGAGATGTGATATCCAATTGCCTTTGCTGAACCACCAGCTCCCAGAATCAACACCTTCGTTCCTCGAAGGTCTCCGAAGGCCTCTTCCAGAGCCCTCATGGCACCTAGTCCATCTGTGTTGTAGCCTCTGAGCCTTCCAGCGTCATTCACGATGGTGTTGACCGCTCCTATGCGAGCTGCAACCACATCGATCTCATCTAGGTATCTGACTACCGCGATCTTGTGCGGGATAGTGACATTGGCGCCTCGAACCTCAGGTGTCTTCAGCATAGACAGAGCAAATGCCTCGAGGTCCTCCAGCTTTACTGAACGAAGCTCGTATCTATAGTCCAGACCGAGGTGGCTGAAGGCTGCGTTGTGCATGATTGCGCTGAGGGAGTGGCCCACGGGATAGCCAATCAGATAGCAGATCCTCGTCAATTCAGACCCTCAGCACATCGTAGATATCCTTTAGTGACTTTATGGTCAGCTGTCCTGGCGCGGTCTCCAGACTCTGTTCGACTGAGGCATATGTGAACGCGCCACCGAAAAGTGGGGATAGGACCCTTGATATGATTCCATGTTGGCTCATTCCAAAGCAGATCAGAGAAACAGTGTGGTTCTCCTTAAGGAAGTTGAGGTAAGTCAGATTGTCCTGGTAGGATCTGGCAGTGCCAACTATCTTGCATATATCAGGCTCAAAACCTAGCTCTTTTCGTAGAACTTGCTTGAGTGTTCTCTTCGAAGGTGTTCGACGAAGGTCATGAGACGATATAATCAGCCTTGCTTCATGTCTCCTAAACTGATTGACTATATCGCCCAGAGAAGGAGTTGTTAGCTCTAAGTCCACATAGTCAAAGCCAAGCTTGGAAGCCTTTAGCAGAGTGCTGATCCTTTCGTCCTCTGAGGTTACAAAGAGTCCTCCTTGGTCTCTTCGACGATTCGTCGCAATCAGCGGTAGGTTAGTAGATTCACGAAGTCTCTCTAATCCTCCTTGCGTTTCCAGATGGTCGATTCTTATCTCTATGAGATCAGGTCCGTACGACTCAACGTCTATGATGGCTTTCTCTGCATCGTCTATTTGTCTGGCCGAGACTGAGACGCAGATCTTCGGTTTTGTCATTTGTTAGATGTCTCCAAGACTTCCGCAATCACGCTGTCTGAAACCGCCATCAGAGTGGGGGGTGTTCCTATCCCCGTGGGAAGAACAAGTCTGATGGAACCTTCCCTGACCTTTTTGTCCCTATGCATGGCTTCAATGATCTCAGAAGGACCTAGGTCTGGGAGTTCAGCTGGAAGCCCAAGTCTTTCCAACAAGGCTTCCTGTCTACAGGTATCTACATTGGAGATAAGGCCAAGTCTCTCCGAGATCTTCGCTTCAAAGGTCATGCCTATGGAAACCGCCTCTCCGTGTCTCAGTTTGAAGTTGCTTAGGAACTCGAGGGCATGGCCTACTGTGTGTCCATAGTTGAGGGCGGCACGCAGCCCCTTCGTATCTCTCTCATCCTTCTCTACAAGTCGCGCCTTAATGACACAGCATCGTGTGATTATGTCAGCTAGAACCTTGAGGTCCTTCCCTATGACCTCCTCCTCTTTTTTCTCTAGAATGCTGAAAAGCTCGGCGTCTGCAATCACCGCGTACTTCACGATTTCGCCGAAGCCTGATAAGAGTTCATTGTTGGGAAGCGTTCTAAGGAGACTGGGGTCGGAGACAACAAGGCTAGGCTGATGAAAAGCGCCAATGAGATTCTTTCCCTTGGTGTGGTTGACAGCTGCCTTGCCTCCGATGCTGCTATCAACTTGGGCGAGAAGTGTTGTAGGGACCTGGACAAATCTTATGCCCCTGAGATAGATGGCTGCGACGAATCCTGAGAGGTCACCGACTGACCCACCTCCGAAAGCGATGATGACAGATTGTCTGTCGAATCCAAGATCAACAAGCTCTCCTAGCACTTCCTCCGCTATCTCCCAAGACTTAGATTCCTCACCTTCTGGGACTAGGATGGTCTCCGTATCAACACCGGCTTCTTGAAGACTTTTCGCCAATGAACTGCCGTAGGTGCTGTGGACGACGTGACTTGTGACTACTGCACATCTCTCCACATCCTTCAGTGTAGAATTGAGGAGTCTCCCCGCATGATTGAGTATCCCAGGGGCGATGTAGATTGGATAGCTTCTATCGTCCAAGCTTATGCTTACGAGTTGGAGGTCACCCTGCAAAGGACTCACTGCCAAGTCTCTTCACCCTACTAAAGACTTCTATGAACCGCTTCTGCCACCAGCCTCAAGCCCTGCACGAGATCCCCGAACTCATCGAAGTTTAGTGACTGTGGTCCATCGCTCAAAGCCTTCTCAGGTTGGGGATGAACCTCTATGAGGAGGCCGTCGGCTCCTGCGGCTACAGCCGCTTTTGACATAGGTGGCACAAGACTTCTGTGGCCGGTTCCATGGCTTGGGTCAACAAGCACTGGGAGGTGGCTCAGCTTCTTGACTGCGGGGACTGCAGACAGATCTAGAGTGAATCTTGTCAGGTTCTCGAAGGTGCGGATGCCGCGCTCGCAGAGCATGACTTGGCTATTGCCGCTCTTTAGGACGTACTCTGCGGCGTTCAGCCACTCATCCACGGTTGCGCTGAATCCTCTTTTCAGTAAGATCGGCTTGTTCACACCGCCCACAGCTCTTAGAAGCGGGTAGTTGTACATGTTCCTAGTGCCTATCTGGAGAACGTCAGCGTAACTCAATACTAGGTCCAAGCTATCGGGCGCCATTAATTCCGTCACAATCGGGAGGCCCGTCTCCTCTCTCGCTTCTGCTAGGAGCTTCAGCCCTTCTTCCTCTAGGCCCTGGAAGCTGTATGGGCTGGTGCGAGGCTTGAATGCTCCTCCCCTCAACATCTGTGCTCCAGCTTTCTTTACAGCTCTAGCTGTCTCCAGTATTTGACTCCTGCTCTCAACTGAGCAGGGTCCAGCTATGACGACTATCTTCTTCGCACCGATCTCGATACCGTTCACTTCTACAACGGAGTCGGATCTGTCTCTTCTTGCAACAAGCTTCAGAGAACTAGAGATGTTCTTCTCCATGTGAATCACCTAGCTTTTCATCTGTAACACTCTGTGTGCGGCTTGGGTGATGTCTTTGGCTGTTAGACCATACTTCGCGAGGAGGCTCCAGTAGTCTCGGGAGGATTCTCCGAAGCGGTCATGGATTCCCACCATCTGCACAGGTGTTGGCGCGCTCTGTGATAGAAACTCTGAGACGGCGCTTCCGAGCCCGCCTATTACACTGTGTTCCTCCGCTGTGACGATGGCTCCTGTCTCTTTTGCCGCTTCGGTTATTGTCCTCGCGTCGATGGGTTTGATTGTGTGCATGTCGATGACTCTTGCGCTGATGCGATCCTCCTTTAGGCTCATAGCTGCCTCGGTTGCTAGGGCTACCATGACTCCGTTGGAGATGATCGTCACGTCTGTGCCCTCTCTCACTATAGATGCTCTTCCCAGAGTGTAGTCGAAGTCTTCTTGGTAGACACATGGAGTTGGCGCTCTCCCGAGGCGCATGTATGCTGGTCCGTCATGGAGGACAAGAGCCTTCAGAGCTTGCGAAGTTTCGACGGCATCGGCGGGAACCACGACCGTCATCTTTGGCAGAACACGCATCATAGCGATATCTCCCAAGCATTGATGTGAAGCGCCATCAGCATGTGGAGATAGGCCCCCGTGAGTGGCAATTATCTTCAGATTCAGGTTCGGTCTAGCAACGGAGTTGGCAATCTGCTCCCATGCCCTTCCCACTACGAACATTGCGAAGCCGCAGACGATTGGGGTCTTACCTGAGGCTGCCAAGCCTGCTGCGACGCCTATCATATCCTGTTCGCTTATGCCCACGTTGATGAATCTCTCTGGGAACTTCTCAGCGAAGTAAGAGGTTTTGGTGGATGCCGACACATCACAGTCTAAGACAACGACGTTTTCCTGTTCCATCCCGATCGTTACAAGTGATCTGCCAAAGTATTCTAGCGGTGAGAGCTGCTGCAACTTCGCCACCCGGTTAACCAAGTTCTGAGAGAGCTCTTTTTAGCTCCTCAGAGTTTGGGACCCTGTTACTGAATTCGTTGCCTTCTGTGAATGATATGCCCTTCCCCTTCGTCGTCTTTGCGATGATGACCATTGGTTTGCCTCTTATCTGGTCACACATGTTCAACGCCTGGAGGACCGCATCAGTGTCATGGCCGTCTGTCTCAAGCACTTCCCAGCCGAAGGCTTTCCACTTCTCACTCAGTGGTTCGAGCGATTTGATGTCCTCCGTGTTACCCGTGTATTGATACTGGTTGCGGTCTACGATTGCGATGACGTTGTCCAGCCTGTAGTGGGAAGCCGTCAGAGCAGCTTCCCAGACTTGTCCCTCGTCCAGTTCCCCGTCACCGAGTAGAATGTATATCTTTTGATTGGTTCGGTCAAGCTTGGCTGCTAGGGCCATGCCAACCGCAATTGATAGTCCTTGACCAAGAGAGCCGCTCATGGCATCGATGCCGGGAGTCTTCGTGTCTGGATGTCCTTGGAGCCTACTATCTAGGCTTCTCAATCTGAAAAGCTCCTCCGGGGGGAAATAGCCTGCCTCAGCTAGGAGACAGTACAGGGCAGGGGCGGCATGCCCCTTGCTTAGGATGAACCGGTCCCGTTCTTTCCAGCTTGGGTTCCTAGGATCATGCCTTATCTTGATGAAGTACAGGACGGCGAGGATCTCAAGGGCAGAAAGAGAGGCTCCGAGATGCCCTGAGCCTGCCTCCGCGATCATTCTGAGAATGCTTTTCCGCATCTCTCTGATCAGAGCTCCAAGCGGCTTGGGCCCTGATCTGGTTTGGACTTGACGTTCGGGTTTCTGTTCTTCTCTCAGGAGGAGCTTCTGAATGAACTTACCTAGCTCTGTGAGTTCGGCTATTTGGAAGTTGGATGAGTCTCCGTACGCGATGAGATTGAGTTCTTTGAGGGTCTTCGCGTTTTGCTTGAGATGAACGAGGGGAATGTTGAACTCCTTTGAGATCTCTCTGAGGGCTGAAGTGATCGATGTGGGTACCGTCGGGATGTGTGTGAGAATCAGAATCTGACTCTTGTTTATGCTTCTAAGCAGAAGTCGATGGAGGTCGTCTAGCTGAGAATCGGATATTGGAATTGGAGCACCTTGACACCACCGGTTGCTCTCATAGTACTACTAACAAGCATATAAATTCTACTCATGTGGAAAGAGCGCTGCTTCAGTCGGCTTGGACTCGGGACTGAAGTCTGCCTTCGCCCTTCATCTGGCCTTCCATCCTAGGGGCTCGGCCTCAAACTTGAGGACGGTCGGTAGCTCTTTTGCTTTCTCTATTAGTTCCTCGAGTTCGCCTATGACTAGAACACCGAAGATGACCCATTGCCCAGAGACCTCATCGTGGTGCAGTTCGTCCAATGCCTGCAAGTCTACATAGGTCTTCAGAACGTTGGCCAGCGCGTTGAGGGAGCCGGGTATGTCTCTTATTCTAGCTGAGATCTTCAGCAGTTTGGTTTCGGGGGTGTAGAAGTCGATGAAGAGGGCCTTGACTCGAGGCCATGCCTTTAGCACGGCGTAAAGCGCTGATTTCCGAGTCAAACCGACCTTGGCTGAGAAGTCGTCTGGTAAGGACAGGTACAGCCCCTCGGTTTCATTCCCTTCTATCTGGAAGACGGAATCGAGTTCAAAGGATCTTGGGAAAAGCTCCGTCAATTCCCTTATGGTCACAAAACCCCCGAGCTCCTCTATCTCGTCGCTGATCTCTTCCGGGGAAACTTCGACGCCTTTGAAATCCAGTATGAATTCAGAGACCCATAAGTTCCCAAAGCTGAAGGCTCCACCGCTGAGAATGTTGATCTTTTTGTCCTTGATGATCTCCGTGACTTTGGCAAGGGAGCCACGAACGTCCTCAAGGTACATCCTGAAGTAGTTGACTGCAGGGTTAAGCCTGAGAGTGGAGAGAAAGACCCGCATCGAACCCTCCTCACAGGATCCGAAGAGGGTTTGACCCTGAAACAGACCTAGGGCTCCACTTATCTTCCTGCCTATGCCCACCTTCCAGCCTGCCCCTGATTTCTCAATCCTCGAGAGATCGCAAACTATCATGCAACCAGCTCCTTTCCAGCGGATGAGACCACAAAACAAGAATCGGAATCAAAGCTATTTGAGCGTTTTGCAGTATCTGTTTGAAAGCCATTTTCATTTTTGTCCTTGGCTCAATGTGGTATCACTCTAGATGGAATTGGCGTGTTCTTGTCCTGCCTCCTCCGTTGTCGAGTTTCGTCGGCTGGCCCCCGTGTTCATCGTCTCTGTGAGCTGCCTCCGGACTAGTTTCAGGCTCCTATTCTCTAGGTTCTAAGAGCCTTGAAGGCCTTATACCTTCTCTCATCTGCATGGGCGTAGTCCGGATCTCTCTGAAGACTGGTTCTCAGGAGTCTGCACTGCTCAATGAAGTCTTGTGAGCCGGACTCTATGAGCCTCTTGGTTTTCTGAACCGCTCCGACGTAGCGTTCTAAGCATAATTCAGTGAACAGGTTTTCTTTCATCAATGAAGAGACTAGATCAGGGTCTTCGCTTGCGACGCTCTCTGCGATAGCTAGCTGTATTTCGAATGTGGTTCCAGAGAGCTTCTTCAACAAGGTCAGGTCTTCTTCAGTTAGAACTTGGACGAAGGCTAGGTTCATAAAGTAAGTTAGGGATAGAATGACTGCCATTGCGCGGTCATGTTCAGCTAGCTCTGTTGCAACGATATTGACCCCATCAAACAGCTCTTGGGCGATGCGTGCTTCAGCATCTTCATCAACCACAGGTACGACAGCGATGGTTTCGCGTGTTAGTGATTCAGCAGCAGGACCGAACAGAGGGTGGATAGAAAGAGGTTGCAGATGTATGTTGGCGACTTGACGCAGAGCTTCCACAGACCTCTTCTTGATGGAAGAGATCTCAGCGAGAATCGCCTCCTCTTTCATGTGAGGGGCAATCTCCAATATTGTGCTTGGTGTAACCGCTATTGGGACAGAGACCAGTGCTAGGTCGGCATTTTTGACAGCTTCCACGTTTGTCTCGGCTCTTTCAGCTCCCGTTGCTGCGGACACAATTTGTGCCTGTTCGGCTCGTATGTCTGAAAGGATCGTCGGTTTCCCTTTTGAACAGAAGTATCTGACGAACCAAGCTCCCATCTTCCCTCCTCCCCCTATTACAGCGACCTTCATTCTGTGATCTCCCGAGATGTATCATGCTCTCCTAATATATAGTGTCCCTTGTTTCGATCGATCGAAGCTGTTTGTGCCCCAAGGCATCATCTCGATCGAAAGGTAAGTTCTTTTACATGGTTTCCCCTGTTGTAGTGAAAGGGTTAACATACAGTAGTTTTGAAGGAGCATTGTGAGACAAATCGGGGCGCGCAGATCATTTGTCTTAGGGGGTGGGGGAAAGATGGAAGAGGTTTTGGCGAAGCTGTGGTGCTTGAGAGGAAATATGATTGGGTAGGGGCGGTGGATCTATACTGTAAGGCTTTGCGCTTGGTTGATCGATCAGAACCTGAGCGAAGTTGTAGTCTTCTTTTCCTGTTTATTATGAGTGCGACAAATCTATCATCGAGAGGTCTCAGTCTTTCAACAAGCTGCACCTTTTCCTTTTGATGATATCCATCCAGAATATTCATTAGCTTTTCAACACTCTTGATGGTGTTGCACCTGATGCCTATTCGAATCTCGCCTGATTCTCGGAGGGTAATATCTATGTGTGGATCTGGGCGGTTCACTGCCTGCTCCTTTCCTTCTTCCTTTGGCAATCGAAAGATGAGCCAGTCACGCATTGAGATGACTTGTTGCACCTCTTCGTCCTTCAAAGAAGGAATTAGATCGGGCAAAGCTTCTCTAGAGATGTCATACTTCTTTCGATACTCTATTATGATCTAGTCTCAATACGTCTAAAATGTTGATTTAGCCTTGATTAATCTTATGTTGTAGCTTCGTCGCGTCAATTCAAGCTATGAAGTTTGCCAGATCAAGATTTACTATTCAAAATTAGTGCCGGGGGGAGATTCATATCCTCGTTCAAACCTTACCTTCGTAGCGATTACGGGCTGGGAACATAGCGGATTTGGATAGGTTTTATAGTCTTTTCTCGCTCCAAATGTAGTCAGGAATTTATTAGTGCCCGTTGTCTTAAAAAGTCTGAGTAAGATGCCGGTCAGAAGAGAACATAATAGACTCTGCAGGCTCTTGGGCTTGAACTCAAGCATTGCCAACGATGTGAACTACGATAAAGACTTGCCAGTCAAGGACATTGGTAGGTATCATAGGGGGTTTAATCATGGTGCATGTGCGAATCTGAAGTATCGATGTTTAGGCGGAACTCAAGCAGTGGCATGTTCCATAGCTCATAATATGTCAGATAGGATTCAGAGCAGGCAATTCGGCTTCTTACGAGAAAGAGCAGCGACTTGGTACCCAGGCAAACTCGTCCAAAATTCAACACTAGTTTACATACTAGATGGCAGGTGGTGGCTAAGAAATATGGCGAAATAATAGTGAGGTCAACTAAGTTAGTTTGTGAAAATGATCTAAAAGGACTGGTGAGTTTGAAGTGAGTGAGAAATGGTCTGAACTGAGAGTTTCGTACTTGGATGAATTCAAATCAAAAGTGATCCAAGGATGGCGAATTCTTTATGGATTCAAGCGCGATGTTCTTTTAGCCATTTTGGAACGGCACAAGATCCGAGATTTCCTTCTATTAGATGAGCCTGAATGTGTTCTCCTCCGGATAAATGTTCAACAGGAAAAGATTCTTGATATTAAGTCTGAGATCCAAAACTCTGTCCAACAATCGCAATACTCTTCATACATTAAAGAGGCGGTAGACGTTGTGGACTGGTCTCCAGAGGGAGATGCCAGAGATAGAATATTAAGTGCAAGGAAAAGGGCAGAGCAGATAGGAATCTCTTTCTCTGGTATTCCAGAAGGCGACTGGAAAATAGATGGATCTAAGGGAATAATTTTTGCAAAAGATTTGGACAGGTTAACTGTTGCTGAAAACTGGAGTGCAGCCCGAGATGATATTGAACGAAAGACAAAAGAATTCGCTGGCTTCATGACAAAAGTTGTGGGGCAATTCACGCGGCCTACCTCCAAGAAATTCCAGAGGGAGTTGATGACCGTTGGATGCTTTCGGTGTTTGTTCACCTTCTTCTTGATTCAATTTCAGTCTGGCAACACGTTGAGAAGGAATCTAGGATTTTCCCATTTATTTAAACATCAGGCATTGTCGGTTCAAACCGGGCGCTTGAGCCACTCAGTAATATCCTGAAGCTTTCTAGAGATTGTTCAGGAATATTTCAGGACAATCTCCTCAAAATAAACCTTTTTGGCTGACGAACGCCATTGTGCTGAGGGTGGGATTTGATCCCTGCACGGCATGGAGATATCACCCGAAGAACCGACTTCTCTCGGGACTTGATATACATAAGGAAATTCGTTTTGCCACATTAATCGAAAACTTTACATTAGCATTCAACGAAACGATCGGAGTGCGGGTGGGTTATGGTTTAAGTCACAGTCTACGACGGCTGCTCCATCATAGGCGGCAACAAACTATACGTCGAGGACGAGGGTCGAGGCATCCTCCTCGACTTCGGCATGAACTTCGCAAAATACGGCGCCTTCTTCCAAGAGTTCCTCAAGCAGAGGAGCAACAGAGGCATACACGACCTCGATCGATCAACAAGGAAAAGCAGATTGAAGCGGCTAAACGTGCCTAGAATGCGATTGGTTTTTATGGGTTACTGTCATAGTTTTTGTATTATCTTTGGTGTTTCGAGTGTCATTTAAGAAAATCTTGCTGGTGAAGCCTTCTGGAAGGAGAGGCCTGAGCTTTGCTTTTGATCTGATACCTATAGGTTTAGAGTATATTGCGGCGTACATCGACGATATGGTTGATGAGATTCACATAGTCGATATGGAGTTGGAGCAGAGAAACTTCCACCATTTGATCGAACTCTACCGCCCAGACTTGGTGGGCATAACCATGTCTGCAACGGAGCATAACGAAGGGCTACGCCTTGCGAAGATAGCCAAGAGGAACGGAATCACCACAGTGGTTGGTGGGTATCACCCGACAGGTGCTCCAGACATGATGCTCTCCTACCCGTCGCTGGACATAGTTGTTCGAGGTGAAGGGGAGCGCACCATGAGGGAGCTCGTGGAGAAGGGCTGCCCCGAAGGCGTGCTCGGAGTCTCCTACAAAAAAGAGGGGAGAATAATCCATAATGGAAATAGACCTAAGATAGAAGACCTGGATGATCTTCCCTTTCCCGCCCGACACTTGAGGCAGTACTCGTACAAGGCCGAAGACAGAACGACAGACTATGATGTGTTGGTATCATCGCGGGGATGTCAAGGACAGTGTACGTTTTGCTGCGAGCCCAGCATGAGTCAGGGACGTTTGAGATGCCGCTCCCCTGAGAACGTCATGGATGAGGTTTTAGAGATGATGAGGTACCATGAGGGGAATCCGCTTATAGTCATCTTCGCTGACCCCAACTTCATGGGCAACCCGGAAAGAATAGGCCGTCTCTGCGACTTGTTGCAGGAGCACGACCTGGGCATAAGATTCAGTGCCATGGTGAGATCTGACTACATGGCTGGAAACCCGGAGATCGTGAAGAAGATGTGTGAGGCGGGGATAATCTCGTTTGAGATGGGCATAGAGAGCCCGAACCCCGAGGACTTGAGGTCGACTAAAAAGGGTTTGACCACTAGGGTACACAGGGAGGCTGTGCGGAACATCCGTGAAAACGGCGGAAGCGCTGGCGGCACGTTTGTGATAGGCCTTCCAGACCAGACGGAGGAAGATATTAGAAGGTTTCCGGTCTATGCCAAGGAGATAGGGTTGACGGCAGCCGCCTTTGGCATCGCGACGCCGTTTCCAGGAACAGAGTTCTATGAGGAGCTGGACAGGCAGGAACTGATCTTCGAAACTGACTGGGACAATTTCGACGAGATGCACTCCGTCTACGGGGCGGAACACCTATCAAAAGAGGAGATTGAAGAGTTGGCGACCTACTGCATGGCAAAGTTCTGGAATGTAGACACGTTCATCGATCGGGCGAGAGTCTCTCAGAAAAGGACAAATGAGAAGATATCTCTGATAGACTTCGTTCGTGAGAGAGCTTTGAATGTCCTTTTCATGAAGAACAACGGAATGAAGCTACAGAGAGACAACTTCAGCCATCATATAAAGACGTTCCTAGAGGCGTATCCAGACGATCGAGTGGAGAACTATACTAGAGAGGTGGGCGTACATAATATCCTGGAGGTGTCGAGGTTTCTCAGAATCCTTGGTCCTCAAACCATTCAATCCACGTTGACACTCGATGATGCTATTGTCAGCTTCATATTCAAGACCACAAGAAGTACGGTTGAGTACATCCGAGTAATACGTGGCAGACAACACTCGACAATAAACTTTGACATCGACCTGAAATTGATGAGCGAACCAAATCAAGAATCTCAGATGAAAATGGCGAAGAGATTGATTGCCATGATCCTGCATGATGGGAGCATCAAGAGATTATGGAACACTTTCAGATTTTTTATGGCAGTCGGAACTGAAGTCTTAATGTGGAAGCTCATAAAGAATCCACAACGCTAACCGCCCGTATCTGTACAAGTGCTCGCGCTCATCTTGAACACCTCGTCGTACATCTCAAAAATTGGTTGTGTGTGTGCGGCGCTAGGTGCGGGGGGTGGGATTCGAACCCACGGAGGCCTGAGCCATAGGATCTTGAGTCCCACCCCTTTGGCCACTCGGGAACCCCCGCTCTGTAGGGGTATCTAATCTTCTTTTCTTTAAATCTGTTTTCCTTTGATCAGAAGATGTCGTGTTAGTTGTCTTCTCGACCAGCCTAAGATTGGCTGTGGAGCCAGGGACAGAGGTCGCGACATAGAGCTGCTCCTGATTGACGGGAGACCAGCTTCAAGTACCATCACAACCAACAAGGCTGAAATGGTCAACATGATAAGTATCCCCTTCGAGAGGCCAAGGCAGGCCATTGTTGAACATGAGGGACCTGCCATATTATGATCAAGCGTTGCCTTCTCCTGGGAGCATATTGGGGGATATGCTGAGTGTCTAGGCCACCTATGGCCTTTTCTAGAGGTAAGTATTACTTCAGCTATTCCTCCAGAGTTGATAGAAAGCTTTTCATCTTCCAGTAGGCTTCCAGGAAGTGTATACCCCGGGCCGTCAACACATAGAACACGTCTCCTCTCTCGGTGAGATTAACGAGGCCTGCTTGTGCAAGTTTCTCGAGGAAGTTCTTAAGCCGGTCCACAGGCATACCTACGCCATAGGAGAGCTTGGTGATTCTTTCCTTGCCTCCTTTAGATCTGAGTACCTCAAGTATCTGCGCATAGAGGTCTAGGGTGGTTCTCCTGGACAACTCTCATCACAGAGGTGGAGTTGGCAGGCTTTCAACCTTTTCAGGCTTCTCTGAGAGAACTACGTCCCTTTCAATGTCTATGGAATCGGTGTATCTCACAACTCCATGGATTCTGCATCCTCTTCCTATTCTTGCTTGTTTCACGTAGAGGTTTCTCGCAGAGGAATCGTGCTCCATGTCTAGATAGTCAGCATACAGATCTTCCACTTCCGCCTCTCTTCCGATTCTTATGTTTTCAGCTATGAGAGGGCCTACTGCTGAACCTTTTCTGCCAAGTCTGATTGCTTCGGCCTTCAACCCCTTCTTTGTGATTATTTCTCCACCGATCTCGGCGTCTTCTTCGATCACTGCACCTTCCGCCTCGATTGATCCTCCAACCACAAGTGATCCCAGTCTTCCGAAGCCGCTTATCCTAATAGTTCCTCCCACATGTAGTTCTTCGGTGAGATTCAAGTCTCCTCCGACGCGTATCGTTCCTCCAACGTCAATGGATTCTCCTTCCATATTTCCTGCAACTCTCACCGTTCCACCGACATCAACTTCCTCTGCCTGGAGATTGCTTAGAGCTTCCAGTCTTCCTCCTACGTCAATCTTCTCGCCTTCACCAGCAGCTCTTAATGTAACCGTTCCCCCGACATCTATTTTCTCAAACCTCAGTTCGCCGGTGCTTTCAAAGGTTCCGCCTACCTTGATGCCCTCGACTTCTCCTCCCCCAATTATGACCTTGCCCCCACATTTCAAGGTCTCAACTTTGGATATACCTTCAATCTGTATCCTACCCCCGACACTGATCTTCTCAGCCTCAGCCTTACCGCCTATATGAGCGGTTCCCCCAACGCTGATTGAGCCCGCCTTCATATCACCTCGGGCTTCCAGAGTCCCTCCGATGTCCAGGCTCTCACAGGAAACATTGCCGCCCACTTCAAGAGTCCCACCTACATCGGTGTCCCTGGCCGTTAAGCTGCCTCTGACCGCTAGAAGGCCCTTCACCTTTACGAAGTCTTCTGCGCTAAGATTTCCGTGCACATTGACTCTGCTTCCTCTTCTTGTGAATCTGAACCCCTCTGAGGGTTGGCGGCCGTCGAGTCCCTGTGCTACAACTGATCCTATGATTTCTGCATCGCCGTGGCAGACTATGATGCCATTTACAACGAGTTCACTGCCTTCAACTTCAACAATACCGCCATCTTGAATGTGTAGGTCTCCTTCAACGCGGCTCAGACGTATTCTCTCTTTGCTTCGAACATCCACATCCATTTCTTCTGATCTCCCAACTAGGCGATTCTGGGGCAGCAGATATAAAGACGACTCACAAAATGTAAGTGATATCCTCCAGCCTTTAATACAAGCGCTCTGAACCAAATAAGAGAGAGGAGAGAACCTTGAAGGTCATAATCTCTCTCGGAGGCTCGTTACTGACCAGAGATCTGGGAGGTGAGAACTTCAGAAAGTACTCGGACATGCTTGGAGACCTCTGGGGAAAGGGTCATCAACTCGTCGTTGTCTGCGGCGGAGGCAGAACAGCTAGAGAATACCAGAAAATAGCTAAAGGCCTCGAAGCGGAAGAAGAACTTCTAGACCGAATCGGAGTACTTGCAACGCATCTAAACGCGCTTCTTCTCATAGCATCCCTCGGGCCAATAGCTGACAAACGCATTTTCAAGAAAGCGAATGATGTTAAGCGTCATTTCGGAGAGCATATCCTTGTAGGAGGAGGATACTTACCTGGCTGCTCTACTGACTACAGGGCAGCTCTCTTTGCCAGAGCCGTAGGTGCTGACCTCATCGTCAATGCAACGGACTATGGAGGAGTCTTTGACAAGGATCCAAGCAAGTACACCGATGCCCAGCAGTATAGCCGTCTAAGCTTCGGAGACTTCGAGAAGATAATCACGAAGCGTTTCAAACAGAAACCCGGAGACTACGGGCTCTTTGACCTCAAGGCCACCCGACTGATAAGGAGAAATGCAATCAGAACAGTTATTGTGAACGGCGCTGATCCCTTAGAGATCATCAGGGCGGTGGAAGGTGGACACAGAGGAACACTGATACAATAGCTACCTCTTGACAGCTCCGCCTTGGGCTGTTTACACAACTCGGTTGAACGCATATGAAGAACAACAGCGTCTTTGTTCGAAGAATCCATATGGCAATAGTCATTCTGATACTTCAAGCCACATGTCTGGCGATCATTGAGCCCTCCACTGGGAGCGATCAGACCTCACTTAGGTTCTATGCGTTTTCAAACAGCAAGTGCCCGCCCTGCGTTGAAAAGATGAATCTTCTGAGCACAACCTTCCCGAATTCCAGCATCGTGGTCAATGAGATGGAGGACAGTGCCGAATACTTCCAGGAGATACTAAAAAGCTTCAACGAGAGCCTCTCACGCGAAATCGTTCCTCCTTTGCCCCTTGTCGGAGTCTTCGAGAACAACGCCCTGAAGGCGATATCAGGCGGAGAAATCTCAAAGCAAAGATGGATACAGGTCACCGGGTCACAGCGTGAAGGGGTTCTTCTCTATCTTGAAGATTCATCAGGTGGACCATATGTCAACATCACTATCAAAGAGACCGATAGAATAAGGCGCCTAGAGAGCCTCTTCAAGAAAACAGTACCAATACTAGGAATGGGAACGGGCTTTCTCTCTCTCATAGTGCCGGTCACAGTCGCCGCGCTGGTAGACGCGGTGAATCCCTGCGCCTTTAACACCTTTGTCGTCTTGTTAACCTTCACTCTCTTCTCTGCCGGGAAGAAGGGAGTATTGAAGGTCGGATTGGCTTTTTCCGCTGCGGTCTTCGTCGTATACTATGTTCTTGGTCTAGGAGTCATCAGGTTCATAGGTTTCATTCCACAACTCCGGTATGTCATAGCACTAGGAGCCGGGGCACTAGGTATCCTAAAACTGATTGAAGCATCTGGGAAGAAGATCAAATATGTTCCTTCGGCCTTGGCCGAAAGGCTCTCTTCCCGATTAGAATCCTCCATGAATCCCAAGAGCGGATTCATCGCAGGAGCTTTGACTGCTGCCTTTCTGCTTCCTTGTAGCTCAGCGCCTTACTTCGTAGCACTCGACCTTTTGCAGAAGCAAGCTACACTTTTCGAAGGACTCGCCTTGCTTGGGATCTATAACCTGATAATGATAGGACCCTTCATAGCTCTCACTCTAGGGGTCCATGCGGTCGCGATCTCAACGATGGATGTGAAGCTTTGGGCACAAGAGAAGCAGAAATGGATTAATCTATTCATGGGAGCCGTCTTAATTGCGCTGAGCATCTTCGTTTTGCTCACGTAGTCCAGTGTGCTCGGCTGTCAGTCCCGAGAATGATCCCGAAAAATGTGAACCTGGCTTCTGAGGAGGCGTACACAGCAGTTCTGAACATAGACTGGTGCTAACTGTGAAACTTTTGGCGAATACTGTTTTATCCAACATTCGTCTCTTCTCGTCCTGAGGAGTTCGAGGTAGTATTCACTATGAAAAAAAATGATGCAACGAGAAGAGTCAGCCGAAACGACTATATCGCTGGTGTTGCCGTCGCCAATGCTCCTGTTTGGGCTATGGTCGCTGTCAGAGACATACTCTTTCCACAGGAATCCACGGTTTCGCTCTGGTTGATTGCGCTTGGGGTCGCTGGTTTAGGTGGTCAACTAGCCGGGTACCTTGTGGCGAGAAGAACAGGTCAGAACTATCGAAACGCAGGTCTCACGATTGGGCTTTTGGCCTATGTGGCTTACGCTGCATTGTCAATGGTCGTAAGGTATAGAGCTGTTTACTATGAGGATCTGGCAGTCGTGTTCGGCTTCGCATTAGGAAGCTCTTTGGGAGCACAATTCTGGACTATGTCTCACGGTGTGTCTGGTTAGCGGAAAAACTGAGATCTACAGGTATTTCGCAGAGAAGCATTCGATAGTTCCTACGAAAAATAAAAAAGAGAGGACAGTCTAACTAATCGGTCCGCCAAGCATCAGTCCTTTGATGAAGTTGTTCACCATATAGGAGAGTACACCGCTCAGCATGGCCATTGCCCACATGTAGTCTCCAGCCCAGATGACGGCAACGGAGCACATTATGAAGGCTCTTCCTACAGCTGCAGACCAACCCAGCGGCCCTGTGTGTTCTCTTGTGAAGAAGAAGTAGCTGATTGTTGTGACAAGCGCCACGGCGATGACAATAGCATTGAAGAGTGCGTATGCTGAGGTGGCAGTGAATAAGTCGGTTACTGTGTATGTTATCTGGTCTAGTACCTGTGCTCTAAGAAGCGCAACAGAGACTGTTCCAACACCTGCTCCAAGAGCAATGCTCATTGGATACTTGGCGATCCATGCATATTGTCGGCTTATCCTTGTGTACATCAGGAGACCTAGGAAAATGGCAACTGCCCACCACCATTCTCCCTGTACTGTCATTGCATTCCAGGTTCTGCCATAAATCATGGCAACGTAGTAGCACATCATGTACATCATGTAGTAGCCCACGACGATTCTGGTAGTCACTCTGAAGTAGAGGTTGTCTTTCCAGAGCATCGTGAACTGCCCGATAATCATCAGAGCTCCTGCTAGTACTCCTAGCTGGGTATATATGTCAACCATCTCACTTCTCCTCCTTCTTCTTCCCTAGGAATCGGCCGCCAAGGTAGGCTATGTTCCCAAGGGCAATCAAGATGACGGTGGCTACTCCTCCCAGATCAGTTGCATCTGCCATCTTTGTTCCATCGCCTTTCAGCCCTGTGATCATTTCCAGTTCAGCTGCTCCAGCTGCTCCTGGTATGAAGGCTCTGATTGGCTTGTCAGGTCCGACATATGGCACCACGTTAGGAACGCAGTTACCTATCGTCTGCATCAGCATAGGCACATGATAGGGTGGACTCCCACTTGCCCAGAACTGTCTGACGTACATGTCCGGGTCTGTGCAGCCCCAGGAACTCCAAATTAAGAGGTCGAAGTCCGCGGCGGTGAGTACGTCTGTAGGTGCTGCGTGGGCAGCCATTTCTTTTGCGGCGGGGACATCAAGTAGCGAAGTACCGCGTATGTCCCTCAAAATCAGACTTTTGAAGTCCATGACGAAAGAGGCGTAAGCAGCCTCGTTCGGGAAACCGATGTATCCCACGTCGACCCAGGTTGTTCCATAGCTGTCTGTTCTCCACTGCGGAGGTTTGCACAGTGTAACAAGGAGGTCCCTCATCTTGACTGCGCCATCCGCCGTGCTCGAGTAGAAGAAGATCTTTACATCTCTCTCTTTAGGAATCATCCAGACCTCGTTCAATGTTACTACTAGAATGGGTCCCATGTCTGCCCATACGCTGAGGTCAACATAGTAGTTGAAGAGAATGTAGCTATGCGCAGGTATATTCACAATGGTGTTATGCCACGTTTGGGCGTTTGAGCCTACTTTCATGGGTATACCAATGGGCTGTATTATGGGAATCAGGATCATTATGAGAGAAAAGACGTAGATGTATCGATAGTCGATGGTGCCAATCTTGTCCCAGATCGTTTTCTCTTCTGTTTTTTGTTCCATTATCACTTCACCTCTATTGTTGTCTGTTCCTTGCCGACAAGTGCTCTCAGTCCAATGACCAGGGCTCCTAGCGATGCTGTCAATGTAGCCGCCCTAGTACCTCCAAGTGTTGGTGCTCCTTGGACCCAGTCGCCGATTTCTGAAACTCCTGGTACTGTGAGGAATAGTGGAATGGATTTCAGTATGAATGCAAGTCCTGCTAGCGTGAACACTGTGGTCTCCATGGAACGTACTCTGAGGACTCTGTACACTGCCCCACACTGATAGAGAAACATGATGGCGTATTGTGCCTGTGTTTGGTTGCTATAGACGTTCATGAGCCACCATCTCCACTCAGGGCTTTGGAAGGCATAGCCTACGGCCCGACCTGGTCCAGACCACTGCCAGATCCAGATGATTGCCATGATGATCATCATTAGGAACATGGAACCGGAAGTGACGTATTGCTGCCAGTTTCTGTTTCGACGCACCAAATAGTACTCAGAGCTGATTCCGTAGATTGTACCAACACCTACGGCCGTCCATGCTATCACAGACACCATTGTGCCCATGAGGCCTTTGAAGGTGCTGAGTTGAGGAATGACATTTCCACCGAAGAACCATTCAGCCACATACAGGAAACCAACTATAGCCAGAAGCAGAATGGGCAAGTCCCGTCTTATTGTTGTAGACATTCATATCACCTCAGTTTTTCATCAGCGCGGCGAAGTTGATGTTGGCCAAGCTAAGGACTATTCCCAGCGCCAGTATACCTATGCATGCATACTTAGCCATCTCCTCGCTTGCGAGGCTACTGATCATGTACGGGTTGCCTGTTACATAAGCGCCTGCGGCGAAGACTTCTTCTCCTATGAAGAGGTAGTCGCATGTCAGAACGAAGCTGTACATCGCCGTCCATCTGGCTGTGCCTCCTATGACAATGGCTCCTTGGAGTTTTGCTGCTTCTAAAGCGACATACATGCATGTCGGTTGTCTTCCCATCATGATTTTCATGGCAACTCCTTCGGTCATGAAGCTTTGAGCCAGCGCAGCTGTGAACACCATCATTCCTGAGCCATAGTAACGCAGGTCTCGTCTTCTGTCGAATTCCTCGAGTTTTCCCTCCTTGCTGTAGGCTTCCAGAACTGTCCCTTCAAGAATGGGTATGGCTTCAGGATTGCCAGGCATGTGGAAGATGAACCGGGCGCCAAGCCTTGCGCATAAGCCGACGGTGTAACTCATTACGCCTAGACCAGCCAGAGTCTCGCTGACATTCTGGTCAGTAACATAGGCGCCTGCGTTGCCAAAAGACCAGTGAACAGGTTTTCGAATCTCGACTGCTCGCCCTACACCCTCCCGGATGGCATCGATGGCTGCGATACGCCTTATCTTCGGAAGTTGTGCTCCTCGTCCAGCTTTCGTGATGTAGTATATCACGAACAGCCACACGAATATCAGGAACAGTATGTCCATTACTCTGCCGGTTCTCAGAAACTGCTCTACTAAAGCTGTGTTTAGCATTTCCCTTGTTTTCCCCTTTTCCTTTTTTTTTCTAGCCTAGCCTGCTAGGACTAAACTCAATATTTACCCTTACGATATAAATAACTTGCCACAGAAAGGCAGGTATTCAACAGACTATTCACGCTGTTTTCAACCAAAAAGAACGCTCGTGAGCCACGGGCCTGTTCCAGCAGAAAAGGGATCAAGGAGCCACCAAGGGCTCACAGGAAACTGCAAGATTCTCCACGAGAAGATCGGTTTAGGGCAGAGACTGATATATGATCCGATCTTTCTAGTCTTTCCTCTTCTCGTCTTGGCTCTTTTCGAGAAGCTTTATTATCTTCTCAATATTTTTGGGTTCTTCCAACGTGTTTACGTAGGGACGGGTGTTCAGGCCGAACATATGAAGCCAGGGCGAAATGAACACTCTTGACATAGGTCCACCAATAACTGATAGCGGTTTTATGGTCTCAAGGACCATTATGGCAGGAGTCTCCATGCCATACTTGATGATTCTATCCACTATCTTCTTTATCGTGGCTTCGATTTCCTCATCGGAAGAAAGCTTCCAGAGCAGAAAACTCAAACCTGTTTGCCCCCTTCCCAAAGGACACTATGTAACAATGGCAGGAAGACATTATATAAGATTTGCATTGTGATGTCGCAAAAGCCATTTCGCAACTACCCAGCACTGTATCAGTGCGGGAATACCGGAGTATCGTGAGCCGTCAGCCCAATCTCGGCTAGGCATAGTACCCAAGACTGGTAGTTCTTAGAGGACTCCTCTAGATCGTGCTCTCCTTCTGATCTTTCCAAGCGAGTATCATGCCCAGAGGCTTTGATATGCGGAAGACCGACTTAGCTATCCTCGTAGCGGCCTCGAAGACGCTCTTCGGCTCGATATAGAGGGTCTTGACCTCGTAACCCCGCTTGGTAAGGTCTTCCTCTTTCCAGGATGACAGATGCCTCTGAAAGGGATTACCTTCAAGCGCGCCCTGTGCTATTAACCTCGAAGGAGTAGACGCTATTATCCGATTTCTGCCAACTCTCTCAAGCTCGCGCAACAAAAGAAGACCATCCTCCCTTGTGAGATGCTCCAGGAGATCAGAAGCCAACACGATATCGAAGACACGATCTCTGAATGGCACTTGCCTCGCATCCGCGAGCACGAGATCGTGATAGATATGTGCAAAGGAACGCATGTACGTCTTGATGTCTCGGATATAAGGAACCCAGAGATCTAGGCCCAGCACAATCGGAGTTCCGATTCTTTTGGTCTTGATCTCGTATCCCCAGTACCCCTTAGCACACCCAACGTCCAGAATCAGTTTCTCATCAACCTCCGAGGGAATCAGCTCCATTGTTGCACTGAACATTGCCGAATCTCCATGATACGACTATCATCCCACGCAAATAGCCTTAACTCTTATCCATAGAAGCAGCTGATAAACAGCTCTTCTCTCTGCGAGTCGGCAGTCTGGAACATTGCTGGCTATTCACATATAGGAGCGGCACACATCTCTGAGATGCTGCGATATCTCACTTTCATGCATGAAGAAGGATTTTTCGATTTTCATCTCCAATCTGTTTTCACCTCCTTCTTTATTTTCACTAATCTTCATCTCGAACCATTCCCGCTCCAGATTCGGAGTCGATTAACGCTACTCTTACAGGAAGGGCGACTCGCGGATCCAATTGGGCCACCCTTGAAATCGTTGTTTCAACAAGTTCGTTTAGTTCATCCACTGACATCCCTGCAGGATACTTTTCGTTCATGCAAAATTCCACAAGAGGCCATATCCCCCTACATGCAAACGGATTATGCAATGCTGGCGCGAATGTGTAGGGCTC
>Ga0315296_10001234_pt1 | contig 22368 bp, 20 predicted proteins | sample YL17G14_18_MG_FD_203921 | JGI IMG/M metagenome (GOLD analysis project Ga0315296, IMG submission 203921) | Sediment microbial communities from Yellowstone Lake, YNP, Wyoming, USA - YL17G14_18 | ecosystem: Environmental > Aquatic > Freshwater > Lake > Sediment | place: USA: Wyoming | collected...
TGCTGAAGAGGCACTGGAAAAACCTGTTCACGTTCTTGGAGTGCAAAGGTGCGCACTGGAACAACAACGCAGCGGAGCGGGCGATAAGGCCGAGTGTGGTGGTCAGGAAAAACTCATATGGAAGCAGGTCCGATTCGGGAGCCTCGAACCATGCGGTTCTGATGACCGTGAGCGAGACCTGTAGGATGCGTGGGGTGAACTTCATGGATTTCGGGAGGGACTATCTGGAAGCAAGACTAGGGAGTTCCGGTTTGCCGGAAAGGTGAACAGTTACATGGCAGATATCCGCTAGAACAGCTGGCGTTTCTCCAGTGGTCGCGACGATACTGCTGATAGGAATAACGGTGGCCGCAGTTAGTGTAGTGGCAGCGTTTGTGGTTAGGTTGGGCACGCCGGAACGCACTCTGTTCGCTTCGATCAGCATAGACGGTGCGTCAGACGGCAGCACGAGGTTAGTCCTACTGCATGGGGGCGGGGACGCGATAGGGGCTGCGTTTACTAGCACCGACTGGGCAAACATGGAAGTGAGAATTAACGGTGTCGTAGCTACGGGGACCAAAACGCTAAACGGCAGCGCAGTAACCGGTACCCCTCACTTCGAACTCGGCGATGTACTCGTGCTAACTGTTCCGTCTTTAAGCCCCAGCGCTATAATAACGGTGCTCTACAAGCCGGCAGGCCAAACACTTGTAGAAAAGAAATTGCCAGGAGGGTCGGCGACAACATCTTCTTCAACAACCACGACCACAACCACGACACACCCGCCACTCCCGCCACCCCCGTCCCTAAAGTACGACTGGGAAACTTCAGGAGATAACGGGGGCTGGCGAGTAGAGGACGGCATTACTGTTGTTGCCCAAACTACTGATAAAGCGGAAAACGGATCTGGAAGTTTACAATGTACGGCGAGTATCTCCCCCACCGCAAGTGAAAATATAGGTGCAACGTGTGTGTACATTCCTATGGACCTTAAAGACAAGACGATCTCCGTGTGGATATACTTCCCCTCGGAGGCTAGGGGGATCAGCGCATATATATTCCTACAAGATTCTGATTGGAATTCGTACAAGAGCGCCCAGTACCAGTTCTTATCCGGAGGTCACAACGAGCGGAATACTGGCGAGTGGGTGCAACTGACTTGGGATATTTCCGGTGTCTCTGGCTTGGACAACGTGAAGAGAGTTGGGGTCATGATAGCGGGTTGGTGGTTTACTCTCGATGAGCCATGGAGCGGCTATTTCTGGATCGACGCTTTCAACTGGTCGTAGGGCGCTGCCGCTTTCCCGCGATATCAGACCTCCACGGAACGCCCAAAAACCGTGGGGGCGATTTTTCTTTTGATTGATTTTTTAAAATTCTAGGTTGTAATCTTTGAACTTTTGCTCATTCAGCTTCCAATGCCAAATGCCGCCTCATCAGAAATGTCTGTCTGTTCTTTTGGTCCAGTTTTGATTTCGCCCTTGCCCGGAGGGAGAGCCCGCTCGACCTCGTCAACCGAAACTTCGATGCCAGTCGCTTTCAATCGCGATTGAATCTCTCGCGCTAGGTCCGACTTTTTTGACCCACCCGGCGATACTTCCACCACGACCCGCGAGTGCTTTTCCATCGCGCTGAGGGGTCCGCATGTCACGACCTGCTCGCCTTCCAATGTCAGCACTCCGACGCTCGCCCTGACCGGGACCTTCAGGAAGTTGCGTTCACCTTTTATCATGTAGCTGCCCTTGGGTAGGCGGGTGCCGGAAGGTGCCCGCTTTGAGACCTGCTTGGGCATCACCCAGTAAACATCCAGGGCGCCCAAACCTTCCCTCCACGCCCGGGAATGCATGGCCGCAAATTCAGCCGCCTCCCTGATGGTCGTCTCGGGAACTTCCCTGCCGCTGGACTTGACCACCACGTGAGGCGCGCCGACGATGTCCGCATGAAGGTGTCGGTCGTTCGGCTCCATGTGCTTCTCGACCACCTCGGCATTTGTCGTCGCGTCCCGGCCGCCGATGACGAGCATCCCGTCCGAGGAGATGAACCAGCGGTAGTGCTCGAACCATTTGGGCTTCCTGCGCTTCGGGGGTGGCGCGACTTCGACCTCAGGTATCCCGACGCTCAGCAGTTTTTCCATCTCCCGCGCGGTCCCTCCCAGCGCCTCCTTGGATCTAGCGGCCTTTTCCGCCGATTTCTTGTAGCGCTCATAAAGTTGCGACGCATTTTCGAACACCGGGATACGGATGTCCAGCGCGATGGGTTGCCCGGCCAGCTCCAGCTCCACCTTCGCCGCCTTGGGGTCTATTTTATTGATTATCCCCGCCCAAACATCTCCTGCACTCTTGGCCTCCTCCACAGCGGCGATAGCCCCCTCCCATCCTTTCTTTCGCCTGAGTTCCTCCAGACGGCTAAGGAGATCGTTTACCAGAGCATGATGCATGGCCAGAAGGTCGGCTTTCCGTTTCGCCTCCACAGATTTCGCGTAGAGTTCAGCGAAGTGAGCCTGCTGTTCCTCCCGCCGCCTTCGAAGCATTTCAAGCTCACGCTCCAACCGCTTCCTCCGTTTTTCGGCCGCAGAGGTCACGGCGAGGGTGGCGAAATACTCGTCCAGCGCCTCGTTGAAGGAGCCGAATCGCTTGACCCGCTTACCCAGGTGGATTTTGAAGTCGAAAGGCAGCACGTCCACAGGTTCCTTGTCCTCGTAGACGACGCATGGCGCGGGCTCTTGGCCGAATAAATCTTTTATGGACTTTAGAACCGCCTCAAATTCTTGGCCCGATATCTCAGCCAGTTTGCGACTTTTCGGTATCGAAGCACGGGCGCATATCTCCTCACCAAGCGGGCCTCCAAGATTCAAGTTTACCGCCAGACCTCGCACAATATCTGGAGCGCCATCAAGAACCCGCCTCAAACCAGATACATCGAGTTCTCGAGGGTCCGCACCTTTTTTTGGTGGATGTACATATGCTTCCCTGGGTCTTAGCGTGCGATGTCTCCATGTCTCGAGTCGATAAGGCTGGATGATCTTTCGCTGTTGGTCGCAGAGTATGAGGTTGCCCTTGCCGAAAAGCTCTAGGATAAGCAGGCGCTCTTCGGCTCCGGAAAATCTAAACTCAAGAATGCGCTCGAAATCAGGTTGTTCGACGGTCGATAGGCGCGTGTTGGCAAGGTGCTTGCGCAGGAGCATGGCGAAAGAACTCGGATTCTTTGGGGCCTTGTAGACGCGTTCCGTGAGGTTAATCCTGCGACCGAGCTCCATGACCAGATCCCGGCGTTCCCCCTTCTCCGAGCGCAGACGAAGGATGACCTTGCCGTACAGTTCGTAAACGTTGTCGACCCAAAAATCGATAGTGTTTTTAAGCTCACGAGCGCAGACCATAATGTCCAAACTTGACATGGACAACTTCATGCGATCACCGAGGTTCGAAAATGGAGCCGGTTAAAAAAATGGAACCATCCAAAAAGCTTGCGTTGTCAGCGGGAAGGTTGACGGTGTTCTTCGCCGTCACAGGAGCGATAGCTGGTCTCGTTTCGGGTCTCATCTCAAGCGCCAACATCCGGCTCAACATTTGGGCACCACTCATAGCACTCTTTTTATTTTATGTATCATATAAGTTGGCTGCTCACGAAAAAATCAAAAACAGATTTCTGATGGCCCCGGTTGAAGAATCAGAGGCGGAGAAGAAAGTCAATGTTGTAATGATCGGGTTATGGCCCCACTTCATCATGTGGCTCGTCCTCTGGGTAATGGTTTACACATTGCTTGTGATGTATTAAGCGGCCGAATGTCCAAACGCAATTTTAACTAAAATGAGGGAAAAAGGTGTCGGAGCAAAAGCTCGGGGAGGACACAGCCGAGAAGAGGTTGAAAATCATCGCAGACCACCGCGAGGTGCCATCGGGAATCATCGATGAACTAATGCGGCTTGGCGTCGAAGTTGAAGTATGCCAGCTCAAGGTCGGTGATTTCATCCTCAGCAATCGCGTTGGAGTCGAGCGCAAGTCCACTGGAGATTTTTTACAGTCCATCGTCGACAAGCGGCTCATGAGTCAAGCCAAAATTTTACGCGAAACATTCGAGCGCCCAGTGCTCATCCTTGAGGGAGGTAACCTGTATTCACGTAGAGCCATACACCCAAACGCTGTCCGGGGCTCTCTGGCCGCGCTCGCTGTGGACATGGGAATTCCGATACTGCCGACCCGAGACGAAAAGGAAACAGCGTTGATTTTGTTTGCCATAGCCAGACGCGAGCAGTTGGATGAAAGCAGGGAAGTGGCGGTGCGCGGAGAGTCAAAAGGACTGACATTGCCAGAGCACCAGCGCTTCGTCGTCGAGGGTCTTCCGGGTGTTTCCGCCGTGCTCGCGAAGAGGCTGCTGGAACACTTCGGCACCGTCGAAAGGGTGATGTGTGCATCCGAAGAAGAGCTGAAGCAAGTGCACGGAATCGGGCGCGAGAAGGCCAGATCTATACGTAAAATATTGGCATCTATTTACGAATGTCCTCAGCAACCTTCTTGACCCGCTCGATAGCTTCTTTGATGTTTTCCATTGATGTGGCATAGCTGAACCGAACGTGGCCCTCCCCGTACGGCCCGAAGCCGCTCCCGGGCACGGCCGCGACACCCGCTTCACGCAGGAGGATTTCACAGAATTCGAGCGAGTCCACACCGAGTCTTTTCATGTTTGGAAAAGCGTAAAACGCCCCTCCGGGTTTTGTGCAGCTGATCCCCTTGATAGAACTTAGCCCCTTTACGATGACATCCCGACGCTTGCGGTACTCATCGCGCATTTTTCTCGTGAATTCTTGTGACCCCCGGAGGGCTGCTATCCCCGCCGCTTGTACAAAACTTGTCGCGCTGGAGGTGGAGGCTTCTTGTACTTTGGTCATTTCGGTGATAAGCTCGGCAGGTGCGATGCCGTACCCGAGTCGCCACCCGGTCATGGAGTATGCCTTCGAGAAACCGTTTATGTAGATTGTCCGCTCGGTCATGTTCGGAAATGAGAGGATGCTCGCATGTTCGCCTTCGTAGACAAGGCAGTCGTAAATCTCGTCGGACAGCACCCATAGGTCGTGGTCCACAGCAAGTTCGGCGATCGGGCGTAACTCCTTTCTTGTCATCACCGCGCCGGTTGGGTTGTTCGGGTAGTTCAGCAGGAGCATCTTCGTCTTGGCGCTCAGGGTCTCTTCGACATTATGAACTTCTAATTTGAACCCCTTTTCGTCGGTGGTCTCCACGAAGACGGGTTTTCCACCGAGTATGCGAACCATCGCCTCATATGTCCAGCAGGGGCTCGGTATAACAACCTCGTCCCCAGGGTCGAGCGTCGCGGCCATCGCACAAAAAATGGCATGCTTTGTTCCAGGTGTGATGAGGACGTTTTTTGAATCAGTTTTGAATCCCTTCGTCCCCATGTGCTCTGCGATGGCTTCCCTGAGTTCCAGCAGTCCCGCGCTTGTCGTATACTTCGTCATCCCGCGTTCAAGAGCGTCCTCGGCAGCTCTTTTGATGTGAGGTGGAGTGTCTAGGTCCGGTTCACCTATCCCCATGTTGATGATTTTTTTGCCTTGGCGCTCAAGCTCTTTCGCCAGGCCCAGAACCCTGATGGTGCTCGAGGGAGGGATCTCCTTCATCCGCTCAGCGGGTTTCAACTTTTCACCTGCTAAGATTTTATGCAAGGAATATAAACGTACTTCGGTTCTCATGCACTGGGTTGATCAGGTCGCAAAGGCGCTGATGCGTCGTGGCGAAAAACATGTCGTCGCAAGCGGAATCTCCGTTTCGGGCCACATCCACATCGGCCACTGCAACGACGTGTTCATCGCTGACAGTGTTCGGCGGGCGGTCGAGGAACTCGGCGGGAAAGCGGAAGCGATCTGGTATGCGGACGACTACGACCCGATGCGCCGGATTCCGTGGCCGCTGAACGAGGGGGAGCTCGCTGAAAGGTACAAGCAGTACTTGGGTATGCCTTACATCGAGATACCCTCACCCGATCCGGATCACAAGAACTTTGTCGATTACTTTGCCCGTCTCTTCATCGAGTCACTCGACGACTTTGGCGTCAAGGTGAGGATCTACTCAGGGGCCGAGATTTACCGAAGCGGGAAAATGGCAGGTCTGATAAAGACCGCCCTCGAACAGGCAGACAAAATTCGTATAGTGCTTGACCAATATCGCTCCAAACCTCTGCCCGAGAACTGGCTCCCCTATGACGCCGTATGTGAGAAATGCGGCAGGATAGCGACGACGAGGGCGTTTGCCTGGCACGATAGTTACGTCAGTTACAGGTGCGAGGGGTGCGATTACGTTGCGGGTTGCGGTCACGAGGGCGAGGCCGATTACACAAAAGGCGAGGGCAAGCTGACTTGGCGCGCGGAGTGGCCCGCCCGGTGGAAGCTGCTTGGTGTCACCTGTGAGCCGTTCGGCAAGGACCACGCAGTCGTCGGCGGGAGCTATGACACGGGAAAACTTATCGCAAAAAGTGTATTCAAGTTCCGAGCCCCATACCCATTGCCGTACGAATGGGTCAGTCTCCACGGCAAACGAATGTCATCCTCCAGAGGGGTCGTGTTCACCCTTTCTCAGTGGCTGGAGATAGCCGAACCTGAGCTCTTGCGCTACTTCATCTTCAGGAGCAAACCCATGAAAGCGAGGGAGTTCGACCCCGGGTTGGCACTGCTCGACCTGTACGACGAGTTTGATTTGATGGAGCAGGTTCACTTCGGAGAGGTCAAAGCTGGAGAGCGGAAGAAGGAACAGTTGAGCAGCATTTACGGGCTTTCCCAGCTTTCAAGACAGTTCAGACATGCCGTGCAGCGCGTGCCATTCAGGTTTGCCACCGTGCTCAGCCAAGTTATGCGGGACGAAAGGCATGCTGTTGAAATTCTGACATCCAGGGGCGTCCTGAAAGATCCAAGCGAGCGGGATATCAAACTGGCTATCCGACGCTTGAGCTGCGCGAAAAATTGGGTGTCGAAATACGCACCGGAGCGTCTGCGTTTCAAAGTGGCTGAGGAGTTGCCAGTTGAAGCGGTTCGGCGCCTCACGGAGAAACAAAAACAGGGGCTCGCGCGGCTGGCAACTGACTTGTCATCACGCGACTTTACCCCAATAGAACTCCACAATCACATTTATGAGGTCGGGAAGAAAATCGGGTTGGGAACATCCGAGCTGTTCAAGGCGATATACCTGGTTCTCCTCGGACGCGACTCCGGGCCGCGTGCCGGCAGTTTCGTCTCGGCGCTGGACAAAAATTTCGTTGTTTCAAGGTTCAAGAAAGCTGCTTCTTGAGGCGGACTTTCATCGCTGGGTTTTCATCAACCAGCTTCTTGAAGACAGCTTCGAAGCTCTCGTCGGGTGAGAGTTCTCGCTGCACGAAGATACCCGTGTGCCCCACTTCCGCTCGCCTTGTCAAGACCTGTACCCGCTCGCGCACGATGTTCAAACTCACCCCCACCAGCTTCGCCACTTCCGCCTCCTTCCCCACGACTGGACTCTCTATGTGTCCTTTTTGAGTTGGCTCGATAAGCATCAGCCGCTTATCAACACCTGGGATGCGCACGGCCTCCTCCACCTGCTTGAGGCCTGCCGCGCCGCCAAAATAGTAGAACTCCAGCTCAAGAGATTTTGGGGGCACGAGCGGGAAGGTGACTGATCGGTCTTCTTCGATGTATACGTGTGCCTTGGGGAGTTGCCAGGGGGTCGCCATCACTATCTTCCTTTTGACCGGCTTGAACCCGGACTCCCTGAGGGCCAGCTCTATTTTGTATGATGGCGTGACGCTTGGGATGAACACATCAACGTCGCTGTTTTCATCAACGTCCCCGCGGGCAACGCTGCCGTGAATTAGCGGGTCAAGTCTCATCGCTGCGAGAGGTTTCATTATTTTCAAGGCGTGTTCTCTGAACCCCTCGAAAAGTCGCCAGTGCTCCTGTTTGTAAACGACTTCTGTTATATCGGCTGCGCGGGTGGGCCTGACCATATCATCAAACCTAGCTCAGGCTTTCCTCCAGCCACTTCAGATATTCAGGCAATCCACGTTCCACCCGCAGGACAAGGATTTCTGGGATCTCGTAGCTGTGGAGTTCCTTTATGCAGTGAATCAATCGGTCGAGTTTTTTCTCAGATGTCTTCACCACGAGCATTACCTCTTTAGCCCGCTCGACCTTCCCGCGCCACCTGTAAACGGAGGTTACGTTCGGAATCGCGCTTACGCATGCCGCAAGCTTTTCTGAGACGAGCTTTTCAGCCATTCGTCTTGCTGATGTCTTATTTTTCACGGTTGTTAACACAAGCGAAAACACTGTTCTCCCCAACCTCAGAGTTCAACGCAGAAGTTTAAAGATTGTCGGTCATATTGACTACGGTGCCGAAAATGCTATTCGACATACTCTTCGCTGTCGCCATACTCGTTTTGCTCTGGGATGCTATAGGTCTGGCAAATCGCTGGTATGACCTCAAGAAGCACGGGTTCGCAATCAGCCCAGGCGTGATAATGTGGCGCACCAAACGTGGGCTGAATTTCATAGATCGCGTGGCGGGAATCTCAAAGCGAGGATGGCGTGCGTATGGAAATTTGGCGGCGGGAGTCGGAATATTAGCGATGGTGTTTATTTTTGTAATGCTCGTGCTCAACTTTATATTCCTGCTTACCCGTCCACTGATACATCTCCCGGGCGTGGTTTTGGTATATCCGGGGTTAATCCCGTGGCTCCCCTTTGTCCCTTGGGTTATTGCTATCGCCAGCGTGCTCCTGATTCATGAGTTCTCCCACGGGTTGATGTTGCGAGCACAAAATCTTCAGACAAAAAGTGTGGGTGGGCTTTTAGTAGTAGTTTTGTTTGGGGCCTTTGTCGAGCCAAACGAAAAGCAGCTGATGCGGGCGTCCATTTCAAAAAGACTACGCATGTTTGCTGCGGGGTCTATGGGGAATTTTGTGCTAGGGCTCGCATGTCTCCTTCTACTCTTTGTACTTCTGGTACCTAAACCGGGGGTTTATGTTTATGCAGTTTCAGAGAATTACTCCGAAAATTTCACTTTGGGTTCGAGAATTTACCAACTCGACAACGTACCCATAAACACAATCGATAACTACTACAATTTTTTGGACAACAAACAACCAAGTGACAATGTCTGGGTAGTTACTGAAAATGAGAATGTCCGTACCACGCTTTTAAAAGACTCAGAAAATGAAAATAGAGGGGACTTGCCAATATTGTCGATATCAGCGACCTCAAGGTGGAACTTCGTAAACCCGATATACACGATCGCGGTGACCGCGGCTGAAATCTTGGGGCAGCCCATATTTCACCCCTATATTTATAATTCCATTGTGCCGTGGGTGGTAATCGACATTGTGAAATGGATGTTCATCCTGAATTTGGGTGTCGGCCTTTTCAACATGCTTCCCGCAGTACCTCTTGACGGCGGGTACATGATGCAGGCGATCCTCGAACAAAAAACTTCAAAGGAAAAGGCCAAGCGCGTGGTCCGGATCCTTTCGTATTTCATATTGGTGCTAATCCTGCTGAACATGTTCCCAGCATTCCTAAGGTGACAAAGTTGGGTGAAATTACCGTCAAGGTGAGGGTCATCGGGCAGAGAGTCGCGCGTGAGATCAAGGTTCCACAAAAGACAAGAATCGCTGATTTGCTCGACAAGCTCGGCCAGAACAGGGAAACCATTGTTGTAAGGTTGAACGGCAAAATTGTCGCCGAAGAGGAGCGCTTGGCAGATGGGGACTCGGTTGAAATCCTGCCGGTCGTGACGGGTGGTTAGGTGTTGAGATGTAGTTTCTGCGGTAGGCGCGCGGTTTACAATCGCCGATACGCAGGGACACTCTTGTGCGACCGATGCATGGTAAAGAGCGTGGAGCGGCGTTTTCGGCGGGCGATGGGTGAGCACAGGCTGGTCTCTCCGGGCGAGCGGGTGGCTTTGGCGGTTTCGGGTGGTAAGGACAGCGTTTCCTGTATGCATCTCTTGACAGACTACTGCGCGAGTAAAAACTGCGAGCTAGTGACCGTGACCGTGGACGAAGGGATAAAGTGCTACCGTGAGGAGAGCCTTCCGATAGCGCGGGAAAACGCGGAGCAGCTTGGAATCGAGCATTTCGTTGTGAGCTTCAGGCAGGCCTTTGGCGTGACGCTGGATAAAATCGTCAAGCTCGCGAAGCGCAAGAAGACCGAGTTCAATCCCTGCACCTACTGCGGGGTGATGCGGCGCTCGTTGCTGAACCAAGCCGCGCGGGAGCTTGGGGCGGACAAACTGGCCACCGCACACAACCTCGACGACGAAGTCCAAGCGATCATGCTGAACTACGTCCGCGCAGACTTCTCAAGGCTTCACCGTCTGGGGCCGAAGTACCCGCCGCGCGAGGGCTTCGTACCGAGAATAAAGCCGCTGCGCGAGATACCCGAGAAGGAAGTCGCTCTCTACGCCATGCTAAAAGGAATCAAAGTGCACTTGGGGGTTTGTCCGTACGCGGGCGGTATCCATACCGAGATTCGCGATTTTCTGAATCGACTCGAAACAAATCACCCCAACTCGAAGTTTATGATCCTTCGGATGTTCGACAGGATGAAGCCGAAACTCGCTGAGGTCGTGCCCGAGTTCGAGATGAGGAAGTGCGAAGTGTGCGGGGAGCCAACCTCGGCTAGCATTTGTAAAAGTTGTGAACTCCTGCATGGGCTCGGGTTGAAGCCAGGGCGGAAAACTCTTATTTCCGCCAAGTCTCTAGTGAATATTGCGGCGAGCTAGGCGGGTGGCTACCCCTCACCTGTAACCACAAATGGGGTTTATGGTGGGCCGAAGCTTGTGGAAGGCGTTCGGAACCAACGTGCGAGCTGGTTTCCGGCGTGGAAGTTCCGTCCTGCTGGGTCGGCGGCGGTGGGGCCCTGGCTGTAGGGTCGGGGAGAACTGCCTTTACCTGCTGAACCCCCCAGGGGCGGAAGTCAGCAAGGGTAAGTAGGACGTTCGGCGCTGGCAGACCACGGAATGGAGCTTGGAGCCAGCAATCGGCGTGCGGGGAAGGCGTCAACCTCAAGCACGCTCGCCGCTTTGCCGGGGTGGCCCAGCCAGGTAAGGCGCGGGGTTGCTAGGGCAGAGCCGCAAATACCCCGTTGCGCGTAAGCGCATCCAGGGTTCAAATCCCTGCCCCGGCGCCATTTTAACCCATAAAGAAAAAGGTTATCAGGGGATCGGGATGCCGACAGCCGAAAGAACCCAATCGCTTACGGGCAGGGTAGTCTTCCAATACTTCTACGATTGCGGCGGCGATGTAGACCTAAACAATGTGCCTCGTGAAAAACTCAAGATTAAAGAACGCGCCCCGACAAAAGGAGCGCGCATCCTCGCACCGAAGTATGGAGAGCTTGGGCTTCAGCCGATAGAGGTCAACCTCGGTACAAGAAAGATCGATGGGTACGACGCCACGGTTGAAGGCAGGATATTCTCCATCGGCGTCATCGAGATTTACACTATTGTAGAATTCCGCAACTCCAGCCCAGACAGCGTCATAAAGCTCATGGGGTTGGACGAGCGTGTGGTGAAGGTCGCTGGTAAAGAGATGGAATTCGAGCAGATGACTCGCGAGTTCTTCAAGGAGCTGCTCAAGACCATCAAGCCGGCAATAGTTTCCCCCTACCCAGCATTCGAACATCCCGAAATCTATACCTTAATAAAGATCACAGGCTCCGATCCCAAGCTCGATGCAAACGACTTTATGAAAAAATTCAGGAAGCAGACGGCCGGCATGCTTCGTGGCGAGAGGGAGTGGAAGAAACTCAGCGCCAAAGAGACGGAGGATGCTGTGAAGTACTATCTCAGCTACACCGAAGACGACATCGTGATTGTAGACTGGTACTCCGCGCTCATGAGCGGCGCGGTGGATTACATGGGGGAGCTGGAGCGCATGATAGAACTGGCCAGGATTCAGTTGCTTGAGCTGAAAACCTACGACAAGCTTCTCGACCAGCGTTTGGAGCGCGCTTACGATTCGCTGCATGCGGCTTTCACGAAACCGAGAGGGGGAATAGCGTGGGGCCGCGGTGGTTATGGGGAACTTTCGAGGGCCGCGGGAGAACTGGCGGAGTGGCGGGTAGAGGTGACGGATTTGGTGGAGGACATGAGAAACATCCTAAAGTTCACGGGTGAGTGGTACCTCGGAAAACTATATCGAATCTCAAGCGAGCGCTTCCGCATCTCTGACTGGCTGGGGCTGGTGGACAAGAAGCTGGGGGAGCTGCAGGAGCTTTACGCCATGGCAATGGAGCGTGTCGACGTACACCGCGCGATGACGCTAGAGTTTCTTATCGCAGTGCTCATCATCGTCGAGATCGTTATTGCTATTGTGTTAGCGTTGAAATGAGGGCAACTTGTTACCCTTTTTATTCACTAGGCAAAAATTAGCTTGGGCCCGTAGTCTAGTGGTTAAGAGGCGAAAGCCTAACAAACGCTACCCTTACAAGGTAGAGATCCGGGGTTCGAATCCCCGCGGGCCCACCATCAAAACCTCACAATAATTTTACAAATTCTTCCACGGTCAGTTCGGCTTCTCTAATAATGGCGCGTAAAGTCCCTGCACGGTGTGATTTTTCTGACTCAAAAATGATGATCGCCAGTCCGTTCACTTTCTTTTTCCAAGTTGTTTGATCAGAACGGATTTTGTGGGGTTAACAACATAGTAAAACTAGGCAAAACATCAACAATGAATGATTTTATAACTTAAGTCTAGGCCATAGGCGATCAAATAAAATTAATTTAGAAATCGTCACGCTGACACAGTCACAATTACTTCCTTGGCCTTGTATTCTGGCCGTATCGGCAAACCTTCCTCGGCCAAACTACTGAGGTGTAGCTTAATGGCTTCTTTTGTGTTTTTCCTCGCCTCTGCTTCCGTCTTGCCCTGAGAGATGCGCCCGGGCAATGCGGGCACTGTTGCCACGTACCAGCCGTCTTCGTCGCGTTCTATGCGGACTTTAAATTTCATGCTAACAAGCACCTGTAACAACTTACATTCAAAACTCTTAAATAAATACCTGTGAAAAACCGAGAATTCAATCTTGTTGGCCTACTTCTCATGCCCTGCCAGCTTCTGCCCGCTGAAGTAAATGCACTTTTTAGGCGAGATTTTCGGCGAACGCTTCGGTCTCTCAGCGAACTCGACTTTGGCCTCGCGCACCACTGCTACGGGCATCCGCTCGTCACCCTCTCCCATCACGGCCTGCGCTGCTGTCGCAAGCTGATCGGCCACGGCGCGGAAGGTTATCCGAAGAGGCTTGCCGTACAGGTCCGGTTTTCCTCTGCAGTCGGCCACAGGCTCAATCCCCGCCACACCGATAGCTTGACCGATAGTACCTAGTCGAAGGGGTTTGACGTTACTGTCGGCGATGATAACTCCAATTTTGGCGCCAGATTTTTCTACCAGCGCGCGCCTAAGTTCTTCAGCCGCTCTGTCGGGTTTGGCTGGCATGAGCACCGCGTGACCAGGCGGAGCATTAGATATGTCTGCGCCAGCGTTAGCACAAATCAAGCCATTTCTTATGGTCAAAATCACTCCTTTGCTTACACTGAGAACCTGACTGGCCTCATGCAACACGAGTTCCACAAACTCCGGGGCCTGGCCACTCTTCGCAGCAATTCTCCTCGCACGGGTGGATGGGCGTATCTTGGCTAGCTCCCGGATTCTACCCTGTGCCGTTGCGACCACCTTTGAAGATACGACTAGGACATCCCCATCTTGCAAGCCGTCAACCTGCTTTACCGCTTTCGTGATCATCTCCGGCAAATTATCTCCGGGCTTGACCAACGGCATACTGATACCCAAGACCTTCATGTTCTGCCTCCTACATCTCGAATTGCTTCGGCCAACCGAACCGCTTGGAGCGTCTCTCGCACATCGTGGGTTCGAACCGCACTAGCGCCGTTGAGCACGGCTATCGCTGCCGCCGCGAGTGAACCCATAAGACGCTCCTCTGGACGGGGTAGGCCCAAGACTCCGCCGATGAAGGATTTCCGCGATATCCCTACGCAAATGGGGGAGCCAAGAGACTTCAGTTCCCTGAGTCTGGCCAAGATCCTAAGGTCGAGAAAGGCCGCGAAGCTGTAAGGGTAACCACGTAACCGCTTATTCGCGGAGGAGCCCAAACGCGCGAGCCTCGCTGGCCAGTATCCTATGGCGGGGTCTATGACAACTCGATTGAGCGAAATACCATGCTTGCGACAAATATTCAAACTCCCCTTCAAAGCTCGCTTGATTTCACCAATTTCATAAACGTCGCCGGGGGCGTGTCTCGTGGCCATAAGCAGCGCCGAGCACCCCGTCATTGTGATGACCTCGGCCATTTTTGAATCGGCCTTTAGTCCACTTATGTCATTGATCACGGCCGCCCCTGCTCCGATCGCTGCTTCCGCGACCTCGGCCCGCTGGGTGTCCGCCGAAATCGGAACGTCGAGCTCGCTTGCCAGAGCTTTGATTGCGGGAATCAATTCGCGCATTTCCTTATCGGACGAAACAGTCTTTGACCTCGGACCGGTGCCCATCGCGCCGACATCGATTATACTTGCGCCCTGCTCCACCATCTCGCGCGCGCGACTAAGGAGAGCGCCTCTGCCCCGAACAATGGACCCTCTGTAAAACGAATCGGAACTTAAGTTAACTACGCCCACGACAACGACCGGTGCGCTCCCCCCAATTCTCACGCGGCCTAGTTTTGCTTCCGACATTCAAATACCGCTAAAATCTGGGCTTCAAAAGTTAAAACTTCTGCTACAGGGCTGCTTTACGCAACAGTAGGAAACTTCTCGGGCGCGATACAGTCACCGTACTTTTTCCTCGCCACTACTAACTTCTTCTCTTGCTCCTCCAACACCTTGAATACAATTTTCGGTGCCCCTGGAACCTTGTCCCTGTAAATCCCTATTATCCTGTCTATCTTCGCCAAGTGTTCTGGAACTCTAAGCGTGAACTGCTCCACATAATCGTCTTTTGAATACTTCTTGCCGAGCACATCTTTGAACAGTTTTTTGAGATCTTCGTACTTCGGAATCAAGCCAGTGGGTGTTTTTATCGCTCCAACCTCCTTGAGCGAGCGCAGCTCCATCCACTTGAGCCATACAGCTTTATCGGTCATGTCGTTCAGAAGCTTACCGTCGCGGCCTTTCAAGAAGTAATTCACAGAGAAAATGGGGGGCGGATTTTTCAGCTTTGCGCCAAACTTCAGATGATTCTCTATATACTTCGCCAGCGGGATTGATAGAAAGTCCAAGTTCGCCATAGGGTTAAACTCCCTGACTCCCTCCTTTCCCAAAACCGCGGCCGTGGCTTCCGACTCCAAGGACGCGCCCTTCGTTATCACACCGTGCGCCCAGTCGAAGGATTCCTCCACGGGCACCCAAGTGTCAGAGTCTCTTCCGCCGTAAATTATCCCGCCTATCTTAACGCCATTAGGGTTATCCAGCTCTGGGTCCAAATTCTCGAGGAGCTTCATGTCAAGCGTGAATCTGGCATTTTTGTGCAAGGGGGGTACCTCGTTGCCATCCGTATCTTTTTTGCCCGGGAACCACTCTCCTGAATGATTGATACCCTTCTCTGGCACTTTTCCGTCCTTTCCGATCCAATAGACACTCCCGTCCTCTGTGACCAGTACATTGGAAAATATAATCTCCCCGGGGCTGTGAAGGGTCTTCCACAGGATAGGATCGTGCTTGGAGTTTACACCCTGAATTATCCCAAAAATCCCTCTCTCCACATTGACTGCGCGTATCTCCCCGTCCTTTTCCCTTAGGTAGGCGATGTCGTCTCCGACTATTGTCTCGCCCTCAAGCATGGACGTGGAGGTCTTCCCGCACAGGGAGGGAAACGCCCCGGTGAAGTAAGTTACCCTACCTCTTGGCCCGTGGACCCCCATGATGAACTTATGCTCGGTGAGCCAGCCTTCATCCGACGCTCTTTTTATCGCGAGGCGCATCGCCAGCTTCTTGAGCCCGATGGTGTTGCCGCCGTATTGGGTGTTCACGCTGTAGACAGTTTCGTCCCGCAAGTCAACGTAAATCCTGCGCTTTTCGATGTTTTTGCTAATCACGCCTTCAAGCTCCCCCTCAGAGTGCACAAACTTGAAAAAGCGAGCGGACTTGCCCAATCGCTTGAACTCTTGATATCCCTGTCTGTAGAGCAGGGTCTCGCTGTGCGCGACATAGCTGGAATCCGTCAGCTGAACACAAGGTATGGAAAACTCGGAATTCGTCGGGCCCAAGCAGAAGAACAACACGTACAGCCTGCGCCCCCGCATGATTCCATCCAAAATCGAACGGATCTCCTTGATGCCCTCTTCTCGATCCATCTCCCCGAGAGTCTCTCCTCCACCCCCCAACGAACCGAAGCCCAAAGTTTGCCCTTTTGGCAGTAGAAACTTGGTGTTCTTTCTGTCCCTCGCTTGGTCGTGATAGCCGTCGAAATGAATGGTGTGCCCATTGACAGCAAGCTTTCTCTCCTCCCCCGCCTTTATCGTCTGCGCTCTTATGTAGCGGATATCCTCCGGCGAACCGGTGCAGACGAACACTTCATCGGGGTCGCAGAACTCAACGTACTCTGTGATGAACCGGTGGAGTTTGGGGTTATCTATCGCCGAAAGTTTTTTGTAGTTTTCCTTGCCCAACCTACCCTCGAGCACTTTCGCTCTCTGCGCCGTTTTTGGAATTTTTGGCATATATATTCCCACCATCTTGAAAGGTTAAGCTTTTAAGTGTTTCTGTTAACAAAATGTTAAGGTGGAAAAATGAGGGAACTGGACAAAAAAATACTGCTTCAGCTCATCAAACACAGCGAGCAGCCGGTAAAGGAAATAGCAAAAAAAGTAGAGGCCTCGAGGCAGACCGTCGCGAAGAAGATAGCGCAGCTCAAGGCAGATGGAGTTATCCTCACCTTCGCGGCCAAGTTGAACCCTGAAAAGTTTGGTTTAAACACAAAGGCGTATGTCCTCCTACGCGAGGATCCGCGGGCGGAAATAAGACACAGGAACGAGAAGGCGATAAAAAAATTCCATCAGGTTTCAGGATTTCACCGCCTCTTCGGCAGGTACAGCGCGGTCTTGGAGATCAGGACGAAAGACAGCAGAGAACTGACAAACTTGGTCAAAAAGATTCATAGACTGAAAGGAGTAAAAGAGACCGAAACCCTCATAGTGCACAGCACCGTGAAAGACGAACCCGAGGAGCCGTTCATACAGGTTTTGAGGTCAGCTAAAGTTAGGTGAGGTCTCCGCACGCACAGAAAACCTCGTGCACGATGTCGTAAAGATCCTGCATGCCCTCGCCTGTTCTTGCGCTCACCTTCACCAGTCTGGCAGCGGGGAGAAGTTCTGGAAGCACATTGGACAACCCCAATGTCAAATCCACAATCACCCCTGAACTCTCCTCCACCACTCGCTCTTTCAGGAGCTCCGGATCAGCAGACATTCTATCGATATCAGCCAGCTTGTCGTGGGCTAAGTCTATCTTGTTCAAAATAGCGATCGTGGACAATCCGAGCCTGAGCCCGATTGAGAGCCCGAGCAAACGGGTAAACACAAACCCCGCCGCTTTGACAGCAATTTGCGCATCAACAAGGAAAAGCGAGATCGTCACATCCCGCATGAGCTTGGCAAACTCTGGTCCCCCGTGGAAGAGAAAAACCTCCATTTGCCCTGGAGTGTCGATGAGCCGAACATCCGCCTCAATATCGTTTATTCGTTTCGAAAATTCCTCCGCTTTCTGCTCGAGCAGTTCAGAAGCTCGAACCATCGCCCCATTCGGCCCGAGGTTTTCATCACGCATTATCTGGGCAATCGTGAAGTAGTCGCGGATGTCGAAATCCGGCTCGAATGGAACGAAATCACACCCGGGATCGAGGTTGATGTAAGCTATTTTTTGGTCTGTATTTTGTTCGATCCACTTGCCGAAGGTTGCCGCCAGCGCGCTTTTGCCCGCGCCAGCCGTACCCAACACAATCAGGTTGAGGGAGCGCATCAGCTCAGCTCCTTAATCATATAGGGACCTTCTCGCTCATAGCCGAAGCGCCGGTAGTAGTTCCGCGTTCCTATCCCCGCGAGTACGACTACCTTCTTGGCGTTGAACTCTTCGCGGGAGATACGCTCCGCCTCGTAAAGCAGGCGTTCCCCCCAACCTCTGTGCTGCCACTCGTTCGCTCCCGCATCTGCACCGACTTTTACCAATGGACCATAGACATGTAGCTCTCTCACTATCATCGAGCGAGCGGTTTTCAACTCTGGTCTGTGAGCCGCTGGAGATGGTTCCCTCAACCTTAGCAGCCCGATCAGGATATCTCGCTTCACGTCCTCAAACGACAGAAATAGCTCTTCCCCCTCTGAGGCACGATATTTTTCGACTACAAACTCTATGTCGTCTGGGATTGGTTCCAGCCCGAGTTTGTAGTAGACATGCCCGACCTCACGACAGCGAATACATCGACAGCGGGCACCTTCCTGTCTGAGTCGCTCCTGAACCAAGACCCTCAGGTCGCCACGCTTGACTCCATCGACTATCAGGTTTGACGGGATGTCGCGCTGTATTCGTTGTATCCGGATCCAAGGAGGAACCAGTTTTTTTACCTCGATGATGAGCTTCACAACTTGGTCAAATGGATAGGGCCTGTACTCGCCGCTTCGCCAGAGTTCGTGGAGCTTCGTCTTTTCCATGACGAGAGTCGGGTAAATTTTCAACGCATCTGGCTTGAATCGCTCATCCTCGAAAATCATCTTAAACGCTTCCAAGTCACGTTCATAGGTCGTCCCCGGGAGATTCGGCATGCAATGAAAGATTACAGCAAAACCAGCATCCCTAGCTATACGCGCGGCGTCGGCGACATCTTCCACAGTATGCCCGCGGTTCACTAGGTTGTAGATATCGTCGTAGACCGTCTGCACCCCGAGTTCGACCCGCGTGGCGCCTAGGTGGAGCATAAGATCGACGTGAGGTTCTTTGCAGTAGTCAGGGCGTGTCTCAAGCGCGATGTCGCTGACTCGGATGGGTGCGTTCTCGGCAGCTAGCTGCGCTTCCTCGATGGTTTCCGCATTTGAGCCCGAAATAGCGTCCAAACACTGCGTCGTGAACCACTCCAAGTAGTCCTCTGGATAGGCCGTCAATGTGCCACCGAACACTATCAGCTCGACCTTGTCAACATCATGCCCGATCGCACGGAGTTGTTCGATTCGGCTTTTGACTTGACTATATGGGTCATAATTATGTTGTAGAGCCCGTGCAGAAGCAGGTTCTTTTCCAGTGTAGCTCTGGGGCGTGCCATAGCTAGGGCCACCCGGACAGTATATGCATGGCTCATCCTTCGGGCAAGGGTATGGCTTTGGCATTACCGTGATGACGGAAACCCCGGAGATCGAGCGAACCGGTTTGAGTTTAAGGAGCTGGAGGGATTTATTTCGCTCCTCCGTAGTCGCAGCAGCCAAGATTTCTGAATTCCTGAGCGGTCGCGATAGCCCAAACTCCTTGGAAGCCTGTATTTTGGCCAGAGCGAGCTTGCCTCTATCTTGGATCTCGCCGCCTGATATTCTCCGCAGTATTTCTTTACAGGCAACAGAAACGTTACTCATTCCACATCCCTCTGCTTAATTTACACTCTGGTATATTTTCTTGATGGTGGTTTACTGGAAGTCAAGGATGTTTGCGAAAAGTACGGCCTGCCCGACCAAATCGCGCAGGTTCTTGAAAAATTTAACATCACAAAGCTGTATCCTCCTCAAGCCGACGCGGTCAAAAAGGGCGTCCTTGATGGCAAAAACCTAGTCCTAGCTGTGCCCACGGCTTCCGGCAAGACCCTCGTCACCGAATTCTGCATGCTGAAATCAGTACTCAGGGAAGGTGGAAAGTGTCTCTACATCGTGCCATTACGTGCGCTTGCAAGCGAGAAGTACGAGGAATTCAGAGAGAAGTACGGAGGACTCGGGCTGAAAGTTGGGCTGAGCACAGGTGAGTTAGATGCCGCGGACTCACGACTCGCCTGCTACGATATCTTAGTTGCGACATCTGAGAAAATCGATTCTCTGCTCAGGCACCGCGCGAAGTGGCTCGCGGATGTGGTGTCTGTGGTGGTCCTAGATGAAGTGCACCTGATAGACGACCCTGGGCGCGGCCCCACACTCGAAGTCCTGACGGCGCGGCTTAGGCAGGTCAACCCGAAGCTCCAAGTGCTGGCCCTGAGCGCCACGATAAAGAACGCGGACGAGATAGCGGAGTGGCTAAATGCGGAGCTTGTCAAGAGCGAGTGGCGTCCAGTCCCGCTAAAGAAAGGCGTTTACTACGACAAAAAAATCAAGTTCGACGACGGGAGCAAGCGGGCCGTTGAAGTGGATATCGGTGAAGATCTCGCAGCGCTCGCTATTGACACAGTACGGGAGGGCGGACAGGCGCTGGTTTTCGTCGGTACTAGGCGAGCAGCGCAAACAGCGGCAGCGATGTTGGCCAAGCATGTTGGTGCAACTGTTTCAGCCGAAGAGCGTGAGAAACTTTCCGTCGTGGCTAAAACGGTTGAGGGCGCGCTCGGAGAACCCACGCGCACATGTCGACAGCTGGCTGAATGCGTTCGCAAAGGTGCAGCATTTCATCACGCCGGTCTCCATCACGCCCAAAGAAAAGCAGTTGAAGATTCGTTCAGAAAAAATCTGATAAAGGTGATTTGCGCAACTCCGACTCTGGCGGCCGGCGTCAACCTTCCCTCCCGCCGAACGATTATCCGTGACTACCGCCGCTACGTCGATCCCTACGGAATGCAGTTCATCTCGGTTCTGGAGTTCCATCAGATGGCGGGGCGCGCTGGCCGGCCCCAGTATGACAAATATGGAGAAGCTGTGCTTATCGCCCACGGAAAAAGCGAGGTAGAAGCACTATTTGAGGAGTTCATACACGCCGAACCAGAGCGAATATCCTCCAAGCTTGCTACCGAACCCGCGCTCCGGACCCACGTGCTCGCCTCAATTGCGGCCGGTTATGTGAACGACGCTGGTGGGTTGTTGGAGTTCATGGGACACACCTTCTTTGCCTACCAGTTTGGGATGTGCGATGTGAAGCGCGTGGTTCAGCTGGTCCTAGATTTTCTCGAAAGGGAGGAGATGGTCCGTAGAAGTGGAGAACTCCTGCTCGCCACCCCCTTCGGCGAACGCGTCTCAAGGCTCTACATCGACCCTCTCTCGGCGGTCGTGCTGCGAGACGGCATCAAGGGTATAGCTGCTCAAAAGCCGACCGCTCTGGCCTTGCTCCACCTCATCTGCCACACACCCGACATGGGATTGCTCCATCTCCGCCAGAACGACTATTCAAACATTGAACTCTTCTACCTCGACCACGCCGAAGAGCTGCTCACCCCGATTCCCGACCCGCAACGAGAACCTTATAAATTTGAAGGGCTGCTCGCGGAGCTGAAGACCGCGCAGATGATCCAGATGTGGATGGATGAAGTAAGGGAAGACGACATCCACGAGCAGTTCGGGATAGGGGCCGGAGACATACGCAGATTGGCCGACACTGCAGAGTGGCTATTATACGCCGCGCACGAGCTCGCGAGCCTTTTCAAAGTAAAAGCAGCACTCACCCCGCTGAGAAAGCTGCATGAGAGAGTCAGGCACGGCGTCAAGGAAGAATTGCTCGAGCTGGTACAGTTGCGTGGTATAGGGCGGGTACGCGGGCGGAGCCTGTTCAGGGCTGGCTACGGTAAGCTGGACGACATCAGGCGGGCAACGGAGCAGGAACTCGCGCGGGTGCCGTACATCGGCGCGGAGATCGCCCGAAGCATCAAGCGGCAGGTCGCAGAGAGCACATTTACTTAAGTTTTTGGGGATAGATGAGTTCTTAGGTTCAGCCCATCCTAGCTGGTCAACGTGATCTAAACTCTTAATATTGCTACTATTACCACAATTATTTGATTTATTTCCATGCGTGAAGTTCTTTGACTGCCCTAATTTTTCTTCTTAACCAGCTTCAGCACTTCCTCGCAGACCTTTTTTCCAGTATTTCAAACCTAAGCTCCTTTTTATGCTCAAGACCCCATCGCAAGTCTTTTATAAAATCGCCTCAAGAAGACCACCGTTTTCAAACGGTGGATGAATTGAGGTTTCCCTCTATAACTATATATAGGTATGGTAATATAACTAATGTCGATGAAGCTTCCAAAATTCAAATGCAATAGATGTGGGCATGAGTGGATACCACGACGTGAGCGAGAACCAAAGTTTTGCCCATCGTGTAATTCTCCATATTGGAACAAGCCTAGGGTGAGAAAATGAAGGTGCAGAAGGTCGTCAGGGCAAAGGTCGTAGGTCTGACCAACATCAAGCGCCAGATTCTCGACCACGAATACGACGGACTCCAGCGGTTCCTTCGAGGCGACCC